>Ga0335081_10001813_pt1 | contig 33811 bp, 21 predicted proteins | sample Lox_Sample_35_FD_206713 | JGI IMG/M metagenome (GOLD analysis project Ga0335081, IMG submission 206713) | Soil microbial communities from Loxahatchee National Wildlife Refuge, Florida, United States - Lox_Sample_3.5 | ecosystem: Environmental > Terrestrial > Soil > Wetlands | place: USA...
GTTGGGCGCGCGATGACTGAACACCCACACGTGATCGTTGAACGGATCATACATGATGCCGTCGGGACCGCCCTCCACATCGATGGTCTTGATAGGCGCGAGCGTCTTCGCGTCAAACATCGCCACCGGTTTAGAGCTGGCGAAGCCGTGCTTGGATTTATCCGACACGGCGACGCCGTGCCCGCTGACGTTAGGGATTTCGCCCTCAGGCTCGAGCGTATCGAGGTTGAACACCGTGACGCGCCCCGCAGCTCCGGCGCCGAGCCGCGGAACATACAATTTGCGATTGGCCGAATCGGCATAGACGTAATCGAACCCGCCTGCGCCCCCGGCTTTCGCGGTTTTCAGAATCTTGTACTGAGCCGGGGTCTTATCCGCGGCTGCCAGAACAAAAGTAACCGCGATTCCACAGATGGCGATAAGATGTGTTCGTCGCATGAGCCGAGTATATAACTCATGAGGTCGCAGCGACGCCCCATCAGAGCCGGCACAATTGAGGCCCGGCATTCATGCCGCGTTGGCCGCATATTGGACAGACGACCGCCCGGTCGCTAGGCGCGCGCGACGGTGCGGCCCTGGTAGGCGGCGATCACTTCTTCGAGGTCCCCTTCGAGAATCACCTGACCGCGATCCAGCCACATGGCGCGATCGCACATCTTGCGCAGCGTGTCCGCGGCGTGCGACACGCACACCATGGTCTTGCCGGCCTTGCGAAATGCCTGCATGCGCTCGACGCACTTGGCCTGGAACGCCTGATCGCCGACGCCGAAAGCTTCATCCACCACCAGGATGTCGGGGTCGATGTGAATCGCGACCGAAAACGCCAGGCGCATCATCATGCCGGCCGAGTAAGTCCGCAGGGGCTGAGTGATGAACTCGCCCACGCCCGAAAAATCCACGATCTGTTCGAACAGGTCCGCGGTGCGTTTGCGGCTCATGCCGAACAACGATGCGTTCAGCCGCAGATTCTCGATTCCGGTCAGATCGGGGTGAAATCCGGAGCCCAGCTCGAGCATCGCCGATACGCGCCCGTTGACCGTCACGCGGCCGTCATCGGGCGGGCACAGCCGCGTGATCATGTTCAGCAGCGTGCTCTTTCCCGCTCCGTTCGAGCCGATCACGGCCAGGCTCTGGCCCTCCCCCAGGGAGAAGGAGACGTCGCGCAGGGCGTAGAAACATTCGTGATCGGCGCGCTTCACCAGGTCGCGAATATGCCCGCGCAGCAGCTTTCGCCCGCCCGAGAGCAGGAATCTTTTCGAGACGTTTTCAAAAACGATGCGATCCATCAGAGATGATCGTAGAACCGGTGTTCCAAGCGGCGGAAGATAATCCAGCCGGCTGCCAGCGTAACCACCGAGCCCAGCGCGAGCTTCCACACGAGCGACGGAGCCGGCGCGCTCGCTTCCATAATGATCCTGCGCAGCGCCATCACCATCGCGGCAATGGGATTCAGCGAATACAGCTCCTTGAAGCTGTCCGGAATCACCTCGAAGCCGTAGATGATGGGCACCAGCCAGAACAGCACTGTGTTGGCCGACTCCACCACGTAGCGCATGTCGCGCAGATACACGTCCAGCGCCGCGGTCGCCAGCACCAGCCCCAGCACGAACAGAATGAACAAAAACGAGATCAGCGGCATCCACAGCCACGCGCGGCTAACCCGGTAGCCAAAGATGAACGTGAACGCGAACAGCACGCCGAACTGGATCAGAAAATTTAAACAGTTCGACAGTACGCTCGAAATCGGAACCACCTCGCGGGGAATGGGAACGCGCTTGACGAGCGTCGCGTTTTCCACCAGCGATGTGGTCCCGTTGGACCACGCCAGCGTGAAAAAATTGAACGGCACTAGCCCGCACAGCACCGCGACCGAGTATCCGGGAGTGTCGATGTGCATGAAGCGCTTGTACACCAGCGTCAGCACGGTCATCATGATCAGCGGATTCAGCAGGCTCCAGAACATGCCCAGCGACATGTTGCGGTAGCGCACCTTGAAATCCTTAAGGATCAGGTTCTGAAGAACGAACCGGTAGTCGCCGTGCCACATGCGAATTCTTCAGGATAACCGAAGATTCACCGGCTGGCGATCTTCTGTTCGCGGGTCTGGTAGGCGCTCGCCAGCAGTGAGCCGAGGGTGGGCAGCGGACGGCACACCATGAAAATCTGATAGGCGAACAGGCGCCGCGAAACGTGCATCAGCCCCCGGTTGATGGCCAGAGCGGTTCGCGCCAGAAATCCGTCGCCCAGCGCCAGGGGAAATGGAGCCGGCAGGGCGCGGATTTCTTCGATCCGGAATCCGCACTGCTCGAAGAGCTTTTGGAAACTGGTGAAAGTGAACAGGCGCGTATGCGTCAGGTCCAGAATGCCACGGCGCGAATAATTGAACCAGCCGAGTAGCAGCGCGAGGCGCGTCACCGCGAACCCGATGTTGGCCGTGCTGACGATCACTTTCACCTCGCGGCCGGTGGTGATGGACTCCCGCAACGAATCCAGGAAGCGCTCGGGAAACCGCAGGTGTTCGACCACGTCCAGAAGCAGAACGTAATCGAATGCATCGGCCGATGCGGGGAACATCGAAGTTTCATCGCGCCCCGGCACCAGGTCGATTTCGGTGACCTGCGCTCCCCGCCCCGCCAGGGCCGCGCTCAAGTGCTCGCCGTCGGAGGAAATGTCGGCCACGGCGGCGCCGGCCGGAATGCGTTCCAGCGCGAGAGTCTGGGGGCGCTCGAACCGTAGCTTTTTGCGTTCGGGCGAAACTTCCGCCGGAAGCGGAATGTCGAATTTGCGATCGTACAGAATGCCGAACCGCTGCACGCGCGAAACCAGCGTTGTCTTGATCACGTCCCACGCGTATTTGATTCCGTTCACGTGGCAGATCTCGTCGCCATAAAAGGTCGGAATGGGCAGTTCCTTCACGCGCAGCCCGGCGAGGAAAAGCTGGATGATGATTTCCGTGTCGAAGTGAAAATCGTTGGTGTTGCGCTCGAACGGAACGCGCTTCAGCGCGTTCACCGAGTACAGCCGGTAACCCGAGTGGAATTCGGTGAGCGACGATCCCAGCGTCCAGTTCTGGATGTGCGTCAGAATCTTGTTGCCGGCGTATTTGTATAGCGGCATTCCGCCCTTGAGCGCGGCGAAGCGGGTCATCATGCGCGACCCGAACACCGCGTCGGCCTCGTCGTCGAGAAACGGCTGGAGCAGATCAGGCAGGCGCTCCGGCGCGTACTGACCGTCGCCATGCACCAGCGCGACCACGTCGAAACCATGCTCGATCGCGTAATGAAACCCGATCTTCTGATTCCCGCCGTAGCCCTGGTTCACGGGATTGTACAGGATCGTGATCGGATACGCGCACTCGCCCGCGGTTTCGATATCGTGGGCTTTCTCAAACGTCCGGTCGCGCGAGGAGTCGTCGATGATCAAAATTTCGGTGTCATACTCGGCGAGCGACGGCGGAATTCTGCGGATCACCTGCTGAATGGTCCGCTCCGCGTTGTACGCGACCACGAAGATCAGAATCCGCGGCTTTTTCCGGGTGTTCACGTCATCATCATTGTATCGCCCAGCGGCGCGCGTCAACTTCCCGGGTGCGAAAAATCGAAGCGGAACACGTCCACTTCGCTCTCCGCCGCACCATACGTTTCGAGGCGCGTGAATCCCGCGTCTACGTACGGATTGGTTCCTTCCCCGGGAGTGCGTTGATCGGTTTGTCTCTTCAAAGCGTCGACATCCTCCAGCGCCACGCACGCGTATCCGGTCCGATTGGCGAGCCAGGAGTGGTCGCCCCACCAGATTCTGTAACGCCTGCCGTCGCTGGTCCACGCGGGGACTGGCACCTGAAGGAAGCGCATCCATTCGAGGAACCCGTCGGAGTTAAGGCAGTGGAAACTGAAGGCGACCATCGCGCCCGGTTCCGTGTTCCGGTGAATCCAGTCGGTCGCCTGCGCGATGCTGTGCATGCGCTGCTCCTCCTGCCGGGTGAGGTCGGCCATCACGCGCGGCCCAAGATTCATCGATGCGAACATAGCCACGATCAGGCCCGCGAGGGCCGGAAGCCGCAAGCGAGCCAGCCCCGTCCGCGTCCCCATCCATTCGTATCCCTGCGCGACCCCGTATCCCGCCAGAATCGCGAACATCGGCAGCCATAAAAGTACGTGATGCGGCACCAGTGGGAGGTTGACCGGCCGGAAAGCGAAAAACAGCGGCGCGTTGATAAGAAACGGGAGCGCCTTGCGGTCGCGCCGGATCACAACCAGCACCGCGCCAATGGCGATCAGCGTCAGCGACAGCTTGTCCGCCGCGATGACTTTCATGTAATAGGAAAACAGAAACGCCAGGTGCTGCAGCAGCGGCCAGCTCAGCCGGTCGCGATCGAGATAGGTGGTCGTGTAGCCCTGGATGCTCGCGAAAAGAGCCGGTGCGTTCCACAACATCGTCGGCGTCCCGATCAGCACTCCGGCGACCGTCCCCGCTGTAAGCATCAGCATGCGCGGATGCGACAGACGCGCGGCCAGCCATGCGGTCTGCCGCGTGTACCGCATCGCCCAAATCGCCGCGGGCACCGCCGCGCACACCGCGCACAGCACGAAGAGATCCGGGAATGCCCTGGTCCAGATCGCCGTCAACGCCTTGCCCCATGCGGTCGCCGCGAACAGCCCCGTTTTGATCCCGATCATGGCCGCGATCGCTCCCGCGAAGGCCGCGCGCAACGTCCAGTTCCAATACGCGGCGAATCGTTCGGGGTAGGCTGGGGCAGGCCAGCCGGTCGAAAGAAGGATCATCAGGAGCAGGGGGATGGTCGCAGTGATGGAGTGAAATCGCGCGGCAGCGGCGAGACCCGCGCACAATCCCGCGGCGAAAATCCGGCGCGCCTCGACTTTGAACGCCACGGGCGACTCCGGCGACAGGCCGCGAAGCAGGCACAGCGTCGCGAGCATGAACAGGCAGATCGCCAGCGGCTCCGGCCGGATATAGGTCTCGTCCTTGGCGAAATCCGGGCACATGCAAACCAGCATCGCCGCGACTACGCCGCCCGCGCGATTGGTGACTCTCGATGCCACGACAAACACCAGCGCGATCCCGGCCAGTCCCGGCAGGAACGAAATCGCACGCGAGATTTCGAACAACGGCGCTAGGTGGTGATAATTGAAATCGTTGATGCCGGCCGGCACGGCGCCCGCGATCCGCCCCACGCCGTAAATCACTCCCCACAGCACCGCCGGAATGATCATCAGCGGTGTCTCCGGCTGATCGAAGAAGTGTTGATGGAAATTCAGATTAGTGAAGCGGATGGCCTCGCCGACCACCACCCATTCGTCGGACATGAAAAACCACGCGCGAAAGATTGAGGGAGTGAGATACCAGGCGGTGAAACCGATCAGCAGCGCCACCACCAGCGCCGCGCCGGCCACTTCCAGCCGTGAAGCGGGCAGCGGCTTTATGCCCGCGCCCCCGCCAGCATTTTCGCCTTTACCTGGCTCTCGATCCATTCGTACGTCGTCGCCAGGCCCTGTTCCAGCGACACCGACGGCTCCCACTTGAGAATTGTCCGCAGCAGCGTGTTGTCCGAATTGCGCCCGCGAACGCCCATCGGACCGGCGATGTGCTTCTTGGAAATCCGGATATCGGCGATCGCGGCGACGATATCGGCGAGCTGGTTGATGGTGACCATCCGGTCCTGGCCCAGGTTGATCGGCTGGCCGAAATCCGAGCGCATCAAACGATACAAACCCTCCAGACAATCGTCGATATAACAGAACGAGCGCGTCTGCTCGCCGTCGCCCCAAATCTCGATTTCCGGATTGCCCGTCAGCTTCGCCAGCGCGATCTTGCGGCACATCGCGGCCGGCGCCTTTTCGCGTCCGCCCTCCCACGTCCCCAGCGGCCCGAAAATATTGTGGAAGCGCACGATGCGCGTCTCCATCCCGTAATCTTCGGCGTAGTGCAGGCACAATCTTTCCGAAACCAGCTTCTCCCAGCCGTAAGCGTCCTGCGGTTGTGCCGGATACGCATCTTCCTCTATTAATGGGACTACATTCGTCTCGGTTTGCTTGAACTCGGGATACACGCACGCCGAGGATGCATACAAATAGCGCCGCACTCCGTTTGCCCGCGCCGCCTCGAGCGTGTGCAGATTAATCAGCGAGTTGTTGTGCAAAATCTGCGCGTGATGCGCGCTGATGAAACCCATCCCGCCCATGTCGGCGGCGAGCGCGTACACTTCGTCGACGTCCTCGGTCGCCTTCAGGCAGTCTTCCCAGCGCCGCAGATCGAGCATTCCGAATTCGTCGGCGCCGGTGGGCGCGTACTCCGGATATTTCAGGTCCGCGCCGCGAACCCAGCAGCCCCGGTCCTTCAAGAATCGGACCAGGTGATGCCCGATAAATCCGCCCGCGCCGGTAACTAAAACCCGCTTCATTCCTTCTCCGTTCCTATTGCCGCCATGCGGCAGCGCGCAAGGGCGCCGATTCCGGCGCTTCCGATGCTTCGCCGCAGGCGATGTACTCGGCAACCGCTTCGAATTGCTCCCGCCGCAGCAATCGCCACCAGTCGAAAATCACCGGCCGGTTCGTCAAATGCCGCGGGTCGAGCTTGCGGAACTCCTCCCACGGCGTCGCGATCACCACCACCCCGGCGTTCTCCACGCAGGCCTCCATCGAGTCGGCGTATTCGACAGACCCTCCCAGCGCCCCTCGCGCGTTTTCCATCGCCGCGGGATCGTATACCGCGACCTTGCACCCGGCCCGATCGAGCATCGCGGCTAGCATGATCGCCTGCGATTCCTCGATCACCTCGGTATCCGGCTTGTAGGACAATCCGAGGATCGCGATGCGCGCGCCCTCGCCGGTGACGTCCAGAACGCGCTCGGCCACCCGCTTCGCCTGCCGCTGATTCACCTGGTCGGTTGCGCGGGCGAGCGTCGCCTCCACTTCGTGCAGCTCGGCGAAGCGTGCGAAAGCTTTGTTATCGCGCGGAAAGCACGGACCGCCGTAGCCGAAGGCGCCTTTCAGATACTTCCGCCCGATTCTCGAATCCAGGCCGATCGCGTTCGCCACCACCTCGGCGTCCGCGCCCGGCACGCGCTCGCAGATCTCGGCCAGCATGTTCGCGTAGGAAATCTTCGTGGTGACGAAGGTGTTCACGGAAATTTTCGTCAGCTCCGCGTTCACGAAATTCATCCGCGCCACGACCGGGCGATTGGGACACACCGTGCGGTACAGCTCTTCGAGCAGCGCGCCCGCGCGGGCGTCGGACTCGCCAATCAGGATCATGTCGGGCCGCGACATGTCGCGGATCACACTCCCGAGCGCGATGAACTCGGGGTTGTAGCACAACCCGAAATCCGCGCCGCAGCGGCGGCCCGAGACGCGCTCGAGCAGCTCGCGAATCTCGCCCCCGGTCGAGCCCGGCATCACCGTGCTCGAAATCACCACCAGGTGATACGCCGATTTCTCGCCGAGCGCGGCGGCGATCGGCTCGGCCGCGTTCAAGACATACTTGAGAGAAAACGTCGCGTCCGGACCGGACGGAGTGGGAACCACGACGAAGGTAATCTCGGTCTTGGCGACCGCTTCTTTCACGTCGCTGGTCGCGGTGAGGCGCTCGCTATTGCCCGCGATCATCTGATCAAGCCCAGGCTCACGCACCGGCGCGCGACCCTGGTTGATGGCAGAAACGAAGGCAGGATTGATATCGACGCCAATCACCCGATGCCCACGGTCCGCCATCACACCGGCCAGGACCGAGCCCAATTTCCCCAGCCCGACCACGGAAATGTTCATGATTAACCCCGAATAGAGCAGAAACTTCTCGTTACGACGCGGGAGAAAGCCATGATAGCTCAGTGGCCAGGGCGTTACAACCCGGCGCGCGGCCGCGTCTCCGGCAACGTTTCCTCCGCGAGGCCCCAATTTTCACGATTAAAGATCATGGGCGCGTCGAAGCGGTTCATCGCGGCCGCCCAGGCGAGAACGTCGTCGAACTCGATCCAGGGTAACCCTTTGGCGAGAATGCGATGGTACAGGTTGCGCTCGCCTTCCGGAGTCCATCCGGAGCCGGTCGCGTGCTCGATGTGGAAGATGCGCACCGGATCCGGGAGAACCTCCTCGCGCGCGCCGCCGTGATGCGCGGCCCAGCACAGCATGGAGTCGATGTTCATGGAGAACGCGTCGAGCTCGGGATAACCGCGCAGGTCCAGCCAGCGCTCCCGGGCGAGAAGCGTGAAATCGCCGCAGCCGTTGGTGTGCAGATGCAGCGGAAAGATTTCGCGCGAGGCGAGCGGAATTCGAATTTTTTCGCCGCCGGCCGCGCGAGTGACGGCCGTGAGCAGGATCGGCCTGTCCGTCGCGATGTGCAGCACCACGAATGCGCCGGACTGCGGCGCGGGAATCTCGATGTTTCGCGATTCGCCGAGAATTCCCTCGAAAACGACGGCCCCATGGGCGTCGGTGATGGAGGCGGGCGCGGCCGCGTCGCGCGCCGCCGCTTCGAGGCTCAAGCCGTCCTCGCCACGAATCAGGATCCGCGCTAAGTTCAAACACAACAGGCCGTCCGGTCGCGGGCTGCACCTGGCGGCGTACCAGATTCCCGACCCGGGCGCCGCTTCGACGAATTTCGTCTCTCCGGCGCGTTGCGGATTGGGGTGCAATTCGCAGCGACTCAGGCGCATGGCCATGACGCGCGGGTCGGCCGTGATTTTCGGCGCGCGACCTCCGGAGACGCTCAAATCAAGGGTCCATGCGCCGCGCCGTTTCGCAACGGGAATCTCCACGCGGGTCCGCCCTGCGATCTTCGTCTGCGCCAGACGGCCACCCTGGTCGCGGATTTCGAGCATGGCGTCTCCCAATCCGACCACGGGCCCAGGCTCGACCAGCAGCGATATGTGCGAGCCCCCGCCTTCAGGAAGGACCAGCGTCAGCCTGGCGTGCGGCTCCATCCAGCGATAAGGTCCGTGGCGAACGCGCTCCTGCACATGCCAGCCGTCCTCCCAGATCGCGCCGAGGCCGCCGGCCAGAATGCCGCTTCCTCCCCCTCGCCGCAGCAGCGGACCCAGCCGGAACGCGACCGCGGTTCCGTCCTCCCGCACGTCCAGCCGGTCGAGCGCTTCGCGCGACATCGGAATGCGGATTTCGGAGGTCGAAAACAGCGCCGCTCCGAGCGCTCGCGCCGCGCGCCCCAGCCGCGCCAAAGGACTAGCGCGCGCGCGCGGCGCCGCGCCCGTCAGGCCCGCATCGGCCGGCTCACAGCGGAACACCCGAAAATTCAGGACGCGCAAATCTTCCGCGATGCGCTGCCCGCCTTGATCGGTGTGGAGAAACACGCGTCGCTCCGTTTGTAGCGGCAGTGCGATGGTAGACCTTCGCCCGATTTCCACGCTGGCAACGGTTGCGCCCTCCGCGTTTCGCAGTTCGAGCAGAAACGGCTGGTTCTCGACGCCTGGCCCCGGCTCGACATCCAGCGTCAAAAATTTCGCCGGGGTTTTGAGAATCAGCTCGGCGTCGTTTTCGATCCAGCGGAACGGCTCGGCGCCGGACATCTCCCGCGGAAACCAGTTCGCCCCGAGCGTCACGCCGCGTTCCGGTGAAACGATATCCCGCGCATCGATTTTCATCGAGCCGTCGGGATTCAGCTGAAACGTGCCTTCGCGCCGGTTGACGCGGACCAGATGCGAGTTGCACCAGGCAATCTGCTCCTCAATCGGCTTTTCGAGAGGAACCTCGCTCATCGCATCCCAGCGGTCCACGCGATACATCCGGTCGGGCCGCAGGCGGCGCTCCGCGATCAGGCGGAACAGCTCGTCGGAGAACAGAATGTCGATGTTGGTGGCCAGAATGAATCCGCCGCGCGCGCGGCGGATGCCCACGTTCTTGGCGATCATCTGGTACAAAGGCAGGACGTTTGAGTGCCGCAAACGCCGATGAATCCCCGCCGGCACCGGCACGATGCGCACCTCGCAGAATGACCCGCGGGCGCTCCAGTCCAGCGCTTCGGCCAGCCCGGGGCGGTCCGGCGGAGGGTTCCATTCCACCAGCACCAGCTCCGCGGGAACGCGATGCCGCTCGCACTGGATCAGCACACCGTTGACGAAGGCCTGCATGCGCCGCAGCAGGTTGCCGCCGTGATCGTCATTGCGCGCGGTCGCGACCACCGAAAGGTACGGCGCTTCGCTCACGACCGTTCAACAGGCTTCGCGGTCAGGCACAGATGCCATCCGGCAAGTCGTTCGAGCGCGCGGAACAACCATCCCGGCATCCAGCGGAAATACCACACCCGCACGTAGCGATATTGGACATAATCGCGAATCCGGTAGGGGAAAATATGCTCGACCTCGGATTTGGTCAAGAGCAGGTTGCCGTGCGCGAGCAGGCGCGCACCCTGGCTCCGTGAGTACACGTAAGTCACCGGGCAGCCGGTCTGCGCCTCGGAGTTGTCGGCGATCAAACGGTCCAGTTTCCAGAACGCGCCCTTGCCGTAGCGCGCAAGAATCCACAGAACCTTCCACGACCAGCGGTTGTACACCATGATTTTCACCGTCGTGTCAGGTTTTGTAAATCGCGGGAGCTGCGCGATCACGCGCTCCGGATGAGGCGTGTGATGGATCACGCCGAATGAGTAGATCAGATCGAAGGTTTCGGCGGGCACGTGCTCGGCGAGATGCTCGGCGTCGGCCTGGATGAAGCGGATGCGATCTTCCAGGCCAAAAACGCGCGCGCGCAACCGCGCGATTTCCAACGATTTTTCAGAGAGATCGACCGCCGTCACCCGGGCGCCCGCGCGCGCGAAATTCATGGTGTCGGTGCCGATTCCGCAGCCGATTTCGAGCACGCTTTTGCCGCGCCAGCGCTCGAAATCCGCAAAGCGCGGGATGTGCGGCTCGATCATGTACTTGCGCCGCTCGACTTCGTCGAAATACTCGCGCGTGCCCAACGGCTTTCGCGAATGGCGGATGTTGCAGGGCCGGTCGTTCCAATATTTTTCGACCGTCGCGAGGGGCGTTTTTTCGAACAGATCGAGGGCGTTCATGCTCGGAATACTTCCCCAAAGTATAGCGCGCGTCGAGCGGCCCGCCTTTTGCGTGTAATCACCCAAGCCCCTTGATTTTTTTGGCCGATATCGCGCACGCATTTTTGCAAATGCAACAAAAAGTGTGGGATATTCGCGGACCTCAGGATGCACCTTCGTCCGCGACCGTCGCTTCGTGAAGGAGGCTCTATGCGGACAGTTGTTTTCATGACTCTTCTGGGTTCGCTGTTGATGCAGGCTCAGGACAAACAAATCAAGAGAGTGCCGATCACTCAGACCCCGGCCAGTTCGGGGAAAGAGATGTTCGGCACCTACTGCGCTCCCTGCCATGGGCTGGATGGAAAAGGAACGGGGCCTGCGGCCTCGGCGCTTAAGAAACAGCCGGCGGACCTGACGGAGTTGGCCGCGCAAAATGGCGGCAAGTTTCCCTCGGCGCACGTCTACGCGGTGCTCAAACAGGTGGATTCGCCGGTTCACGGCTCCAAGGAGATGCCTATCTGGGGCAGCCTGTTCTCGTCGGTGAGCACTAGTGAAGCCGAAATCCACATGCGCATCACCAACCTGGTGAGCTACGTCCAAACCTTACAAAAGTAAGCCACGTTCCCGCGCGCCCCGGCGCCATCGCCGGGGCTTCGACGGGTCTGTCATTTCCATTCAGGATTTTTGCCGAGGCTCACCAGGTTTGCCAGGATCCGGTAAGCTCCCGGGACGCCTGAAGGCAACTGGCGATACAGCGCGAAAGCATCGTAGACGTAAAATCCCTTGCCGTAGCGCGCCAGCAGCAAGCCACCTTTCTGCGGGTCCTGGTCGGGATCGTGCGTTTCGACCAGGGGCGTGTAGCGCGAATCCCATTCGCGCAGGAATCCGTGGCCGCGCTCTTCCACCCATCCCTTGAAATCGGCCGCGGTGATCTTGTTGGGCCACGCGAAGGCCGCGCTCGACGGATCGAGGATGGTCACCTCCGACCCTTCATCCACCACTTTCTGCGGATTCCCTCCCAGCGTAAACGGGTACGGCCCGTATTCGCGATCGAAATCCTGCAACTGGTATTGAACGATCAGCGCGCCGCCGTTCCTGACGTAATCCATCAGCCGCGAGTTGGCCGTTTTGAGCTCGCCGCGCACGGCATACGCTCGCGTCCCCAGCACGATCGCGTCGAATCCGGAAAGATTGCCGTTGGTGATATCGCTCGCGGCAAGAATGCGCACGTTCGCGCCGAGATTTTCGAGCGCCTGCGCGACATCGTCGCCGGTTCCGGGCAAATAGCCGATGCTCAGATGCGGAGGCAGCTTCACGTCGACATCGACCGCGGTGTACGTCGCCGGACGGTAGTAGGGATACGGACGTAAGCCGGGATAGCCGGTCAAGTGGTAACCCTCCTTATACTCGTGTCCGTTGTACTCGGCGACTGCGGTAATCGTGTGTCGCGTCACAGGTCTACTGTCGTCGACGACCGACCGGGCCGGCTCGACCGTGAAGACGATGGTCTTATCCTCGCCGTCGCGCGCGAACGCGAACTGCGCTTCAGCAGGTTCCGACCGCCATCCGCGACGCCGGAGATCCAAATGCACCGCGCCCTGGGCCGGACCTTTTACATTGCTGTGGACCAGGCACGCAAGCTGAAACGATTTCGTCCCGAAGGGCACCGCGCCGGCGGGCGGCGAGACGCTCACTGAAATCGCCGGCCCGACGATCAGCGGATTGCGCACGATGCCGATTCCGGGGACGCGCTCATTGGTCTGGACCACCTGCGCGACCTCGAACGGCACGCCGCGATACGCGAGCCGCGCGCGAACCGAAAGCGGATAAGGCGCGGTGGGGAGGTTGCGGTAACGCTCGTCGCGGACATCGTAATACGGCTGCTCTTCGTTCGGACGCGAGTAATATGGCCGCGTCAGCGCGGCGTCTTCAGGAACGGTCACCGAAGATCGCCACTGCGCCTCGTGATTCCCTTCGATCTCGCGCGGCGCGGCGTCGCCGTGGATACTCCAATTCTTGCCGTCCGACGGCTGCACTTGCATCGATTCAACCGCGACTTTCTCGGGGCTCTGATCAAATACCTGGGCTTCGACGTCGAACGACTGACCGGGAATCGCTATGGTGAATGTCGGACCGCCGCCGCGCCCCAGGAACGCGCCACGTCCTGCGCTGAATGCAGCGTCAGTGGCCGATTGCCGTCCCGGTCCGCGCGCCGGAATCGGCTCGGCGACGGTGGTCTGCAACGAGATTTCCAGAGCGGCAGCGAGCGCCTCTTCAAATTGCCGCTCTTTGACCTCCAGTTCGAACAGAGCATCGTCTTTTCCTTCGAGTGTGCTCGATTTCACACGCTCGATCAGCGCCCGGTCATTCTTCAATCCCTCGGCGATCAGCGGCGCGATCGACCAAGGACGATCCGCCGAGTACTGCTTCAGCGCCTCGGTTGCGTTCCTCGAAATTTCCTCCAGGCCAACGCTTAGAAATTTCGTATCGCCTTTCGCGAGATCGGCGATCCCGTTCAAACTTACGTCGATCCCATCAAAAAACGAGTTTTCCTGCTCCTTCGCCGGAATGCGCGAGCCATAGCGATGATACGCGCTCGCGAATGACGAAGGCAGCGGAATCGCGCCGCCGCCGTTTTGCGATCGCTGATAACCCAAACCCTCCCGCGCGATCTGCAAATACGTGAGCCCGTTTTCCGGATCCGCGACGCCCTCTTGAATCTCGAGCGTCGTCGAGGGTCGCGTGGTCGACCAGGTCTTGTTGACGTAATCGAAAAAGCGCACGGGCACGAATTTGTCGATCGCGTAGTCGTACATGCCCTCCTTAGTGATCTGGAACGCCGGGACGCGCGCGTAAACCTTCAGCGGCGACCATGGTTTCAGTCCTTCGCGAATCTGCTCGGGAAACATTTTCGGATCGCCGGCGGCGAGATAAACTTCCTGCGCCATTTCTCCCGCCATCTGATGATGACCGTGGCCGTCGGTCGGCGCGCCGACAAACACCGAAGTCACCACCAGCGGGTGAAACATGCGGACCACGCGCACGGCGTCGGAGAGCACGCGGTCGTGAGTCCATTTTTGGGTCGCCTCTTCGAGCGTTTTCGAAAATCCGTAATCCACGGCGCGCGAAAAATACTGATCCACGGCCATGTAACGGTCAGCAATCAGCAATTCCTGGGTTCGGACCAGGCCTAGCGCGTCATAAAGATCGCCCGACATGACGTTCTGGCCGCCTTCGCCGCGCGTCAGCGTCAGCAGCGCCGCGCGGACTCCCTCGCCGCGCGTCTCATACGCGAGCATCCCGCCATCCTCGTCATCGGGATGCGCGGTGATCATCAATAAACTCGCGCGAGTCTGCAACTGGCGCAGCAAATGCGATAATCCGGCGGCTCCGCGGTCGGGCGCAATCGCCGTCGCGTTCACCTCCGGCTGCTGCTCCGCGGCGCGCGAGAAGGCCGCGTAAAACAGTCCGGCCAGAAAAAATAGCGAGACACATATCTGTAACGTTCGTCGAATGATCATATGAGTGCGACCGGACGCGGACGCGAAGTGTCCTTGCGCCGGGACCGATGGCTCTATGATACATTGGCCAACAGGGGTTTCGTTTTCACAAGCCGCTTAAAAACGGCAACTTAGGGAGGAGTTTGTATGGTTCTTAGGAACTTGCTACGTTCCTTCTTCATCATCATTGCTCTGATGACAGTTGTGTTACCACTCGCGTTTGCGCAGACGGAAGCGATCAACGGAAGTATGCGCGGGCGCTTAACTGATCCGGCGGGCGCGGCGGTGCCGGGCGCGACGGTCACCGTCGTCAACGACGCGACGCAGTTTACGCGCGAAGTCCAATCCAACAACGACGGCTATTTCGTGATTCCGAACCTGCCGCTCGGAACCTACACGATGACCATCAAGAAGGAAGGTTTCGAGACACAGCGGCATCCCGGGATCGTTTTGAACGCGGGAACCGAGGCGGTGATCGACACCAAGCTCGCGCTGGGCGCGGTTTCGACCACCATCGAGGTAACCGGCGGCGCGCCGGTGATTGAACCGTCGCGCGTTTCCACCGGCCGCACCATCGATTACGCGGAAGTTGACAACCTGCCGCTGACTTCGCGCAATCCGTACAATTTCGTCATCTTCCAGCCCGGCATGAGCGGGCATCCCAATCCGGAATTGGGCATTCCGCGTACGCTCAACACCAACGGGCTGCTGGATCGCATCAATTATCAGATGGACGGAATGGTAGACACCGAAACCGATCGCTACGGATTGCGCCTGTTCGCCATCTCCGACAGCTACGTTCGCGAAGTGCAAACGGTATCGAACAGCTTCGCGCCGGAATACGGCCAGACCGCGGGTGACGTGTTCAACGTGATCACCAATTCCGGGACCAACGATTTTCACGGCGAGTTCTATTTCATAGGCCGGCCGCCGGACGCGGTCGCGCGCACCATTCTGCTGCCGTCCAACAAGCCCAATTCGAGCATCGATTTGCATGACTACTCGATGAACTCAGGCGGGCCGATCAAGAAGAACAAGCTGTTCATTTTCGGAGCCTATGAGCATTTGCTGCGCGGCACACCGACTCCCGTTACGATCGATCCGACCGCCGCGGCCGAGATCGGCATTCCGACCTCGCAGCTCGCCACGGCGCCCACCGTGCAGCACGTGCAGTTTCTCGATTTGCGTCTGGACTGGAACATCAACTCCAAGAACCAGGTGTTTTTCCGCTACGATTATTTCCGCAACGAATATCCGTTCAACACGGCCAACGGCGGATTGAATGCACTGAGCGTCGGGGTCGATTTCCACGATCGCGCGCACATCGGCGGCTTCCAGTGGCTGTCCACGATTTCACCCACCGCGCTCAACGAATTCCGCGCGTCGGAACCGTACCGCAACGAGCATCACGTCGCCGATCCGATCACGGGCACCGGTTCCGAAATCAGCATCACCGGGATCGCGAATTTCGGAGGAACGACCGCAGCGGGTGACCGCTTCGCCGAGAAAATTCCCAGCTTCAACGACAACTTCACCAAGGTCTCGGGCAGCCACACCTTCAAGGGCGGCGTGGGCTGGCAGGAGAACAACGATAACCAGGAAGGCGACGTGTACACCGAATACACGTTTTCGAGCATCGCCAACTACCTGGCCGCCAAGAGCGGAGTGAATCCGTATGCCTACACGCAGTTCCTGACCGTGCTGGGCGCGCCGGGATATTCCTACAAATCGTATTTCTACGATTTCTACGTGCAGGACTCCTGGCAGATCCGCCCCAACCTGCTGATGATCTACGGCGTGCGCTGGGATCGGTTCCAGGCGCCGTCGGGCGAAGCCAACGCTCCGTTCCCCTGGACCCAGAGTTTCAACACGCCGGATCGAGACTGGGCGCCGCGGCTGGGATTCGCCTGGTCGGTGACGCCGAAGACGGTGGTTCGCGTGAGCTCCGGGCTATTCTACGAAGCTCCGCCGACCAACCTGTGGTACAACGCGCTCAACAACGATGGATCGAACCGCTCGTTTGTAGCGACCTTCTCGGGGGCGCCGACCGGCGGCGCGCCGCAGGCGGGCGCTCCCATGTTCCCCAACGTGTTCAGCTTCGTGCCTGGAGCGACTGCTCCCGCCGGACAGAACATCACCGCGGTGACGCCCGATTTCAAGAACGCCTACACCATCAACACCAGCGTGCAGATCGAGCGCGCGCTTTCCTCCAACGATTCCGTACGCATCGGCTATGTGAACACGGGCGCGCGAGATCTGGGTTATTTGCGCGACATGAACCTGATCAATCCGACCGGGTACCTGGCTGACGGGCGGCCAATCTTCTCCTCGACGCGCAGCGCAACCACGCGCCTGTATCCGCAGTTCAACGGCATTACGCTCCAGGACGACGGCGCGACCAACAACTACAACGCGATGATCCTGGGCTACACGCACCGCTCCGCGCACGGCTATGAGTTGAGCGCGAACTACACATGGTCCCATTCGATCGGCGACGCTCCTGACGCCAATAGCTTCGAACAGAACGCGGTGATCGAAGACCCCTACAGCCGCGCCTACGATTACGGCAATTCGATTGTGAATCGTCCGCAGGCGTTCAACATGAGCGCGGTGCTCTATCCCACGTTCCACTTGAACAATGGGGTTATGAACCGGCTGGCGAACGGTAATACGCTGACAATTCTAGCCAACCTTGCCACCGGCGACGAGCAGAACGAGGTCGCAAATCTGAACCTGAACAACGATCCACTCGGCGCTTCGGTGCAACGCCCGGACTACATCGGGCGCGATACGCTGCGCACCGGCAACATCTATCAGGTCGACGCCCGCTACACGCGCGAGCTGTTCACGATTCATGAGCGGCTGCACACGCGCTTCCTGGCGGAGTTCAACAACCTGTTCAATACCCGCAACGTGACAACGATCAATACCAAGGCGACAGTCAACGCGCTGGGGCTGATCACGGCTTACCCGTCGCTGGCGCCGGTCTCTACGGTGCTCGAAGGCCGTCTGATCCAGTTGGGAATCAAAGCCGACTGGTAAAGACCTCGGAACGGCAAACAGGCGGGCGCTACGGCGCGACCCATAGCGCCAGGTCCACGCCCGCCTGGCTTCCTTGCGCGCCCGCGCGTGCAAGCGGACTATTCGTAGCGCAAGGCGACCATCGGGTCGACCCGGGTCGCCCGCCGCGCGGGAATATAACATGCCGCCAGAGCCACCAGGGGCAATGCGACCGCGAGCGCGGCATATGTCAGCGGGTCCCACGGCTGGATCTCGAACAGCAGCATCTGCAAGGACCGCGATAACGCGTACGCGCCGGCCGCACCGGCCAGAATTCCGGTCGCGACCAGCAGCATCGCGCGGCCGATCACCAGTTTGAGGATGTCGCCGCGCGAAGCGCCCAGCGCGATTCGCACCCCCATCTCGCCGGTTCGCTGCGTCACCGCGTAGGAAATCACGCCGTACACTCCCACCAGCGCCAGCCCTAGCGCCAGCAGGGCGAACAGCAGCAGCACTGTGGTTTGAAATCGCCGCTCGCTCGCGGCGCGCGCGATCACTTCGTCGAGCGTCCGCACCTGCGTCACCGGCTGATCCTTATCGATCGCCCACACCTGCCGTTCGACCGCGGCCACCAGCAGCTTTGGATCGCCCACCGAGCGAAACGCGAAGTCGCTCATGTACACCGGCCACAATTTCGCATCCGCGGCCGGCAGGTAAACCTCGGGCAGAATTTCTTTGGCTTTGCCTTCGCGCCGGATGTCGCCCACGATGCCGACGATGGTGATCCACTGCATATCCTTGTGCCAGCGCATCCGGCGTCCGATCGCAGTGCCATTGTGAAGCGCCGTGCGGGCGAATTTCATGTTCACCACGGCGACCGGCGGCGCGTCCTCGCGATCGGCGGGCGTGAACAGACGGCCGCGCAGCAGCGGAATACCGAGCGTCGCGAAATAACCCGTGCTCACCGCCTGCGCGTCGGTCTCGAATTCCTCGCCCGAGTCGAGATCGAAGCTGCTTGACCACCCGCCCCGCATAGGCAGATTGTTCGCGAAACCGACCGCTTCCACTCCGGGCAGCGGGCGCACGCGATCGGCCAAATCATGGAAGAACGCGAACTGCTTCGTCGCGTCCGGATAGCGCGTCAGCGGCAGGCGGATCTTCATCGCCATCACGTGCGTGGTGTCGAACCCGAGCTTCACTCCGTTGAGCGCGACGAAGCTGCGGATCAGCAGCCCCGCGCCGACCAGCAGGATCATCGACACGGCGATCTCGGCCGCCATCAGCGCGTTGCGCCAGCGCATGACGCCCGCCCCGGCCGATCCGCGCTCGTTCGATTTCAGGGCCTCCGCGGGACGCGCCGCTCGCGAAACCTGAAGCGCGGGAAAGATTCCGAACGCGATTCCGGTGATCGCCGAAAGCAAAACGGTAAACAGGAGCACGCGCGCATCCAGTCCCGCGGAATTCACGCGCGGAATTCCTCCGGGCGAAAGTTTCTCGAGCAGCTCTCGCGTCCAGATTCCCAGGGCGAGTCCGGCGGCAGCGCCCATCGCGGCCAGCACCGCGCTCTGCGCAAGTAATTCACCCACGACGCGCGCCCGGCTGGCGCCCAACGCGAACCGGATGGTGATTTCGTGCACTCGGCCCGCGGCTCGCGCCAGCAGCAGATTCGCCAGATTGGCGCAAGCGATCAGCAGCACCAGACCGACCGCGCCCAGCATCACCAGCAACGAAATCCGCGCGTTGCGGACCAGATCGTCGCCGAGCGGCGCCATCGCGGTCTTCAGATTCCGGTTGGTTTTCGGATGCTCGCGTGCCAGTCGCGCCGAGATCGCGTCCATTTCGGTCTGCGCCGCGCGCAGCGAAACACCCGGCCGCAGCCGCGCCACCGTCCAGACGAAGTGCCGCGAATGATCGGCCGCGAGATCCGGTGCATACCCCGCGGGAACGAAGAACGCCAGCGGGTCCGTGGTGCCCATCTGCGCGGGCGATTCAAACCCGCGCGGCATAATTCCCACGATCCGGTATTTCTCGCCTTCAAGCGTCAGCGTCTTCGCTGCCCACTCCGGATCTGCGCCGAGTTTTTCCTGCCAGAATCCGTAGCTCAGAATCACCACATGACCGTTTCCCGGTTTTTCTTCCTCCGGCCGGAACGCGCGCCCCAGCACCGGCTCGACCCCCAGAACCGAAAAGAAATTCGCCGAAACACGCTCGCCCGAAAGCCGCTCCGGCGGACCGTCTTCGGTGAGATTCATCCCGATAAGTTCCCAACTCGCGATCCCGGAGAAAACATCGTTCTGTTTTCGATAGTCGGCGAGATTCGCGGGCGACACCGTCATGCGCACCGCCGGATCGTCGCCCGATCCGGACGTGTTCCACTGATCCGGAGGATCGCCGGTCAGCGTTTCCCACATCGAAACCAGCCGCTCCGGCGAGGCGTAGGGAAGCGGCCGGATCATCGCGGCGTCGATGATCGAAAAAATCCCGCTGTTCACCCCGATTCCCAGCGCCAGCGTCACAATTGCGACTGCGGTAAACGCCGGCGCCTTGCCGAGAATTCGCAAAGCGTAACGGAACTGGTGCATACCCTATATACTCCGCAGGCGCTCGAAAGTTTGTTAGAGATTGCTGAAAAAAGGGGACAGACTCTGTCCATAACCCATCGCCTCTCAATGAACTCAACGTTTCGGACTGGGGACAGAATAGTCTGTCCCCCTTTTTCAGCAACCTTCTCAGTTCCTCGAAACTTCTTTGAGGATCGCTCCCAGAGCCTTACGAAAATCGAGCGGCGTGAACACCTCGAATACGCGCGGATGCAACGGTTTCATCGTATCGGCAAGCTGATCGGGGAGCGGCCGCGGAAGACGCGGCAGGGGACGGGGAGGCGCGTACGGCACACCCGCAAACGCCGCCGGAACGCCGCCATGCGCCGAGGCCGTCTGATACCGGATATAAAACGCGCGATAGTGCGAATCCGCGGGAGGGTCGATCGGCGTGCGATCGGTGCCGGGAGGAAATTCGACCGGAGGCGTCAGCACGATGAGGACGCGCAGTCCCGGATCGCCGGCCGGTGCATCGATCCGCTCGGCAATCTGCCGCACGAAGTAGCGTGCATTCCGCCCGCGATTTTTCAGGTCTCCGGCGTCGATCGTGCGCTGGTTGTCGGCATCCAGCGCCGGCTTCAGCCGCGGCCAGTCGAGCGCGCCCGGCGAATCCTGCCGGAAAATTTCGCGCCGTCGCGCGATATCCAGCACCGTGAGGCTTAAAGTTCCGTTGCGAACGTCGATTTCGGAGAGCGTCCGCAGCGCGCCGACCAGCAGCGCCAGGGTTTGTGACGTGCGCCGCTGCGCCAGAGGCGACGTCTCGGAAACCGACGCATTCACGACAACCTGCACGCGAACCGGGCGCGCGGTCTCGAGTGGCAGGTGAAGCCGCGAGCGGATCTGCGGCAGAAACCAGTTTTCCGGCGGGTCCACCGGCAGGATGAACTCGAAGGCGGGCAGCCCGCGCCACGGGTCCGCCAGCGGGTCGCTCGAAAGCGGCGCGACGTGCAGCTTCCTGCGGGCGAGATTATGCTCGCCAGTTTCCAGGTCCGCCAGCGCGAAGCTCACCTGGTAGTCGTCGGGGACCACGAACGCGGTCGAGATCCAGTCGGTTCGCGACAGCTTCTCGGCGGTCGAAAACGGAGACTGGCGAAGATCGACCAGGTGATCGGAATCGTAGGATTTCCCGTCCCGGCCGCGCACCCGGATCATCATCAGCAACCGCCCATGCCCGCTTCGCCGCGCCATTTCGTCTTCCTCGACGCCGATGACGAAGCGCGTGCGCAGACGCTGATAGCGCGAGAGCGTGGGCCGCTCCACGTTCACGAACCAATGCAGGTCGGCGCGCGGCGCTCCTTCGAACCACCGGTCGATGGAATCTTGGCTGGACTCCTGTCCGTAAACGGCGGCGGCAAAGAGGATCGCCAAAAACACGCCGCTCGCCAGACGCCGCACAATCAGAACTGGTAATCCGGCGGTTTGATGCCCTTCAGTCGCAGGTACACTTCGAGCTGCGCGCGATGGTGCGCCACGTGCGTGAACCCGGCCCACAGCAGCTCGCGGGTGCTCGACTGCCGGCCCGCGGGGCCCATCATCTTGTCGAAGTCGGCGCCGTTCAGCGCGCTGATCGCTTCTGCGCAGAAATCGAACGACTCCTCCAGCAGTTTCGTCGCGCTGGCCTTGTCCATGCCCGCGGCGTTGCCGATCGGCGATTTTTTGCCCGTCGCGCGCCCGCAATACGACCCGTTCGCCTGCGCGATGTGCACCACCATCTCGCCGAAGCTCATCTCCGGCGCCGCCGCCTTGAAGGAATAATCGGCGTCCGGCATCGCGTTGGCGACGGCCAGAGTGAACTCCTTCGAGGTATTCCAGTGCTTCCGGACATCCTTGGCTTCCTGCGCCAGCATGGGCACGCAAGCGAGCAGGCAGGCCGCAATGAAAAGTTTCATATGAAGAGAGCATACCCTACGCCGCATCACCCGTGTCAGGCTGTGGCCGCGAGAGAGCTGGACGGCTCGCCGAGCGCTGTGCTGTACTGAGGCTGATGCTCAGCCGCCGCGGTTTTGTCGGCCTTGCGACGTTCGCATGGAACGGTTTGCGCGCCGCGGAGAACGCCTTCCGCCGCTTACCGGACGCCTTCGAGCGCTTGGAAAACACCAACGGAGGGCGCCTGGGCGTGGCGGTCCTGGATACGCGCACCGGCGGGCGATGCGGCTATCGCGAGGATGAGCGCTTCCCCATGTGCAGCACGTTCAAATTCCTGCTCGCAACCTGCGTCCTTCAGCGCGTCGACCGGTGGGAGGAGAAACTGGATCGCGGCGTTCCCATTCCGCGGAAGCCGCTGCTGTCCAATTCGCCGTTAACCGAGCCGCACGCCGGCGGGGAGATGAGCGTCGCTGCGCTGTGCCACGCGGCTTTGACGCGCAGCGACAACACCGCCGCCAATCTTCTACTCGAAAGCATCGGCGGACCCGCCGCGCTCACTCGCTTCGCGCGCACGATCGGCGATCCTGTTACACGTCTGGACCGGAACGAGCTGGCGCTCAATGAATCGCTCGCCGGGGATCCGCGCGATACCACCTCGCCCGCGGCGATGGCCGGCGATCTTCAGTCGGTGCTGCTCGGCGGCGTGCTTTCACTGGGCTCGCGCGATCGGCTCACCGCATGGATGGAAGCCAATCTCACCGGAATCGACCGGCTGCGGGCGAACCTGCCGGCTGGATGGCGCGCAGCGGATAAAACCGGTGCGAACGGCACGCACACCAGCAACGACATCGCGGTGCTCTGGCCCGCGCGCAGGCCGCCTGTGGTCATCGCGGCCTACATCACGCTCTGCGCCGGCGAGGAGAGCAAGCGCGCGGCCATGCTTGCCGAGATCGGCCGGCTGGTGCGCGAATCGGCCGGGTAGGTTGCGGAGCGGCTATGAGGAAGTCGTTGCGCGCTAACATAGCGCCATGCGGATTGTTGTCGTGCTTCTGGCGGCCCGCTCGATTTGCGTGGCGCAAGACTTGGCCGATCGCTATCGCGCGGCTGCTGAAAAGCTGATCGACACGGCGATGGCGGATCGCGATGGCTACGCCAAGCTCGAATACCTGTGCGACCGAATCGGCAACCGGCTGAGCGGGTCGGAATCGCTCGAACGGGCGATCGAATGGGCGCGCGATACCATGCAGCGCGACGGGCTGAGCAACGTGCGGACGATTCCCGTGAAGGTTCCGCACTGGGTGCGCGGAACCGAATCGGCGCGTTTGGTCGAACCGGAAGATCGCGCGCTGCACATGCTGGGATTGGGCATGAGCGTGGGGACGCGAGCGGGAGGAATCGCGGGCGACGTGGTGGTGGTTTCCGATTTTGACGAGCTGAACCGGCTGGGCCGCGCCGGCGTGCAGGGAAAGATCGTGCTGTTCAACGAACGGTTTCGCGGATATCCGCAGACCTCGCCGTACCGTGTCGACGGACCATCGCGCGCCGCGGCGCTGGGCGCCGTCGCGGCGCTGGTGCGATCGGTAACGCCGCTCCCCATGGAGATTCCGCATACCGGAATGCTCAGCTATGACCCGGCGCAGCCCAAAATCCCGGCGGCCGCGGTGAGCGTGGAAGACGCGCTGATGATGGCCCGCTTCGCGGAGCAAAAAATGCCCGTGAAGGTGCACCTGGAAATGAACGCGCGCATGGAGCCGGATGCCGACAGTTTCGATGTAATGGGCGAGATCCCGGGACGCGAGCGGCCCGAGGAAGTGGTGGTGCTCGGCGGCCACATCGACTCCTGGGACGTGGGGCAGGGCGCGCAGGACGACGGAAGCGGAATCATCGCCTGCCTGGAGGCGGTCGAGCTGATCAAGAAGGCGGGGCTGGAACCGCGCCGGACCATCCGCGTCGTGTTCTGGGTGAACGAAGAGAACGGCGTGCGCGGGGGCGAAGCCTACCGGAAATGGCTTAAGGGCCAGGTGCGCGATCACGTCGCTGCGATCGAGATGGATGGAGGAGCGGAGACGCCGCGCGGATTCGGATTCGGTGGTCCGCTCGCATCGCTGCCGACTGTCCAGCGCATCGGAAAGCTGCTCGACCGGATCGGCGCCGGCGAGATCGTCGCGGGCGGCGGAGGGGCCGACATCGCGCCGCTGGCGCTCGAAGGCGTTCCCCCGCTCGGAGTGCGCACCGACGCCGAGCATTATTTTGACTGGCATCACAGCGTGGCCGACACTCTGGACAAAGTGGATCTGCAAGAGTTTCGCAAGAACATCGCGAGCCTGGCGGTGATGAGCTACGTGCTCGCGGATATGCCCGGCAGGCTTTCCGGCACACCGGAGAAGTGATGCGCCAGGAGACGCAGTCGGTTCAGGTTTTTCGGGAGTATCATTGAATCTGGAGTTGACGGAAGTGCGCGTAATCGCCCGACGCCGTTCAGGGCGGAACGCTCCGAAATGAAACGCATCCGGGTTGCGTCTCTTAGGTTAAGGAGGCAGTATGTGTGATTACTCTCTCTGTGGCATTCCCAATCGGCTCGCTCAGGAAGGCGAGGAACTCGTAGTTCACAAGTTCTCGACGGGTTCGATGGGGCTGGCCTCACCGGCGGATCTGCCGGCGCCGCAACCAGTCTCGAAGGAAACCACCAAAAAAACATTTTGGGAATCGTTGAAAGCTTTCTTCGAGCCCATTCGCCAACCGGCCGTCGCACCGGCGGTTTGCATCCCGCCGGGAGCGCACCTCATCATGAGGGACATTCCCGCGGATTTGCAGCGCCAGTACCGGGTCTCGGCCGAGGAGGGCGTCGTCTTCACGCAGATCAGCGCGGACGTCAACAGCTACCGTGACGCCGTTCGCTTCAGCAACGGCTACCAGGTAAGACTGCAAGACTTGCGCGAAGGGATGCGCGTGGAAGTGCTTTCGCTGGCCGGCGTCACCGAATACACGCCGGTACTGTCTGAAGTGCTGCGTTAAGCCAGCGCTAAGCTGCCGCGGAATGGCGGCGGCGCAATTTGGAAACGTTACGCGAGTGGATAGCGGTAAATTCCCGGATCCATTCGCGCTGCGTTGCCGGATCCGGGAACAGGGTCGCCCAGAAGCGGTGAAACTCGCGAATACGCTTGGCCTGTTTCTGCTTGAGCTGGGCGCGCACGGCTTTGCCTCCGGACTCCTCGCTGACGATCGCCCACGCGGTTTCGTAATCGTTGATGCGCCCCAGCATGGATTGCAGGCGCTTCACGGTTTCAAGCCGCGGATGATCGGGCGCGAGCAGTTCCAGCGTGTAGCGCAGCTTTTTGGCGGCGATGCGGATGCGATGCAGGCGAAGCGGATCGCCCGATTTGGCGGCTCGCTTGAACATGCGCCGGGCGGTGCCAACGATCGCGGCAGGCGATGTCGCGGACGCGATCGGCAAATCGCGTGGGATCTGGCGCGGATCCAGCTTATCGAGGGCTTTTTTGAGTCGCCTCTCGGCGTCTTCGCGCCGGCGATGTAGCCGTGAGACCAGCCGCTTGGTTCCCTTTATCTTCGCCACAAGGTTCAGCGTGATATCCGCGTTGCGGACCTCGCCCGCGAGACGCATGATCTTTTTCAACCGGCGGAGGAGTCGTTTGGGACGCTCACTTCGGGGACGGAGTGCCAGCGCCTGATTGAAGCGCCGGATCGCGACGCGCAGATCGTGAACGTGCGTTGCGTCCGGCTGCGCGAGCGTTCTCCGGATCTGAAGCGCCAAGGTCTGGGGGAGGCTGGCCATTCTTCTTATTCTTCTGAATTGGAACCGCTTTCATTCTATCGGCGCCCGAAGGCCGCGGGGGGATAGCGATCAGGACGGCAATGCCGAACGCCAGGAGGCTGGTCATATCAGACACCCAAAGTTCCGGCGTGCGGACGAAATCGGCGATCACCACGTGATGCCCCGGGGGCACATCGAAGCGGATCAAGCCGACGTCCTTGGAGGGCTGGACTTGCACGGGCGCGCCATCCACACGAACTCTCCATCCCGGGAAATAAGCGGTCGACATCTGCACGGTAGCGGGCGTCGTCGCATCGACCACCGCGGCCCAGGAAACCGGAGTGCGGCCGGTCTGCTGATACGACGCGTAGCCGGAGACGACCTCGGCGGGCCGAGGATCGTACCGCGGCCAATCCACCATCCAGCGCGGCCGATATTCCCCGAAAGTGCTGGTTTCGATGCCGCGCTGCGCGATCTGCTGAGGCGTCCACTGGGTTTCATCGATATCAAGCGCATTCTGCGGGTGCAGATGCGAAAGATTGGGCACGATCAACAACGCCAGCGCTCCGGCAAACGCGGGCCGGCGCCTGGAATCGAGCGACGCGATGACCGGTCCCAGCGCCGCGACCGCTACGGCGATAGCGGCCGCGATCGGCCCCAGCCAGCGCCAGGGGTACGCGACGAATTGCAGCAGCGGGAAGAGATCCCACACGGGCTCCGCGTAGGGAAGAATCATCCAGCACAGCACCACGGCCGCGGCTGAAAAGAACCAGAGCCAACGGCGATTGGGAACGCGGCGGATGAGCACCAGCGCAAGAATGATCAGCGCCACCTGACTCCAGCCGAGCGCGAACGACATTTGGTCCTGATCTCCGGCGACCGACAGCCCGTAGCCCCAGAACGTATCGAAGAGCTGATGCAAGTACACGAAATGATTCATGTAATTGGAATAGCCCTGCGTAATGAGCCGGACCTGAATGGACTGGTTTTCGGCCAGGCTTGGGACCCAGATGAACGCGCCTAGCGCGAGTCCCAGGGCGAGTCCGCCGCCCTCGCGCACGAGCAGCTTCCAGGATTTCGCGAACCACGCATTCGCGGCCAGAAATGCGAGAAGCAACGGCGCAAACAGAAGTGCCGCGGGATTGTGGCACAGCAAAACGGCCGCGAATCCGGCCGCGCCGATCGCGAGGTGCTTGCGCGCTCCGTATTTCGCGTAAGCGCCGAAGCCGTAGAGTGCGAAGGCGAAGAAGGGGAACGCCGCGAATTCGGCGAGCGCCGAGCGAACATACAGATCGACCGCGAAATACGGCGCATAGAGATACGCCGCCGCGCCCAGATATCCGCCGATGTCGCCGAAGTAGAGGCGGGCAAACAGAAACATTCCCGCGGCCGAGGCGAGCACGATCCCCATGCAGGCGAGATTGATGGAGCGCACGAAATCGAATCCCAGCAAATGCCAGAATTCGGCGAGGTAGTAGAAAAACGGCGGATTGAACAGGAACAGCGGCTGCCCGGTTCCGCGGCTCAGGTCGGGCGCCCAGCGCGGAAGCAGAATTCCGTGGGCGATGTTCTGATGAAATTCGACCAGGCGGGGAAGGTACTCGGTCGCGTCGTGCCCCTGCGGGAGCTTCCCGGTCGCCAGCGCGACGCACACCGGAAGAGAGATCGCGGCGACACCGATCGCCGGATAAAGCCACGCGGGCCGGGTGAACGCGGGAATCGAGAAACGGAAACTGGACGCGAACCCGCGGCGCTCTCCGACGGCGATCAAGCCCACCAGCAAAAACCCGGCGATCGCCAGAATCGATTTCCACGTCTCGGGCTGATAGCTGAGGTCGACCAGATGCCGGCCTGGTTCGACAGGAATGCCGATGAAGCCGGGCGAGAGCATCGCCGTCGCGGCGGGGTGGCCGTCGACGGTCGCTTTCCAGTCGGGATGCCAGGTCATTTTGAACAGAACATAGCTGCGGCGCGCGGCGTGAATTTCGGCCTGGTAATGCTGGTTGTCGTCCTGTTCAGAAATCACCGTGCCGGGAAAGGGAAACGGCGGAGGAGCAGGGAGCGCATCGCCAGGATTGAGGCGCGGCATGTAGCGCGGCGCGTCGCCCTTGAAATCGAGCAGCAGATGCTGGCGATTGTTGACCCAGGGGCTTTGCAACCAGCGGTCGTTGACGTCGTAAAAATTTTCCTTGCTGGAGCGAACCGCGTAGAACACGTCCACGACGTCGAAATATCCGTCGCCGGGAGCTTCGAGCACACGGAAGGGGCCCGTTTCGACCAGCGGATGCAGGAACTGCGGAAGATTGATTCCGTACGGCGCGATCACGGTCTTGATGTCGAACAGGCGGTAATGAGCTGCGCTGAACTCATTGAAGCGCGTCATGATCTCCGAGGTCAGCGACATGGAGTGGTACATGAACGACAGCGCCGGAATCCGCGCGACGCTCAAGAACGAATAAAACTGCGGGTCGCCGATCTTGAATTTGCCGCCCCAGGCCGCGGCGAGCCCGGCGTAGGCGCGTCCGCCGCGATCACCCGCCACCGCCAGTGCTGCATCGATCGGAGTTTTGTTGGCGTTGTAAGCCGCAAGGCTCTTTTCGCCCCAGTCATGATTATTCTTGAGGTATTGCGCGCGCTCGAGCACCATCGGGAGGAACAGAAGCGCGGTCACAATTACAGTGACGATCGCGCCGGTGCGCTCGGCGAGCAAGCGCCACAGCGCGGCAAGTCCGATGGCCGCCAGTAGCACCAGAAAAACCTGCGCGCCGCCGGCCACGCGATGAAGCTGCATATCGGACGATACGCCCACCAGGGTCAGCAGGGGTCCCCACAAGGGGCGTCCGCAGAACAGCAGAATCCACAGCCCGGCCGAAAGGAGAATGAACGTTCGCGCGGGATATTTCTGAACGTTGCGGTCGCGAAAATAGACGAAAACGCCGGCTGCCGCGAGCAGCGTCATCACTGGAAGACGGCCGTGATCGAGCACGTCGCCGGTGAACAGAAGCTTCATCACCTGTCCCGCGCCGAAGCTGTCCCATTTCCACACCGGCTCCCAACGGCTGTGATTGATGATGGAGCTGTCAAGAAGCAGTGGAAGAAGCTCGAAGGCCGAGAGCAGAAAGGCGATGCCGCCAACCCACGCGGTTCGCGCGATGCGCGTCAGAACCGGTGTTTCGCGATTGGGAATCAGCGCCAGCAGGCACAGCGTCAGCGCGCCCATGTAGCCGAAGATGAAGTGAGCGAGAAAAGTGAGGCCGAGGAAGATCCCGGCGATGGCGAGTCCCGATCCTCGCCGCAGCGCGCGATAGCCGAATCCGATCGAGAGCAGAAAGAAGTGGCACGCGATCGCCTGCGTGAACAATCCGCTGCCGGCCCACAGATAGCTGCCGTATTCGAGTCCGAACAGGCTGGCCGAAGAGATGAGCGGCGCAAGCATAGCTGCGGCGGCCGAGGTCATCCAGGAAAGCGAGAGCAGGCGCGCTGTGAAGAAAAACGTCAGCGGCAGCAGCGCGACCGAAAGATAACGCACCCACACGAACACGGTCATCAGCGAGACGCTTTTGAACAACGCGAAGTAGGCCAGCGCAACGATGAAATGTCCCAGCGGCTGATACGTGCGAAGGACCGGATAACCCAGGCACCATTCCGGCGCCCACCAGTCGAACGGATTGTGACCCTGCTCCATCTGCCGCACCATGTCGGCGATCAGCGGGTAATGGAACGCGTTGTCGTTCAGGTCGACGCGGCTGATGGTGAGCTCGGGCACCAGTCCGGCGCAGTTGAGCAGCAGGATTCCGGCGAGAAGGGACAGCGCCAGCAGGCGTTGGCTATTCATGAAACGTGGACGAAAACGCCCGATACACCGAGTATCGCAAAGCGCGTAGGTTAGATTTTCTTCGGGCCGTGGTGTTACCCGGGTAACGTTACCTGGCGAAGCTCGCCACGTCGCGCTCGCCTCGCTGCACGTTCACTCTGAGGAGCACGAACAGTCCGGCCATGAAAAACAGGATCAGCGACAGAATCGCGATGCGATAACTCTTGGTGAACTGGAGCGCGAGACCGAAAAACAGCGGGCACATCCAGCTTGTTCCTTTGTCGCTCACTTCGTAGATGCTGAAATATTGCGCTTCCTTGAGCTTGGGAATCAACTGCGCGAAAAGGGAGCGGCTGAGCGCCTGGCTCCCGCCGAGAACCATGGCGACTACGGCGGCCATCACGAAAAACTGGAGCGTGGTTTTCACCGCGAGATAAATGTAGATGAGCACTCCGGTCCAGATCACCAGGCTCGCCTCGACCGCGCGTTTCGCGGTGACAATCGAAGCCAACCATTTGAAGGAAAGCGCGCCGAAGAACGCCACGAATTGAACCATGAGGATGGCTAGCGTGAGCTGGGAGAGCGGGATTTTCAGCTCGTCGTGACCGAACTGGGTTGCCAGCACGACGACGGTCTGGATCGCGTCGTTGTACAGCAGGAACGCGATCATGAATTTGAGCGCCTGGGGAAAATTTCGCAGATCGGCAAGCGTGTGGACCAGCAGCCGCAAAACCCCGGCAATCGCGCTTTCGCCGGGCGCGAGCGTCTGCGCGGCGCCGTGATTCCGCAGCCTCACGAGCGGAAGAATCGTGAACGCGGCCCACCAGGCGCCCGCCGAAGCCAGGCTGATGCGAACCGCAATCTCGTCGCTGATGCCGATGCGGGCGGCGTTCAGGTACAGCAGCAGATTCAGCGCGAGCAATGAGCCGCCGCCGACGTAGCCAATGGCCCAACCCTTGGAAGAAACGGCGTCACGTTCCTCGATCGGCGCAATCTCCGGGAGAAACGAGTTGTAGATCACCACGCCGGCCCCGAAGGTCACGTTGGCGACGAGAAACAGTGCGCCGCCCAGCAGATATTCGCTACCGTGGAGCACGAACATCATTACCGTGGCGCCCGCGCCGACATAGGCGGTCGCCGCGAGCGCCTGTTTTTTCTTTCTTCCGAAATCGGCGACCGCGCCGATCAGCGGCAGAAACAGGACCTGGAGGATCACGGACAGGCTGACCAGATAGCTCCAGTAGCTCAGCGCGTCGACTTTGATCCCGAGCGGATAGATCATCCCGCTCGAATCGGCCCCGGCCTTGGCTAGCGAGGTGAGGTACGGTCCCAGGAACAAGGTGACGACGGTGGTGGAGAACGCCGACTGCGCGAAGTCGTACATGTACCAGCCGCGCCGCTCGGCGACGGTACGTTCCGTGGTCATCGTTCTACGGTAGCGCGAAACGTCCGCGCTAGAATCGAGGTTCATGAGCGGTTCCCTCGGGAGGGCAATTCTTGCGGCGCTGTGCGCGACTGTTTGCACCGCGCAGGTCCCGGTGATCCTGATCTCGGTGGACACTCTTCGGGCGGATCACCTGGGCGTGTACGGATATCGCCGCGCGCGCACGCCGAACATTGATTCGCTGGCCGCGGGCGGTACGATTTTTCAACAGATCGACTCGCAGATTCCGCTGACACTCCCGTCGCATTTTTCTCTGTTTACGTCCAGCTATCCGTTCACCAACCGGGTGCAGGAAAACGCGCAGCAGGTTCCCTCGGACGCGGTCACGCTCGCCTCAATCCTCCACGATCACGGCTACAGCACGGCGGCGTTCATCGGATCGATCTATCTCGAGCGCGAGCTGGGAATCGACCGCGGCTTCGATTTTTACGACAGCCCTTTTCGCTTCGAGGCGTTTTCTTCGCTTGCCGGGTCGATGTTCTACGGCGATCGCAACTCGGACCCGCTGCGCGCCCGGACCCGCCGCGAGGGCGCGCTGGTGATCCGCGCGGCGTTGCAATGGCTGAACGACAATCGCGGCAGGCCGATCTTCGCTTTCGTCCACCTGTTCGACCTGCACCAGCCATATCGGCTGCCGCAGTCGGCCGAGCGGCGCGCGGGCGTTTCCGATTACGATGGCGAGCTCGAATATATCGATCGTCTGATCGGCTCGCTACGCGACGCGCTGGTCCGCGACGGATTATGGGACCGGTCCCTGGTGATTTTTCTCTCGGATCACGGCGAGAGCCTGGGAGAGCACGGCGAACAGACGCACGGCTATTTCATTTATCAGAGCACGCTGCACGTCCCGCTGATCGTGCACTGGCCCAAGAGCACGGCGAATTTTCTCGCGGTTTCATCGCAGCCCGGCGGGCTGATCGACGTCGCGCCCACGATTCTCGATTTCCTGAAGCTTCCCGTTCCAGCTTCGTTCGCCGGGCACAGCCTTCTCAAGGCCGACCAGCAGCACGCGGTGTTAAGCGAGAGCGATTACAGCCACGACGCGTTCGGATGGTCCGCGCTGCGCAGCCTGCGCGTGGGGAAACTGCAGTTCATCGCGGCGCCGCGGCCGGAGCTGTACGATCTCGAACAGGATCCGGGCGAGCGCAACAACCTGTTCGCCAGTCACGCTGTGGAAGCGCGATCGCTTCAGGCGCAGCTTGCAAACTTGATGGCAACTCATGCGCCGGACCGGCCCGCGCCCGCTCCGATTTCACCCGAAAAGATGGCAGCGCTCAAATCGTTGGGATACGTGGCGCCCTCGCCGCGCCCGCCCGGAATTTCGGGCGCCGATCCCAAGGATCGCCTCGCGGAGTACGTTCTGTACGAGCGCGCGCAGGACGAGATTCTGTCGGGGCGCAACGCCAGCGCGATCGCGATCCTGGTCCGGATTCTGGCGGGCGACGCGAAAAATACGCTGGCGCGCCGCGACCTGGGAGTCGCCTATAATGCCGAGGCCGAGTACACGAAGGCGCGCGAGAACCTGGAACAAGTTGTCGCCGCCGCGCCGGGCGACTTTGTTGCGCATTTCGAGCTCGGGATCGCGGAGGAACACCTGGGACTCCTCTCCGACGCGATCGGGCAACTCCGCAAGGCCTGCGGCATCGCACCGCAATCGGCGGGCTGCAGACGAGAGCTCGAATCGGCGCAGCAAAAGGGGGTGCGGAAATAGCGCCGCGTTTTCCGCGCCTGCGATAATGAAGGATATGTCCTTTCGCCTGGGCATTGACTATAAGCCGCGCGGCGATCAGGCCACGGCCATCGATTCGCTCTCGCGCGGCCTGCGCGACGGCGAGCAGCACCAGGTTCTGTTGGGCGTGACAGGCTCGGGGAAGACGTTCACCATGGCCAAGGTGATCGAGCAATCTGGTCGGCCGGCGCTGGTTCTGGCGCACAACAAGACGCTCGCCGCCCAGCTTTTCCAGGAATTCAAGACCTTTTTCCCGGGAAATGCGGTCGAATATTTCGTCAGCTATTACGATTACTATCAGCCGGAAGCCTACATTCCCTCGGGCGACGTGTACATCGAAAAAGAGGCGACCATTAACGACGAGCTCGACAAGCTGCGCCTGTCCGCGACGCGCTCTCTGTTCGAGCGCCGCGATTGCGTGATCGTCGCGAGCGTAAGCTGCATTTACGGCCTGGGGTCGCCCGAAGCCTACTATGGGATGTTGCTGATGCTCGAAAAAGGGCAAAAGATCGAGCGCAAGGAAATCACCGCGCGTCTGGTGGACATCCTGTACGAACGCCACGAGGGCGATTTTCGGCGCGGAACCTTCCGGGTGCGCGGCGATGTGATCGAGATTTTCCCGACCTACGACGACAACGCCTACCGCGTTACACTGTGGGGCGACGAGATCGAGTCGCTCGAGCAAATCGATCCGCTCACCGGTCAGGTGAAGCAGAATTATCTGCGGCTGCCGATTTATCCCAAGACGCATTACGTGATGTCGGCCGAAACGCGCGCGAACGCGCTGCGCAGCATCGAAAACGAGCTCAACTGGTGGAAAGAGGAACTTGAAAAACAGGGCAAGCGCATCGAGGCGCAGCGCCTGTGGCAGCGCACGAATTTCGACCTCGAAATGATCCGCAATATCGGATATTGTCACGGAATTGAAAATTATTCCCGGCACTTTTCCGGTCGCCTGCCCGGCCAAGCGCCGCCCACGCTGCTCGATTATCTGCCGCATGACGCGATTCTGTTTCTGGACGAAAGCCACCAGACCGTCCCGCAGCTTCAGGGGATGTATCACGGCGACCGGTCGCGAAAAGAGA
>Ga0335081_10001814_pt1 | contig 33804 bp, 33 predicted proteins | sample Lox_Sample_35_FD_206713 | JGI IMG/M metagenome (GOLD analysis project Ga0335081, IMG submission 206713) | Soil microbial communities from Loxahatchee National Wildlife Refuge, Florida, United States - Lox_Sample_3.5 | ecosystem: Environmental > Terrestrial > Soil > Wetlands | place: USA...
GCCGCGCTCCCCTCCGGCCCGGGCTGCGGCGCTGACTCGCGCGGTGGCGCCGCGCAGCCGCCGATCGCGAGCGCGCCGACGAGCAGCGCGCGCGCCTTGCAACGGATGCTCACGCGTTTAAGCTTAGGACCGTGCATCTTCGCAACACCACCACGCATTGGGGCCTGCCCGCGCAGCTCCTGCACTGGATCATCGTCGCGCTCGTGATCACGCAATTCGTGCTCGCAACCATCGCCGGGGACCTGCCGCTCGGGATGCGCAAGCTCGCGATGCTGGCACGCCACAAGTCAGTCGGCATCACCATCCTCGCTCTTGCGCTGTTGCGGCTCGCCTGGCGCTGGTCGAATCCGACGCCGGTCCTGCCGGCGACGCTCAGGCCGTACGAAGTCCTGCTGGCGCGCTTCACGCACACGGCGCTCTACGCGCTGCTCATCGCCATGCCGCTCACCGGCTGGATCATGTCCTCGGCCCGCAGCTTCGCGGTGAGCTGGTTCGGACTCCTCCAGCTGCCCGATCTCGTGCGCCCCAACCGCGCGCTCTACGATGCGATGCTCACCACCCACGGCGTACTCGCGTGGACCTTGGCCACGATCGCGACGCTGCACGTGCTGGCGGCGCTCAAGCATCATTTCGTGCTCAAGGACGACGTACTGCGCCGCATGCTGCCGTTCACGCGGAGATCACGCTGATGCGCCACGCCTCGCTCCTCACCGCCGCGCTTGTTGCCGTGCTGTCGCAGGCCTCACCCGCACAGGCCGCACCACCGACCTACCGCCTGGAGGCTGCGAAAAGCACGCTCGGGTTCAGCTTCATCCAGGCCGGCGCGAGCAACAAGGGCCATTTCGGCCGGTTCGACACGACCTTCGCCTTTGATCCGGCGCAGCTCGCCGCGAGCCGCCTCGAGGTCTCCGTGCAGATCGCATCGCTCGACACGGGGGACAAGGATCGCGACTCGACACTGAAGAGCCCCGACCTGTTCGATGCCGCGAGGTTTCCGGCGGCGCGCTTCCTCGCCACTGTCATCACGCGTCTCGATGCCAATCGCTATCAGGCGAGCGGCAAGCTGACGATCCGCGATGTGACGCGCGATCTCAACGTGCCGTTCACGTTCAGGACCGCCCCCGGCGGCGGACCGTCCGTCGCGACCATGGCTGGCGAGGTGCTCATCAGGCGCCTCGACTACGGCGTCGGTCAGGGCGAGTGGAAGTCCACCGAGGGCGCGGGGAACGAAGTGACCGTGTCGTTCACTCTGACACTGCACGCGCCTTAGGCGCCCTACCAGGGCTCGCCGTTGCGCCGCGTGAAGCGACCGCGCGCCTGCGGGAGGTTGTACGCGAGGTCCACGGCCGGATCCGTGTAGATGACCGTATCCTCCGCGTCGCGATTGCTGATCTCGAGATACACGGCCGGCGCGGCGCTGCGATTGATCAGCTGATGCCCCACGCCGGAGCCCGCCGGAAAGCCCGCACACATGCCCGCCCTCAGCGGCTGCTCGCCGGTGTCCGTCTTCAGCACCACCTCGCCCTCGAGCACGTACACCAGCTCCTCCTCGTGAGAGTGCCAGTGGCGCATCGAGGATTCCTTGCCCGGCGGCAGCGTGGTGCGGTTGATGCCGATTTTCTTGAGTCCGAGCGCATCGCCCAGACGGCGCTTCTCGCGCGGCAGCACCCGCGCGCGATAGGGCTCGGGATAGCCCGAGGCCGTGTGCGGTGCCACGGTCGCAGGATCGAGCGCGGGCTTCTCGAGCGGTGTGTCGTTCGGCATGTTCGACTCTCTTTGCTAGCGGCTGCGTCGCCGGGCGCGCCGGGCACTCTTGCGGGGAGCCGCCACGGGGCCTCGCTTGCGAGCTGACCGCGGTGCCCGCCGTACGGGCTTCGACTTGCGCGTCTTGGCCGCTGGCCGCGCCGCCTTGCGCGCCTTCTTCTTCTTCGCGGGCCTTTTCGCGGCCGGACCGCTCGACTCGACGCCGCGCAGCTGATCGATGATCGCCGGGTTCTCGAGCGTCGATACGTCCTGGGAGATCTCCTCGCCGCGCGCCACCGCGCGCAGCAGGCGCCGCATGATCTTGCCCGAGCGGGTCTTCGGCAGCGTCTCGGTGAAGCGGATCTCATCGGGCTTGGCGATCGCCCCGAGCTGCTCGCCCACCCAGTTGCGCAGCTCCTGCGTCAGGGCCGCCAGATCGCCGCTGGGCCGCGAGCCCTTGCAGACCACGTACGCGAACACCGCCTCGCCCTTGATCTCGTGCGGCTTGCCGACGACCGCGGCCTCGGCGACGCGCACGTGGGACACCAGCGCGGACTCGATCTCCATGGTGCCGAGGCGGTGGCCGGCGACGTTCAGCACGTCATCGATGCGCCCCATGATCCAGAAATAGCCGTCGGCATCGCGGTGGGCGCTGTCACCGGCCACATAGAAGCGGTCGTGGAACTTGGACCAGTAGGTCTGAAGGTAGCGCTCGTTGTCGCCCCAGATCGTGCGCAGCATCGAGGGCCAGGGCTTGCGGATCACGAGGTAGCCGCCGGCGTCGGGCCGGGTCACACGCTCGCCGCGGTCGTCCACGATGTCCGCATCGATTCCGGGCAGCGGCAGCGTGCACGACCCGGGTTTGGTGGGTGTGGCGCCGGGAATCGGCGCGATCATGATGGCGCCCGTCTCGGTCTGCCACCAGGTGTCGACGATCGGACAGCGCTCGCGTCCGATCGTGCGGTGATACCAGATCCAGGCCTCGGGATTGATCGGCTCGCCGACACTGCCGAGCAGGCGCAGCCGCGACAGATCGTGGCGAGCCGGCAGCTCATCGCCGAGCTTCATGAGCGCGCGGATCGCCGTCGGCGCGGTGTAAAAGATCGTGACACCGTGCTTCTGACAGATCTGCCAGAAGCGCCCGCCGTCGGGATACGTCGGTGCGCCCTCGTACAGCACCACGGCCGCGCCGAGCGACAGCGGCCCGTACGCGACGTAGCTGTGTCCCGTGACCCAGCCCACATCCGCGGTGCACCAGAACACATCCTCCTCGCGCACATCGAGCACCCACCGGGTCGTGGTCTTGACGCCGAGCAGATAGCCGGCGCTCGAGTGCTGGATACCCTTGGGCTTGCCGGTCGAGCCGGAGGTGTACAGCAGGAACAGCGGATGCTCCGCGCCCACCCACTCCGGCTCGCACACCGGCGATTGCCCTTCGATGAGCTCGTGCCACCACAGGTCGCGGCCGGACTGCATCGGTACCGGCCTGGCGGTGCGCTTGAGCACGATCACCCGCTCGATCGTCGGGCACCCGGCTGCGAGCGCCTTGTCCGCGGCGGCCTTGAGCTCAATGACGTTGCCCCCGCGCCAGCCGCCGTCCGCGGTGATCAGAATCCGTGCACCCGCATCCTCGATCCGGTCCTTGAGCGAGGGTGCCGAGAAGCCCCCGAACACCACCGAGTGGACCGCGCCAATGCGCGCGCACGCGTACATCGCCACCAGGGCCTCGGGCACGAGCGGCATGTAGATGACGACGCGATCGCCGCTCGCGACTCCCTGAGCGCGCAGCGCGTTGGCGAAGCGGCAGACCTCGGCGTGCAGCTCCCGGTAGCTCAGGCGCCGCGTGTCCCCGGGCTCGCCTTCGAAGATGACGGCGGTCTTGTGACCGCGCCGCTCGAGCTGCGCGTCCAGGCAGTTGTAGGTGACGTTCAGTCGGCCGTCGGTGAACCAGCGGTAGTTGGGCGCGCTCGAAGCATCGAGCGTGACCGTGAAGGGCTGATGCCACAGGAGCTCCTGCCGGGCGAGCTCGGCCCAGAAGCCCTCGCTGTCGGCCGCCGCCTTGCGGCGCAGGCTCTCGAGCGCGGCGGCCTGCAGGCGGGCGTTCGCGGCGAAGTCCGGCGGGGGCCGGAACACCCGCTTCTCGAGCAGTACGGATTTGATGTTCTCGCCGCGCTGTTTCATCATTTCTTCGCCGCCTTTTACGCATGATCGTAGCATGCTGGATGGGTCTGGGATGACGGTGCGCAGTGCTCGGTCTGGCGGCTTCGCCGGCGCCGCGGCGGTGCTATTGGCTGCGCTGTCGAGCGCATGCTCGCCAGGTGCCGCCGTGACGCAGCAGGCCCTCGCGCCAAGCTGCTATGCCCTGGGTGGCACTCAGCAAGAGCTGCTCGTGAACGTCTCGGCGCCCGTGGCTGGGCTCATGCGCGTGACGCTCGACCTGCGCGGGATCGCGGCCATCGCGCGCCTTGGCGCTCGCGGCGGGAGTTCGAATTGGAGCGCCTCGCCGATCGAGCGCTTCGGCACGATCACGCTCGCGCGCGAGGTAGACCGGGGTGATTCGACCCCTGTCGCCATCGCCTCGACGGACTCACGCGAAATGTCCGGCGAGGTCTGTGCCGCAGCCGAGGTGATCGTGCCCCTTCAATCTCCGCCGGCGACGGCGGCGCGCTGGCTCGCGGCGGCCGGCGATGCGAGCTATCGCAGCGACTGGCAGGCCGCGTTCGAGGGTTACCTCGCGGCCTCGCGCATCCTCGATGGATTGCACCAGCCGGATGGTGCTGACAAGGCGCGCCATGCCATGGCGCAGCTCGACTACAACCGCCTGCAGAGGAAGCGCGACGCGGTGGCACTCGCGGAGCTGACGCTCCGTCGGGCAACCGACCCCGCACTGCGCGGTGCGCGGCTGACGCTGATGGCCAGCGCGCTGATGGAGATGCCGCAGGAGACCCGGCCGCCGCGGCCCACCACGGGCGCGCTGCTCGCGGCGGCGGCAGCGGCTTTTCGGGCAACCCCGGCCGGCAGACGCGAGCTGCCGCGGCTCACCACACTTGCAGGATTCGAGCAGTACAGCGCGGTCCACGTGGAGGAGGCGCGTCGGCTGTTTGAGTCGGCGGCGGTCGATTGCAGGGCCCTGCGCGACTGGCAGTGCTTCGCGCGCGCGCGCCAGAACCTGGCCGTGGTCGCCGAGGAGCAGCAGGACTATGCCTCGGCACTGGCCTCGTTCGAGGATGCGCTGCGAGTGCTGGACACCAGTCGGATGACCAAGCTCGCCGGCACCATCTCCGAAAACATCGGCAAGCTCGAGAACCTGGCCGGACAGTTCGGTCGCAGCGAGGAGGCACACAAGGCTGCAATCCTGCTGTTCTCGCGTATCGCCGACTGTGACGGCGCGCGGGACAGCGCGGCGAGTCTCGGCGAGATGTTAGCCAGCGTCGGCAGTCTCGACGAGGCGGAATCTCTCCTCGACCAGTCAGTGACACTCGAGTGCCCCGAGCTGCTTGCCGCGCTGGGCCAGTCGGTCGCGGAGCGCGAGCCGCGCCAAGCGACCGATCCCGGCGTGCGCGGCGAGGCCGTCCCAGGCACGACCCCGCATCCGGCATGTTCCGGAGTACTACCGGTCGGCTCACTCACCAGCGAGGGGGCGGCCGCCGTGTTCAACGCCCTCATGGCACGCGGCAGCATAGCGCTGCTGGAAAGCGATCTGCGCTCCGACAGCCGCTGTCTGTCGGCCGCGCGTGGGTACGCCAACGATCCGTGGCTGCGCGTGTGGCACTCAAACGCCTTGGGCGAGCTGGACATTGCAGAGGGCCGCTTCGAGCCCGCACGCACCGAGTACGCGCGCGCGCTGCAGATCGCCGATCAGGCTGGAATACCCTCGCTCAGCGACTTTCGCGGAGCGGCGGAGATCGGTCTGGCGAATGCGACTTTGTCGGCCGGCGATACCGCGGCCGCTCGCGCGCACGCGTTGCGCGCGATCAGCCTGAGCGCCGAGCGAGCCGACCTGGGGCAGCTGGTCAGTGCCTTGCGGCCGCTCGCGGGCGCATTCCGCGCATCGAACGATCACGCCTCGGCACTGCGTACGCTGCGGCTTGCCGTGCGCCTCATGGAGCAGGTCCCGACCGAGGGACTCGAGGCCGATCGGCGCGCCAGCTATCTGGCCACGCAGCATGATGTATTTGCCGAGCTGACGGATCTCATGATCAGCGATGCTGAAGCCGCCGCAGCGCCGCTGGATACGCATGCGCTGTGGGACGCGTTCGCGACCTCGGAGGAGGGACGCGCTCGCGCATTGCGCTATGCGCTGACGCAGATGAACGGCTCTCGCTCGACGCCATCGGCGGAGGTGCGCTCGAGCGAGTACCGGGCGCTGCTGCGACAAATCGCCGAGGCCACGAGGCAGCCTCGCGCTGCCGGCGGCGATCCTGCAAGCGGCCTCTGGCGGCTCGAAGCGCTCCTCGGACCGAGCGCAGCGCCGAGTGCGGCCGTCACCGACGGCCGCGAGCTTGCGCGCGCACTCGGCGGCTCAGGCTCGACGCTGATCGAATATGCCGTGGGCGACACCGACATGTTCGCCTTCGTCGTCGACCCGCGCCAGATACACGTCGTGCGGCTCGCGCGCATCGCTACGATCGCCCGGGCGGCCGCGCGCCTGCTCGAGGGTTTGCGCGACGCCGAGCCGGACGGCGCCCAGATCCGCGCCGCGGCGAGCGAGCTGGCACACCTCGTGTGGTGGCCGCTTGTGGACTACGTGACGCAGCGGCGCGTGGTGGTCGTCCCGGACGATTCATTGAACAATGTGCCATTCGCCGTGCTGCCGTGGTCCGAGACAGATTCGGGCGTGCTGCTGCTGCAGCGCGCCGAGATGACCTCACTCCCGTCCGCCGCTCTGCTGCTGGTCACTCCGGGCGGCCGATCCGCCGGAAGCGACCGATTCGTGCTGCTCGGAGATCCGGTGTTCCGCAGCACTACTTGGCGGCGTGACTGCGCAGACGGCGCCATGCTGTCAGTGGAATTGCAGGACGCCTTCGACTCTGAGCGGCGGTTGCCGAGCCTGCCCGGCACAGCAGCCGAAGTGCAGGCCGTTGCGGACATCGCTCGGGCTGTGCGGCCTGGCGTGCATGTCGAGACGCTCCTGCACTGCTCGGCGACGGTGGCGAGCCTGCGCAGCGCGAGCGCCAATGCGCAGCTATTGCATGTCGCGACACACGGTCTGGTCGATGCGCGACGGCCTCGCCTTTCATCGCTCGCTCTGACTCCGGATGCGCGGCACCCGACGGAGAGCGCCTACCGGCTGCTCGAAATCCTCAATCAGCCGCTGCACAGCCGCCTCGTCGTCTTGAGCGCCTGCGACACCTCTCGGGGACGACTGCTTGCCGGCGAGGGTGTGATGGGACTCGCGCAGGCCTTCTTGCAGGCCGGCGCGCGTTCCGTAGTCGCGAGCTACTGGCGCGTGCCGGACGGCAGCACCGTGCCGTTCATGGACCGTTTCTACGGCTACCTGCTGCGCCAGCATCTTCCGGTCGCTACGGCATTGCGGCGAGCACAGCTGGACACACTGGATCAGGGAAACCCTTACTCGTGGGCGGCGTTCGGCCTGTACGGCCGTGCGGATTCGGAGATCTGAGGAGCGCGAAAAGAAAACAACTTCACGCGTGAGATAGGGCGGCGGCTCAGAGCAGGTAATTAAGTGGTGATTTTGTCGCACCACCACTTCCTAGGAGATCCTGATGACCCGCACTGCCTCTGTAATACTGAGTCTCGCCGCAATTTGTCTCACCGCAACCGCTGCCCAGGCAGCAGCACCGTGCGATGGGAGCATCAACGGCCACCGCTACAGCGACGGCGTGAGCCGCTCGACGCAGCCTGACGACGGCTCGATCAACGGCCACCACCTGATCGACGACCGGACCGCACAAAATGACGAGAGCGCGTCCGACACCGTCCGCAGGACAAGGGACTGACTTCGGCCTTCTCGTAGCTCGCGCCCCGCTGCGTCAACGGAATGGCGTGGCGGCGGCGATCCCCACACGCCACGCCCACCCGAGTCGCCCACCACACGCGGGGCGTCCTTGGCTTCTGCCATTCTCGCCCGGATTCTTGTTCCGGGCGCGCCCTGTGATAGATTGATCTTCGCGCCGGCGTGACGTTGTCGCGCCGGGGTGCGATACCGCGCGGATTTGCGGCTCGCAAACCAAAGATCACACATAGATCAGACATAAGGCGCGGAGCGCACACCGGGGTCGATGAAGCAACCAACAGGCGCACGCCTGCGTTGACGGAAGCGCGGCGTTTGCGCCGGCCGATTGGTCATAAGTTTTTCGCATGAACTCCAGCACTTCTGCGCGCTCCGGCAAGAAGTCTGCCGACACCCCAAGCGGCGGCGATTCGTCCCTCGTTGCCGCAATCAGTGACGGCGGCACTCTGCAGAATGAGCTTTACGTGAGATACCGTAGGCCGTTGCTGCAGGTATTCCTGCAGCGACGTGTGGATCGAGATGTCGCGCAGGATCTGTTGCAGCGCACATTCCTGCAGGCGATCAAGAAGATCCGCACCGAGGGCCTCGAGGACCCGAGCAAGCTGGGCGGTTATTTGTACCGCACGGCCTGCCACCTCGCCACCGCCTACTGGCGCGGCGAGGTGGCACGAAGGCAGGACCTCGATGCCGTCGCGATCGGTGAGCTGACGGATGAGGCGCTATCACTGGAGGAGCGGATCGATCACGAGATTCTGGCGAAGTGCGTGCGCGGGCTGCTGACTCATCTGCCGCTCGCGCGGGATCGCGAAGTACTGACGCGGTTCTATCTGCACGAGGAATCGAAGCAGTCGATCTGCGCTGAGCTCGAGCTAAGCGATTTGCAGTTCAATCAGGTGTTGTGGAGGGCCCGTCAGCGCTTCGGAGAGATCCTCCGCAAGCATGGCTTGTCACGGGCCCGATAGGGACGGTGTATGGACCATTTGCGATACCAGAGCAGCCAGACGGCTGCCTCATACGTCGCGGCGCAGCTCGACCCGCAGGAGCAGGAGGCTTTCGAGCTGCACATGATGTCGTGCCCGGAGTGCGTGGGCGAGGTCGAGAGCTGGCGGGCGATTCAGCAGAGCCTGCCCGGCGCGCGCTCGCGCGAGCTCGATCTCCCGGCAGGCGGCCCGCAGGCCCATGCCTCAGCGGCCTCCGTCTCGAAAGCGCCGCCCGCACCACGATGGCGTGCGGCCATCGCCGTCGCTGCCGTTGCGCTCGCCGGCGCCGCCGGCGGCTGGTTGGCGCGCACCATGCAGGAGCCCTCGATGGGCGCCGATGACACTGCCTTCTTCGCGCTGAATGCGGTCGGCCGCGGCGCCGAGGAGTGCCAGGCACTGCGCCTCGATGCGGGCATTCGTACGGTGGCGCTGCGCGTGAAGAGCACCGCCCCGGACCAGGAGCTCGCCGCGGTGGACGCCAACGGGCGCGATCTCGCGCGCTCGCGCTTCAGCGTACGCTCGCAGGCCGACGGCAGCTGGGTCGCGCGGCTCCGCGCCGACGCACTCGGCGAGCCCGGGGTGCGCTTCGAGGGCCGCAGTGCCGACGGCACGGTCGAGCCGCTCGGCTGTGTCGTGAGCGCGCCGCCGCGCTAGAGCGGCATTCTCGACACCCGCTCCGCCTGCATCCGCAGCAGCGGACCGAATCGTTGCTGATCGAAGAAGCCGCCCAGCCCCTGGAGATCGGGCAGGCGGCGCTTGAGCTCGGCACGCCCCACCTCGAGCGGCACATCGCAGGCGATTGCGGTGAGCTGGCGGGCGAGATAGGCGGCCTCGCGATGCGCGAGCAGGCGCGCGTGCAGACCCGCCGCACCGCGGATGCCGAGCGCGGCGATCCGCTCGGGCGCATCGTAAAGCTCATCCAGTGAGGCGAACTCGCGCATCAGCACGGCGGCCGTCTTCGGGCCGATACCCGGCACGCCCGGAATGTTGTCCACGGCGTCCCCAGTCAGCGCCAGGTAGTCCGCGAACCGCTCCGGCGCCACACCATAGCGACGCTCGACGTCGTGGTAGCCGAGAGGCTCCCGCGAGCCGTAATCCCACAGCGCATCCCCCACACGGATCAGCTGGGCCAGATCCTTGTCGCGGGTGACGAGCATCGCAGGCATGCCCTCCTGCCGCATCTTCCACACGAGACTGCCGATGATGTCGTCCGCCTCGTATTCGGCGCTGCCGAGCGCGGTGACGCCGAGCAGGCGGCAGAACTGCATGCAGCGCTCGAGCTGCAGGGTGAGTGCGGCGGGTGCCGGCTCGCGGTTGGCCTTGTACGCGGGGTAGATGCGACTGCGGAACGAGCCGGCGAGGCGGCGATCGAACGCGACCGCGATGTAGCCGGGGCGCGCGCGCTCGATGAGATCGCCGATCAGGCGCGCGAAGCCAAAGAGCGCGTGCACCGGATTGCCGTCGTGATCGACCATGTCGGGCAGCGCCGAGTAGTACGCGCGGAACACGTACACCGAGGCATCGACCAGGTAGATCACGCGCGGAGGCGGTGTGGGTGGCTCGTCAGGCGAGCCAGCGCTGAATGCGCGCGTGCAGCGGGCTCGAGCGCGGGAAGTGCGCCAGCAGGTACTCCATCTGATCCGCGAGCACGCGCCGGCCCTTCAGGAAGATGTACTCCGCATAGGTCGGCGTGAACGGCACCGCGATCAGCTGCATCTTGGCCTGCTCGGGCGTGCGCGAGGCCTTCTGGTTGTTGCAGCGGCGGCAGGCCGCGACCACGTTCGTCCACGTGTCGGTCCCGCCCTGGCTGAACGGCCGGATGTGATCGCGCGACAGCTCGCGCGCCGGGTAGCGCATACCGCAGTACATGCACAGGTATGCGTCGCGCCGGAACAGCGTCTGATTGTTGAGCGGCGGGATGTAATCGTGGCGCGTGTTGCCCGGATTGCCGGTATGCCCGACCGTCGCGACGATCGAGTTGACCTGCAGCACCGTGCGCCGGCCGGTGCGCGCGTTGACCCCGCCGTACAGCGGATACAGCAGCGAGCCGCAGGTATAGGCGACCTGCTCCTGATGATACAGGCGGGCCGCCTCCTTGTAGTCGATCCACTCGAGCGGCATGCCGGCGATGTCGGTCCGCAGCACCAGCTGCGACAGGCCGCGAGTTCCCGGGCTCGCCGCGATGCGCAGCTCGCCGTGATGGCCGCCGTGGTCCGCCTTATCGAGATCGATGCCCAACATTGGTGCTGTAAGATAAGGCAGCTTTGTGCAAGAATTCAACGGTACAAGATCTTCATTTCACTGCAGTTTCCAAAGCACCGTGGCTGACCGGCCACGAGTGGCTTAGATCCTTAAGGGACCGCTCGACCTCAAAGAGGCATTCATGCCAGTAACGATCGGCGCGTTGCGTGAGCGCGCGCCACAAGAGACGCGTGTGAGTCTGGTTCCGGAAGTCGCCGAGAAGCTGACGGCAAGTGGCGCGCAGGTGCTCATCGAGCGCGGCGCGGGCGTACGCGCGCAGTTTCCCGACGGCGCCTACAAGAGCGTCGAATGGCTGGACTCCGCCGAAGGGGTCCTCGAGCGCGCGCAGATCGTGCTCACCGTGCAGCCCCTCGAGCTCGAGCAGATTGCGCGCCTCAAGGCCGGCACGATCGTCGTGGGTTTCATGCAGGCGCACGCGCGTGCCGCGGAGGTCAAGGCGCTGCGGGATCGCAAGATCACGAGCTTCGCGATGGAGCTGGTCCCGCGCATCTCGCGCGCGCAGTCGATGGATGCGCTGTCCTCCCAGGCGGCGATCGCCGGGTACAAGGCGGTGCTGATCGCGGCCAACCATCTGAGCAAGTTCCTGCCGATGCTCACCACTGCCGCCGGGACGATTCGTCCGGCGCAGGTGCTCGTGATCGGCGCGGGCGTCGCCGGACTGCAGGCCATCGCGACGGCCAAGCGCCTGGGCGCCGTCGTCGAGGCCTACGATGTCAGGAGCGCCACCAAGGAGCAGGTCATGTCGCTCGGGGCGAAGTTCGTCGACACCGGCGTGAGCGCCGAGGGCCAGGGCGGCTATGCGCGCGAGCTCACGCCCGAGGAGCGGCGCAAGCAGCAGGAAGTGCTCGATGCGCGCATCGCGGCGGCGGATGCGGTGGTGACGACGGCCTCGGTCCCGGGGCGTCCGGCCCCGAAGATCATCTCGCGCGCCGCGGTGGAGCGCATGCGCCCGGGCTCGGTGGTGGTGGATCTCGCGGCCGAGCAGGGCGGCAACTGCGAGCTTACGGCTCCCGGTCACACCGTGAGCCATGGCGGCGTGCAGGTGATCGGCGCCGTCAATCTGCCCGGCGCGCTCGCCTACAACGCAAGCGAGATGTACGCCCGCAACTTGCTCAACTTCCTGAAGCCCGCCATCGTCAAGGGCGAGCTCGCGATCGACTGGAACGACGAGGTATTCGCGCAGTCGTGCCTCACGCACGACGGCGCCATCCGCCACGAGCCGACCCGCAAGCTCCTCGAGGGCTAGGGGCTCGCTGCCGAAGGGGGTTCAACAGATGACGGGAATGGTAGCGCTCTACATCTTCATGCTCGCGGCCTTCACCGGCTACGAGGTGATCTCGCGCGTGCCGGTGATCCTGCACACGCCGCTCATGTCGGGCTCGAACTTCGTGCACGGCATCGTGCTGGTCGGGGCGATGGTGGCGCTCGGCAGCGCGCATACCCCGCTCGAGAGGGTGATCGGCTTCATCGGCGTGCTGCTCGCGGCCGGCAACGCCGTCGGCGGCTACGTGGTCACCGAGCGCATGCTCGAGATGTTCAAGGCGAGCGGCAAGGCCCGCGGCGGCAAGGGAGCGCACTGATGCCCGGCGCGCTCTCGCTCCAGACCCTGATTCAGGCGAGCTACTTCGTCACTGCGGTGCTGTTCATCGTCGGCCTGAAGCGCATGAGCTCGCCGGTCACGGCGCGCAGCGGCATCCTCTGGGCCGGCGCGGGCATGCTGGTCGCGACGGCCGCGACGTTCTTCTTCCCGGGCACCAGCAACTACTGGCTGATCACCGTGGCGATCGTCATCGGCGGAGTGCTTGCCTGGGTGAGCGGCAAGCGGGTCGCGATGACCGACATGCCGCAGATGATCGCGCTCTACAACGGCATGGGCGGCGGTGCGGCCGCGGCGATCGCCGCGGTGGAGCTGTATCGCGGCGAGTCGCACGCACTTGCGGTGTCGAGCCTCGCGGTCGTCGGCGGCATCATCGGCGCGGTGTCCTTCGGCGGCAGCCTGATCGCCTTCGGCAAGCTGCAGGGACTCATCAACCGCTCGCTGCGCTTCCCCGGCCAGCAGATCCTGAACCTGCTGATCCTCGCGGCCGCGGTCATCCTCGGCGGGTCGGTCGCCCTCAACCTCGAGAGCGCGCCGGTGTTCGTCACGAGCTTCTTCGTGCTTGCGCTGATCCTCGGGGTGACCATGACCCTGCCGATCGGCGGCGCCGACATGCCGGTGGTGATCTCCCTCTACAACGCCCTCACCGGGCTCGCGGTGGGCTTCGAGGGCTTCGTGCTCGACAACGCGGCCATGATCATCGCGGGCACGGTCGTGGGCTCGGCGGGCACGCTGCTCACGCAGCTGATGGCGAAGGCCATGAACCGCTCGCTCGGCAACGTGCTGTTCTCGGGCTTCGGCGACACCGGCGGTCCGGCCACCGGCGAGGTGACGGGGAGCCTGAAGCCGATCGAGGCGACGGACGTAGGTGTCATGATGGCGTTCGCGCAGAAGGTGATCGTGGTGCCGGGCTACGGCATGGCGGTGGCGCAGGCGCAGCACAAGATCTGGGAGCTGTGCCAGCAGCTGATCGACCGCGGCGTCAACGTCAAGTTCGCGATCCATCCAGTGGCGGGCCGCATGCCCGGCCACATGAACGTGCTCCTCGCCGAGGCCGGCGTGCCGTATGACCTGATCGCCGATCTCGAGGAGATCAACGCGGAGTTCGACTCGGCCGACGTGGCGCTCATCATCGGGGCAAACGATGTGGTGAATCCCGTGGCGCGCACCGACAAGTCGAGCCCGATCTACGGCATGCCGATCCTGAACGCCGACAAGGCCAAGAACGTCATCGTGATCAAGCGCGGCAAGGGCGCCGGATTCTCGGGCATCGAGAATGCGCTCTTCTATCTCGACAATACCCGCATGCTCTACGGGGATGCGCAGAAGGCGGCCGCGGAGCTCATCCAGGCGGTGAAGGCCGTGGGGTGAGCCGCCCCGCGAGCGCGCTCATCGAGGCGCTGACGCTGGCGCCGCATCCCGAGGGCGGCTGGTACCGCGAGCTCTACCGCTCGCACCTGCAGGTCGCGACCGCGCGCGGGTCGCGTGCCGCGCTCACGAGCATCTACTATCTGCTCGAGCGCGGGCAGAGGAGCCGCTGGCACGTCGTCGCGGCGGATGAGATCTGGCATTTCTACGCCGGCGATGCACTCGAGCTGCTGAGCTACGATCCCGCGACACGGCACCTCGAGCGCCGGTTGCTCGCCCCACCGGATGGCGAGCACACGGCGGTGGCAGCGGTGCCGTGCGGGGTGTGGCAGGCGGCACGCACGCTCGGAGAGTACTCGCTGCTCGGCTGCACGGTGGGCCCGGGGTTCGACTTCGCCGATTTCCGCTTCGTCGCCTCGCTCCCGGAGCACGCGGCGCACTTCGGCGCCACACTCGCCCCTCACCGCGAGCTGCTGTGATGCGAATCGCCGTTCTCGCCTCCCACGAGGGCACGACTCTGCAGGCGGTCCTCGATGGCTGCGCCTCGGGAAGAATCGCGGCGCACGTGGTGCTCGTCATCAGCAACAACGCCGACTCGGGCGCCCTGCGCCGGGCCCGCGCGGCCGGGGTCGAGGCGCTGCACCTCTCCAGCCGCACGCACGCCTCGGCCGAGGCGCTCGACCGCGCGGTCTGCGCCGCGCTCGCCGACCGCCGGGCCGATCTGGTGCTGCTCGCCGGCTACATGAAGAAGCTCGGCCCGGTGACGCTCGAGCGCTTCGCGGGGCGCGTGCTCAACACGCATCCCGCCCTGCTGCCGAAGTTCGGCGGTGCGGGTCTCTACGGCATGCACGTGCACCGCGCGGTGCTCGCCGCGGGCGAGCGCACGAGCGGTGCCTCGCTGCATCTCGTCGATCGCGAGTACGACACCGGCCCGGTGATCGCCCAGACCCAGGTCGCGGTGCAAGTGGATGACACCGCCGAGGCGCTCGCCGCGCGTGTTCAGAGCGCCGAGCGCGAGCTACTCGTGAGCGTGCTCGGGGATATCGCCGCGGGCCGCCGCTCCTGGCCGGTGGGGACGCCGTGATCTACCGCGGCAGCTGTCATTGCCGGGCCATCGGCTTCGACTACGGCACGGAGCTTGCGCCCGAGAGCTGGTCGGTTCGCGCCTGTCAGTGCACGTTCTGTCGCGCGCATGGTGCGCTCAGCACGTCCGATCCTCGCGGCACGCTCGAGTTTCGGGTCGAGGCTGCCGGGAAGCTCGAGCGCTACCGGTTCGCTCGGCGGACGGCGGATTTCTTGCTGTGCAGGGGCTGCGGCGTCTACATCGGGGCCGTGCTCGCCGCGCCCGCGGGCCGCTTCGGCATCATCAACCTCAACACGCTCGCCGACCGCCTGAGCGTGCCGACCGCGCAGCCGGCGAACTACGACGCGGAGGACGAGACGGCGCGCATCGCGCGCCGGGTGAGTCGCTGGACGCCCATCGTCGCGGGCCTTTAGAGAAGCCGACTACTTCTTGGCCGCTCGCCGCTTGCGCTTGGCCGGATCCTTCACGCGGCTCTTGCCGAACGATCCCTTATAGATCTTGCCACGGCGGGTTCTGGGGTCACCTTTGCCCATGCGAATTCACCTCGGTTCACCATAGTTTGGGGCGCGAGAGTCTAGCACTGGCCGCGCCTTGTGCGCCGCGGCAGCTTCCGGTAAGGTGCGCGCGGCTCGTGACCTTTCCCTTTCCCGCGCCGCCTGCCGCTTCGCGCTCATCCGCGCCTCCCGGCTTTCGGAAGTTGAGAAAAGCCGAATCGTTGTCGATCCAGGTGGCAGCGGTGCTGCCTTCGCGTGTTTATTTTGGAGTCTTGATTCAATGACGAAGATCTATGTCGGAAACCTGCCGTTCACCACGGATGAGAGCGAGCTGCGGACCCTGTTCGGGCAGCATGGCACGGTCGAGTCGGTGGCGGTGATCACCGATCGCGAGACGGGCCGGCCGCGCGGCTTTGCGTTCGTGGAGATGTCGCGCGCGGATGCCTCGCGCGCCATCCAGAACCTGAACGGCAAGGAGCTCGGCGGGCGCGCGTTGCGCGTCAACGAGGCTCAGGAGCGCCAGGGCGGCTCGCGCGGCGGTCCGCCGAAGCGCTGGTGATCAGCGGGCGCCGAGCGCGTAGCGGAGGGCAAGCTGCAGCATGCTTTCCGTCGCGAACGGCGCCTGTTCCAGAAGCGTGCGGTTCGACTCGAAGCTCCGCACCCGCACCCACTCGAGGCCGAAGCGCCAGTGGGCGCTCGCCTCGAGCATGCAGGCGGCCGTGAAGGCATGCCCCGTCTGCTGCCCGAGCGTACCCTCCTCCGGATTGACTTCGAAGTCGTCGTAGCGCGCGCTCAGAGTGTAGCGGCCGGTGCGCTTCGATAGCAGCACGAAGCGCGTCCTGAACCGCCACGCGAGCTCGTTGCCCCGAGGCTCGATGGCGGTGTAGCCCTCGAGCCATTGCACGATGGCGCCCCAACCCTGCTCGTCCTCGGCGCGGATGCCCGCCGTGTCGAAATGCGTCTCCCACGCGAAGCGGGGCCCGAGGGGATCGAAGGCGGCAGGATCGGCCTGGTTGTCGTAGTGCAGGTAGCGCACAACGACGCGGTCCAGGTAGCGCGCCTCGAGTCCCTCGTATTCGCCCGGGCGCGAGTCGACCTCATGGAACTCCTCGTAACCGCCAAAGGGCAGCGAGCCTTTCGGACCCACCCGTCCCTCGAGGAGCGTCTGACGGTCATCGAGCGCGAAGCCGTGATCGGCGAGGCCGCGGCCGAGAGTCTCGTTCCAGCCGTAGACGGCCGCCGTGAGCCCTACGTCGAAGTCCTTGCCGAGCCTCGTGCCGAGCCACTCGATCTGCGACTCCAGCCCGATCGTGCGCAGCTCCTCGCCGACCCAGGAGTTGAGCGCCGAGTAGGTGAGCGTGTACGGGGACTCCCAGCCCGCGGAGCGGTTCTCCAGCGAGATCGGTGCGTAGAACGCGCCGGCCTTCAGTCGCGCTCTGAAGCCGTGGAACGGATACGGGTGCAGCAGCAGGAACGCTTCGGTGAGACCGATCGGAGTCTTGTCGTGATCGCCCCACGATGAGGCATCGAGCTTCAGCGTGAGCAGATCTCCCAGGCTCTGATCGAGCGCGAGCCGCACGCGGCCGAGCCGCACGCCCGACTGGTCCTCGCCGTAGCGCAGCGTGCCCTGCCCGCCCTCGAGAAACGAGGTGCTCGCAGCCGAGTCCACGAGCCGCAGATCGACGGCGATCTGCCACTCGGTTGCGGCCGCCGCGGCATGCGCAAGCAGCACGAGCAGCGTGCCGCTCAGCGCGGCGCGGGCTCGGCCGCCTCTGCGCGAGCTCAGTACGCGTCCCATGAGTGCGGGCGCCCGGCAAGCGGTGGAGGCCGCAGGGATTTCGCAAGACGGATGCTGAGCTCGGCGCGCTCGTCCCCGATCGACACCTCGCGTGCGAGCGCGGCCGCATCCTCGCGCAGCCGCGGGTGCCACAGCTCGACCCGATAGCGCCCGCGCGCCAGCGCGCTCGCCGCCCAGGTGCCCGTCGCGTCGGTGCGGCCGAAGAGCGGCGCATCGGTCACCAGGATGTAGGCGACCATGTTGTCGTGGATGTTGCAGCCGAGCGTGACCAGACCAGCCTTGTCGAAGTGCTCTGGCGGATAAGGCTTGCCGCGATACAACGGCAGCTGAAAGCGGTGCGTCGGCGAGAACGAATAGATCTGATGGCTCGTCGTGTCGGTGTTGGGAAACGACACCGTCGAGCCGACCGGGATCACCAGCAGGTCCGGCGCGAACGCGAGGTTGATCTGGTCCATCACGGCCGCGACGGGCGGGCTCGGGCGCGAGGGTGCATCGAGCGCGTGCAGCATGACGATCGTGTCCGGCAGAGCCTTGCCGTCGGCGGTGAGCACCTTGACCGCGATGGTTGCCGCGGCCGCGACCGAGACACCGGCGGCGGCGAGCGCGCCGAGGACGAGACCCGCGGCCGTCCGCACGGACCGCGGCCGCAGCCCCGCCGCCTTGTGCGGCGCACCGTGCTCGATCCCGGCTCCGATGCCGGGCTGTGGGTGCGGTCGTGGCATGTCCTTGGCTCACTCGCGTGCGCGAGATCTCACTTGTGAGATCGGCGTCCACGCCGCCCATGCGGCTCGGCGCCTACGATCACCGCAGCGATTCGAGCATATGTCAATGAATAGTTTTCGCAACCGGCTTCTCGTGCTCATCATCGGTCTCGTGATCGTCACGCAAACTGTGACGTTCTTCGCAGTGCTCGCCCGCACCCGGAGCGCCGTCGAGACCCGGGCGGCCGAGCAGCTGCGCTCCGGCGGGTCGGTCGTGCAGCAGTTCATGCACAGCCGGGATGCCCAGCTGGCCGCGGCGGTCGGCGGCCTGGTCGCCGACTACGGGTTCAAACAGGCGGTGGCCGTCGCCATGGAGAAGGGCGATGCCGCGACGATCGCCTCCGCCGCGGCCAATCAGGCGCAGCGCATCGGCGCGGATCTGGTGCTCGTCATGGGCACGGACGGCCGCATCCTCGCCTCGACGGGCGGGCGCATTCCCGGCAGCGAGCCCTCGCTCAACCACTTGATCGAGCGCGCCGAGGACGCCCAGGGCGAGGCGCACTTCATGGTCTACGGCGAGCGCGCCTATCAGTTCTTCCTGGCGCCGGTGCGCGCGCCCGAGACGATCGCCTGGGCCGCGATGGGCTTCGCCGTCGACGATGCGCTCGCCCAGCGCATCCGCGACATCGTCGGCGTGCACGTGAGCCTCATCGTCTACGGGCACGACGGCCAGGCCCACATCGCGACCACGCTGCCGGCGCTGGCGCGCGGCGCGCCCCTACCCCACATCCGCGATGGCTCCGATGAGACGCCGCACGAGGAGCTCATCGGCGGCGAGGACTACCTGCGCTATGCGCGCGCGCTGGAGAGCAACCGCGACTCGATCGACATGGTGCTGCAGAAGCCGATGGCCGAGGTGCTGGCGCCGTACCGCGAGGAGCGCAGCGCGCTGATCGCGATCGGCGGCATCGCCCTCGCGCTCGCGGCGGGTGTCGGCTGGTATCTCGGGCGTGGCGCAACCCGGCCGATCGGCGAGCTGGTGCAGGCCGCACGCCGCATTCAGGCGGGCTCGTACGAGACGGCCGCGCAGGCATTCGGTGCCGAGGAGTTCCGCAGCCTCGCCGCGACGTTCAACGCGATGCAGGAAGGCATCGCCCAGCGCGAGGCGCGCATCTCCTACGACGCCTACCACGACGCACTGACCGGGCTCCCCAATCGCACCTTCGCCGAGCGGCACCTCGAGGAGCTGCTGCGGGTAGCGCCGCCGCCCGAGCTCGCGGTCATCATCGTGCACGTGCACAACCTGCGCGAGATCAACGCCTCGCTCGGCCATCACACCGGGGATGACGCGCTGCGCGAGGTTGCGCGCCGCCTGAAGCAGAACAGTGGGCCCTCCGATCTGGTCGCGCGACTCGCCGCCAATCAGTTCCTGCTGGTCGCCCGCGACTGCTCGCCGGAGCGCGCACCGCTGCTCGCCGAGCAGCTGGCCGCGATGCTGCGCACCGGCTTTCACTCACCCTCGGTCAGCATCGACCTGCGGGTGGATGCGGGTGTGTGCACCTATCCCGCCCATGGCAGCGCGACGGGTGAGCTGCTGCGGCGCGCGCAGATCGCGCTCGAGGACGCCGAGGAGGCCCGCACCCGCGTCGCGGTCTACCGGCCGGGACGGGATCAGGATCACCTCAGGCGACTTTCCTTGATCGCCGACTTGCGGCGCGCCCTGGAGCAGGACGCACTGACACTGGTGTACCAGCCCAAGGTTGCGGTCGCGACGCGCTCGGTGCGCAGTCTCGAGGCGCTGGTGCGCTGGACGCATCCGCAGCTCGGAGCGATCTCGCCGGCCGAGTTCGTGCCCCTCGCAGAGCGCACGGGCAGCTCGCGGCGGCTGACGAGCTGGGTGCTGAACGCGGCGATCCGGCAGATGGCGGCCTGGCGCAAGGAAGGTCTCGAGGTCGAGGTCGCCGTCAACCTGTCGGCGCCCGACATTCTCGATCCGGGCCTGGGTGATGAGATCCTGGGGACGCTGCGCATCCACGGAGTCGAGGCCACGCGCCTGGTGCTCGAGATCACCGAGAGCGCGGTGATGCGCGATGCCCCGCTCGCCGCGCGCAACATGCAGCTGCTGCGCATCGCCGGCGTGCGCTTCGCCATCGATGACTTCGGCACGGGCTATTCCTCGCTGTCGCACTTGAGCCGCCTGCCCGTCGATGAGCTCAAGATCGATCGCTCCTTCATCACCCACGCGCACGAGCGCCGCGACGATGCGACGATCGTCATGTCGACCATCGAGCTCGCGCACAGCATGGGATTGAAGGTGGTCGCCGAGGGAATCGAGAAGGCCGAAGGGTGGAACCTGCTGCGCAAGCTCGGCTGCGACTACGCCCAGGGCTACTTCATCAGCCGCCCGCTCCCGGTCGCCGATGTCGTGGGCTTCGTCCGCCAGGCGAACCAGCTGCTGTCGGATTCGGACTCGACGGTGCGCCAGATCCGGGCGCTCGAGGAGCTGTCCGCAGCGAAGCGCGGCTAGCTAAGCTAAGCCAAGCTAGCGGTAGCGCCCCAGGATCTTCTCGAGTGCCTTCGCGCCGGGGGTGAGCTCGGCGTACGGAATCTGATTGAGCGCGCGATCCGGCGTCTGATTGACCTCGTGGAACTCGTGCTGCGAGGGCTCCAGGTACAGCAGTCCCGTCAGGTACTCCCCGGCCTTCATGCGCTCCTGCACGTGCGCGGCGGCGGCCGCGCGCTGGGTCGGATCGTGGTCGGCATCGAGCTTGCGCAGGATGATGCGGCTGCCGTCATGCATGGTGACCGGCAGCGTGTCGCCGGGTGCGTACTGCACGGCGATCTCCTGCTCGCGGGGCACGAAATCGACGTTGACGGCCGGCTCGTAGTGCTCGCGCGTGAACGCATAGCTCTTGGTCGAGCCTTCGTGGTCGTTGAACGTGACGCACGGCGAGAGCACGTCGATGAGCGCGAACCCCTTGTGGCGGATGCCGGCCTGCAGCAGGGGCACCAGCTGCTCCTTGTCGCCGGAGAAGCTGCGCGCCACGAACGAGGCGCCGAGCGTCATCGCGAGCAGCACCGGGTCGACGGGCGGCTGGACGTTGGTCTCGCCCTTCTTGGCCTTGGTGCCCACATCGGCGGAGGCCGAGAACTGGCCCTTGGTGAGGCCGTACACGCCGTTGTTCTCGATCACGTACAGCATGTCGATGTTGCGGCGGATGGCATGGCAGAACTGGCCGAGGCCGATCGACAGGGTGTCGCCGTCGCCCGATACGCCGATGTAGTGCAGATGGCGGTTCGCCGCGCTCGCGCCGGTGGCGATGGAGGGCATGCGGCCGTGTACCGAGTTGAAGCCGTGACCGCCGCTCACGAAGTAGGCCGTCGTCTTCGAGGAGCAGCCGATCCCGGAGAGCTTGGCGATGTTCTGCGGCTCGAGCCCGAGCCCCCAGCACGCCTCGGTCAGCGCCGCCGTGATCGAGTCGTGGCCGCAGCCGGCACACAGCGTGGATAGCGCGCCCTCGTAGTCCCGGCGAGTGAGCCCGAGAGCGTTCTTCGGCAGCGAGGGGTGGTGAACCTTGGGCTTCGCGATGAACGTCATGAGCGCACCACCCTCGGCGCCGCGGCCGGCATGGCGTTGAGCGCCGCGAGCACACCGTCCACGATGAAGCGCGAGGACACCGGCAGCCCGCTGTAGTGCGTGAGCGAGCGGAGCTTCGCCTTCTCGACCGCGGTCTCGAGCGTCAGCAGCGAGCGGAACTGCGCATCGCGGTTCTGCTCGACCACGAAGATCAGCCGCTGCGAGGCGAGGAAGCGCTCGACCTCCTCGCCGAACGGGAAGGCGCGCACGCGCATGTAGTTGAGCGTGACGCCGGCGCGCGCGAGCACGTCGCGCGCCTCGTGAATCGCCCCGTCGCAGCTGCCGAGCGAGACGATCGCGATGTCGGCGCCGGGCGCGAGGTCTATGACGGGGGCGGGCACGAGCTTCGCGGCGGTTGCCCACTTCTTCAGCAGCCGGTCGAGCACGATCTGGTACTCGGCGGCGTCCTCGGTGTAGGCGCCGTACTGCGTGTGGCCGGAGCCGCGCGCGAAGTAGGCGCCCTTGGGATGCACCCCCGGCAGCGAGCGCGCCGCGATGCCGTCGCCGTCGTGATCGAAATAGCGGTAGAAGCGCTCGAGCTTCTGCAGCTGCTCGGCGCCGAGCACCTTGCCACGGTCCGGCACGTAGGCGTCGTCCCACTTCAGGTCGCGGCACATCCAGTCGTTCATGCCGATGTCGAGATCCGACAGCACGATGACGGGAGTCTGCAGGCGCTCGGCGAGATCGAAGGCCTGGACGGCCATGTAGAAGCATTCCTCCGGATTGGCCGGATACAGGCACACGTGCCGGGTATCACCGTGCGAGGCGTACGCCGCCTTCAGCACATCGCCCTGCTGGGTGCGGGTGGGCATGCCGGTCGAGGGGCCCACGCGCTGGATGTCGAACACCACCGCCGGCACCTCGGCGTAGTAGGCGAGCCCAAGGAACTCGCTCATGAGCGAGATCCCCGGGCCCGAGGTCGCGGTGAAGGAGCGGGCACCGTTCCAGGAGGCGCCGATCACCATGCCGATGGCGGCGAGCTCATCCTCGGCCTGGATGAAGGCGAAGTTCTTGCGGCCGGTCGCCGGGTCGGTGCGCAAGCGGTCGCAGAAGGCCTTGAACGCATCCATCACGGAGGTGGACGGCGTGATCGGATACCACGCGGCGACGGTCGCCCCGGCATACACGCAGCCCAGCGCGGCCGCGGTGTTGCCATCGATCAGGATGTGCCCTCCGGTGGCGCTCATCCTCTCGACGCGCAGCGGCAGCGGGCAGGCGAAGTGCTGCTTCGCATAGTCGTAGCCGAGCTGGATCGCGCGCATGTTGCTGTCGACGAGCTGCGGCTTCTTGGCGTAGGTCTCGGCGAGCAGCGCGCGGATCTGCCCGACATCCAGCTCGAGCAGCGCGGCGAGCACGCCCGCGTAGCAGATGTTCTTCATCAGGATGCGCGTGCGGACCCCGGTGAAGTTCTCGTTGCAGAGCTGCGCGAGCGGCACGCCGATCACGGTGATGTCGTCGCGCTTGAGCAGCGCGGGCCGCGGCCAGGTCGAGTCGTAGACCAGATACCCTCCGGAGGACACCTCGCGCACGTCCTTGGAGTAGGTCTCGGCGTTCATCGCCACCATGATGTCGACGCGTCCGGAGCGCGCGACGTAGCCGTCGCGGCTCACGCGGATCTCGTACCAGGTGGGCAGCCCCTGGATGTTCGAGGGGAAGTAGTTCTTCCCCATGACCGGAATGCCGCTGCGAAAGATCGACTTCATCAGCAGCGTGTTGGCACTCGCCGAGCCCGTGCCGTTGACGGTGGCGATCTTGATGACGAAGTCGTTGACGGAAGTCTGCGGCGTGGTGGGCATTGCGGTTAGCTGCTCAGGCGATCTTCGGTTGCCGCGCCTGGGAGGCCGCGAGCTCGTCGGCCGCCTGCGGGCAGTGCACGGTCGACTTCTGCATGTCCCAGGCTGCCGTGGGACAGCGCTCGGCGCACAGTCCACAGTGCACGCACAGATCCTCGTCCTTGACCATGACGCGGCCGGTCTGCGGCAACGGCTTCGAGACATAGAGCGCCTGGGTCAGATTCTTCGCCGGCGCCTTGAGCCGCGTGCGGAGGTCCGCCTCCTCGCCGCCCTGGGTGATCGTGAGGCAATCGACCGGGCAGATGTCGAGGCACGCATCGCACTCGATGCACAGCTTGGCCTCGAACACGGTCTGCACGTCGCAGTTGAGGCAGCGCTGGACCTCGGCCGCGACCTGCTCGGCCGTGAAGCCGAGCTCCACCTCGATGTTGAGCTTCTTGAAGCGCTCCTTGAGCGAGACGTGCGGCATCAGCCGCCGCTCGACCGGCGTGTAGTCGTTCGAGTACGACCACTCGTGCATGCCCATCTTGCGGCTCTGCAGGTTCACGCCGGGCGGCAGCCGCGCGCCGACCGACTCGCCCTGGCAGTGCTTGTGGATCGAGATGGCCGCCTGGTGCCCGTGCTCGACCGCCCAGATGATGTTCTTCGGGCCGAACGCCGCATCGCCGCCGAAGAACACGCCCGCGCGCGTGGACTGGAACGTGACCTTGTCGACCACCGGCACGTCCCATTTGTCGAATTCGATGCCGAGGTCGCGCTCGACCCAGGGAAAGGCGTTCTCCTGGCCGATCGCGAGAATGACATCGTCGGCGGGGAGGAAGGTCTCACCGAGGCTGCGCTCGCCCGTGATGCGCCCCTTCGCGTCGATGTCGTATTCCATGCGCTCGAACATCATGCCGGTCAGCTTGCCGTTCTCGACGACGAAGGATTTCGGCGCGTGGTTGATGACGATCTCGACGCTCTCCTCCTCGGCATCCTCGAGCTCCCATGCGGAGGCCTTGAAGAAGCCGCGCGGCTTGCGCGCCATCACCTTCACGCTCTTCGCCCCGAGGCGCAGCGAGGTGCGGCAGCAGTCCATGGCGGTGTTGCCGACGCCGATGATGAGCACGCGCTCGCCGATCCGGTCGATGTGACCGAAGGCCACCGACTCGAGCCACGCGATGCCCACGTGCACGTTCGCCGCGGCGGCGGCCCGGCCCGGCAGCTCGAGCTCCTTGCCCTTGGGGGCTCCGGAGCCGACGAATACCGCATCGTAGTCGCCGGACTCGAGGAGCTTGCGCATGCTCTCGATCGGGTGATTGAGCTTCAGCTCGACGCCCATGTCGATGATCATCGCGATCTCTTCGTTCAGCACGGTGTGCGGCAGGCGGAACGAGGGAATGTTGGTGCGCATGAGCCCGCCCGGCTCCCCGTACTGCTCGAAGATCGTGACCTCGTAGCCGAGGGGCATCAGGTCGTTGGCGACCGTGAGAGAGGCACAGCCCGCGCCGATGCAGGCGATGCGCTTGCCGTTCTTGACCTTCGGGATGCGCGGCAGGCGGCTCGAGACATCCTCGCGGTGATCGGCCGCGACGCGCTTCAGGCGGCAGATCGCCACCGGCTTCGCCTCGACCCGTCCGCGGCGGCACGCCGGCTCGCACGGACGATCGCAGACTCGACCGAGAATGGCGGGAAACACGTTGGAGTGGCGGTTCACCATGTAGGCGTCGGTGAAGCGCCCTTGGGCGATCAAGCGAATGTATTCAGGGACATCGGTGTGGGCCGGGCAGGCCCACTGGCAGTCGACGACACGATGAAAGTAGTCGGGCTGCGAGGTATCTGTTGCTGTCATTAGGTGCGCTGTCCCGTCCGCATGTCCTGTCAGAGTGCAGTGGGCTCGTGAGTATAGAGGCGCACCGCAAAATGTCACCGCCCGGCACACCGCCGATCGCGTGCTTTCGTCGCAGCGCGGACGGCATTTTTGCAACGCAGCAAGGAGTCGGCGGCCGGTGCCCTATACTGGGGCGCCCATGGCCGAAGCGGTTCCCACGCAGATCAGACTGCGCACGCGCTCACGAGTGCTGGCGGTACGCTTTGCCGATGGTGTCGAGTTCGAGCTGCCGTTCGAGTACCTGCGTGTGTACTCGCCCTCGGCCGAGGTGAAGGGTCACGGACCGGGGCAGGAGGTGCTGGTGCTCGGCAAGGAGCAGGTGGGCATCAAGGCCATCGAGCCGGTCGGCCAGTACGCCGTGCGCATCGTGTTCGACGACGGACACGACACGGGGCTCTACACGTGGGGCTATCTGCACGAGCTCGGGCGCGAGCGAGCGCAGAAGTGGGCGAGCTATCAGGCTCGGGTGGCCAGTCGCGCCGCCAGTGCGGGCGAAAAAAAGGGCTGAGCGGTGCAGCTCAGCCCTCGTATTTCAAGACCCCCGTTTGTCACGCAACTCCTCGTGCGCCTCCAGGCGTCCGAAGAGCCGCGGCGATTCTGCGCAGGCTCCGGGTGAAATTGCAATACGTTGTTACACAAGACCTAGTCTAGAATCGATCGTGCCATGAGCGACCAGGACTCCACCGACTTCGGCTTCGAGCGCGTCGCATGGGGCGAGAAGGCGCGCCGCGTGCGGGGCGTGTTCGATTCCGTCGCTGACCGCTACGACCTGATGAACGATCTGATGTCAGGCGGAGCCCATCGTCTGTGGAAGGCGTTCACGCTTGCGCTCACCGGACTGCGCCCCGGGCAGCAGGCGCTCGATGTCGCCTGCGGCACCGGCGATCTCGCGGCGGGTCTGGCGCGCCAGGTCGGCGACCGCGGGCTCGTCGTCATGACCGACATCAACGCGGCCATGCTCTCGCGCGGCCGCGATCGGCTGATCGATGCGGGCTTCGTCGCCAACGTGTCCTGCGTGCAGGCCGATGCGGAGCGGCTGCCGTTTGCGGACAATTCCTTTCACTGTGTGACCATCGGCTTCGGCCTGCGCAACGTCACCGACAAGGCGCGCGCGCTCGCGGCGATGCGCCGCGTGCTCAAGCCCGGCGGACAGCTGCTGGTGCTGGAGTTCTCGCAGCCGAGGCTACCGGCGCTGAAGCCGCTCTATGATGCGTACTCGTTCCGCGTGCTGCCCCTGCTCGGCAAGCTCGTCGCGAACGACGCCGACAGCTATCGCTACCTCGCCGAATCGATCCGCATGCACCCGGATCAGCAGCGGCTGCTCGCCATGCTCCGCGAGGCCGGGCTCGAGGACTGCCGCCACCACAACCTCGCCGGCGGCATCGTCGCGGTGCACCGCGGCTACAAGTACTAGGACGCAAGCTTACTGCCAGGCGCGATCGCGCGCCGCGCGCTCGTGCGCCGCATCGAGCGCCTCGCCCTGGATCTCGGCATCGATCGCCGTGACCACCGCCGCCGGCGGGCTCGCGGCTTGACGGTACTCACCGCCCGCGCCACCCGGTGTCGCCGGCGCGAGGGCCCTCACCCGCCAGTCGGCGCCCTCACGGCATGCCAGGCCCGCGAGCGGCGCGACCTCCCGGAGCGTAAACGAACGGCAATACTGGGCCGCACGCGAGCGGAAGCTGACGCCGATCTGCACCGGATCCCCGGCAGCCTGAGTGCTGGCGAGCTGGTGCGACAGCGCACTCGCAAGCACACCGTTCGCGACCAGATGACCGTCGCGCATCGCGAGCGGCTCGATGCGCGCGCCACGCATCAGGGGGATCACAACGAGCGCGCCCACGATGAAGCTCGCGGCCATCGCGGCCCACTCGCGCCACGACCAACGCGGCGAGGGGCGCCGCAGTCGCAAGGCCGCCACGTTGCTCGCCGGGGTTGCCGTCGTGCGCGCGAGCGCCAGGCGCTCCGGGACCGTCTCGCTCAGCACCGGATCAAACGCGGCGCGCAGGCGGCCGCGCAGCGCCCGATGCTGCGCGATGCGCTGCACGATCTGCGGGTCGGAGCGCATCGCGGTCTCGACCGCGGCAGCCGTCTGTGGATCGAGCTCCCCATCCGCGTAGGCCATCAACGTCTCATCCGAGAAGGTCATTGCCTAAGCTCCCGCGCCATCGCCCAACATGCTCTGCAGCGCCTCGCGCCCGCGCGCCAGGCGGCTCGTCAGCGTCCCGATCGGCACGTCCATGATCGCGGCGGCTTCCTTGTAGGAGAGTCCCTCCACCAGCACGAGCGCGACCGCGAGACGCTGCTCCTCGGGCAACCGCGCCATCGCGTCCTGCACGGCCAGAATGTCCGTCTGGCCCTCCTGCGCTGCATCGGCGATCTGCTCACCGAGCTCCGCGGGTGCCAGCACGCGTCCGCGCCGGCCGCGCGCGCGCAGCTCATCGATCCAGGCATTGCGCAGGATGCCGAACAGCCACGCGCTCAGCTGCGTGTCACTGCGCAGCTGTCCGCCGTGCCGGAGTGCGCGCTCCAGCGTGATCTGCACCAGATCATCGGCATCCGGTGGACTGCGCTCCAGGGAGCGGGCAAAGCGGCGCAGCCGGGGCAGCAGCTCCGCGAGCTCGCGTCGCAGTTCCTCGGCGAATTCCGGCATCTGTCTCCTTCAGTGACGCTGGCCGGCGACATTTTCTTCCATTGGCGCGTTCGAGTAACGTGCCGACGTGATCCGATCGCTCACCAGTGTTGCCGCGCTGCTGGCCGTGCTGCTGGCGGCCCAGGTGCGGGCGCAAGTCACGCTACCTTCGGTACGGCTGCCGCAGACGCCCGTCACACAGCTTCCCGGCGCGCTGGGCAACCTCGCGCCCGGCGCCACGGCAGATCTCGCGCAGGATCTCAATCAGGCGACGCCCGGCGAGCTGCACCGTCGTCGCATCCGCGATCTCCTGCGTGCCAATCGTCGCGTCCTCGAGGCTGACCCGAATGGCGCGCCGATGGTGCGGGCCGAGCTGCTCGCATACTCCCCGACCGACGCTGCGCTGGCCGCCGCCCTGGCCGCCGGCTTCACCACGCTGCGCGTGCGCACGCTCGATGCACTCGGTGAGCGCGTCGTGGTGCTGCAGGCCCCCCGTGGGATGGCGACCGCTCAAGGGTTGCAGCGGCTGCGCGCGCTCGATCCGCAAGGCAGCTACGACTTCAATCATCTCTACCTCGACAGCGGGGCGATGCAGAGGGCCGCGCCGCCAGGCAGCGCGGATTCCGGCGGCGACTCCGGAGCCGTTGGCATCAAAGTCGGGCTGATCGACGGGGGCATTGACCTCGGCCATCCGGTGTTCCGCGGCGTGATCGTGCATCGGCACGGCTGCGGGGGCATCGGCGTTCCGGAAGCGCACGGCACGGCGGTGGCCTCGCTGCTGATCGGACGCGGCGCGCACTTTCAGGGGGTCGCCGCAGGCTCGGAGCTGTATGCGGCGGATGTGTACTGCGGGCTTGCAAGCGGCGGTGCGGTCGATGCGGTCGCCGAGGCCTTTGGATGGCTCGCGGGGTCGCAGGTGGCCGTCATCAACGTAAGCCTCGTGGGTCCGCGCAACGTGCTGCTCGAGAGAGTCGTGCGTCGCATGATCGGGCGCGGTCACCTGATCGTCGCGGCGGTCGGCAACGATGGGCCGGCGGCCCCGCCTCTCTACCCGGCGGCGTATCCGGATGTGATCGGCGTGACCGCCGTCGATGCCCGGCGCCGCGTGCTGACCGAGGCCGAGCGCGGTCCGCAGGTGAAGTTCGCGGCGCCAGGCGCGGATATGTCGGCGGCGAGCTCGCCCCAGGCGTTTGTGCTCGTGCGCGGCACCTCGTTCGCGGCGCCGATCGTCGCGGGACTGCTGGCCGAGCGCGTACAGGGGCTCGATCGCGACAGGGCGGGGCAGGCGGTGGCGGAGCTGGCGAGCACGGCGATCGATCTCGGCGCTCCCGGCGTCGACCCCGTGTACGGCTACGGTCTGGTCGGGGCCGGGCTCGGACCCGAGCCCGCGCTGGTGCGTGTGAAGGCCGAGTAGCGCCCCGGCACATTAAGTCAAGTCGAAGAATCGGCATCCGCGGGTGGAAGAACTCGCGCCCCCGGCTCGTCTTCCTTCTCAAGAAGCCCGCGGAAACGGTCCGCGGTCGCAAGAGCAGGAGACGACCATGACGACGAGACATCTGATTGCCTGTGCCGCGGCCACCGCCCTCATGGCGTTCTCGGCGGCGGCGAGTGCCCAGCTGCGCGGCGGTCTGGGCGGAGGTTTCGGTGGCGCGCTGGGCGGCACTCTGCAGGGGCGCCCGGGCAACTTCGGCACCGGCATCAACGGCGGCGCCGATGCCATGGGCAGCGGGTTCGCCAACGGCAACGCCGATCTCGCTCGCCGCACGCACGACACCGCGACCCGCAGCAAGTCCCAGAGCACGGCGGCCAGCCGCAAGGCCGGGGGTACCGCACAGAAGGATGCAAGCCAGACCGATGCAGCCGCTCACTCGGCCTCGAGCAATGTCACCGCCGAAGCGGTCGGCAGTGCGGCGAGCACCGCGGGCTTGGCGCGCAACGCGGAGCGCAGCTCCTCGGCGAGCGCGACGGGTGCGGGCAATGCGATGGGCGCCGCCGCGGCGAGCGGCAGCTCCCCGAGTCAGGCAACGAAGCCGAGCGGTACGCCAGCCACCGGTGGCGCGAACGCGGGTGGCGGAGCCGCAGCCCAAGGGTCTGCCTCGAGCGGACGGGGCTCGACCTCCGCCGGCGGCGGCACCTCAGCCGAGGTCGCAGCCTCGCACTAGTGACCTGTAACAACCATATTTAGACTATAATGGTGTTCATGACGGACACCATCACGTTGACGAAAACGGAGCGTATGGAGCTGGAACGCCGAGTGGCGAGTCGAACGGGGCGCGCGGAAGACGCGCGACGCGCCCGGGCGATCTTGCTGTTGGCGGAAGGCCATACGTGGGATGAGGCCTGCGATCGCGTGCCGTGCAGCCGGGGCTTTCTGGCGAGCTGGTCGAAGCGCTTCGAGGAGGAGCGGATCGCCGGACTGTACAGCCGGCACCTCGGACAGGTGGCGACGGTCCTTACACCGGAGCTCGAGGCGCGGATCCTGGATGTCACGCGACGGCCGCCGCCGGACGGCGCGACGCACTGGAGCACGCGCAAGCTGGGCGAGCACCTGGAGGTGAGCCACATGATGGTGGCGCGGGTGTGGCGCAAGCACGGACTTAAGCCGCATCGGATCGAGCGCTACATGGCCTCGAACGATCCGGATTTCCAGAAGAAGGCTGCGGATATTATCGGGCTGTATCTGAACCCGCCGGCGCATGCGGCAATTTTCTGCGTTGACGAGAAGACGGCTATCCAGGCCTTGGATCGCAAGGATCCGGTGCTGCCGCTGTCCCCGGGCCGACTCGAGCGGCATGGCTTTGAGTACTTCCGCCACGGCACGCTGTCGCTGTATGCCGCGTTCAACACCAAGACGGGGGAGGTGTTGGGTAAGACCGCGGCGCGGCACACCTCCGCCGAGTTTGTCGCGTTCCTCACGGATATCGTCGTCAACCAGCCGCGTGGTAAAGAAATCCACGTGATCGCGGATAACCTCTCGACCCACAAGACCGAGCAGGTCGCGAGCTTCCTCGCCGAGCATCCGAAGGTTCACTTGCACTTCACCCCGACCTACTCGTCCTGGCTCAACCAGGTCGAGCTGTGGTTCGGCAAGATCGAGCGTGATGTCATTGCGCGCGGCGTTTTCACCTCGGTCACGGACCTGAAGAAGAAGCTCATGCGTTACATCCGTCAGTACAACAAGGCCCCCAGAACCGTGAAGTGGAAGTACGCCGATCCAAGTCGACACATCAGTACACAATCAGTTGGTACAGGCCACTAGCTCGGTCGCGGGTGTGAGGGGTGGCGGGCGCGAGCCCGCCGCTCTCTTTTTTTGATCCGGGCGAGCCGCGGTCACCGGTACAGGAGGACCGCCTCCCGCTCCGCCGCCCACGCCGCCTCGTCGGCCCGCGCGAGCGCATCGAGATCCGCCGGACTCGAGGCGGCATCGTCGACCCAGCGCCGCAGCAGATCGCTGCCGTTCAACAGATCGAACGCGAGCCGATCCTTCTCGTACTCGTAGTGGAAGTCACGCCAGATCGGATAGTCGGGGCGCAGCTGTCGCAGCGCCTTCAATGCCACGGCGATGAGCCGCCACGGACGAAACACCGCGTGCTCGTAGGCGCCGTCCTCCACGTGAATCTGCACGCCCGCGCACAGCTTGCCCGCGTGCTTCTGGAACGTCGGCTCGAACCAGCACGGACGCAGCCGGCAGCCGCCGAGCCACTGCGGGGCGAGCTGCGCCATGCGCTTCAGCAGCGCGGGCACCTCGAGATCGGGCGCGCCGAAGAGCTCGAGCGGCCGTGTCGTCCCTCGCCCCTCCGACAGCGTCGTGCCCTCGATGAGCACGGTGCCGGGAAAGCAGCGGGCCATCGACAGGTTCGCCGCATTCGGGCTCGGGTTGACCCAGGCGCGCTCGCCGAGCGGCCAGCCGAAGCCGGGGGCCGCCTCGGGACGCCAGCCGCTCATCGCGATGACCTGATAATCGACGTTGAGCTTCAACGTGCGCACGAACCAGTGCGCGAGCTCGCCGAGCGTGAGCCCGTGGCGCATGGGGATCGCCGCGGCCCCGACGAAGCTCTCCCAACCCGGTCGCAGCGCCAAGCCCTCGATCGGGCGTCCCGCGGGATTGGGGCGGTCGAGCACCCACACGGACTTGCCGAGCCGCGCCGCCTCCTCGAGCACGTAGCGGAGCGTCGTGACGAAGGTATAGATCCGCGTGCCCACGTCCTGCATGTCCACCAGCACGGTGTCGCACGCGGCCATCATCTGCGCCGTCGGGCGGCGCACGGCACCGTACAGGCTGAACACGGGAATGCCGAGCGTCGGATCGTGGAAGTCCTCCGACTCGATCATGTTGTCCTGCTTGTCGCCGCGCATGCCGTGCTGCGGGCCGAACGCGGCGGTGAGTGTGAGCTCGCCGAGCGCGGCCAGCGCATCGAGCGAATGCACCAGAGCCTGCGTCACGGATGCGGGATGCCCGACGAGGCCCACGCGGCGCCCGGCGAGGGGCTTGCGCAGCGCCGGCTCCTGGAGCAAGCGATCAATGCCGAACTGCATCAGGTGAACTCCAGCTCAAAGCCTTCGGGATGGTGAAAGTCGGGGCGCGCCGCCGGATGACGCAGCGCCCAGTAGGAGAGTGTTCCGTCGCGCGCCTCGAGCACCGCCGCGAGCGCGAGCCGGCCGGGAGCTCCGTCACAGCCCGTCGCGATGGTGGCCTCCAGCACCAGGCTGTCGTCCTGCTCGCGCACCTCCAGCGCCGGCGCCCCCTGCGCGAGCGCCGTCATGCCCGCACGGTAGCCGCTGAAGCCGTACGCTGCCCACGCCAACGAAGGCGCCAGGTTGAACTCGCGGTACCCGTCCGCGCCGGCACAGCGCGCAAAGGCCTCGAAGCAGGTGTGCCGCCACAGCTCATCGGTGCGAGCGGGCGCGGCGAGCCGCGGCGGCAGGCGCAATCCCGCGAGGTCCGCCTGCAGCGAGTAGGTGAGCCGCAGCGTGCCCGAGCCGAGCGGTGCGATGCGCACCGCGAGGCGGCGCACGGCCGGACAGTGCGTCGAGGGATGGCAGGTCAAGGTGACCGTATCCGCCGCGGCGCTCACGGACGTGCCTCTGCGGACCGGGGAACGGCGAGCTCCGCGCGCAGTCGCTCGGTATCCAGCTGTCCGCACCAGCGGGCCACGACCAGCGTCGCCACGGCGTTGCCGATGAGATTGGTCAGCGCCCGCCCCTCGGACATGAAGCGGTCGATGCCGAAGATGAGGGCGACTGCCGCCACCGGAACATGCCCGACCGCCCCTAGGGTCGCCGCGAGGACGATGAAGCCGCTGCCGGTGACGCCCGCGGCGCCCTTGGAGGTGAGCACCAGCACCAGGAGCAGCCCGGCCTGGTGCGCGAGGTCGAGCGGCGTATCGGTGGCCTGCGCGATGAACAGCGCCGCGAGCGTCAGATAGATAGAGGTGCCGTCGAGATTGAAGGAATAGCCGGTCGGGATGACGAGTCCCACGACGGGCTTTGCGGCGCCGAGCCGCTCGAGCCGCGCCAGCATGCGCGGCAGCACCGACTCCGAGGAGGAGGTGCCGAGCACGATCAGCAGCTCCTCGCGCAGGTAGCGCACGAGGCGCGCGATGCCGAAGCCGTGCAGCCGCGCCACGAGGCCGAGCACGGCGAACACGAACACGATGCAGGCCGCGTAGAAGCAGCCGAGGAGCTTGGCGAGCGACACCAGGGTCGCAATTCCGTAGGCGCCGACGGTGAACGCCATGGCGCCGAACGCGCCGACGGGTGCCGCCCGCATGAGCAGCGCGACGATGCCGTAGATCACCTCGCCGAAGCGCCCGATGAGCTCCTGCAGCGTGCGACCCCGTGCGCCCAGCGCGTGCAGTGCGAAGCCAAACA
>Ga0335081_10001815_pt1 | contig 33801 bp, 28 predicted proteins | sample Lox_Sample_35_FD_206713 | JGI IMG/M metagenome (GOLD analysis project Ga0335081, IMG submission 206713) | Soil microbial communities from Loxahatchee National Wildlife Refuge, Florida, United States - Lox_Sample_3.5 | ecosystem: Environmental > Terrestrial > Soil > Wetlands | place: USA...
TTTCGGAAGTTACCTTCTGGTGGTTCTCTAGCGGGCTGACGACCGGGCGCAAGTCCCATTTCACTGACTTCGCAGGGGGCAGGGGGGTGCAGAATCCGTCCCGTGTTGTTCTCACCCCCCCCAGTCGGTTGTCCCACGCCTAGCCCTACGCTAGACTGCCGGGCGGCCATCCCTTGGATTCTGTGGCCACCGCTGCGCTTTGGCCTCTGCTGACGACTGGCCTCTTCGGGGACGCAATCTCTTCCACGATGCGCTGTATCTGGGGATACTTGGGTTGGTTGTTCATCTGCACGCGATAGACGTGGTGCCGGTGCAGTTCAGCGGCGAGCGTGGGCGGGCGGGGCGTAAGTGTAGTGCTTTGCCTCGGGCTCTCCGGTCAGCAAATCAAACAGCTCGAAGGTGGACGCGGCTTTCCTTCGACGCGCCCTGCCAGTTTCGTCCAGTAAATCCGAATCACCGCTTCCTGGCCTGCGGCCAGATACATGGTCGCCGCCCCGCCTTTCTTCAGAGAACGCCGGACCTTGCCAGGGTGATAGCCGCGGTCGACCTTGACTCCTGACTTCGCAGCCGCTTTGGCGGAGGCATCCACCTTTCTGAGCAGCGGCGTGGATTTCCCCTTAACCGAGCCGAAGTCGACACGCACTCCTGCCCTGGTCCATGCCGCTAGGAACTTGTCCCACAGGTCTGCGTTCTCGATTGGGCGACCGTAAGCGGTTCGCCACTTGTCCGCACACCAGTATGGGGCGCGAGGGATGTTGTCGATCACATAGCGTGAATCGCTGAAAATCTGCACTCTTGTGGTCGTGGGGCGGTTCTCACGAATCCACTTTAACGCCGCAATGACCGCCGCCAACTCCATGCGGTTGTTAGTGCTTTCCTTGAAACCCTCGAAGACAATTTCCTCCTCCACCGGGCTATCAGGAAACTCCACGTGGCCGGCGTATCCCGCGCGACGGCCTTGATGGCCCTGGAACGAGCCATCGACGTAGATGTGAACGGCGTGAGGGTCTTTTTGCATCGGACTGGTCGACTCTCAATTGTAGGAGCACTACAGGGCCTTGGGAACCTGCTAGACCGCCGCGCGGATCAGATTGCCATCCGGTTGAGGCTCCCGGTGGCAGAGCTTTTCACTTTCGACGGTCCCGACCGGAGGACGTTGCGTTCGCCTTCGATGCGACGCTGAATGCGTGCCTCCGCCACAAAGCACCTCGGTGCGGATCATTGCTAGGACGGCTCAGCGCGCCAACGGGCGACGTTCAGAGCGCCAGCGAACGTGGACGCAGCGGCGGAGGCACGCGGCCGCCTGGACTGCCTGACACCTGCTACGACTGCCATGCTGGAGCCTGCCGTGGTGGCCTCGCGGCCTGCCTGCTGGCTCCTTAAAGCTGCTGTGTGGCGGAACGCTCCGGCCTGACCGTTCGGGAGTGGCTGTCTGTGCGGCGCCTGAGGTTGGTTTGCCAGCGGATTTTCGGAACATTACTTTTCCGACGTGGGCTGTGGTCCCAGCCTCCCCCCTACATCCCTGACGCTTCTATCACCGTTGCACTGGAAATAGGACAAATGCCGGCGGAAACCTGACCCAGTCCCGGTGGATTCTCGCCGTGCACCGCTAAGAGTTGCAATTCCTGCCGGTGTGCCCGGCAGACGGGAGTCCCGTCTGACAACCTGTCGAATGCGCAGGCGGCTTTCGGCTTGAACTTCTTCGGATTCGCTCCCGCCTCTTTTTTAGTGATAGTGCGGATAATCCACTCGTTGCCGTAAACAGCTGTCACTCTGCCAAATCGATTTTGGTGGGTGTAGGCGTCCTCGTACTCCACCGTATCGCCCACCTTGACTGCTTCTACCATCTATATCTCCTAGTGTGTTATGTACGTGCGCGAATTCTTATCGCAGTCCTGATGTCGTGAATCTTTACGTTCTGAGATCGCAAATATGCTCGCATCGTCGCAAACACCGGTTCTTGCTTCTCGCGATCCGAGATTGTCAGTGCAACGGTGAACGGCACACCTTCAACTGGGAATGCTTCACCGGCTCGGACAATCGACTCCACTGAAAGTCGCCAGTTTGATGAGCGGCCGACTCCCTTCGGAAATTCAGCTCCATACACTTTTAAAGGCCACCACTTGAGCCCGTGACGAATAAGTTCGGCTTCACTGTTCGCCTCACCATCAGGGAGGAGTTGCTGGGTCAGGCGTCCTCTCCAGCTAATCCCAGCCTCTTGTCTAAGATGCGCGTCCAGATTTACTCGGACGAATTCGGACCCGAATCTGGCGTCAAGCTTGGGGCGGTATGCTAGGGTTAGCCGGACCCTACCTCTGCACGCGCTGCTGGTGGGATCGACCAGGGCATGCGGCCAAGCGAAATCAAACTGGAGGGCGTGCCCGATGACCATTACATCCGAAAACACAAGCGTGATTTCGTGGTCGGCAGTCTCCAGCATATCCATGGCCGTCGCCGGCACGCCGAAGCCAATAAACTGCCTCGTAACTTCCTGCAGAGATTCGTGTCTGAGAGCCTCGGGCACTGAGGCAAGTTGCACCAGGAGTGCGGCGACCGTGTCTCGCGAAAGGCTTCCGAGCACCTTGGAATCGAGTGATGCGGCAGTTTTGGCAACCAGCGGCGTTGCGAAACTCGTGCCCAGATTGTGAACGACTGCACCTGCCGAGTTAGCGGACTGCAGTCCAGTTTCTTTGTTGCCGTTGGGCCGAGCTCCGCCGTAGTGCGCGAAGTCCGGTTTCATGCCCACACGCATCCCAGGACCCCGCCTGGTATAGCAGGTCGGCACTCCATGGACGTGCGGAGGGTGGTTCGGTGGATTGATTGCTCCCACGCTGAGACATCGTGCACTCTCGGCGGGCTGGAACAGAGTATCAGGTGTGCTCCTCTCAGCAAGCCGCTTGAGGGCAGCGGCGGGACTCGCTGGCCAGTCGCGCCGCCACTCTGGTTGGGGAAGATTGCCCGCAGAGACGACAAACATTACGTTGTTTTCGTCAGCGATTTCGTCAAGCAACTCTGCAACTGGACCGTAGGTGTCTGGCGCAACGGGAGATTCCAGATTCAGGCTCATGTTAAATACGCGAACGCCGTGCTCATGGGACGCCACTGCGACAGCCGACGCTAGTTCCTGCATAAAGTCAACAATCGCTTTTGGGTAGTACTGCGGGAAGACATGTTGAACATGCTGTCCGGGTAACAGAGCGATGTCGTACAGCTCACAGCCGTCGTCTTCCCGACAGATCTCGTCCCCATTCAATGCCTGTCCAACTACTAGGAGACCGGCGATAAAATCAGCATGGCCGGTGTCCTGATGTTCCGCCGCAAGGGGCCGATGCGAGCCAATAATCCAGGGTGTATAGAAGGAAGAAATACCCCCGTCCACAACTCCAACCTTGGGGTAAGTGCGTCCCGCTTTACGCTCGGGCAATGCGACTTGACTTGCAGGCTGAGACAACACGGGTGTGCTTGCAGCGGCAGCCACTAGTGGCGGCAGTAGTACGCGCCGAACGTAGGTCTGCGATTCAAGTGTGGTAAGTAGCTTCTGATGGTCTGGTACCGCGGCCGGAGCTGTACTGGGGAAAAAACGGACTCCGATTAGGCGGCCGTATCGCGGGCGCTTGCCGACGCGCAGCTGAATTGGGATCGTCTCGACCTTAAGGTGGGCGTCCCCTGCTGCCCGCGACAACTTCGCTTGGACCGATGCCACGTATCCTTCTAGGATCGGACCAGCCGGTGCGAAGATCTCAACGAGATACATGCCACCCGTGCGGGGATCAGCGAGCCAGGCTGCCCCTTGCTCAGCAGAGAAATTTCTCTTTTCGGAAAGAGCTGGGATGCTGATGTTTTCGATGGCTCCGACCTCGCTCCGGCGGGCGCTTGGGACAGCGCGTGTCTTGCCAGTCCGCTCGTTCTCCTTCCAGCGGGTGGAATCCTCAGCTTTTGAAATCTCGGTTCCGATTTCAGCGAGGTCCTCGGATGCGAGGAAATAGAACAGCTCGCCGATGTTCCCCGCCCCAACGCATTGTCTTCTGTTCTCGGGAAAAAGAACCTGCATCGGGCGGTGACTTTTTGCCCAGGCTTCCTTCCGAAGCGTCACCCTCACCACACCGGATCGGGCGCCAGATTGCCGAAAGTTAGTGCCCACAGCTGCGAGCTGTCGCTGCAGCCGCAACTTGTGGTTTACAAATTCTTTGTCTTGCCCGGCAAAAAAATCTTTGTGCGAGCCCACTGCCTGTTTTTCCGGGACAGTGAGGTAATCCTTGGAATTGAGGACAATCTGAACCGGGTTGTTGGGCATGGCGTCTAGTCTCTCGCCGCTGAGGGCCTGCTAAGCCAGCGACTTATTGTGGTCTGATCCTTCCCGATTATTGATGCGAGCACTTCTTGGGTCATTTGCAACTGGTCGTCTTGCATCGCAGCGTGGACTAGTTGCTGCGGACTCCCGCCCAGAAGGGACAAACGCTTGTATTGGGTGCTTCCCGCATGCGTAATTGCAAATTGTCGGGCCAGCTCGAATATAGTTGAGTGATGGCCGTTGGATAGACCCACGTGCCGTTTTAGTGCATTCGTCATCGTTCGGATATCGCTGCCCGTCATTCCTTCGGTCAGCCATGCTAGGAAGCGCGACTCCTCCGAAGGCAACGCCAAGGGAGGCAAATACCGGGCGAGTATCTGCTGGCGACCATCGTCGTCCGGAAGGGGCAGAGCAATGCGAACCTCAAAGCGCCTCCAAACTGCCCTGTCAAGCAAGGATTCGTGATTCGTAATGGCGATCGTAAAGCCCCGAGCCGCCCTCGTGTCGATGTTCTGGAGCAAGGTATTCACGACGCGCTTTATTTCCCCAACCTCTTGTGGATCATCGCGCACCTTCGCAATCGCGTCGAACTCATCCAGCAGCAGTACACACCGATAGCGGTTGCAGAAATCAAAAAGAGCTCCGAGATTTCGTGCTGTCGTCCCGAGAAACGAACTTACAAGACCGTCAAGCCTCGCGACGACGAGCGGAAGCGTCAACTGCGCGGCGATGTAATGCGCGAGATGAGTCTTGCCGGTTCCTGGCGCGCCAAAGACCATACACGAGCGCGGTGGCGATACCCCCATCTCGGCCAGCCGGTCCCAATTACGCCACTCGGTGACGATTGAATCCACCGCGTCGATTAGGGGCGATGGAAGAACTGGCGGCTGAGGGTTGGCGCTGTCAAGAAACAGAATCTCCGCAAGGCGGGCACCTGTTTCACGATCGCAGGGTGGAGCTGTTTTCGGCGACAACTGCTCGCCTTCCGCGACTACGGCAGAAGCGACCAGCCTGCTGGGAGACAAGGACTGCTCGCTCGTCTTTGCTTCCAGCAACTGCTGCAACGTGCGAGCTTCACGTTCGCGGCCGTCCGAGGCCAAAGCTTCGCGCAGGCGTTCAACTTGATGGCGGAACGCCGGGTTACCCGCACCCAAGCCGATCCGGCACAGTGTCTGGATTATTGGGAAATGTTTCATTATGCGTCGTCGACGGAGATGTATGCTCCACAGCTGGAGTATTATGCATGCTCCAGCATGGTTTATGCAAGTAGCTTTGTCTATGACCCATGAGGCAGCCCCGGGGCCGGCAGGGAGTCTCGCGCGCCCCTGCGGGCCGCCGTTCATTCCCCTTTCCTGTCCGCAAGATCTCCCTAAGTACTTTGTTTTTAACGTCCGCTCTAACTGCGGACATCTGCGGACACCGAATTACAGAAAGTTCCTCACGCGCGTACGCTATAACAAGGTTCATGCAGAAACCTGTCCACCCCTGTCCGCCTGTCCGCACCCTTTCCGCAGGCCGATGCCCTTCCAGCCGCGTGTGCGCTCGTGCCCCACGCGTTCGTCCTTTGCCCCGCGCTGCCTCAGCCGTTCATGGAAAGCCGCACGTTCCAGCGGAATCTCCGCGCTCTCCCTGGTCCACTGCTCGTAGGTCGCCCACAGATCCGCCCTGGACACGCTAGCCGCTTCTCCTAGGACGCAGTAGGCCGCAATGAACTCCGCGAGGTGGTCGCTCTCGTCCCGATATCTATTTGTCGCACACTCGACCGCAGCCGCAGTGCCCAGTCCCTCCTTCTGCCAGAGCAGGCAGCCGCGCACGGCCCAAGCTAGGATACCTTGCGCCTCGCTCCTTAGCTTGTCGGGCAGCTTCCCATCCCTCTGCTCTTTGTCGAAGGTCTCGGTGAACGGCACCAGTCTTACTCTGCGCCACATCGCGTGCGAGTCGTCCGCAATTACGGGCTTGTGGTTGAACGCAAGCCACAATTTATGGGTCGGTTCGAACTGGAAGAATTCCTGGTAGAGCCATCGTGCGGTGATGAGATCACCGCCGGTATACGACTTGACCCGAGCTTCGTTGAGCCTGACGCCCTCTTTCGTCTCCACTGCAGTCACAAATCGGCGACGGAACAGCATTGCGGCATCGTTCGGGACACCTCCGCTGCGTTTCTGCTCGAAGGCGCTGAACGGCAGATTGATGGCGTAATCCCCGAGGACATACCCAAACACTCCAAGGAAGGTGGACTTCCCGTTCGCCCCCGCTCCGTGGCAAAAGAAGATGCACTGCTCGTTGGTCGAGCCCGTTAGGCTGTAACCGAGGGCACGCTGGATGAATTCAACGCGCTCTGCATCTCCACCGAACACTTCACTCAGAAATTGCTCGAAGCGCGGGCAGCGGGCCTCCGGGTGGAACTCCACGGGCAAGCGCATGGTGATGCGGTCCTCCGGCTTTGCATTCCTCAGCTTCGCCGTCCGCAAATCCAGGACGCCGTTTCCAACACCCAGCAGCCACGGATCGGCATCCCATCCTTCGCCGGAATCTGAAATAGGAGGCTCCGACTCCGCCAGCGACAGCGCGGCGTCGATCCTGGGCTTGCTCTCGCTCTGCATGGCCCACGCCACCTCACGCTTGATTTCGTTATCGTCCTTGATGGTCGCAGCCCAGGCCAGCCGATGTCGCGCTGCTTGCTTCGCAAGCAACCGTACCTTTCGCTCGCTGTCTACGTTCCACTGGTTTAGTTTGTTGTCCCACACCAGCCACCGGTCCTGCTTGTGGTCGTAGCGCACACGGTCCTTGTAGAGCGCCGCGAATAGTTCCGCGTTCCCCGCGTCCGTTCGGTTCGGCATTCGACGCTTTGCGCTCATCGCCAGTTCCCTACCCAGCCGAGCAAAAACGCCGATCCTCCGCCCGGATCGTGTTCTCTCTCATCACCAAATACACTTTCTAGCTCAAGAGCGCTCTGGTCATGGTCGCCACACTTTCACTTTGCCTCTGCCAAGAACCGTGCGACCTCATCGCGATCGAACAGCAACCGCCGACAGATGCGAACGGGACGAAGCTTGCCCTTGCGGACCCAAGACCTGACGGTGTGCGGGCTCACGCACAGTGCTTTTGCTACAGCCAGCAGGGTTATTAGTTGGGGGATTGCGGTTTCCGGCATGACTCACATCCGCTGCTTCAACCTGGCTTCTACTGCATCTGCGGGAATACGCCACGTTCTCCCGACCTTCCGCCCGGCAAGGCGACCGCTGTAAAGCAGATCGTAGATGTACTTGAGTGTGCAGCCCAAACGCGATGCTGCTGCCCTGACCGTCAACGTTTTCTGGGTCATCGGTTCAACACCTCCATTTGTAATTGTAGGTGGTGGTGTGCTAGAGTAAATGTGTGAAGTCTGCTCCTGCACACTCAATCCAGCGAGTCTCGTTTTGTACTCTAGCAGGCGTCGAGAGCGTTCGTCTGGAAGGTGAAGAGATCGTTGGGCGCTTTGCCAGCAACCCAAAACCCTTCTACGGCATGAAGGGCAAGCGCTTGTTCGAAGAGTTCGCCAACTGGCCAAGCGATCCCGCAGGAGTGTTGCGCTTCACTCGGCGCTTCGGCCCACTCGCGGAAAAGCCTGACGCTGGTAGTGCCTTCCGCTTTCGCTGCGATGCCTGGCGAGACGATCAGGAGGGATTCCGGCTGCTCTGGGGGCTTGTACAGATTGAGCCGCCACTACCCTCTACAAGTTCTTGGGGAAAAAGAGTCGGGGACGTATTCGATGAGGTACTCAGATTCGACGGCGCGGGAGGCTGGCACCTGGTCGCTGACCCAGGCGACGCTTGGCGATACGTGAACGGAGCGCTTATCTATAACGCCGCTACCTTGTTCCGCTTCGTCGTTCTGGAGTTGCTCTCCGTTCCGCACGGACGGCTCAGGACGTGTGCCCGGCCCGACTGTCCGCATCCCCATTTTGTCGCCCGACACCTGAACCAGAACTACTGCTCCGAGCCATGCGCGGCTTGGGGACAGAGTCAGTGGAAGCGGAAATGGTGGGGTGAACGAGGTCAAGAATGGCGCAAACGACGCACGAAACGCTCGCAACGGAAGAGGAGGTAATTCATGTCTCTCGTAAAACGCGGTAAGACGTGGCACACACATTTTTTCGTTGATGGACAGCGCTACCGGCAATCGCTGGAAACGAGCGACTGGCGCGAGGCACAGTCCAAAGAGAAGGACCTGATTGCCGCTGCCAAAGCTGGCAAGCTGGCGAACAAGCGGCAGGCGATTGCGCGTATGCCCTTCTCCGAAGCTGCCGCGCAGTTCTTAGCTGACAGGCTCTCGCGCCTGGCGCCTCTGAGCGTTCGAACGGAGAAGGAGCGGGCAAAGATCGTCAACACGACATTCGGTGCGGTGCCGGTATCCCGCATTACACCCTTCGACCTGCTCGCGTACATTCGCAGCCGCAAAACAAAGGGAATCGCCAACGCCACGGTGAACCGGGAACTCGACATCATTCGGGGCGTGCTGAAAAAGGCCAAGCGCTGGCACCTGTTCGCAGACGAGATCCGACCGTTACCGGTGAAACAGCAGGTGGGGCGAGCTCTCTTGCATGATGAGAAAATCCGCCTGTTGCGGCTGGCGGCGGGCAACCCCGATTGGCAGACGGCGTATTATGCAGCGGTCCTGACCCTCAATACGACGGCGCGCGGTTGCGAGCTTAAGGGCTTGCGCTGGCGGGATGTGGATCTCCTGAATCGCACGATGACCGTGGAACGTAGCAAGACAGAAGCGGGCGAGCGTGTGATCCCCCTCAACACTACTGCCATGCAGGCAATTATGTCCCTACGTCAGCGGGCGCAGAAGATTGGCGGCCCCTCACCCGAGCACTTTGTTTTCTTTGCCTGTGAGAATGGCCGGGTGGACGCGAGCAAACCGCAGAAGAGCTGGCGCACGGCTTGGCGGAACCTGACGCGAGCGGTGAACTGCCCAGCGTGCGGGAAGCTTCAGAGTCCCACCGAAACCTGCCGGAGCATCCAATGCAGAGCCGACATGCGCAAGGTGAAAAGCCCCACGGCGGGTCTACGGTTCCATGACCTCCGGCATCACGCCATCACCGAGCTGGCCGAGTCCCAGGCAAGCGATTCCACCGTCATGAGCATTGCCGGGCACGTCTCCCCCAAGATGCTGGCCCACTACTCGCACGTGCGTCTAGAAGCTAAGAGAAACGCCCTAGATGCCCTTTGTAGGCCCGCTCTCAAGAAGGGTAGGGCCGAAGCATCACACGGCGGCAATTCCGGGAGTGAGAGCAGGGGTTACGACACAAACGACGACACAAAACAGCCCAACAAGGGCGAGCATGTTCCGCAAGTGATTGAAAGGATGGTGGAGCTAGTCGGGATCGAACCGACGACCTCATCGTTGCGAACGATGCGCTCTCCCAGCTGAGCTATAGCCCCACTCGGCTGGCTTGAGTCATTCTAGCAGACAAGCTAGCGCCGCTGTGCTTGCCCGCCGGCCGCCGCAATCACTTCTTCACGATTGGACTGTAACCTTCGCCCGCCAAGCGTACGCGCATGGCGTCCGCCTCTTTGAAGTCGCTGAACGGTCCTACCTGAACATGGACCAGGGCGTCGCTGGGGGCATTGCCGGCCAGGAATACCGGATAGTTCTTTTTGCGCAGGGCCGCTGCCAGCGCCTCGGCATCTTCCTTTTTGCTCACCGCTGCCACCTGCACGACGTAGGGAGAGGCCTGGGGCGTTTCCGGCGCGGGCGCGCTGGGGACCGCAGGGGCGGGCGCCGGGCTGGTGCTTGGCGTGAGCTGCGCGCTGGCATCATTCTGTTCGACGGTTTTGTAAAAGGTGAGGTCATTCGCCGGTGCCGGATTGGCGGCTTCCGCCGGAGCGCCGCTGGTGGCCTTGGGTTTGGCGGCATTGGCAGGCGGTGGGGCTGCTTCCGCTGTCATGCCAGAAGAGCCGACGCTGCGCCCCAGCGTGTATCCCAGCCCGAAGAAGATGCCACACACCACCACCAGTGCAAAGAACAGCCCTAGCAGCCGTCCCGTTCCCAAGCTGATCTCAACATCCTGAGCCGCAGCCATAAGTCTCCCTCTGGCCGCATGATATGCCAGGCCGGAGCCCATGATGTTGGCGCAGATGGTTCGGGTGGATACCGCATTCAGCACCCAGCCATCGGCAGGGGCGCACCAGCTTGCGTGGGACAAAGCCGGCAGGCGGTTCACCGCCGAGCCAGCGAAAACGCCGAGTTACATATGGATTGGGGAATGCCGGGTGCTGACTGCTCCGCATCGCAGTGTTATGCTTTTTCCAGATATGCTGCCCAAGCGCATCGACGACCATGCCATCATTTCGCGCCACTCGCTGCGCGAGGCGGAGGGCCTTTTCCACAGCCATCTCAAGCGCGTGGGCCTGAAGCTCACCGACCAGCGCGACACCATCCTGCGTACTTTCCTGGAGACCCGCGACCACCTCTCCACCGACGAACTGCACGGCCTGGTCAAGAAAAAGGACCCGCACATCGGCATCACCACGGTTTATCGCACGCTCAAGCTGCTGGCCGCCTGCGGACTGGCCAGCGAGGTCGCTTTTCACGACGGCGTAGCCCGCTACGAGCACCAGTATCAGCGCCGCAGCCATCACCACATGGTGTGCACCGTCTGCGGCAGCTCGGTGGAGTTCTTTTCCCCCGAAATCAGCCGCGTGGAGCAGGAAATTGGCCGCAAGCACCACTACTTCACCACCCGCCACAGCTTTCAGATCTACGGTGTCTGCGAAAATTGCCGCAAGAAGATGTCGGTGCGTACGATGTAGGTCGGAGGGGCGGGGTCGCCGCCGCTGGGAAGGGATTCCGCCTGGGCTGACCCGCTTGCGCTCCTGGCATCAGTGACTGGACTGGATAGATTCGAGGTAGTTCACAAGGTCTTCGATACGAGCCTTGGCCGGCTTTTCCTTCACTCCGCTCAGCGCCAGGAAGAACGGTCCCCACACCGGCATCTCACGGGAGCCGTGCGCCGACATGGCCGACTCGCCGGAGATAGTGTCTGCTACTTCCGCCGCGGGGAACTTGCCCTCATGGCGCTTCGCCAAAGTCGTCAGATCCGGCGGAGGCGTCTTGAGGCTGGCGGCGGCCGGCCCCTTCCCTTTGCCGTCCTTGCCATGGCAGGAGGCGCAATAGGCGTTAAACAGATCGTGTCCCGATGCCACAGAGGCATCGGAAGCGGCCTTGCCTGGTTCCGCTTGCGCCAGGGCGCCGGAAACCGCACTGAACACCCAAAGCAGCAGCCATAAGGTAGCAAAGCAAGAGCGCATCGCAACTTCCTCGCCAGCGAAAGTGCGGCTTAGGATGAACTCGCACCAGGAATCTGTCAAGCGGCACGTTCGTCAAATAGTTCGGGCGTTAGCTGCGGCGGGGCTCTACCGTCCCGATGAAGCAGGGTCGCCAGGCGCTGGCGGACTTGGATTCGATGTGGGAGGCGCGGGCGGCGGAGTGCGCGGCTGATCGGGAGGTAGCCCCAGCGTGGGATCGCGCTGGTTAGTATCGACCGGCTCCGAACCCGGTGTTTTGCTGGGTGGCGAAGAGGTGTCAGGCTCTTCTCCCGGGCGCCGCAACGTGGGACGGCCAGCGGCGGGCTGCGGCTTGGCTGCTTGTTCCAGTTCCCGTTTGCGCGCCTCGGCCTCGCGAGCCTCCCTCAGGTCCACTTCTTTTTCGGTGCGCACGACCTTTTCGCCATCAACTTTCATGATTTCCAGCCGCACGACCTCGTTGTTGACGAAGCGCACGAATTCCACGTCCTGTGGAGGTTCGCCGTAGATCCATTCCTCGTACGGCTTTCCCGCGGCATCGCTCTCGCGGACCTTCTTCGGCGGCCGCCCCTTGGCGTAGATCACCATGTCCTGGTCCATGCCCACCAGCACCTGGTGATTCTTGATCGCTTCCTTGGCCTTAGGTGGGATAGTGTCCAGATAGGCCTCGACGGCGGACTTGCTACTGAAATCCAACACCGGGCCCAGCATCTGCTTGAGAGCCTCCGGGCTGATCTCCGGCACGAAACCCTTAAAGGCCAGGATCAGAAGCGTCCCGCGCGGATTATCGGGCAGCTCCTGTGGCGTTTGTGTCATGGTGGGTGTGACGTCGCCGACTGTGCCGACCTCGATGTGCTGGTACCACTTCTTCTTTTTCGTGGGACCGCCATTGAGCTCGAACAGAATGTAGTTCTTGTCGATCTTCACCTGGGTGATGCGCACACGGTCCCCTGGACGGACCGCAGGGCCCAATACCGCGATCGCTCTGTCGAGATCGCTCCCCGAAGGTGTGAGCGTGCCATCTTCGCGCAGGGTTAATCCCTTGGTTCCCATGGGGAAGGGCTTGCGGGCGAAGGCCAGCTCCGATTGCAGCCCGCGGATCACATGCAAGCGTGTCTGCTGCGTCATGGGCTGGCGCTGGGGTGCGGACTTGGAATCGGCAGACTTCGGCTTAGCCCAGGCGCTGAGGGCTACCACCAACAGGACGAAGACGACTGCGGAACGGCGAGGAGTCACAGGATTCTCTGTAACGGGTGCTTCCTATCATTCGCCTCCAGCGGGGTTTTTGCAACTGCCAGAAGCAGCGGTTATTCGATGCGCGGGTTGGGACTCTCGGCAGGGTCCGGAGTAATCCGCAGCGAGGGGCCGCCGACGATGATCTCCGGCGCCGGCCGCCGCTTCACCAGGGCCAGCAGAATGAAGATCGCCACCAGGTTCACGACCGTGGCGGTCACACTGGCCTCGATGCCATAGTCGCCTCCCGTCAGCCAGCGCGGACCCGCAAGGCTGCCTGCCAGTGCGGCAGAGAACTCCGAGTAGCCGCTTACCACCAGCCCGTATCCCAGGCCCAGCGCCAAGTTCCAGCCGAAATGGATTCCCCAGGGCAGCCACAAGGCGCGCGTGCGCACGTAGGCCAACCCCAGGAGCACGCCGATCTCCGCCGTGTTCACCGCTCCCCATAGGGAGGCATGCGGGTTGCGCAGGTGGGCTAGTCCGAACAGGCACGAAGTGACCGCAACCGCGCCTGGAGCGCCGATGGCTTCGATCAGCCGGTGCAGAGGATATCCGCGGAATGATGCTTCTTCCACCATTGCGGCCGCCACCAGCACCCACAGGCTGAGCAGAATCGCCGCCGGATGTGCCCCGGCATACTCCAGACGCACGTCTCCCACGAGCGCTACCACGCCCACGACTGCCGAAACCGCCGCCACGCCGAAGACGATGCCGAAGGCCGCATCGCGCAGGGCCTCGCGGTCACACGGCAGGCCCGCAGCCTGAAGCAGCGGACTGCGCACACGATCCAGTGAAAACAGCAGTGCGCTGAAGCTCCACAGCAGCATCAGCAGAAGAACGGTGGCATAGAGGGCGCGCCCCAGGGAGGTGAATCCCATGAGGCCGAAGACAAACCCGGCGAGCAGATAGACGGCGACTACTACCACCACCGCGGCCAGAAAACGCACGATCGCCGGTAGCCGGCTGGCCGAGGCGATGACTATCTGTCTCACGGCTGCTGCCGTGGGCCGCTGAAGAGCAAGCCCCTGCGCGCCACGTGGAATGTCAGCACCTGCCCGCCCTGGCCGCGAAGGGCATCGGCTACGCGCTGCTTTGCCTCGGGTTCAACCTGGAAGACGACGCAGCCGCCACCGCCGGCACCGCAAACCTTGGCTGCCAAGCCGCCATTCCTCCTGGCGATGGCCACCAGATTATCGATCAGAGGCGTGCTGATTCCGGGAGCATTGGTCTTCCGCAACTTCCATTCCTCACGCAGCAGGCGCGCCACTTCGCCCCAGCGGGCGGTCGCCAGGGCATCGCGCATGGCACGCGACACCGCCGTGATCTGTTCGAAGTTGCGGAAGACGCTGCGGTCCCCGTTAATGTGCGCTTTAAAGACTTCCCAGTTGTTGATCCCCGATTGCCGCGGTGCGCCGGTATAAACCAGCAGGAAGCGCGCGTCGATTTCCTCCGCCGCTACCGGCACTGCTTCGCGATGGATGCCATCAGGATCGAGATGAATGGCATTCACTCCACCGTAAAGCGCGGGGTAGTAATCCTGGCAGCCGGTAGGAACGCGGATCAGTTGCGCCTCCACGTTTTGGGCGACCACGCGAATCTCTTCGAGTTCCAGCTTGCGGCGTGTCCAGCGAGCCAGCGCCGCGGTGGTCGCGATCATCAGCGCCGAAGAGCCGGAGATGCCCGCTCCGGCTGGTGATTCGGAATGCGTCTCCAGCTCGAAACCGCCTTCAGGACGGAAAAAACGGACCAGATATGCGGCCAAGGCGTGGCGGAATTTCCTGGCCGAACAAAGTGCTTCGCAATTGCCGAAAAGGTCCTCGGCGCCGGTATCCAGCGATTTGAGGTGGATCTTCTTTCCTGCGAGCGGGCGGATGGTGCAGCGCGTCAGCACGCTGACCGCGAAGTTCACCGTCACTGCCCCGGGATGGAACAGGTAAAGCGGCCAGATGTCCACCGTGCCCCCGGCGAGGTCTACGCGGCAGGGGGCGTGAGCAGTGAGGGATTCAGGTTTTCCCATGCCGAATTTGTATCACGGCAGGAGTTCACCCCTGAAGGCTCGCCGCACCCCTCAGTGCATCAGGCGTTTGAGAGCGCCTTGGGCATCGGCCACCTGGGGCATCTTTGTGCGCGAGCCTTCAAAATGCGACAGGAAGGACTGATATTCGTCGATGGCCTGCTGAGACTTGCCGGTGGCCTCGTACAGCTGGCCGAGGTAGTAGTGGCAGAGCAGCGAGAACAGCGGGATCTGCCCGCGCATGACGCCAGAGTTCGACATATTCCGGCTCTGCCGCAAGGCCTTGCGGAATTCCTGCTCGGCAGCGGGATAGTCGTTCACCAGCAGGCGAGCGCGGGCGCGACTGAACAGGATCGGAACGTCCTGGAAATCGGGGTAATCCGCGAAGGCGGCCAGAGCCCCGCGGCCGTCATTGCGGAGGACAGCGGCGGCAATCTCATTGCCCTTGTTTTCCAGCTCGAGGGAGCGAGGCGAGATCCAGGGGCGGGCGCTGGCGTATTCGTGAAGGTCGCGTTCAGAGGCAGCCCGGTCGCCGCGAACCGCTTCCAGGAATGCAACCGCCGGGAGCTCCTCGCCGTGAAGCTTCTGCTGGCGGGCAAAGGTGAGGGCTGGCGCAGTGTCACCCACGAGCGTGGCCAGGCCAGCAAACGACTGCAAGGCTTGTCCGGCGCCGGAGTCCTGGCCGGCGTGGGCCAGTTGGGAGACAGCCTTGCGGTAGCTCTCCAGAGCGCCATCCAGATCACCGCGCATCTGCTGAATCTGCGACTGGAAGATCGGCAGGTAGAGGCGCTCCAGCGGGGTGGTGCGCTGCGCGAATTCCTGCAAGGCCGCTTCCGCCAAAGCGTACTTCCCCTGGTCGGCATAAACCCCGGCCAGCTTCCCGTATTCTTCGAAGCTTTGGAAGTCAGGCTTCAGTTCCAGCACCTTGCGGTAGGCGGCGATGGCATCGTCATCCCGGCCGAACTCGTAAAAGATGTCGCCCCGGGTGTCAATGGGATTAGGGTCGCCGGGACGCACGGCGATGTACTGGTCGTTGGCCTGAAGTGCAGCAGCCAGGTCACCCTTGGCGGCGTACGCATAGCCCAGGATATTCAGCAGTGCCTCATCCTTGGGGTCAGCGGCCAAGCCTTCACGCAGGATGCTGATGGCGCGGTCGGTCTGATTCACCCCCTGCAGCAGAACACCCAGGGTGGCGCGGGAATCACTATCGCGGGGAAACTCGGCGAGGGAGGCTTCGAGCGCATGAATCATGCCCTCCAAGTCGCGCGCACGGCCGGCTTTGTTCACCTGAAATAACAGTTGCTCGCGCCGGGACAATCGGGATTGAAGCTGGTCGACCTTGCGGTCCATCTCCTCGGACTTGCGCAGGTCCCCTTGGAAAAAGTAATTGAAGGACAATTGCATGTAAGCGGAGGCGAACTGCGGATCGAGACGCACCGCCTCCTCCAGCTCGCGGATGGCGTCCGCGGTCAGGAAACGGCGATCGTAGTCGAGCCCGAGCTGGTAATGGCGGAGCGCCTCAACATTGGACGTCAGGGCCTGTTCGATGGCCGGAGCTTTGGCCTCGCTGCCCGGCAGGAAGTGGCCGGCAATGTGCGCAGTGAGCGAATCCACCATGCCGAAGATGTTCTGGATGCTGTCCCCTTCGAGCTTATGGGAATCAAGGATCTGGCCGGTCTTGGTGTCCTGCGCGCGGACGTCCAGCCGCAACTGTGTGGGCCCTACCTTCAGGAGCGCACCTGTGATAAAGACATCGGCGCCGGCCTCGCGGGCTACCGCCTGCGCCACGCCGGGGTCCATGGCGCCTTCCTTCTTGCCCATCCGCTGCAGCGCGCCCTGGACGCGCTCGGTCGAGAGCACGTCCAATCCCTGCACCTGCGCCAGGTTGGTGGTGAGCATCTCGGTCAAGCCGCGATCCAGCCAATCCAGCGACTTGTCCTGCGTCAAGTTGGAAAAATAGAGCACCGCGATGGACTTGGGCGCGGCCGTGGCGCCGGTTCGCGCTGTCCGTCCGCGGAGGAGCCACCAGCCGATGACCGCGACGACGATGACCGCGATCCCTGCGGCTGCATACAGCCATACCGGCTTGCGCGGCGATGGTTGGGGTGCGAGGGTGGGCGTGCTGCCGCTGGCCGGCGTTGTTCCGGCAGCGGGCGTCACTGCGGACGCGGTTCCGGCGGCGGGAGTTGCTCCGGCCGTCACCGGACGGCTGGCGCTGCTGGCAGGCGTCACTTCGCCAGTCGGTGTAGGCGCGGCTGGGGGAAGTGCGACCGTAGTTGACGCCATGGCCGCTGCGCGGCCGGAATCCATATCGCGCTTCAAGCGCGCCAGGTCGGTGCGCAGATCGGATGCCGTCTGGTAGCGCAAACGGCGGTCTTTTTCCAACGCCTTATCGATGATTTCCTCGAGCTTCGCCGGCAGCTCCGGGTTGAGCCGCACCGGAGGCGTAGGCAAGCGGTTGAGGATGGAGTCGAAGATCACCGCCGAGGTGTCGCCGCGGAATGGCATCATGCCGGTGACCATCTCATAGAGCACGGCGCCGAAAGAGAATAAATCGGTGCGGGTGTCGAGCTCTTCTCCGCGCGCCTGCTCCGGCGACATGTAGGCCACCGTACCCATCGCGACACCCGGGCTGGTGAGCGCATCCTGGAGAGGGCCGGTGGGCATGGCCGATGCCCCCAGCGTCATGCGGGGCGCCACCTTGGCCAAGCCGAAATCCAGCACCTTGGCCTGCTCGCGACTGGTGACGAGGATGTTGGCCGGCTTGATGTCGCGGTGGACGATGCCTTTCTGATGCGCGGCTTCGAGCGCGTCGGCGATCTGGATGGCCAGCTCCAGCGCCGTAGTGATCCGCATGGCGTGGCCTTCGATCAGGTGCTTGAGGGTGCGGCCTTCCAGGTACTGCATGGCGATGAAAGGCTGGCCTTCGTGCTCGCCAACTTCGAAGATCGTGCAGATGTTGGGATGGTCGAGCGCGGAAGCGGCGCGGGCTTCGCGCTGGAAGCGCTCCAGCGCCTGCGGCTCGCGCAACATTTCTTCAGGAAGGAACTTAAGGGCAACCATGCGGCCGAGCTTGAGGTCCTCGGCCTTGTACACCACACCCATGCCCCCGCCGCCGAGCCTCTCTACGACCCGATAATGCGCCACCGTGCGGCCGATCAAGGATTCCCCCCTGGGTTGGCCATGTTAGGTTGTGCGTCGAGGCAAGTCAAACGGTCCGCGGGTAAGATGTGGCGGGCTGAAGTTCAGGCAGGGTATGATTGGGCCGGATTGACGATTCGAGGCTCGTCCACATGGAAATGTCGCCCGCTGAACCGGTCTCGAAGATGACGTACGCCGCCGATCGCATTTGTGACGTGCTTCCACGGCTGAACTCTTCTTGGTTCCTGCCTGCGCTCCAGCGCGAGTTCGTGTGGGACGCCGAGCAAATACGAAATCTGTTCGATTCGCTGATGCGCTCATATCCGATCAGCTCTTTCCTGCTGTGGCGCGTCCCAGAGGGTGAGCGTGAAGATCTGGAAGTGTATCGATTCATTGATTCTGCGTCTGATTTCGGCAGGCATAACACGCGAGAGCGTGCTTTCGGCGTCGGGGATCTAGCCTTCGTGCTAGACGGGCAGCAGCGCCTGACGTCGTTACTAGTCGGCATCAAAGGAACGTATGAAGTCAAGAAGAAGTACTCGCGAACTGGCGAGATTCAGAGGTTGCATCTGGACCTTTTGCGGAACGGGGAGTTGCCGGACGCGGAGGGGGAGGTCTCATACGGTTTCGATTTTCGACCGAACAGCGCCACAGTAAGTCGTGGATCCTACTGGTTTGAAGTCGGACGAATACTAAAATATGAAACGGCTATCGAGCCTCTCTTGAACGAGACCCTCGCAAGACTTCGAGCATTTCACCTGTCGGAAAGCGAGTTGGAGACTGCGAAGCAAAACCTAGAGAATTTGCACCGAGTGGTGTTCCTAGATTCCCCCATTTGTTATCACACGGAAACCCATGGCGACCAAGAACGAATGCTGGACATTTTCGTGCGAGCCAATTCGGGCGGCGAAGCACTGAGTAAGCCCGAGCTCTTGCTGTCAAACCTTACTGTTCATTGGAAGGCCCTCGACGCCAGGGCCGAAATGAAAGCATTCGTCGATCAGACCAACACCAGTCTGAATCGCGGTGCGGTTCAAGCTAGGACAGCTCTCAAACAGGACTTCGTCCTGAAATCCTGCCTTGTCCTCCTGGACCTGCAAGTGGCATATCGGATTTCCAGCTTCAACAAGCAGACGTGCGAACAGATCGAATCCTATTGGACTGAGATCAAGAAGGCGATTACAGAGGCCGTAGAGGTTGCGAGCTGGTTCGGTATAAATGGCATCACTCTCACTAGCGCCAACGCCCTGATTCCGGTTGCTTATTACCTGTACCGCAACCCAGACGTACGGCTCAGAGGTGACAGCCAGACGGACGCTGAGAATGCATCTCTCGTCAGACGATGGCTAATCATGGCTCTCCTGAACGGAGTCTTTGGCGGTTCTTCTGACTCAATGCTTCACAAGGCACGAGCGGTCATCATGAAACATGGTGAGCACGGTCGTCTCTTCCCAGTTCGCGAGTTGGATGTTGCCACGCAGGACGCGCGAAGGTTGCCCACGACCGATCCTAACGCGATCAAGAAGATCCTCGACATCGAGTATGGAAACAGCGTTTGTGTGTTGGCATTGACCTTGCTTTTCGAAGAGCGGGCCTGGGGAACGATAGCGCATCATTGCGATCATATATTCCCGCAAAGCCTGTTCAAGCAAGGCCTGAGGCAGTTCCGCTCAGCTTCCGATCAATTGGCTAACTTGACTCTGCTGGATGCGCGCGAGAACGTTGAGAAGAACGCGAAGCCATTCGCGGAGTGGATAGAAACGCGTGAACCGGCCTTCCTCAAGAGACACCTTGTTCCGGAAGACAGGGTGCTATGGCGGCCCGAGGCGTTCCCGGACTTTCTTCAGGAGAGAAGTCGCCTGATTTTGGACCGGCTTTTCCAAGTCTTAAACGTCCGCTGAGATGCCGTCATTGTTTGACTTCGACGCGTTCCGAATCGGGCGCCATTGAAAAAGTCCCGCAGTAGCAAAAGCCTAGAAGGCAGCCTGGATTTCTGCGCATGTGCTCAGCGTGTGCACGTGGAACACCCCCAGGCCCCGCCCTGTGGAGCCGCATTCGGCCGTGACACGATTTACAGCGGCGAATCGGATCGTTCAGACGTAAGGCTTCCTCGACCGGCACGACAACCCATGCCACGACACGTTTGCCCGTGACTAGATCTGCTGGCACGCCGCGATGCCATCAAAATCGTATAGCGATTCGCGTCCCGACAAACAAGCAATACCGAATCGTCTGGACATTCCCGCGTTGACCTCGGCCACGCGCGATTTCTCTTGACGCGAGCACGATTAATCTGCTATGATATGAGATACTATTATATCAAGTAGAAATGCCTGGCCCGCTCTCACCTTATCATGTGCCGCAAGCCTTGTTATCTCAGCTTTCTGATATCGGAACCGCTCCGACCAACCCCCGGCGGGTGCCTATTGAATGTTATCCAGGATGTAACATTTGCGGAATCGCTGCTCTCAGACAAAAACGCAAGAAATGTCGGGAAATCTTGCCTAACTCCTTTGAGCAACCGTATTTACACGTAAGTCCTTTGTTTCATCTGTTGGCGACTGTTGGCCGACTGTTAACAGTGCGTAAGTTGCTGATTCTACATAGAGGCAGGGAGGGGGGTAGGATTAACGCCGAAGTAAACATTGCTCCCATGGTTGTCGCTGCTATCGGAGCTGCCGCTAGCCCGTCTAAAGTGAGAACACCGGCCGTGAATTGGTATCGAATCACACTCCACTCGTCTACCGAGGAGAACTGGATGCGCTTTGTGTTGCTGATGCTGCTGCTGTTGATGCCGCTTTTGCCTGCGGCGGCTGCCGCGCCCGCCACCGCTGACCTGGCGGCGCGCCGGCAAACGTTGAACGACCTGCTCGCCGAACAATGGGAATACAGCCTGAGGACGAACCCGGAGTTCGCCTCCATCCTGGGCGACAAGCGCTATAACGACCAGCTCTCGGACGTTTCGCTGAAGGCCATCCTCGATGACCTGGAGATGACGCGCAAATTCCTGGCGCGCTTTGAGGCGGTCGACACCACCGGCTTTCCTGAGCAGGAAGCGCTCAATAAGACGCTGATGGTCCGCGATCTCAAGCAACAGCTCGCGTTCGCCCCCTTCAAGGAATGGGAGATGCCGGTGACCCAGATCTACGGGCCACACCTGGATGCACCGCAACTGGTCGCCCTTCTGCCGTTCACGAACGTAAAGGACTACGAGGACTACATCGCCCGCCTGCGCAAGTTCCCCAAGATGATGGACGACACCATGGACAACATGCGCCGCGGCATAGCCGATCACCTGATGCCGCCGCGTTTCCTGCTGGAGAAGGTGGCCACGCAGTCGGACAGCATCAGCAGCGTGGATGCCGAGAAGAGCCCCTTCGCCCAGCCGCTGGCCAAGTTCCCGGACTCCATTTCCCCGGCCGACCGCAAACGGCTGCACGATGCTACCCTGGCCGCTATCCGTGAGTCGGTCAATCCGGCCTACGTGAAGTTCGCCAAGTTCGTGCGCGAGGAATACGCACCCAAGGGCCGCACCGAGGCCGGCATCTGGTCCTTGCCCGACGGCGAGGCCCGCTATGCCGCCATGGTCAGGCGCAGCACAACCACGAACCTCACGCCGGAGGAGATCCACCAGATCGGCCTCAAGCAGGTCGCCGACATCGAGGCGCAGATGCTGGCCATCGCCCGGAAGCTCGGCTACCAGGACCTGAAGACCCTGAACGCCGACATTGACAAGGATCCTAAGCTGCACGCCCACTCCCGGCAGCAGATCCTCGATCTCTATCGCAGCTACACCGACGCCATGTGGAAGCAGCTCCCCACCGCCTTCGACCGCCTGCCCAAAGCCAAGCTGGAGGTAATGCCCATCGAGGAATTCCAGGAAAAAGAAGCCTCCACGCACTACAACCAAGGTACGCCCGACGGCTCGCGGCCGGGCCACGTGATGGTCAACACCGGCGACTTCGAGCACCGCAAGCTGATCAACATCGAGTCCACCGCCTATCACGAGGGCGTGCCCGGGCATCACATGCAGATCTCCATTGCGCAGGAACTGCCCGAGCTTCCGCCCTTTCGCCAGCAGGCCTTCTACGGCGCCTACATCGAGGGCTGGGCGCTCTACTGCGAGAAGCTAGGCAAAGAGATGGGCTTTTACAAGGATCCCTACAGCGATTACGGCCGCCTGCAGGACGAGATGTTGCGCGCCATCCGCCTGGTGGTGGACACCGGCTTCCATTACAAGCACTGGACCCGCCAGCAGGTGGTGGACTACTTCCACGCGCACTCCGACATCGACGAACCCGACGTGCAGTCGGAAACCGACCGCTACATCGCCAATCCGGCGCAGGCGCTCAGCTACAAGATTGGCCAGCTGAAGATCCTGGAATTGCGCGAGCGCGCCCGCAAGCAGTTGGGTGCCAAGTTCGACCTGCGCGCCTTCCATGACGAAGTGCTGGACGCGGGCGCTCTGCCGCTCGATGTGCTGGAAACCAGGGTGGACGAGTGGATCATCGCCCAGAAGAAGGGCGGGGGCGGGATAGCAGTGGCGAAGTAGCTCCTGGGGCTCTTGGCTTTTGGCTTTTGGCTTTTGGCTTTTAGCTTTTAGCTTTGGAATACTCACCCCGGAAGGGGCTTGCGAGCCGGCGGCCCGGAGCTTTCTTACTCCAGATTCAGCGCCCGCTTGAAGCTGCCGCGCTCCCTCATGATCTTGTCCTGCAGCAGCATGATGGCATAGATCAACTGCTCGGGACGGGGCGGGCAGCCGGGCACATAGACGTCGACCGGGATCACCTGGTTAACGCCCTGGACCAGCGCGTAGTTGTTGTACACGCCTCCGGAAGTGGCGCAGGCGCCCATCGAGATGACCCACTTGGGTTCCGGCATCTGCTCGTAGAGTTGCTTGATCACCGGCGCCATCTTCTGCGACACGCGCCCGGCGATGATGATCAGGTCGGATTGCCGCGGCGAAGGCCGGAAGACCTCGGCTCCGAAACGCGCAATGTCGAAGCGCGACGCGCCCATGGACATCATCTCGATGGCGCAGCATGCCAGCCCGAAGGTCATGGGCCAGAGCGAGTTCTTGCGCACCCAGTTCACGGCCTTGTCGAGCTGAGTGAGGAGCACGCCCTCATGCTGATCGTAGCCGAAAGTTACGGTGCGCACACGCTCGGGATCGTGCTCGGAGCCGACGAGGTTGTCGAAGCGTTCTTGCCCAAGCGCGCTCGGGATGGGATCTGTTTCGCGGGCCATACTTGCTATTGTAGATGACCAGGAGCGCGATCACGATGCAGGCATCGCCGCTTGGCCGCTCTCAGCGTGGCGCCGAGTGCTGACTCTGCCTCAATACACTTTGGCCTTCTCCTGCTTGTCGTAGACGATAATCTTGCCGTCCGAGGTCTTATTGATCAGGGTCTTGCCATCGTCGGAAAGCGTCCACGTATCGGTTTCAACCCAGTCGGTGTCGGCGACCTCCTCGTGGATGACGTGGTGCGTGTGCACCTGCAGGACGTTCTTGTTCCAGCGGGCGCCGGCGAAAGCGAACTCCTCCGCGCTCGAATAGATCTGCGTCTCTTTCCCGTTGGTGACGTAGTTGTAGGTCTGGAAAGGTTGAGTCGCATCCTTGTTCAGGAAATAGGTAAAGTGGATCTGGTAGGGCGACTGCAGCACGACCAGCACGGTCTCGGGCCGCCAATCGGGGGCGCCCTTGCTCTGTTTCGTGTTGAGCTTCCAGGTGCCGGAGAAGTCGACCGGCTTGTCCTTGGCGGCCTCCGCCGTGCCCGCGACTGCCAGTCCCAACAACAGCATCGCTGCCACACTTTTGATTGCATGCTTCATGGAATCAGCACCACCTTTCCAAACATCTCGCTCTTTTCCAGCCGCTCGTGAGCAGCACCGGCTTCGCTCAAGGGAAAGGTTTTGTCCACCACCGCCTTCAGGCGTCCACTGAAAACGTGCTTCAAGCCGTCGTGAAAGTCGGCCATGGTGCCCATGTAGGAGCCGAGGATCGAATACTGCCGGGAGAACAGGAAGCGGATATCCAAGCCGACGTCGGCGCCGCTCGTGTTTCCACAAGTCACCAGCGTGCCTCCCGGCTTGAGCGACTTCATGCACTCCTCCCACACCGCCTTGCCCACGTGTTCGAACACGATGTCCACGCCTTCCTTGCCGGTGATCTTCTTCACCTCTTCGGAGATCTTCTGCTGGTAGTGATTGATGGTGAAGTCGGCGCCCAGTTCGCGTCCTTTTTCCAGCTTGCGCTCGTCGCCGGCCGTGGTGATGACGCGGCAGTTGAACAGCTTGCCGATTTGGATGGCGAGCGAACCCACGCCCGAGCCGGCGCCGATCACCAGCACGGTCTGCCCCGGCTGGATTTGGGCGCGCGCCACCAGCATGTGCCAGGCCGTCACCAGCACCAGGGGCAGCGCCGCCGCCTGCTCGAAGCCCAGACTGTCGGGAATGGGGACCACGTTCACTCTGGGGATTGCCAGCAGTTCGCAGTTGCCGCCGTCCACGCGGTTGCCAAGCACCGAGAATTGCCGGCAGAAGTTCTGCCGTCCGGAGGTGCAGTGCGCGCAATGATTGCAGAAGACCATGGGCGACAGCAGCACGCGCTGTCCAGGCTTGAGATCGGTGATGTACTCACCCACCTCGGCGACTTCACCGGCTACGTCGCTGCCGTTGATGTGCGGCAGCGGCACCTGGCCCACCCCCTTGCGCAGCCACAGGTCAAGATGGTTCAGCGCACAAGCCCTCACGCGCACCAGCACCTGGTCACGCCTCGGCTTGGCGTCGGGCACCGCTTCGTATTTGAGAACTTCCGGGCCGCCGTACTGGTGGAAGCGAACCGCTTTCATGTCGCGCTCACTCGACGAAACCCATAAAGGTATCACAGGAACGGCACAGCACTCAGCAATCCGCCAGCACCGGATTGACTTGTGCCGTGCCAGGAACTAACATCCGAGTTCCTACGGGGGAGCTGAGGGCGCATTGATCGGCCGGACGATCGCACACTATCGCATTACCGACAAACTGGGCGGCGGCGGCATGGGCGTGGTCTATAAGGCCGAAGACACGCGTCTTCGCCGCTCCGTGGCGTTGAAATTCCTGCCGCCCGAATACTCCCACGATCAGCAATCCATCGATCGCTTCCTGCGTGAGGCTCGGGCCGCCTCCGCGCTGAACCATCCCCACATCTGCACGATTTATGACGTCGGCGATTTCGAGGGCGAGCACTTCATTGTGATGGAGTACCTCGACGGGCAGACACTCAAGCATCGCATCCAAGGCAAGCCGATGCGGCTCGAGCAGGTGCTGGATACGGCCATCGAAATAGCGGATGCACTCGACGCCGCCCATTCCGCCGGCATCGTGCACCGCGACATTAAGCCGGCGAACATCTTTATCACCACTCGCGGCGTGAAGATTCTCGACTTCGGGCTTGCCAAGCTGGTTCGCCATCAGGCTGTAGCCGAAGCGATGGGCGCGACCGCCATGCCGACGGCGGTCACCCGCGAGCACCTTACGAGCCCCGGCAGCACGCTGGGCACCGTCGCCTACATGTCGCCTGAGCAGGCCTTGGGCGAAGAACTGGACGCGCGCACCGACCTGTTCTCCTTCGGCGTGGTGCTCTACGAGATGACTACCGGCGCCTTGCCCTTCAGTGGCAATACTTCAGCGGCGATCTTCAACGCCATCCTGAGCAAGCCGCCGGAATCCCCGCTGCAGCTCAAGCCCGATGTGCCGCCGGAGCTGGAGCGCATCATCAACAAGGCGCTGGAAAAAGAGCGCGACCTGCGCTGCCAGACAGCCGCCGAGATGCGCGCCGACCTCAAGCGGCTGAAGCGCGATACGGATTCCTCCAAGGCCACGGTGGCTCGCGCCCTGCCGGCAGGCGCGCCGGCTCCAGCAGCCACGCCACCTTCTTCGGCCAAGATCGCCGTCGCCCGGCCACGTGCCGGGTTCCCGCCCCTGGTCGCCGGCATAGTCGCGGTGGTAGCACTCGCCGCCGGCCTGGTTGCCGGAAAGCTGGTGTTTAAGACGACGACGACGCCGCCCGCGCTTTACCACCAGCTCACCTTTCGTCGAGGCACGGTGCGCGCCGCGCGCTTCGCCCCTGACGGCCAGACCATTCTGTACAGCGCTTCCTGGCAGGGCAATCCGTCGGAGGTGTTCGTCGCGCGCCCGGAGGGCCCGGAGTCGCGCTCGCTGGGGCTCACCCACGTCCAACTGCTCGCGGTGTCGTCGACGGGTGAAATGGCGATCCTACTCGACAGCCATCCTCTGGGGACCTGGGTTAATGTCGGCACCCTCGCCCGCATGCCGCTTTCCGGAGGCGCGCCTCGATCTGTGGTGGAGCAGGTGCAGTGGGCGGACTGGTCCCCGGATGGTTCCTCGCTCGCCATCGTGCGTGATATGAACGGCAAGAACCGCCTCGAGTTCCCTGTCGGCAAGGTGCTGTATGAAACTGGCGGGTGGATCAGCCACCCGCGGGTTTCTCCCAAGGGTGACATGATCGCTTTCCTCGATCACCCGGTGCAGGGCGACGATAGCGGCCCCATCGCCGTGGTGGATCTCAATGGAAAGAAGAAGACGCTCACCGGTGACTTTGACAGCACGGAGGGGTTGGCTTGGTCGCCGGACGGCAAGGAAGTGTGGTTTACCGCCGGCAAGAGCGGAACCGACCGGCAGCTGTACGCGGTGAACCTTGCTGCCAGCATGCGGCTGGTGGCGCGTATACCTGGCACGCTCTCGCTGCTCGACATCTGGAAAGACGGACGCATGCTGCTCAACCGCTCCAGCTGGCGGCGAGAACTTATCGCCCTGCTGCCCGGGGCGGCGCGGGAGAAAGATCTTTCGTGGCTGGATTACTCCTATCCCGCCGACCTCTCCGCCGACGGCAAGACACTGTTGTTCGATGAGGAAGGTGTGGGCGGTGCCATGGCCTACACCAAGACTGGCGGCCTTTCCTACGCGGTGTACGTGCGCAAGACAGACGGCTCACCCGCAGTGCTGCTGGGCGCGGGCGGCGCCGTGGCCCTCTCGCCCGACGAGAAGTGGGCCATCGCACAGCCCCAGACCACACCCGCACAGTTGAACCTGCTGCCCACCGGCGCCGGCGAATCCCGCCAGTTGACCCACGACAACATCAACCACAACTGGGCCAAGTGGCTTCCCGATGGCAAACACATCGTCTTTAGCGGCAATGAGGCTGATCACGGTGTGCGCTTCTACGTGCAGGATATCAATGACGGAAAGCCACGGGCCTTCAGTCCGGAAGGCGTCAACGCCACCGCGTTCGCGATTTCGCCGGACGGCCGCTACGTGGCCGGCGTCGGCCCCGACGAGCACGGCTATCTTTACCCCATCGACGGCGGCGAACCCCGTCCTCTACATGGGCTCTCGCCTGGCGAGCAGCCCATCTCCTGGAGCAACGAGGGCCGCTTCCTTTATATCTACCGTCCGGGCGAGTTGCCCACGCAGATCTCCAAGCTCGACATCAACACCGGCCAGCGCACGCCGTTCCGGCAGCTCATGCCCTCCGATCCTGCTGGTGTCGAGACCATCGGGCCCATCCTGCTGACCCCGGACGGCAAAACCTGCGTCTACGGCTACCACCGCACGCTTTCCGATCTCTACCTCGTCGAAGGGCAGAAGTGAAGCCTTAGCAAGGCTCGCCTTCGGCGTCCGCCCGCGCAGCCTGGCGGAGAAGCTGCGGTGGATAAATTTAGGACTCTGAACACAGAGTTAGCGCGACGCGATCGTATCCAGAGCTTAGCGGGATGTGAGGAAATGATACTCCGCCTCACTGAGCGGAACGACAGAGAGGCGTCCCTGGCGCACGAGCGGCGAGTCGCGGAACAGCTTATTGGCTTTGATCTCGGCCAGCGTCGTCGGCGCGAGCGGCTTCCCTGCCCTGATGGATACGCGCGGCGATTTAGGGTCGGCGGCATCCACGGAAACCACCGAGGCGGTGCCTACGGTGCGCTTCTCATCGCCAGTGTGGTAAACGACCAGCTCGTCCCCTTTCTGCATCCCGCGCAGGTTTTTGAGAGCGACCGGGTTGGTGACCCCATCCCACACAGTGCTCGTGTCGCGCTGGAGGTCGGCAAAGGAATACTCGCTCGGCTCAGTCTTCAACAAGTAGGGCATCGAGGCGTAATTCTACAGCGGGATCCCAAAAAATGTTGGGGGCAAGCCGACTGGCTCGCCCCTTGTCATTATCGAACTCCAGCAACAACTAAGCTGCTGGTTTAAGCACCGTGCACACCGACGCGCAGATCGGGCCGCCGATGTTGAAGGTGGCCGCCGCGCGCGGGTTCTTGACCTGCAGCTCCTGCGGGGCCTTGCCCAGCAGTTGCTGCGAAGCCCAGCCAATCATGGCGATGCCGGTAGCACCCACGGGGTGGCCTTTGGCGATCAGGCCGCCGGAGGTGTTGATGGCGCACTCGCCATCCACTGCCGCCTTGCCGTCAACCCAGTACTTGGCGCCTTTGCCCGGCTCGGCCTTGCCGATGACTTCCGTGCCCAGCGCGCCCATGACGGTGAAGCAGTCGTGGACTTCGGCGACGTTCACATCCTTAGGCTTCAGCCCGGCCATCTCGTACGCTCTGTTCATGGCCTTGTAAGCGCCCTTCGGATGCAGCACGTCGCGGCCTTCTTTCTGCAGCGGATCGCTGGCCTGCCCGAAGCCGGCGATCTCGACGCACTCCGACTTGGGCACGCCCAGCTTCTTCAGGCCTTCTTCCGTGGCCAGAATCAGCGCGGCGTAGCCGTCGGTGATCTGCGAGCAGTCGTAGGTCTTGAGCGGCAGGCCATCGACAACGTAGCGGTTGATGCCCTCGATCTTCATGGCCTGGTCGAGCGTGATCTGCACCTTGTTCATCTGCGCGCAAGGGTTGTACTTGGCGTTGGCGTACTCGCAGACCGCGATCTGCGCCAGTTGCTCTTCCGTGACGCCATAAGCCTTCATGTAATCGCGCATGACTTCGGCGAAGAGGTGCGGGAAGACGAACGTCTTGCCTTCACGCTCATCGGGAAACGAGAAGTATCCCAGCACTTCGCCGATGAGCTTGCCGTCCATTTTGCCTTCGTTGTCGCGCATCTTCTCGTAGCCGACGGCGACGCCGGTGTCGCCCCAGCCCAGTTGCAGCTTCTGGATTATCGACAGAGCGGCTTGCCCGCCCGAGGCGCAGGCGTTCTCCACCATCTCCATGGGTTTTGCTTCCATGCCCGGAGTCATGGCCATCAGCCCGGAAAGCAGGCCCTGATGGTTGAGCGAGAAATTGCAGGCCGAGCCGATGGACCCCACGTCGATGGCCGCGGGCGTCACGTTGATCTGGCGGCAAACACTCTCGATAGAATTGCGGACAATCTGCGGCACGGTCATGGCCATCAGCTTGCCAAACTTCGATTGGTTATATGCAGCGATATAAACAGGCTTCATGCTCTCTCTCCTGTAGCATCTTCGACCTTGCTAGAATTAGATGCTCGGCCCTGCGTTAAAACTCCATTGTCTTCAGGTTAGGACTGACGGCGAGTCTGGCCTGAGTCGCCTTCTGCACGTCCTCAGCAGTCAGGCCGGGCGCAACTTCCTCCAGTACCAGTCCCTTGCCCGGCACAACCTTGATGTACGCCATCTCAGTAACGATGGTGTCCACCACCTTGACGCCGGTCAGCGGCAGCGTGCACTTTTTCAGGATCTTGGACTCGCCTTCCTTGGTGGTGTGCTCCATGGCGATCACCACCCGGCGGGCGCCCGCGACCAGGTCCATAGCGCCGCCCATGCCCTTAACCATTTTACCCGGAATCATCCAGTTGGCCAGATTACCTTCTTCGTCCACTTCCATGGCGCCGAGCACGCTCAGGTCGACGTGTCCGCCGCGAATCATGGCAAAAGAATCGGCGCTGGAGAAGTACGAAGTGCCCGGAATTTCGGTCACGGTCTCCTTGCCCGCGTTGATCAGGTCAGGATCCTCCTGCCCTGCAACAGGATATGGGCCAATGCCCAGCATGCCGTTTTCGCTTTGCAGAACCACGTCCATGCCTTTGGGAACGAAGTTGGCGACGAGCGTCGGCATGCCGATGCCGAGGTTCACGTAGAAGCCATCGCGCAGCTCCTGGGCGATGCGCTTGACGATGCGATCACGCTTGGTGGTGTCTTTCGCTGGTTTCACGGCTGGTTTGTCTACTGTTGCGGTTGCCATGCCAAAGCCTCCCATTCTTTTCGCGCCCGAAGGGGCGGTTACGCCGCGGTGCGCACCGTGCGGCGCTCAATGCGCTTCTCGTAGTCCACACCCTGGAAAATGCGCTTCACGTAGATGCTGGGCAGGTGCACCTGGTCGGGATCGATGGTGCCGACTTCTACCAGATTCTCCACCTCGCAAATCGTGACGTCCGCCGCGGTCGCCATCATGGGGCTGAAGTTACGGCCGGTCTTGCGGAACACCAGGTTGCCCCACTTGTCGCCCTTCCAGGCTTTGATCAGGGCGAAGTCGGCGTGCAGCGCCTGTTCCATCACGTAGGGCTTGCCGTTGAACTCGCGCGTCTCCTTGCCCTCGGCGATGATGGTGCCGTATCCGGTGGGCGTGAAGAATGCCGGAATGCCGGCCCCGCCTGCGCGCACGCGCTCGGCGAAGGTTCCTTGCGGCGAAAGTTCCAGCTCCAGTTCGCCGCTGAGAACGAGTTGTTCGAACAGCTTGTTTTCGCCGACGTAAGTGCCGATGACTTTTTTGACCTGCCGGCTCTGCAGCAGAACTCCCAGGCCAAAATCATCGACGCCGGCATTGTTGCTGATCACGGTCAGGTTCTTGACACCCTTCTTCGCCAGCGCCCGGATCAGGTTCTCGGGAATGCCGCACAGTCCGAAGCCGCCGACCATAATCCTGGCTCCGTCCTTGATGTCTCGGATTGCTTCATCTGCGTTTGCCACGACTTTATTCATATGATTGCTCCGATGATCTCAGTAACGATCCTTATGCCCTATGTCGCCGCTCACCTCACCGGCGGCAGATACACCATGTAGCGTGCAAACAGCCAGCACAGGAAGAACGCAATCGGGATGTGAACGATCAGTTGCAGCACCGCATAACCGACCAGGTCTCTTGCCTTCAACCCCAGAATGCCCAGCAAAGGAAGCATCCAGAACGGGTTGATCAGGTTGGGCAGGGCTTCCGCAGCGTTGTAGATCTGCACCACCCACCCCAAATGCACATGATGTAGAGTCGCCGCTTGCAGTACATACGGCGCCTCGATCACCCACTTGCTCCCGCCGGAGGGGATAAACACGCCCAACACCGTGGAATAGGCGGCCACGAGCAGTGGATAGGTGCCGTGAGTGGTGATGGAGGCGAACAACCCTGCGAGCCAGCCGGAGATGCCGGTACCGACGATGATGCCGAAGATGACCGCGTAGAACGGGAATTGGATCAGGACTCCGCCGGTGGCCGGGATGCAATCTGCCACCGCGCGCACGAAGCGCTTGGGACGCCAGTGCAGGAGCAGCCCAGCGGTAATGAACAGCAGGTTGTAAGTGTTGAGATCGAGAGCAGCCAGCGCGCCATGCGGCGAACTGCGAAAGACGTCGAACAAGTACCAGCACAGCAGCGCGGCCACCAGGATGGTCAGCAAAGGACTGTATTCCAGCCACTCGCCCGGCTTGGTTCTGGTTTCCAGTTTCGCCGTGGCGGGTTCGTACTTTATACCGTAGGATTCAGCCGTCCTGGCCCGCTCGGGCGAGGGCGCCGACAAATACGCAATCAACACCGACACGACAATCAGCACGGCTGCCGTCACCATGCTTTGCCACAGAAACAGTGTCTGGGTGAGGGGAATCAGTCCGCTGATGGCATACAGCGACGGGGGGATGGCGCCTTTCGTGGCCATCAACATAGCCGCCGACGACGACAATCCCAAGGCCCAAACTGCGCCCAGGCCGAGGTACGCCGCCGCTCCGGCGGCACGGTAGTCCATGCCCTTGACCCGCGGGGTCAATTCCCGCACGAACAAACCACTGAAGATCAGGCTCAGGCCCCAGGAGATCAGCGAAGTCAGCATGGAGAACAACGCCACCATGGCGATTGCGCCTCGTGGAGTCTTGGGAACTCCTGCCAGGCGCTTAATCAGCCCGTGCACCAGAGGGGTGGAAGCCACCACGTAGCCGCCAATGATGATCATCACCATCTGCATGGTGAACGGCACCAGTGCCCAGAAGCTCTTTCCCCCTTGCACGGCCATTTTGGTTGGACTCTGATGCAGGAGAAGCCCAACGATGAAAACGATCACAATGCCGATCAGCGCAAATACCAGCGGGTCTGGAAACCACTTCTCACTCCAGCTCGCCAGGGCCAGACCAAAACGAACCAGGCCGCTTTCGCGCGGCGGCGGGACAGGCTTCCGCGATGGAACCGGAGGTTGAACCGCCTCCGGAGTAAGGGTCGCACTCATATGAATCCTTTCGAATGAAAGATAAAAGACACAAGACAACCTGCAATTGCGGGCCCTGTGAATACGTCCGTCTTTCGGGCACCGGGGGACTCGGCAAAGTAATCCAGAAAGGTGACAGAGTCGGTGACTGGGCTCACGTCAGGGTGTGATTGAGCTGGGCAAGGCTGGGCACAGGAGGCAGGACGCCGGAAGCAGCAACCCGGACCTGCTTTCTTTTCTCAGGCGGCCGCGGCAAAAGCTTCTTTATTCACCACCCAGGGCATCCTGGTGTAATCGCCGTCGTAGTTCTTTTCCAGGACATCGATCAGCCCTTGCACGCAGCGGCCAGCCATGCCTTTGTTGGGATCAGGGGAAAGGCGGGTGATCTTGCCGGCGCTGGCGAAGTGAGGAAACAGGCGGCAGCGGTCGGCGATGGCGGGGTCGCGCAGCGGTGAATCGGCGGGCAGCGGTTCCTCCTCGTAGACGTCGAGGGCGGCGCCGGCGATCCAGCGCTCACGCAGAGCTTTGGCCAGGGCGGCTTCCTCCACCACCGGGCCACGCGAAGTGTTCACCAGATAGGCGGTGGGTTTCATCGTGCGCAACAGGCGTTCGTTGAAGAGGTGATAAGTGGGCGTGAGGCTCTCGCCCGCACGAATCAATGGCACGTGAATGCTGACGAAGTCCGCCCGCAACAGGGCCTCCTCCAGGGTCACGTATTTGATGGTCATGCGCTCGTGATACAGGCCGTGCTTGTAGCGCACGTCCTTTACCTCCTGGATGGCCTGGACGAACTTCGTATTCTGAAACACCGGGTCGTAGCACAGAATGTGCATGTCGAAGCCGGTGCACTTCTTGATGATGGCTTGGCCGATGCGGCCGGTGCCGATGACGGCCATGGTCTTCCCGGTCACTTCGTCGCCCAGGAACGGCAGGTAGGGATGCCAGTAGTCCCAGCGATTCTCGCGCACCAGATGTTCTGCTTCCCAGAGCTTGCGCGCCAGCGCGGCCAGGATGAAGAAGGCAAACTCGGAGGTGGCCTCGGTGAGCACGTCCGGGGTGTGGGTGAAGGGGACCTTGTAACGATTGGCGGCGGCGCGGTTGATGTTGTCGAAACCCACCGCAATCTGCGAGACCACTTTCAGCGTGCCCTTGCCCGCCTCGAAGAGTTCGGCATCCACCTGGTCGCGCAAGGTGGTAATAAGGCCGTCCACGCCGGAGCGCAGTTTTTCGAGAATCAATTGCTTGGGCGGGGCCTGCGGATGCGGATAAACCTCGACCTGATATCCACGCTTGCGCAGAACATTGAAGGCCTCTTCGCCGATGTCACAGGTAGCAAAGACACGGAAAGACTTGCTCATGTTGTTTGTTCAGCCGCACGGATAGCGGCCGCCCCCACAAACTATCGATTGTCA
>Ga0335081_10001816_pt1 | contig 33789 bp, 23 predicted proteins | sample Lox_Sample_35_FD_206713 | JGI IMG/M metagenome (GOLD analysis project Ga0335081, IMG submission 206713) | Soil microbial communities from Loxahatchee National Wildlife Refuge, Florida, United States - Lox_Sample_3.5 | ecosystem: Environmental > Terrestrial > Soil > Wetlands | place: USA...
TTCCAGCGTCACCACGCAGATGCCGCCGCAGTTGGAGGCGAAGGAGTGTTCGACCGTCCCCGTGAACGAGCTTTCTTTGCCGACCACCGATTCGGTGACGGCGGCACTGCCGTCGCTGAAGCGCCACGTCAGTTTCACGTGCGGGACGGTTTCGTTTGGATCTTTGGCGACCGCGACGTGCAGCTTCACGGGGGTGCCGGCGGGCAGCCCGCCTTCGGGGAAGGCAGCGTTCGGTTCGATCTTGAACGTGATCGCGGGCAGCGCCGCGGTGATTGTTCGCACCACCTGCTTGGTCGGCGTGCCGAGCTGGTCGGTCGTCACGGTCTCGGTGATTTCGTATGAGCCCGCCTGTTTGAACGTGTAGGAGAGAGACGTCGCACGGCCCTGGTCTTGGGGACCGGGGATGATTTCCTCGCTTGCGACTTCCCCGTTGCGCACGATCGTCCAGCTCGTCGCGAGTGCGTCGGCGCCTTCCACTTTCGAGCTGAGCGTCGCGGGTTTGCCGAGCGGCACTTCCTGGAGGTTGCCGCTGTTGCCGATCTGCACCGTCGGCACCGTCACTTCGACGTGTCCGCAGGCTTCCGCGCCCGCGCCGGAGCCGAACTTCGCCAGATACGGTTCCACTACAGTTTTGCCGCCCGATTCGAACTCGTTGCCGCCGAAGGTCTCCGCCGAGTCGGCCGTGCCCCCGATCTCCATCGGCATTTCGTTCGAGAAGGGGATCTCGCACTTCGGCTGTTTTGAGGTCTTGTTCTGACCGCCGGTCCAACCGACCTCTGTGATCGTCAGTTCACCGGCGTGTTCGACCGCGTTCAGGAGCATCACGCCGTACACTTCCGGTTCGCCGTTGGGCGACACTTCGGCGCTCGCGTAGATCCGCCCCTCTTCGGCGCCGGTTGCTACGTAGGCGATGGTGCCCGTCTGTTCTTCTTCGCCGGAGAGCTTCGCTGCGCCTTCCGGCGGCAGCACGGCTTCCGGCAGGGCGAAGCGCTCGCGCGGGACGACTTTTTCTTCTTTGAACGATCCGCCGGCGTTCGCCGAGATGGGGATTTCCCACAGATCGGCCTGTTCCAGCTCCACGAGCGCCCGCCCGCCCTGCGTGACGACGAGCGAATTGGGCTGTTCTCCGCCGAGTTCGAAGCAATTCGGTTCGGCGACCACCGCCTGGCCTTCGTCGAGGCAGTTCTGGTTGTCGACGTAGCGCGGGCCGAGGGTGCCTTTTTCGCCTTTTTCATCGACGTGCACCCTTTGGATCACAGAGTGAAGTTCTTCGGCTTCGCTGGCCTGCGGCGCTTCGTCCTGCTGTGCGGAGATCAGGATGTCGTGCGTATGGGGGTCGACGGCCAGCCCCGCGGGCTCGATCAGCGACTGCCTGACTTTGTCCGAATACGGCAGCAGCGTCGACGGTGCCATCAGTTCGGTGTATTCGAGTGCTCCGCTGTGCACTTCGGTGGAGACCGAGAAGATCACGGCTGCCGCTTCGTCCTGCGGGTCGTGTTTGGATTCCGACCCTCGGTAGCCGTCGGCGAGCACGTACAGCTTGTGCTTTTCGGTGTCGAGCGCGATCGCGCGGACTTCCACTTCGTGCGCGGCGCCGAGTTTGACGAGCACTTCACCGAGGACGTTCCCTTCGCTATCGAACTTCTGCACGCGCATGCGTTCCGGTTCTTCGATTTCGTCGGCGATGTAGAAGTCGCCCGTCGACGGTTCGACCACGAACGCATCATGTTCTTCTAGCTCCACGTCCCCCTTCGCTTCACCGGACCGTATCGTCGTTTCGCCGATCCTCCCCAGCCCGCCGAAGGTTTCGGCTCCGGCGCGCGCGGATCCCAGCGCGAGCAGCAGCGCGAGCGCCGCCGTGACGGCCAGCGGCAGCTCGCGGGTCCGCATCCGTGCTCGGCTCATCTGCTCCCTCTCCGTTCGCCCGGGGTCTCGATGGCCCAAGGCTGTCGGATCGCTCCGCGGGCCATGTTTCGAGGATGTGAACGGGTCACCGCTGCGGGGGCCGGCGCCGGCCGTTGCGCGACATGTCCCCCAGGCGGCGCTGGGTGCGAGCGGTGCTGACGGTTGCGTGGGCCACGCCGCTCTCGCCACGGCGGCCGCGCGGTCGCCGCGCGGAGGCGCCCGCGAGCGCCGCCAGCAGCACGGCGCCGAGCAGGTATGGGACCAGCGAGTCGCCGCCTTCCGGCGACCGGTAGGCCACCGCCTGGTTGGACACCGACTCGGGGGCCTCCTCCTGCTCCTCTTCTTCCTCGACGACCTCCACCGGCGATGTCACGGCAGAGGTGCCCGACGGCGGCGTGGGGCGTGCCGGCGTCGGCACCGGCGGCGGCACGATCGCGAGCAGCGGCACGGTGGGGACGGCGGCTGCGAAGAACGGCGCAACCGCGTGCTGCGCCGCGACGGGTGCCGGCGCGGGCGGAGCCGGCGGAGGGGGCAGCGTCAGCGGAGCGGGCGCGGCGTTCGGCGCCGGTGACGGCGAGGGGCTGGGCGGCGGTGCCGGGGCGAGCTGCTGCGATTCCACCGCCGGGGGATTGCTGAGCTTGACGGTCCCGCAGGGCTGGCGAACGCTGCCCCGCTGCACCGTCACCGGCAGCGACGCCGACCACGCCCCCGCCGTGACCGTGATGATCGTCGTGCCGGGGTTGAAGGCGCAGAACAGCCCGGACTTGGCGCCGGTCCCGCTTTCGGATTCGAGGATCGGCTTGCCTTCACTGTTCTGCAGCACCGCGAGCGGGCTGACGGATCCCAGGTTGCGCTCCACGAACGCGCCGATTTCCGGGTCCGAGGACTTGAAGCTGTATTCGGGGAGCAGCGCCGTGCCGCATTCGCCGGTGCAGATGCTCGGGATCGGGATGTAGGGATCGACTTCGCAGGTGTTCAGCTGAGCCACCGCGTCGCATCCGGCGCGCGGGCGGCGGGCGAGGCCGTCGAACAGGGCCGGCTGGCTCCGGGGCAGGAGCGTGCCCTGCAACGCTTCCAGCGCGAGTTCGCCGACGACCGGGATCAGCGGCACCTGGAGTTCGGCGCGGTTGGTGGCGCGGTTGCGCGAGGCGACGTTCACCTGTGCCAGCAGGATCCCGCTGGCGCCGTGGAAGTTGCCGGCCTGCTCGTGTTGCGCGTTGACGTAGCCGAGGGTGCCCGAACCGTAGGCTTCGATCGATTCGCCCCCGGCGCGCAGCGGCTTGTGTTCGTTCTGTTCACGGGCGTCGAAGAAGTACGCCGAGGCCGAGCTGCACGCGCCTTCTGCGTGCGCTGCTTCCCTTTCCAGGCGACCGCACAGGCCGGACGGGGTGCCGCGGGAGCCGGTCACGAGGACCTTCGCCAGCGCCGCGGACTGTTTGCGGCCCGCGCGGATCTGGGCTTCGATGTCGCCCGCGCCGATCGCGATCGCCGGTTCGCCCGCCGCCTTGGCGCCCTGCAGCTCCCCTTCCAGCCAGACCAGCTGGGTTTCGCTGATTTCGGGGGCCGTCTCGTCGAGCACGATCACCCGCACCCGCCCGCCGGCGCCCTGCGAGCTGAACGCGTAGTAGGCGCCCTCGCAGCCGATCGCCGCCGTGCAGCCGGACGGTGCGCCGTTGGCTTCGACCAGGGTCTGCTGGGGAAAGCCCGCGAACGCGTCCTGGAACGTCTGCTCGGTGCCTTCCGAGGCCGGCCGGTTATCGAGATCGTTCGGGCTTGCCACGGAGTACGCGGGCAGCTGTCCGCCCGCCTGGGCTCCGGAGGGGTAGACGCCCGAGGCGAGGATCGCCCGCGTGCGTTCGAGCTCGGCCGCGAACGGGATCGGCACCGAGCGGTGCCCCTCGACGCGGCCTTCGGTCACACTCGGACCGGTGTAGATGAAGGCCCGCGCTCCGCTCGTGGCGGCCAGCGAGACGGCCGAGCCGAGCCACACCTGCGGCCCCACGCCGGCCAGCGACCGTTCCGCGCACGGATCGAAGCATTCGGCGTTGCCGGCGATCGCGAACGTCGCCCACCCACGCGTAGGAACGCCCGCCGGCTGCTCGCCTTCGGGGGTGCGGGCGCCTTCGCCGTAGCGCTCGATGTCCGCCGTCTCGAGCGCCCCGCCGCTGCCGCTGTTCGATTCGCTCAGGTGCCCGCCGACCGTCCAGCCGCTGCTGCCGGAGGGGTCGACGAGCATCGCCATCACGGGATCGGGCGTATAGGGGAGGTCCTGGAATTCGTAGTTGCCGGGAGGCGGCTCGCCGACCTGTACTTCGTGGCGCTCGTCGCGCCAGCCGGTCGCCGTCTGACGCAGCACCGCACCCGCTTCGGGGCCGGCCGCGGTTTCGATCGCTCCCTGCTCGAGCCCGGGGGCGCCGGGGGGAACCTGTTCTTCGAAGTCGCGGCTGACGTGCCGCCCCCCGCTGCCGGTGACGATCGCCCGCAGTGTGCCCCCTTCGCGAAACAGCGCCAGCGAGCCGGCGACGACACCGGGTAGCGGCGTGGGCGTCGGGCGCCAGGCCGCGCCCGCACCTTCGCGCTCGAACACCTTCGGCCCGCTTGCCGACCCGGATGCCGCGAACGCGGCACCGCCGTCGGCGAGGCCGGCGACCGCGAACGGGAGCGTCCCGGTGGACTGCATCAGTTCGGTCGCTTCGCTGTCCACGTGCCAGCCCGAGCCGCTGTTGGCGAGCAGTCCGCCGGCGTAGATGCCCTTTTCGGCGTTCAGCTGCTTGACGAAGGGCACCAGCGCTTCGGAGCCGGCGAAGACGATGCCGAGGAACTGGGCCCCCTGCGCTTCGGCGGGCAGCGAGCCTTCTTCGGTCCAGCTCTTGCCGTAGCGCATGATCATGCCGCCCCTGCCGAGCACCGTCGTCCCCACCGCGTAGCCGCGGGCCGGGTTGTTGGGGTCGAACGCGACCCCGAGCAGGTTGCCCCGGAAGTCGATCGGCGTGGCCGGGTCGGGTTCCCAGAGACCCGTTTCTCCCCGCCACAGCCACATCTGTTCCCCTCCGGCGCTGCCTTCGTCGCCCACGGCATAGGCGCGATTCGGCGTCGGCCAGGCGACCGCGCGAAGGTTGGGGTGCTTGATGTTCTCGCCGGGTCCGAACAGGCTTTCCGGGAGCCACCCCAGACCGGGCTTGTAACGCGTCACCGCGCCCTGCAGCCCCACCGCCAGGGCTTCGCTGCCGAGCGCGGCCACCGGCTGCCCGGGCGCGGGGGCGATCGCCTGCAGGTCGCGCCGGAAGGTCACGGGCCACGGGCGCAGCTGGCTGGCTTGCGGCGCGGTGGTCAGGTGTACCGGCAGCGCGCTCTCGCCGAGCCAGCCCTCGCTGGGGCTCGAGAAGGCCGCCCCGAGGGCGGCACCGGGATCCTGCGAGCCGATCGCGCCTCCGCCGAGGGAGAGGACTTCGACGAACGTGGCGCCTTCCAGACGCAGGCTGACGCCGTTGGGGAGGCCCGTGATCACCCGCCGTCCGTACGGTCCGCCGCCGGGCCAGGCGACGCTGCGCATCTGCGCGCGGGGCACGGGCTGGGGCAGCGTGTACGAGCAGGCGCTCGGCGTCGCGGGAGGCGCCAGGCACCAGCTGGCCTGAATGCTGCCGCCGGCACTCCCTTCGGGCTCGAAGAACAGCGTCGTCGAGGCGTCGAGGCCGGCGAGGTCGCCGCGGGCGCCGTCGATCCACACCCCTTCGCCGGTCACGGTGAGCACCTGCCCTTCCACGCCCGGCGGTTGTCCTGCACCGGGAACCCCGAACGGCGCCTGTTCGCCGCCCGCGAGCGGCACGTACAGGGGATGCGCTTCTCCGTCGCCGCCGCCGGCCTGGAGCGCGACCGGCTTCCACGTCCACGATCCCGCCGCTTCTAGGCGCCGGAACAGCGCGACGGCGCCCGCCGGATAGCCCGCTCCGGGGGCGAGCTGCCCCAGCAGCCACGCGTTCTGCGGGGAGCTCGCGCCGATCGCGAGCACGCGAAAGGAGCCGGCGCTCGCCGCGGGGATCTCGATCGGCTCGCTCGTCCAGCCCGTGCCGTCCCAGTGCAGGACCTGGTGCTCGACTTCGCCGCTGCCGGTGAGCTCGGGCACCACCAGCGCGCCCGCTGCGCCCCCGGGTTCGTCCAGAGCCGCCAGCAGCGGCCCCCGCGAGCTCTTCGCTTCGAACAGTTCTTCGCCCGCCGCCAGCAGCGGAGCGGGCCCCGCCCCACCTTCCCCACCTTCCCCACCTTCGCCGCCTTCCCCGCCTTCGCCGCCTTCCCCGCCTTCGCCGCCTTCGCCTTCCGCCGGGACCGCGGCCGTCGGCACGAAGGAGCCGCCCGGGTCGCGGACGAGCAGCACCTCGCGCTTGGCGATCGTGCCGACCATCGCGCCGGCACCGCCGGGCGTCATCTGGGCGGCGAGCAGGCCGTCGGCAGCGAGCGAGAAGCCTTCGGGCAGCGACGGGCCGCGTACCCAGCCCTGCTGGCTCGTGTAGTGGACGAGCAGGTTCGTGCTCTGCGAACCCACCTCCCTGCCGATTCCCCATGTCTCACCGCCGCCCGCCCCCGGTTCTTCGGGGGTTGCCGCGATCATCGTGACGTCGCCGGCGGGGACCGAATCGTCCGTCTGTGCCGTCGGCGGCGGGGGAGCGAAGGCGGCGCGGCTGGCGCTCCCGCCGATGCCGAGCGCGACGAGCAGCACGAGCGTGGTCGCGCCGGCCACGCCGAGCGCGAGGGCCAGCCGGCGCACCAGGTAGGGACGTCCCCGTCGTCCGACGCTCACGGGAGCAGACCTCGCGGTTCGCCGGAAGCGCGCAGCGGCGAGACGAACAGGCCCGTGGTCTCGGTCGAGACGGTGGATCCTTCGCCGGTCACCGACGAGACGCGGCGCAGCGGCTGGAGCGCCTTCGTCTTGAGGCGCAGCTTCGTCGGCCAGCGGTTGCGGTTCAGCTGCAGCAGCAGCCTGCGGTTGCCGGCCGCGAAAGTGTGGGCCGCGGTCGCCGCTACGACCTCCTTCTTGCGCTGTGCGAGGAGCTTGACCCTTGCCTTGACCGAGAGGTGGAAGCTCAGCTGCAGCTTGGAGCCCTTCAACAGCTTGCTGTGCACGTGCGAGAGCAGCGGCAGCGTGACCATCGATTCGGGCGCCGCCTTGGTTTCGGCGATCGAGCCGATTTCGGCGATGCCCTGTTCATGAAAGCCCGAGATGTCGGCGGGGGGAGCATCCTGGGCGACCTGTGGCAGCCCCAGGTCGGGGGGGCGATAGGAGATCAGGTGTTCGAAGGCGGGGTCGCCGTTGCGGGGGAGCGTCCGTTCGGAGGCCCGCGCGAGGTGGTAGAGCCACCCTTTCGACGTCGCCATCCAGCAGTCGCCCGGCTGCGGGCAGGCGAGCCCGGCCACGGCGCCGTCGTCGCCGACGCCTTCGGCGCGTTCCTGCGCGGTGGGCAGGATCTGCGCCGAGAGCTCTTCCCCCTGGGCGCCCAGGTGCAGGAGCACCGCCTGGTCCTGGGATTCGGCGTGCTCGAGACCGATCCACACGCTGCCGTCGCCGGGTTCGGCGGCGAGGGCGGTGACCCTTGCCTGACTCGGCGAGCTGCCGACCAGCGCCTGTTCCTCGGCGCGGTATTCGGGCGCCAGGATGTGTTCGAGCTGATGCCCCCCCTGCGAGGGCGGCCCGATCAGCAGCCGCCAGCGGCCTTCTTCGCGAACCGCCACCGTGAGCTGACCGGCGGAGTGCAGCGGGCCGGCGGCGGCCCACAGGACGCCGTCCGCCGCCGACAGATGGAAGGCGTCCAGGTCCTGGGGAAGCTCTTCTTCTGCGTAGAAGGGCAGGCCCGCACCGGCTTCGTCTTCGGGTTCGAAGGCGGGGATCGCGCCAGGCGGGTTGATCAGATGCAGCACCGGGATCGTGATGGCTTCGCTGTGTTCGGTGCGGTCGGGCGGGATTTCGACGCGGACGCTCTGATAGATGTGGCCGTCGAAGGCGAGCATGTCGCGCACCGGAAAGCCTTCGCCCGTGTAGGGTTCGGCTTCCAGCGCGCTGCCGTTCCAGTGCAGCTGGAAGGCGCCGATCTGGGGTTCCGGCAGTGGTTCGCCGCCGAACCAGCAGTCCGTCGGTTTCAGGCACACGGCACCCCGCATCTGCTGGTAGGAGTCGACTTCGAACGCCGGGTGCGCGTATGAGGCTACGATCTGGCCCGCTGCGAAGTGGCAGAGGGTGTTGCCGTTGAGCGGCACCGGCCGTTCCTCGCTCGTGCCGGCCCCTTCGGCCGCCTGCCCGGGGCGCCCGTCGGAGACGGTCCAGAACTCGTCCGGACCGGCCCACGCGATGCGCCCTTCGCGTTCGGCGCCGCACTGGTCGGAAAGCTCGTGCCAGCCCGCACCGTCATAGGCCCAGATGCCCGGTTCGACCGACGGCTTTTTGCCGCCGGTGATCAACAGTCCGCGGTTCGGTTCGAGGAACTCGATGTCGCCGACGCTGCCCAGCGGCACCGGCCAGCTGGCCCCCGGAAGCAGCGGCTGTTCCAGGCGCCACCGCGGCTGTTCTGTTTCGTCTGCCCGCGCCGGAGCCGTTACCGTCGCGAACGCGGCCGAGGCCAGGGCAACCCAGAGGATGATCGCGCTCGCGGGCCTCATCGGCCGTGCCTCCTGCGGGAGGATCTCCGCGCGTGGGCCGGGTGTCGCGGGGCGGCTTTGTTCAGGAACGTGATCTGTAAGAGCTGCCTCAGCGCCGGGTGCCCGGCGGCCGAGAACGAGAGCGTGAGGGTGGCGGAGAGACCGCCAGCCCGCGCCGCCAGCCCGGCGTAGGCCTTGTGCGGACGGAGCACGAGCGCGAGCAGTTCCGTCCCCGCCGCCACGGAGGAGTGCGCGCTGGCAACCGTGCGCATCGCGACCGTCGCGGCGGCGGAGACCTTGTGCGCCTTGCGCCTGCGCGCGTGGCGCGACTGCTTCGCGCTCGGGCGGATGAGGATCGCGCTGCGGGCGCTCGCGCCGAGGGTGCCCTGGCCGGGCACGCGCACGTACAGCGCCACGCTTCCATCGCGGCGGCTGAGCGCCGTGGCGCCCAGCGTCCACGCGGGTCCCGCGTCGACGCCCGTCGGCGCGGGCGAGATGTACTGCGGGGTCGGGAGCGGGCTCGGCGTTTCCCGAGCCACGACGAAGCTGTCGGAGCCGTCGTGCTGCCCCGCGATCTCTCCGAGGATCTGCGGCCCGTTCCCGTCGTAGGGCACGAGGTTCGAGGCGGTGGAGGCGAACGCCAGCAGCGTCCCGTCGTCGGCGAAGGAGGGCGAGGTGGCTCCGGCGGTGGGCCGTTCTTCGTAGGCGTCTTCCTGTGCCTGCGTCTTGCGTTTGTGGGGCTGTTCGCTGGGTTCGCCGTCGTAGCCGTGCGTAACCCTGGTGAGGGTGCCGTCACTCAGGTCGACGTAGAACAGTTCGCCGAGGCCCGGTTCGGCGAGGGTGGCGCTCACGAAGGCCGGGAACGCGAGCCGGAACTCGCTGCGGCGCGTCGTGAACGCCACGTCCCGCCCGTCTTCGGCCAGCGCGAATTCGCTGATCCCGTCGGATTCCGCTCCGCTCGCTCCACCGATGCGCGTGAGCGTCGTGAGCGCTCCGTCGCGCGTGAGGCCCGGGCGCATGTCGGCGACATAGATGTCCGCCTGCTCTCCCCTTTCGCGTTCCTGGTTGAAGAATTCGCCGAGCCCGATCGGCTCCGCCCGGGACAGGAAGGCCACCGTGTAGCCGTCGGCGCTGAGCCGCGGCACGAACTCGCCGGGCGAGGTTTTGGCTTCCCCGCGCTGGCTGAAGATGCCGCCGACGCCACTGCCCGGTTCCGCTTCCTCGGGATGGGCCAGGAACGGTCCCTGGCAGGGGTCGCTTGGGGACGGATGGGCGGGCAGGGCGTCCTCGCCCGAGAGCGCGCAGGCCGGGTTGGCCGGATCCGAGCCACCGGTGATGCGCTCGGTCGGCGTCTGGGGCGCCGCGATCCGCCGCCACAGCGGCTCTGTGTATTCGGACAGGGGCGCTTCGCCCGGCAGCATGCGTGCCTGCAGGCCGATGTTCACGCCCATCCACGCGACCGTTGTGCCGTCGGCGCTGATCGCCGCCCCCGGCGGGCGGGCTTCGGTCCACTTGCTGTATTCGGGGTCCTGCGTCGGGAACTTGACGACGTCGCCATATGCGGCCCCCCGTCCACCGGCCGCTACGGGCCGGTCGCTGGTCTGACCGCCGGCCGGTTCGTATTCGCCGCTGACGAGGACCGTTTCGCCGCTGTCGAGCCGTCGTACAGCCACCTGCAGGGCGGGGGTTCCCGGTCCGGCGAGGTTCGAGACGGCCGTGGTCACGAACGCGACCTCACGTCCGTCGGCGCTGATCGCCGAGCCACCGCTGGCGACGGAGCCGAGTTCGGTGCCGCCTTCGGAGTAGGAGAGCGGCCCGCTCGAACCGTCGGGCGCGGAGGCGACGGTGAACGCGCCGGCCTCGCCCGGTGCGAGATCCATGTCGCGGACGTAGACGTTGTCCGGGCCCGGCGGCCCTTCGGCTTCGCTCGCAGGCGGTTCGCCTTCGAGCCCCCGCGTGTCGGCCGCGAGCTGCGCTGCGCTCTGGTTGGTCGTGAAGCTCACGTAGCGGCCGTCCGCGCTCACGGACGGCAGCAGCGCATCCCCGCCCGCCACCTGCTGCATCTGCCTGGTGGCGAGATTCACCCGCCAGACGCCGCTGACGCCGCCCACCGACCCGTCGAAGACGACATACGAGCCGTCGGAGCAGATCACGCTGTCGTGGGCGTATTCGGCCTGCTGCAGCTGCCCGGCGCCCAGCGTTCCCGCCGTCACCAGTTCGATCGGGCTGAAGATGTCCGCCATCGCAGGCCCCGCCCCCGCCCCAGCCAGCGTCATCGCGGCGACGCCAACGGCCAGGCCCACGCCGAGCCGTCTCCGACCCGCACGTTTCGCGAGCGCGTTCATCGCACGCTCACCCAGCGGCGCACCGTGCCGGCGTTGCCGATGCGGTCACGGGCACGGACGGTGACCAGGTAGACGCCCGGGCGCGCATAGCGATGGTGCACGCGGACCCGTCCGCGGGCCGAGGAGCCGTCGCCGAAGCTGACGCTCACCTTGGGCTTCGCGACGCCTGCGTATCGGTCGCTGACGGTCACCGACACGCCCCCTCGCCTGCCCGCCCGCACGATCTTCACCCGCGGGGGCACGCCGGCGACGAGCAGCTTGGCCGGAGCACTCAAGGTGGACTGGTCGTTGCGGTCGACCGCCAGGACCTGCAGCCGGTGGCGGCCCGAGGACAGCCCGCGGGGATCGACCTTGGCGGTGAGCTTGCCTGCGACCACGGCGTGTCCGACGTGGCCGTCGAGGACGAGCCGATACGTGATCGGACCCGCGGCGCTGGGGGCCGCCAGCCACGACGCCTGCGCCTGCGACGGCCGCACCCAGGCTTTCGGGACGGTGACCACGAACGGGGCCGGGGGGGCGGTCGCCTGTGCCGCCACGATCGCTGCGTTTCCGAACTCCCCCTGGCGGAAGGCGATGATGCCGTCGCCGAGACCCGATCGCCCGACGGACAGTTCACCGACTTCGCCGCCCGCTCCGCCCGACACGAGCCCCGTCTGGAAGGCCCCGCCGGGGAAGTCCTCGCGCACGGCCACGGCGGGATGGCCCGGCGACTCTTCGCTCGGCCAGGCCGACACGCCGCCCCCCTGGGGGTCCATCACGCTGACGGCGAACGGTTCGGCGCCCGCGAACGGCGGCCCCAGCGAGACCCCGGGGGAGGTCGCGCTGCCGGCGCCTTCGATCACCCGTGGCGTGCCGTTGGCGTCGTAGAGCAGGCGCATCCCCTGCTGTTCGTCGATGTCGATGCTCGGCGGCCCGACGACGGCGGCTGCTCCCCCGCCCAGGCCCGGGTCGAGCACGCGTGCGCCTTCGAACTCCGCGCCGTTTGCGGATTCCCCGTCGGGGAGGACGTTGAGGAAGATGCGTGGCCCGGGAAGCGGCGAGCCGGGGCCCCCCGGCTGGCGATAGGCGACCTCGGCCTGACCCAGACGGGAGAAGGCGACGCTCGGAGCGTCCGCGTCGGTGCTGATCGGCACCACGTTGTACGTAGTCGCGCTGACCGGCATCACATAGTCCACGGTGGTGCCGAACAGGCGCCTGGCCCAGACCCGCGCCACGCCTTCGACGTCGGGCTCCTGCCACACGACGACCGCGTTGCCGGTGGGGCCGATCGCGATCGCAGGGGCGTTGGCCTGGGTGGGCGCACGCATCGAGGACGATGGGTTGCGGTTGATCGCCCCGAGGTTCGACCACCGCTGGCCGTTGAAGTGCGCGAGGCGCACCTGCTCCACCACGTCGCCGGGTCGCAGCAGGGCGATGTCCGTTGCCTGCGGCTGCACCACGCGGTAGACGATGTCGGCCTGGCCGCTCGAGCTGACGGCCAGGTCCGGGTCCGTGGCGGTCGCTTCTTCGATGTTGGAGTCGATGAAGATCGCGCGCCCGAAGCTTTCGGCTCCGGGGCCGAGCTCCGAGCCGAGCAGCTCGTACACGGGCTTGCCGTTGCGGGTCGCGAACGGGGTGGCCCACGAGACGATCAGCTCGCCCCCGTTGGCGGCGCCGATGCGCGGCCAGCTCGCGCCGTAGGGCTCTTCGATGTCGACGCGGATCGGTGCCAGCCACCGGCCGCCGACGAAGCGCGAGACGAACACGTGGGTGACGCCTTCGACCCGCTTGAGGTAGACCACGCCGCCGGTCCCGTCTTCGGCCATCGCCGCGCCGCCGAAGCCCACGATGTCCTCGCCGGGCCCGTCGAGCGTCGTCGCGGGCAGGATCACGCCGTCGGCGCGGGAGGCCCCCATCGCCAGGGCGAGGAGCACGCCGGCGAGCAACGCGCAGGCGCGCGGCATGAGCATCTCGATCGACGCTCTCGGGCCCATCTCCCGGCCGAGAATAAGAAGCGCGATGCCCGTCCGTGGCAGTTCACGTCTCTCCTTCACGGGATCTTCACGACCGGCTCGGCACGCCCTTTGAGGCGAGGCGCACATGGCCGCTCAGGAGGTCGATTTGTTGATCGCGCCGGCGGACAGGTCGTAGGCGCAGCGGAAGTTCTCGGGGTTGTTCACCGGCTCCGACCCTGCGAACCCGCCCTGCTGGTGGTTGCTGTAGACGGTCACGTACTGGAGCGATTCGGGGAGCGGGACGGCCGTGTACTGGGTCGGGTTGGGCTGGCCCTGGCGCGGGTTCCCGGTGGTGCCTTCGCTGACCCCCTCGAAGCCGGCCGCCGCCGGCCCGGCTTCGGTCGTGATCAGCGTCGAGCTCATCTCGCGCTCGTCCTTGAGACCACGTGTCGGGTCGAGGTCGATCGTGGCCGTGAGCTGGGAGTCGTGGATCGTCGACTCGAGCTTCACGCGTTCGGCCGCGCCGACCAACTCCGAGGCGGAGGGCAGCCACCCGCCGGCCTTGGCGCAGGCCTTGCTGGCGAAGATGAAGTTGTTCTTGCCGAGGTCTTCCTTCTGCAACGGGTAGGGAGCCGATTCCATGCAGTAGGTGCCGAGGTCCACCGTGTCGGGCGGGCAGCTACCCGCGAGCTGCTGTGCCGTCTTGCCCCCCACGCGGGAGGCTTCGTGCACCTTCGGGATCGCCTTCGCGGGGAACTTGCCGTTCTTGCCCAGCACGAGGATCGCGCCGGGTCGCGGCTTGGTGGCGAGCGGATGCCCCGCGACGGCGCTCACGATCGCGTGCCGTGCCGCGTCGGCGAGCCCGGTCGTCGAGAAGACCAGCGCGACGCACGCAACCACGAGCGCCGGCGACGGCCTGCGCAGCTTCACGGCGTCTGCTCGGGGTCGCGGCGGGAGGCCGGGCGGCGCACGTCGCGAAGCTCCTCCAGCGAGATCTCCTGCACGGTTGACAGCACCGCGTCGAGGGCGACCCCGGAGAGGGTCTCCTGCTCGAGCAGAGCCCCGGCGGTCTCCTCGACGCTGTTCCAGTTGCGCTCCAGGATCGCTGCGGCGCGGGCCTCGGCCTCGCCGACCAGGCGCTGGACCTCGTGGTCGATCAGGTTGAGCGTCTCCGGCCCGACCGAGCCCAGATCCTGCAGGGAGGCTCCTAGGAACACCTCACCGCTCTTCTCTCCGATCGTTACCAGCCCGACGGTGTCGGACATCCCGTAGGACGTGACCATGCTGCGCGCCAGGTTCGTCGCGGCGTGGAGGTCGTCGTTGACGCTCGTGGAGGTCTGGCCGAAGGCGATCCGCTCTCCCGCCAGGCCGGCCGCTATCACGATCAGCTGGCTCTGGAGGTCGTGCTCGGTCATGATCAGCTGGTCGCGGTCGGAGAGCATGTGGGCGGCCGTGCCGAGCTGGCGCCCGCGCGCGACGATCGACAGCTTGCGCGTCGAGGTGGCATGACCCAGCGCCTCGGTCACGACGGCGTGGGAGGCCTCGTGGATGGCGATCAGCCAGCGCTCCTGTTCGGTGAGGATGTGGTGCTTGGCGGGCCCCGCCACGACGCGGTCGATCGCCTCCTCGAGCGCCGCCTGGTCGATCTGCGCCCGCCCGTCACGGACGCTCAGCAGCGCGGCCTCGTTGATCACGTTGGCGAGCTCGGCGCCGCTGAACCCTGGGGTCTCGCGTGCGACCTCCTCGAGCGAGGCGCCGGGCGCGAGCGGCCGTTTGGAACCGTGCAGCCGCAGGATCTCCAGGCGCCCGTGGACATCGGGCGTGTCGATCACGACCTGCCGGTCGAAGCGCCCGGGCCGCAGGAGTGCGGGGTCGAGGATGTCGGGCCGGTTCGTCGCACCCATCACCACGAGCCCGCCGTCGCCGGCGAAGCCGTCCATCTCGACGAGGATCTGGTTGAGCGTCTGCTCGCGCTCGTCGTTGCCCTGGCCGATCCCGGCGCCGCGCTTGCGTCCCGCGGCGTCGAGCTCGTCGATGAAGATGATCGCCGGCGCCGCCTTGCGCGCCTTGCGGAACAGGTCCCGCACGCGTGCGGCGCCGACCCCGACGAGCGACTCGACGAAGTCCGAGCCCGACAGCGAGAAGAACGCGGCGTCGGCTTCGCCGGCGACCGCCTTGGCCAGCAGCGTCTTGCCCGTGCCCGGCGGGCCCACCAGCAGGACGCCCTTGGGCGCCGCCGCGCCCACCCGCAGGTACTTGCTCGGGTCGGCCAGGTAGTCGCGGATCTCGCGCAGCTCGGCCACCGCTTCCCCGGCTCCGGCGACGTCGGCGAACGTGATCCGGTCGGCGCTGCCCTTGCCTTTGCGCCTGCCCTTGCCGGTGAACTGCGAGAAGGCCGCGATCCCGCCCGCGGCCCCTTCGGCGCCGACCCGCGTGAACAGCGAGAACAGGCACACCAGCAGCAGGATCGGGATCAGGAACTGCACGATGATCGTGCGCGTCGACTTCCAAGACTGCTGGTCGACGGCCAGGACCGCGCCGCCGGCGAGCAGTTCGTTGTAGAGCTGCTGGGTCTGGGCGCCCGAGGACGGGTACGAGGCCCACAGCGGCTGAACCCCGGTCGGGACGATCACCGCGGCGGCTTGATGCCGCGTGGCTTTTTCGGCTTTGCCACCCGCCGGGCCACTGCCACCCGTCGGGGCTTCAGTGCCCGTCGAGGCGCTGCCCGCCGTGGAGCCGCTCCCGCCGGTCGAGGTTTCACCGGCCGCCGAGGCCGTCCCCCCCGTCGAGGCCGTCGAGCCGGTCGAGGCCGTCGAGCCGGTCGAGGCCGTCGAGCCGGTCGCAGCTTTGCCGTGGTGGTGCGGCGTGACGGGTGCCGGAGCCGGCGGGAGCGTCCCGTCGGCGCGCAGGATCGGCGCTTTGCCGGTGGTCTTGACCTCCACGCGATCGTCGTGGTCGAGCAGCAGTGCGGTCGCGATCTCGTGTTTCTTGGCGAGCTGCTGGACCGTGCTCAGCGGAACCTGCCGGCCGGAGCTGCTCGGCTGGATCGAGCCGAGCAAGAGCGCGAAGGTGATCGCCAGCCCGATCGAGGCGAGCAGCAGGAACAGCGACAGCGGGTCGCGCGTGAGGAAGCGCCGGGTGCCGGAGGCGAAGTCTCCGATCGTGACGAGTGCCGGGTTTCGTTTCTTGGCAAGCCCGCTGCGCACGGAGGCCCTGGCGGCGTCCGAGCCACGGCCGTTGCTCATGGCTGGCTGGCGTTGAGTGGGCTCGTCTGTCATCTGATCGGGCTCGTCGCGCTGGGCGGTGGGCGTGGCGGCCGACATGGGAGTCCCAGCCGCCGGTCGATGAACAGCGACGGAGGCTCGCGTGCCCTCCCCACTGCGGGGGGAGGCCGCACTGCCCAGTCGGTGCCGTCGCCACCCTCACACGGCAGCTGGCGAAAAGCAACGGGCGTTCACAAAAACGACACATCGCGGGTGCCGGGGCGACGTGAGCTGAGCGCGACGTCCGGAGGGCGGGACGGCCAGTCGTTCACAAAAAAGAAACACCCCAGCCGCGGACCACAGTGCACCACTCCAGACGAGACGGCCACGCGTTCACAAAAACGAAACATGCCCGCAGGACCGGCGCGCGAGGCTTCCGGCCCGGGGTTCGCCGTGTTGCGCGACGACCGCATCGATCGCCAGCGTGGCTTGTTGTCCCGCTCGGCGTTCTGGTGAACGCCGCAGGAGCTGATTCGCACAACCTTCCACGTCTCGCAAAGGAGCAAGCCTTGCGCGCGCATCGAACCCTCATCGCATGCCTAGTCGTCGTCCTCGCCGTGGCCGTTCCGTCAGCGGCCGCCGCCCGCCGGTTGATCGTCGGCGGCTCGACTTCGGTTCTCCCGCTGATGCAGAAACTCGCGGGCGCCTACCACAAGGCCTACCCCCACATCCCGGCGCCGAGCGTCAGCGGCGGCGAGTCGGACATCGGCATCAACGGTGCCGCGAGCGGACGGTTCGATATCGGTGACTCCTCGCGCGACCCGATCCTCGGAGTCGACCCCCACGGGCTCGTGTTCACGAAGATCGCGCGCGACGGCGTGTGCGTGATCACCAACAAGGCGAACGCGGTCACCAACATGTCACAGGAAACGGTGTACGGCATCTTCACGGGCAGCATCCGCGAGTGGAGCGAAGTCCCGGGCGCCAAGATCGGCGGGCCGATCGACCTGTTCGACCGCGACGGCGCCTCCGGTACACAGGACGCCTTCCAGCACATCTTCCTTGGCGAAACCACGAAGGTGTCACCCAGCGCCAGCACCGAGACCTCCAACGGGTTGGAGCAGCAGTCCATCCAGGCCGACAAACAGGCGATCGGGTTCGTGTCGTTCGCGTACACCGGCGGGACCAACCCCGTGGGCTACAAGGGCATCCCGTGCAGCCTGCACAACGCCCGGTCGGGGCAGTACGGCGGCGTGCGTAACTTCTGGATGGTCACGAAAAAACCGCCGAGCGCCGAAGCCGCGAAGTTCATCAACTGGATCACCAGCGGCAACAAGACCGCCGACAAGATCATCAACTCGAGCTGGATCGCGATCCACTGAGCGTGGCGGAGGGGCAGCCGAGCGTTCGGATGGCCGCCGCACCAGCGAGCCAGTTGCGCCCCGAACTCGCCGCGGCGGTACGCACCGACAAACGCGCCGAGCTGTTGCTCGGCGCGCTCGCGTTCGGCGCCTTCGCGCTGATCGCGTTCATGGTCGTGACGGTCGTGGTCAAGGCATGGCCGTCGTTCTCCTACAACGGCCTGAACTGGTTCGGCTCGGGCGGCGACGTCTCCACCGAGCTGCGCGTGATGCGCGAAGGGACGCCCCTGCCGGGCCACGGGCTCGCCTACTTCCGCGCCTGGCCGCTGATCTGGGGGACGGTCGTGACGACCGTCGTGGCGGTCGTGCTGGCGCTCGTGATCTCGACGCTGGCGGCCGTGTTCCTGACCGAATTCGCGCCCACACGCGCCCGGCGGGCCGTGGAACCGGTCGTGCGGCTGCTGGCGGGGGTGCCGTCGGTGATCTACGGGCTGATCGGCATCCTCGCGCTGGCCCCCTGGATCAACGAACACCTGATCAGCAACTCCCGCAAGCAGTCGGTGATCTACGTCGTGCAGCTCAACGGCGCCAACCTCACGACCGCGTCGCTGATCCTCACGGTGATGATCCTGCCGATCATGATCGCCCTCACCGCCAACGCGCTGCAGTCCGTTCCGGACTCCTGGCGGGAGGGCTCGGCGGCCCTCGGCGTCAACCGCTGGCGGACGATCTGGCGTGTGTCGCTGCGCACGGCCTGGCCCGCGATCGCCGCCGCGACCGTGCTCGCGACCGCGCGCGCCCTGGGCGAGGCCGTGATGCTCGCGATGGTCGCAGGAGGGACCGCGTTCGCCGCCAATCCGCTCGACGGGCTGACCTTCTTCTTCGAGCCCGTGAGGCCGCTCGCGGCGATGATCTTCCAGGAATCCGAGGGCCTCACGATCGCCACCCTGAGCCACACGATCTACGCGATGGCCGCGGTGCTGCTGTTGTCGGCGACGATGCTGTCGTTCGCCGGTTGGGCCGCCAAGCAGCCGATGAAGCGCTACGGGGTGCGGGCCTGATGGCGAGTCTGTCCGTGTCGCCCGCGGCGGTGCCGCCCGAGGCGCTCCCGGCGCCCCGCGAAGGTGTCTCCTCCTGGCCGCTGATCGACCGTGTCTGCTACTGGCTGTGCTGGGTCACGGGGATCGGGCTGTGCGTGATCGCCGTCGCGATCGTGGCGTTCATGTTCGTGAAGGGGATCGCCTACCTGCGCCCGGAACTGTTCGTCAAGTCGCCGGCCGCCTCGCTGCGCCAAACGCAGAGCGGGGGCTTCCTGGACCCGATCATCGGGACCTTCATCGTGACGGCGATCGGCACCGCGGTCGCCGCCCCCGTGGGGATCGCGCTCGGCGTGTGGCTGTCGGAGTACCGCAGCCCGCGGTGGCTCGCCCGCGTCGTCGGCTCCTCGATCGAGATCCTCGCCGGCGTGCCGAGCATCGTGCTCGCGCTGTTCGGGCTGCTGATCGTCTCGAAGGGGTTCCTCAGCTTCCTCTCGCAGGGCTCGCCCCAGGGCTCGCTCGGGGAGTCGTTCCTGTGCGCCGGGCTGTTCATGGCGCTGCTGGCCATGCCGCTGATCGTGGCGGCCACCTACGAGGCGCTCGAACAGGTCCCCAACCGCGTCCGCGAGGCCTCCTTCGCGCTCGGCAAGACGCGCGCCACGACGATCTGGCGCGTGCTGCTGCCCTCGATCCGCCCGAGCATGGCCGGCGGGGTGGTGCTGGGGATGGGCCGGATCATCGGCGACACCGCGATCGTGACCGTGCTGCTGGGGCTGACGATCAAGAACGAACCGGTCGGCAGCACACCGTTGCTCGGCACACTCCGGGGCACGGGCTCCACGCTGACGAGCTACGTCTATTACAACTCGCCGGCCGGCGAGGGCAACTCGCACGAAAAGGCCTATGCCGCTGCGTTCGTGCTGTTGATGGTGGTGCTCCTGCTCAACGCCCTGGTCACGCGCATCACGCGCGGGAGGGAACCGGGCAGGCGTCCCCGCTGGTATGGCTTGACGGGCCTGGTCGGGAGGCTCGGGTGGACCCGCTGATGCCGCCCCCGATCCGGCGGATCGTGGTCGACCGCGAGCCGACCGTCGCGGACCCGGCCGCGACGACGAACGGCGGCGGAGCTTCGGCAGCGGTCGCCCACGCACGCTCGCGCCGCCCGGCGCCGACACCGACCGCCATCAAGGAACGCATGCTCCTGGAGTCGGTGTGGCTCGCGTATGGCAGCAACTGGGTGGTCCGCGACGTGAGCATCTCGGTTCGCCAGGGCGAGGTGCTCGCCCTGATCGGCGCCTCCGGGTCCGGCAAGACGACGCTGTTGCGCTCCCTGAACCGCCTCACCGAGGTGACGGAGGGTGCCGCCCGCAGCGGGCGGATCACGCTCGACGGCACCGACATCCACGCCCTCGAGGTCAACGAACTGCGCCGCCGCGTGACGATGGTCTTCCAGCAGCCCAACCCGTTCCCGATGAGCATCTTCGACAACGTCGCCTACGCGCTAGTCGAGCGCACCGGACGCCGCCGCAGGCGGCGCACGCCGGAGATCGACGAGGCCGTGGCTGACGCGCTACGGCGTGCCGGTCTCTACGAGGAGGTCGCCGGCGACCTCGACCGCTCGGCGCTCGCGCTGTCGGGGGGCCAGCAGCAGCGCCTGTGCATCGCGCGGGCGCTGGCTGCGCGCCCGGAGGTACTGCTGCTCGACGAGCCGTGCTCGGCGCTCGACCCGATCTCCACGGCGACGATCGAGGAGTTGATCGTGCAGCTGCGGGAGACCATCGCGATCGTGATCGTCACGCACAACCTGCAGCAGGCGTTCCGCGTCGCCGACGAGGTCGCGTTCATGCACCTCGGCGAGCTCGTGGAGTACGGCGGCAGCGAGCAGGTCTTCGACCGGCCGCGCCAGCAGCGAACGCGGGATTACATCCGCGGGGCCTTCGGGTGAGGCCGGCGCTCGCGGTGCTCGCGGCGCTGGCGCTCGCCGGCTGCGAGACAACCGCCGAAGAGAGCGCCCGGCTCGAACGCGCGGCCAAGCGCAGCCAGCACGTCTCGGAAGCCCGCGAGCCGCTAAAGGCGCTCCTCGCCGCACCTCCGAGCAGCAAGGTCGTGGTGCGGGGCACGGCCATCGTGCACACGGCCGAAGGGACGGCCGCGGTGGTCACGGTTCACAACCTCACGGCCTCGACGTTGCGCAAGGTCCCGATCCTGATCTACGTCAAGGACTCCACCGGCAGGTCCCTCTACACCAACAACCAGCCGGGCATCTCCGTGACGCTGACGTCGGTCCCGTCGGTCCCCGGTGGCGGATCGGTCGACTGGGTCGACGACCAGGTCCAGGCCGCCGGCACGCCCGCCGGCGTGTTCGCAAAGCTCGGCGAAGGCGGGGGCGGCTCTTCGCCGCTCCACGTCAGCGCGCACGTGAGCGAACAGAACGCCAGCGGGGGCACCGTGGAAGGGACGGTGTCCAACCCGACCGCCACCGTTGAGCAGGAAGTCGTCGTCTACGGCGTCGCCCGCCGCGGCGGGCGCGTCACCGCGGCCGGTCGTGCGGTGCTAACCGAAGTGCCGGCGCACGGCGCCTCCCACATGCAGCTGTTCCTGATCGGCGACCCCTCGGGCGCGAAGCTCCAGCTCAGTGCCGCGCCGACCAGCTAGCGCCGCGCCCACCAGCCAGCGCCGCACCCACGAGCCAGCGCCGCACCCACCAGCCAGCGCCGGCGAGTTCCGTGCACCGCTCCGCCCGGGGCGGTTCAGCGCCGGCGACGACGACGGTGTTGCTTGAGGGTGATGCCCTCGAGCACGTGGGCGACGTGCTCGCACGCGTCCACGGCGGCCTCGAGCGACTCGAAGATGTCCTTCCAGCGGATCACGACCATCGGGTCGATCCCGCCGGCGAACAGGGAGGCCACGGCGTCGCGCTGGAGCCTGTCCCCCTCGTTCTCGAGACGGTGGATCTCGACCAGGTGCGGCCCCAGCTCGGTTCCGGTGCGTAGCGAGCGGAGCGCCTGGGCGATCTGCTCCCCGGCGCCCACGAGCACCTCGGTGAACTCGACCGCCTGCTCCATCGGTGCCTCGACCCCGTAGAGGCTGAGCTGCGCGGCGACGTGCTCGGAGTGGTCGACGATGTCGTCGAGGGCGGTCGCCAGCGCGTAGCCGTCGCCCGCGTCGAACGGCGCGCGCACGCGCCCGCGGCCGGCGAGGCGGTGGATGATGTCGTGGGTGATGCGATCCCCTTCCTGCTCGCACACCTTCAGGTCCTGCGCCAGCGGGGCGCGCTCCGGATAATCCCTGAGCAGGTCGTTGAGCAGCAGACCGCAACGCTGCACGTTGCGTCCCGCCTCCTCCACCAGCTCCATCAGCGTGGCGTCCTGGCGGGTCGCGACGAAGCTCATCGCGCAAGGATATGCCTCACGCGGCCGGCGCTCACACCGCCACATGCGGTTTACCGTTTCTTCACCACAAGATCACGAGTTTGCAACGGGATGCAGAACGGCGCCTGGCACGCTTCGCTCCGTGGCGGTCACACCTGCCAGCGGCGCCCACACGGAGACGCTCCACGCCGGCGAGCTCGAGATTCGCCCCCACGAGGGGCTCGCGCTCGCCCGGGGACGGGCGCTCACGCTGTCGGTGCGGGAGTTCGAGCTGCTGGTCGCGATGGTGCGCCGTCAGGGGACGATCGTCAAGCGCGAGGACCTGTACCGCAGCGTGTGGGGCACCGAGTTGCGCGCTCGCGACCGCTCGGTGGACGTGTACGTGAGCAAGCTCCGCAGCAAGCTCGAGGCGGCCGTTCCGGACCGCCAGTTCATCCACACGCACCCGGGCTTCGGTTACCGCTTCCAACCCCAGCCTTCACAAAATGTTCACATGGGCGTGCCCGTCCACTGACGAGACTCTCCCCGCTCCGGTAGGAACCAATCGGCGCCGGGTAGAGGCGCACGCGCCGGGCGGTGCAGTCGAGGCTGACCGCCGGGAGCGCAGTCCAGCGACAATCCATCCAGAGGAGACCCAGTGATCAACTCGAAGATGGCCGCGATCGCGGCCAGCGTCGTGCTCGCAGTCGTACTCGCCGCCTGCGGGAGCTCGAGCAAATCCAGCTCGAGCAGCACCTCCAGCGGGCCATCGGCGACGATCTCCGGTGCCGGCTCGACCTTCGCCGCACCCGTCTACGAACAGTGGGCCTCCGAACTGAAGACCTCGGGCCTGACCGTCAACTACCAGGCAGTGGGCTCCGGCGCCGGGATCACGTCGCTGGCGTCCAAGACCGTCGACTTCGGCGCCAGCGACCCGCCGCTGAAGCCCGCCGACCAGGCCGCGATCGCCAAGAACGGGAGCCCCGCGATCCAGATCCCGATGTTCCTCGGAGCGATTACGGTCTCCTACAACGTCCCGGGCCTGCAGACCGGCCTGAAGCTCGAAGGGTCGACGATCGCCGACATCTTCGCCGGGAAGATCAAGTCCTGGGACGCGTCGCAGATCGCCAAGCTCAACCCCGGCACCAACCTGCCGAGCACCGCGATCACCGTCATCCACCGCTCCGACTCCTCGGGCACCACGGCCGGCTTCACCGGCTACCTGTCGAAGGTCGACCCCGAATGGGCGTCGAAGGTCGGGGAAGGCAAGATCGTGCAGTGGCCCACGGGCACGGGCGCGAAGGGCAACGCCGGGGTCGCGGGCGCGGTCGAGCAGACCTCGGGCGCGGTCGGCTACGTCGAGCAGGCGTACGCCCTGCAGCACAACTTCACCGTCGCCTCCGTGAAGAACAAGGCCGGCACCTTCATCGCGCCCTCGCTGGAATCGGCCAGCGCCGCCGCGGAAGGGGTCGAAGTCCCCGCCAACCTGGGGATCAAGATCTCCAACCCGTCCGGAGAAAAGGCCTACCCGATCACCTCGCAGACGTTCATCGTCGTCAACAAGGACCTCTGCAAGGCCGGCATCCCGGGCGGCGAAGCCGCGGCCAAGGGCGTCGCCAGGCTCCTCAACTACGGTCTCGGCCAGGGTCAGACGATCCTCTCGAAGGCCGACTACGCGGCGCTGCCCGCCGAAATCCTCAGCAAGTCCAAGACGGCCGCCGGCTCGCTGCTGTGCAACGGCACGGCGCTCGGCAGCGGCTGATGAGCAAGGACCGCAACCACCGGTAGGCGCGCAGTGGAGGCGGCATCCCTGGCAAGCGGCGAGCGCGGATTGCTGACGCGCTCGCCGCTCGCGCGCCTGCCCGACCGGGTGCTCAGGTGGGGCCTGACCGCACTGGCGGTGCTGATCCTGGCGCTGATCGTCTACTTCTTCATCCGACTGATCGGCCAGGCGCGGCCGGCATTCGCCAAAGAAGGTGTCTTCGGCTTCATCTTCGGCAACGACTGGAACCCCGGCGCCAACCACTTCGGGGCGCTGCCGCTGGTCGTGGGCACGCTGATCACCTCCGCCCTGGCGCTGCTGATGGGGGTGCCGGTGGCGGTCGCCACCGCTCTCTTCACGACCGAGCTGTGCCCGCCGCGGATGCGCGCCGCGCTGACCGTGCTGGTCGAGCTGCTGGCCGCCGTCCCGTCGGTGGTCTACGGGCTGTGGGGGATCTTCTTCCTGGCACCCAAACTCAAAGGCCCGGAGCAGTGGGTCGCCGACCGTCTGTCGTTCATCCCGTTCATCGGCGGGGGGGCGGTCACGATCCCCAACTACTTCATCACCGGCCTGGTGCTCGCGATCATGATCCTGCCGATCGTGAGCGCGATCAGCCGGGAGGTGATGGCGACGGTGCCTGCCGACCAGAAGGAGGCGGCGCTCGGGGTCGGTGCCACCCGCTGGGAGATGATCCGCATCGCCGTGCTCCCCTACTGCCGCACGGGGATCGTGGGCGGCGCGATGCTGGGTCTCGGACGGGCGATCGGCGAGACGATCGCGATCACGATCCTGATCGGCGACGCGCCCACGCTCGGACACCACCTGTTCAACCAGGGCTACAGCCTCGCGGCGGTGATCGCCAACGAGTTCGGCGAGGCCGAGGGCACGCATCGCGCGGCGCTGTTCGCGGCCGGCCTGGTCCTGTTCGTGCTGACGCTGGTCGTCAACGTCATCGCGCGCGTGATCGTCAAACGGACCGCCCACGGACGCTACCGCGGCCCGACGGCAGGGGTCGGCCAGGAGGGTGGCGGGGTGCTGCTGGTGGACGCGGCGGCGGGCGTATGAGCGCGAGCACGCATCAGACGGAGACGCTGGCGCGGTTCGCCCCCAGCGCAGCGCGACGGCGGCGCGACACGCTCGCCCGCCGGATCGTGATGGCGGGCACGATCCTCGCCCTGATCCCGCTGGTCCTGATCCTCTACTACCTGGTGCACAAGGGCATCGGAGCCTGGAGCCCGAGCTTCTTCACCTCCGACCCGACCGGCAACACGTTCTTCGGCGGCTCGAAGATCGGGGGGGTCAAGAGCGCCATCCTGGGGACGATCGAGATGGTCGCCCTGGCGGCGGCGATCTCGATCCCGATCGGGATCGGTGTGGCAGTGTGGTTGGTGGAGTACGGCCGCGACAGCTGGTTCGCCCACACCGTCCGCTTCTTCATCGACGTCATGACGGGCGTCCCGTCGATCGTGTTCGGGCTGTTCGTGTACATCGTCCTGATCGTCGGCACCGGCAGCTCCTACGCGGGCTACAAGGGGTCGATCGCGCTAGCTCTGCTGATGCTGCCGATCGTGACCCGCTCCGCCGAGGTCGTGCTGCTGCTCGTCCCCAACGGCCTGCGCGAATCGGCGCTCGCGCTGGGCGCCCCGCGCTGGAGGGTGATCGGACGCGTCGTGCTGCCGACGGCCCTGCCCGGAATGCTCACCGGGATGCTGCTCGCGGTCGCCCGCGCCGCCGGGGAGACCGCGCCGCTGCTGTTCACCGCCGCGGCGGCCAACGCCACGACGCTCAACCTCCGGGCGTTCATGAACTCGCTGCCGGTACAGATCTACAACGACATCACCAAGCCGACCGACGCGGTCGTCGAACGGGCCTGGGGGGCGGCGCTCACGCTGGTGCTGATGATCCTGATCCTGAACATGGTCGCGAGGCTCCTCGCGAGGAGGAACCGGCTGGCATGACGCTCCCTCCAGATCCAGGCTCTAAGGTGGCGGAGATGGACCCCGAAGGCCGTCCCGAGGTGCACCGCTCCGAGGCCCCGCCCGCGGCCGGACCCGCCGACGCGCCGGCCGGCAACGCGCGCCAGCGAATCACCGGCGAGACGGCTCCCATCCCCGAGCCACAGCCGGAGGCCGGGCCGGCGGCGGCGCCCGCCGTGCAGCTCGAGGGTCTTCGCGCCTACTACGGCGACAGCATGCAGCTGAAGGGCATCGACCTCGAGTTCCGCGCCAACGAGGTGACCGCCATCATCGGCCCGTCGGGCTGCGGCAAGTCGACGCTGATCCGCTGCATCAACCGCATGCACGAGGAGATCCCCGGAGCCCGCGCGGAGGGCCGGGTGCTGCTCGAGGGCGCCGACGTGTACGACCCGTCCGTGGACGTCGTCGCGGTACGCCGGGCGATCGGGATGGTCTTCCAGAAGCCCAACCCGTTCCCCACGATGTCGGTGTTCGACAACGTCGCCGCCGGCCTGCGGCTGACCGCCCGCCGGCGGGAGAACCTGAACGGGAAGGTCGAGGAGGCGCTGCGTGGCGCGGGCCTGTGGGACGAGGTCTCCGACCGGCTCGGCCAGCCGGGCATCGGCCTCTCCGGCGGCCAGCAGCAGCGGCTGTGCATCGCCCGCTCGCTGGCGGTCAACCCTGAGGTGATCCTGATGGACGAGCCGTGCTCGGCGCTGGACCCGATCGCCACGCTGAAGATCGAGGAGCTGATCGACGAGCTCAAGCAGCGGGTGACGATCGTGATCGTGACCCACAACATGCAGCAGGCCGCACGGGTGGCCGACCGCACGGCGTTCATGCTGTCGGGCGAGCTCGTCGAGGTCGGCCCGACCGAGACGATCTTCACGAAGCCGAGCGATCCCCGCACCGAGGAATATGTCACCGGCAAGTTCGGCTAGCGGCGGGGATCCGCCCGGCGGGGATCCACCCGGCGTCGGTGCAGGGTCCGGCGTGGGTGCAACGGCCGGCGCGGGTGTGACCGCCGCCGAGCACGCCTCGCCCCCGGCGGGCGGCGAGGGACTTCACACGCGGCTGCATTTCCGCGAACAGCTGAGCGAGCTCGAACAGCACGCCCTCGGCGGCATCGACCTCGTGATCGAGCAGCTCGACCGGGTGCTCGAGGCGCTCGACCAGCAGGACGTCGAGCTGGCGCAGATGGTGATCGCCGACGACGACCGCGTCGACGGCCGCTACCTGGAGGTCCACCAGGGGATCCTCTCGCTGCTCGCGCTGCAGGCGCCGGTGGCGGGGGACCTACGCCTCGTCGCCGCGCTGCTGCACCTGATCAAGCACATCGAGCGCATGGGCGACCAGTGCGTGAACATCGCCAAGCTGATCCCCCTCTCCGGCCACGAGCCGCCGGTGCACCGCGACGTTCTCGACACGCTGGCCCGGATGGGGGCGTTCGCCCGCTCCGAGGTCGTCCAGGCCCGTGCCGCCTTCGCCAGCCGCGACGTCAACCTCGCCGAAGACCTCGTCCGCCAAGACCGCGAGATCAATCGCCTGAACCGCGAGATCTTCCGGCTGGCAATCGAAATCGGCGACGATCCGGACACGCGCGAGTGGGCCCTGTACATGACGCTCGTGGCCCGCGCGCTGGAGCGGATCGGGGACAACGCCGTCGACATCGGCGAGCAGGTCGCGTTCGTCGTGAGCGGCCTGTTCCGCGAGTTCCCGGTCTCCTCCTCGCGGATTCCCGACCGCTGAGAGCGCCGTAGCCCGCCGATTCCCGACCGCTGAGAGCGGCGTAGCCCGCGGGGACACCCACGCAAATAGCGGGCATCGGTCCGGGCACGGTGTGAAGATACTGTTACCCTCGCTCCGCAGGGTGCACCGGCGCCGCGGCATCGCCTACACTGCGCGGCGATGACGGCAAGCGCGCGCGCCGACGCCGACGGGGGAGCCCCATCACCCCCTGAGAGCGCAGCCTCGGCAACGGCCCTGCGGATAGCGGTACTCGACCGCGACAGCGGCTTCATCCAGGTCCTCTGCAAGCGCATGGACAGGCTCGGCTGGGAGCACCGCGTGCTCGAGGGGCCGGTCCCGCGCGAGGCTGTCGTGTCGATGCGACTGAGCGCGCTGGTGGTTGACCTGGCCGTGCTGGGGCCCCAGGCGTGGACCTGGCTCGAGCGTCTCTGCGAGGCGCTGCCGGAGCTCGGCATCGTCGTCTGCACGGGGCCATCCACGGTCGCCCAGCGGGTACGCGGGCTGCGCCTCGGCGCCGACGACTGGGTGACCAAGCCGTGCCACCCGGAGGAGGTCATCGCACGCGTGCAGAGCGTCGTTCGCAGGCGCCGGCGCAGCGCCGGGCGCGAGCAGACGCCGCCCGTGCTGGCGGGCGAGGTGGAGATCCGCGCCGACCGCTTCCAGGCGTTCGTGGGCGACGCCAGCATCGACCTCACCCGCCGCGAGTTCGAGCTGATCGAGCTGCTCGCCTCGGCCGAAGGGCGGGTGCTCGAGCGCGAGGAGATCTACTCCCGGCTGTGGGGGTACACGATGGTCCGCGGCGACCGCTCGGTCGACGTGTTCGTCCGCAAGCTGCGCCAGAAGCTCGAGAAAGCCTCGCCGAGCTGGCGCTACATCCACACCCACTTCGGGATCGGCTATCGCTTCGCTGCCGAATCGCTGGAGGTCGTCAAATCCGAGGACGTCCCCTCGCAGCTGCCCGCCGAGTGGTCAGTCGAGGGTGACGATGCCGGCACCGGCGGGAACGGGCCCCGCCTGCCCGATCGCGGCAAGCTCGCGCGGTCGTAGTAGCGACAGCAGCTCGCCACCCGCGCCCTCCAGGCGCACAACCGCCACGCCGCCCTTCTTGAGATCGATGCGCCCGCCCGTGAGCTGGGCCACGAGGGTCGAAAGGTCGGGCTCGTGGCCGACCAGGAGCAGGCGTCCGTCGGCCGAGAGCGTCCGGCTCAGCTCCAGCGCGTCCGCGGCGTCGAACCCCGCGGCCAGCGGCTCGTGGACGCGCGCCTGACCGCGGGCCTCGCCGTCGAGGGCCTCGAGCACCAGCTCGGCGGTCTGCTGCGCGCGCGCCTTGGGGCTGTAGAAGATCGCCTCGAAGCTCACCCCGAGCGCCTGCAGGGCGGCTCCGGCCGCATGCGCCTGCGCTTCGCCCCGCGCCGTGAGCCGGCGCAAGACGTCCTCGCGGGTGCCATGCGGCTCCGCATCCGCGTGACGAAGTAACCAGAGCTGGCGGGCCATCCGCGCTCACAGTATCGCGACCGGGGTCCTCGGTGCCACGACTCTGGCCCTCACGGAGATCCCTCGCGGGGATGTCAGAGTAGTAGCTTGGGAGCGATGGACGACAGCGTCAGCACCGAGGCCGGCGGCCTGACCGCGGCGGCGAGGGTCGTCGAGGTGGCGGCGAGGAGGACCGCCGCGACCACCGAGGAGTCCACGGAGGCGACCCTGCACGCCGCCGGGGATGTCAGCGATCCCTCGCTGTACATAAACCGCGAGCTCTCGTGGCTCGACTTCAACGACCGCGTGCTGCAGCTCGCCGAGGACGAGCGCGTGCCGCTGCTGGAGCGGGCGAAGTTCTGCGCGATCTACACGACCAACCTCGACGAGTACTACATGGTGAGGGTCGCGGGCCTGCACGACCAGATCGACGCGGGCGTCGAGAACCCCACCCAGGACGGTCGGATCCCCTCGGAGACGATCGCCCTGATCCGCGAGCGGGTGCTCGGTCAGGGCCGGCGGCTGACCGACTGCTTCGAAGGTCAGCTGCGCCCGCAGCTGGCCGCCGAGGGGATCCGCATCGTCGGCGTGGACGAGCTCGACGAGCGCCAGCGCGCGCAGCTGGCCGGCCACTTCCAGCGCGCGATCTTCCCCGCGCTGACCCCGCTCGCGGTGGCCCCCGGGCGCCCCTTCCCGTACATCTCGAACCTGTCCCTCAGCCTCGCGGTGCTCGTCCGCGACCCGTCGGGACGCGACGGCGCGCAGACCGTGTTCGCGCGCGTGAAGGTTCCCACCGAGATCCTCCCGCGATTCGTCTCGGTCGAGTCGCCCGACGGGTCGGGAGCCGTGCTGGTGGCGCTCGAGGACGTCATCGCCCACCACCTCGACGCGCTGTTCCCGGGGATGGAGATCGTCGACTTCGACGTGTTCCGCGTCACCCGCGACGCGGACCTCGAGGTCTCCGACGACGCCGCCGACCTGCTGCAGGCGGTCGAGGATGAGCTCCGGCGCAGGCGCTTCGGGGAGGTCGTGCGGGTCGAGGTCGGCGCGGGCTGCTCGGCGCAGCTGCGCGCCGAGCTCGCCGGCCTGCTGGGCGTCCGCGACGCCGAGGTCTACCCCGTCGACGGCCTGCTCGACATGGGCTCGCTGTGGCAGATCGTGCGCCTGCCGGGACACGCCGACCTCCGCTACGAACCGCTGCCGAGCATCACCCACCCGCGCCTCATGCGTCACGAGGGCGAGCGTCCCGACGTGATGGGGGCGATGCGCGAAGGGGACCTCCTCGTCCACCACCCGTACGTGTCGTTCGCCACCTCGGTCGAGCGCTTCGTCGAGCAGGCGGTGGCCGACCCCAACGTGCTGGCGATCAAGCAGACCGTGTACCGCACCAGCGACGACTCGCCGATGGTCCCCGCGCTGATCGACGCGACCGAGCGCGGCAAGCAGGCGGTGGCCCTGGTGGAGCTCCAGGCCCGCTTCGACGAGCGCACCAACATCCAGTGGGCCAAGGCGCTGGAGGAAGCGGGGGTGCACGTGGTCTACGGCCAGCCGGCCCTGAAGACCCATGCCAAGTGCGTGCTCGTCGTCCGCCGCGAGGGCGACGGCGTGCGCAACTACGTGCACATCGGGACCGGCAACTACCACTCCGCGACGGCCCGCCTGTACACGGACTTCGGCCTGTTCACGACCGACCCGGAAATCGGGGCCGACGTGACCGACATCTTCAACTACCTGACCGGGTACGGGCGCCCGCTGCACTACCGCAAAGTGCTGATGGCCCCCGACTACCTGCGCGACGGGATCCTCGAGCAGATCGAGAAGACGATCGCCTCCCACTCCCCCTCCTCCCCGGCGAGGATCGCGATGAAGATGAACGCGCTGGTCGACGGCCGCTGCATCCGGGCCCTGTACGCCGCCTCCCAGGCGGGGGTGAAAGTCGACCTCAACGTGCGCGGGATCTGCTGCCTGCGCCCGGGACTGCCCGGGATCTCGGAGAACATCCGGGTCGTCTCGATCGTGGGGCGGCTGCTCGAGCACTCCCGCGTGTACGCGTTCGAACGCAACGGCGAGTACGCGATCTACATCGCCTCGGCCGATCTGATGCCGCGCAACCTCGACCATCGCGTCGAGCTGGCGGTGCCCGTCGAGGCCGAGGAGCTGCGCGCCGAGCTGCTCGACACCCTCGAACGGGCCTTCGCCGACAACCAGAGCTCGTGGCAGCTGGACGGCGACGGCGTGTGGCACCGGCGCGCCCCGGGGCCGGGAGACGAGCCTCGCAACATGCAGCTCGAGCTCACCGAGCTGCACGCCGCCCGCGCCGCGGGCGAGCGCGCGTCCCAGCTGCGCGACGGCGTGACGGCGGTCGCCGGCGGAGGCGCCTGAACGCTACGTCGCGGCCGGGCTCGGTAGCGCCTCGAGCGCCGCCTTGAGTTCGTCGACGGACTGAAAGTCCAGCCCCAGCAGGTGGTCGTGGCGGTGGCGCACGATCCCGTCCTCGTCCACGATCACGACGGCCCGCTTGGTGCCGAGGCGGCCGTGCGCGCCGTAGGCGCCCGCCACCTTGCCGTCCTCGTCGGCGAGCAGCGCCACGTTCAGGTGGTTCTTCTCGATGAAGTCCCGGTGGGAGTCGAGTCCCTGCGCCGAGATGCCGACCACTGCCGCACCCAGGCCGGCGAGGTCGTCCGGCCGGTCGCGGTACGAGCAGAACTGTTTGGTGCACACGGGCGTGTTGTCGCCCGGATAGAACAGCAGCACGACGCGCTCGCCGCGGTGCTCGGAAAGGCGAAAGCGCCCCTCGGTGCCCTCCAACTCGAAGTCGGGTGCCTGCTCGCCGACGGCGGGATGCTTGGCCACCGGGCGATCCTAACCGATGCGCTAGAACGTCCGGATGCGCACGCCGCGCAGGCTTCTGGTCACGCTCGCGGTGATGCCGGGGTGGCTGCTCGTGGCCGCCTGCGGCTCGAGCGGCGGCTCGCCGGCCACCCGCTCGGCCCCCACGGACTCGATCCCGACGGCGAGCGTGGCCGCATCGGCAGCGCAGCTGCTGAACTGGACCGAGTTCGGCCTGAACCCCCGACGCAGCGACGTCACGGAAAGCCCCACCGGGATCACGGCGGGGAACGTCGCACACCTCGCCCGCACCACGGTGCAGCTGCCCGGGACGGTGGATTCCTCACCGATCTACCTGCACGGCGTCACGGTCGCCGGCGTCCAGCGTGACGCGATCGTCGTGACCACGACCTACGGACGGACGCTCGCGATCGACGCCGCCAGTGGACGCATCCTGTGGACCTTCACCCCCTCCGGCTACGGGTCCTGGGCCGGCAGCTATCAGATCACCACGGCCAGCCCGCTGGCCGACCCCGGCCGGGGGTCGGTGTACGCGACCTCCCCGGACGGGCTGGTCCACAAGCTGTTGCTGGCATCCGGGAGCGAGCAGCGGGGCGGCGGCTGGCCGGCGCGGGTCACGCTCGAACCGAGGCGGGAGAAGCTCGCCGCGGCGCTCAACATCGACGGCCCGTATCTGCTCGTGGCGACGGGCGGATACATCGGCGACACGCCCCCGTATCAGGGTCACCTGGTCGTGCTCGAACGATCGAGCGGCCGCCGCGTGGCGATCTTCAACACGCTGTGCGCGGGCCGCCGCTACCTGCAGGTGCCGAGCAGCTGCCCGGCCAGCGACTCGGCGATCCTCTCGCGCGCGGGCGCGGTGGTCGAGCCCGGCGGCAGGCGTGTCCTGCTCGACACCGGCAACGCGCCCTGGAACGGGACGACCGACTTCGGCGACAGCGTGATCGAGCTGACCCTCCCCCACCTGCGGCTGCGCCAGTACTTCACGCCCACCAACCAGGAAGAACTGAACCGCACCGACACCGACCTCGGCTCCAGCGGGCCGGTGCTCCTCGGCCACGATCGCGTGATGGTGTCGGGCAAGGACGGCGTGATGCGGGTGCTCGTGCTCTCGCGTCTGAACGGGCACGCTCCCGGCGGCCGGCCCCGCACCGGCGGCGAAGTGCAGCGGCTGCCGCTGCCGGGCGGCGGCGAGCTGTTCACGGCACCCGCCGTCTGGAGCCACGGGGGGCACACGACGATGTTCGTCGCCGACGAACACGCGACCGCCGCGTACGTGCTGCGCTCGGGTCGCCTGACCCAGATGTGGCGGACCGACACCCCCGGCACGAGCCCGATCCTGGCGGGCGGGCTGCTGTACGTCTACGAACCCGACCAGGGCGGGATCGAGGTGTACCGCCCGGGCTCGCCTCGGCCGATCGCCCACCTGCCGGGCTCCTCGGGTCACTGGAACAGCCCGATCGTCGTGGACGGCCACGTCGTCGAGCCCGAGGGGGACGCCAACGACCACCTGCTGAGCGGCTCCCTGGAGATCTTCTCCGCGGGTTAGCTGTAAGACCCGAGGAGGTTGTTCAGCCGGTTGATGGGTGTCTGGCACCCGCCCCGCGTGGCGGGCCGGCTCTGCGACACTGCCCGGGCCCATGAGCCAGACCCCTTCCAGCGACTCTTTCGAGCCCGGGTCCAGGACACCGAAGGTCCTGTACGTGATGGGGGCCGGCCGCAGCGGCAGCACGATCCTCGGGGTCGCACTCGGCAACTGCGAGGGCGTCTTCTACGCGGGCGAGCTGGACAAGTGGCTGCCGAGAGCAGGGCGAACGCCGGTCGCCGGCGAGGAGCGGGAACGCTTCTGGGAGGAGGTGCGGGCGCAGGTGGACGCCGACGGTGTCACCGGCGGGGGCCTACGCGCGCTGGAGCGTTCCTCGGAGCTGCTGGACCCGCGCCGGCTCCGCACCCGACACGTGCTGCGGCCGCGCTACCTGCAGGTCGCGGCCCAACTGTTCGGCGCGATCGCCCGGACCTCCGGGGCAGAGCGCCTGGTGGACAGCTCCCACTATCCGATGCGGGCCCGCGAGCTGCAGCGCCTCGGGAACATCGAGCTGTACCTGCTGTTCCTGGTGCGCGACCCCGAGAGCGCGGTCGCGTCGCTGGGACGCGAGGACGTGCCCGAACGCCGCTATGGGGTGTTGGCCGCCAACGCCTACCTGTGGCTGACCCACCTGCTCGCCAGCTGGGTATTCGTGC
>Ga0335081_10001817_pt1 | contig 33787 bp, 34 predicted proteins | sample Lox_Sample_35_FD_206713 | JGI IMG/M metagenome (GOLD analysis project Ga0335081, IMG submission 206713) | Soil microbial communities from Loxahatchee National Wildlife Refuge, Florida, United States - Lox_Sample_3.5 | ecosystem: Environmental > Terrestrial > Soil > Wetlands | place: USA...
CCGCCAGGGCCTTCCGGAGGACTGCCTTGTAACGCGGATTCTGGGCGCTCCCCAATTCCCGCACCACTCTGGTGCGGGAGAGAAGGATGGTCTCCTTCTTGCGTATCAACTCAAGCGATTCAGGATCTAGTGCTTTTCTGGGAGCGGCGCTGCGATGGGCCTCGGCCATGTCGATCTGCGCCTCGACCGACTTGCTTTCCCAACCTCGGGCCATAATTTTATTGTACTCTCGCGCATCAGCCTGGGAAGAGCCACGATGGGGGAAAAATGAAGTGCGCGCGCGAGGCGCCGCGCCAGCGCCGGTCCGCTCAATCCGGCAGCGAAAATACGTACGTCGTGAGGCTCTCCATATCCTTGGGAGAGAACTTGTAGGGCGGCATGAAAGAGCCCGGTGAGAGGGCTTGCGGATCGGCGAAGTGTTCCTCCACCCAACTGCGGCTGCGACGCTTCGCCAGTCCGTTCAGCGGCGGCCCCACTTTCATTCCCACGCCGTTCACCATGTGGCAGGCGGCGCAGTGATTGGCCTGGTAGACCAGGGCGCCGGCGGTGGCGAACTCGGGCGCGTTGCCGAGCGCCATGGCATTGTTCGAATTCAGCTTCAACAGGAACGCGGCGAGCGATGCCAGTTGCGCGTCGCTCAACTGAATCGGCGGCATGGAACTTCCGGGGACCATGGTTGCGGGCCGCTTGAAGTGTTGGATCATCCACGCGGCGTCCTTGTGGATCGAAACCTTGGTGAGGTCCGGTCCGACCCTTGTGCCGCCTTCGCCAACCGCGTGGCAGCTGACGCAGTGCTCCTCCCGGAAGTACGCTATGCCGGCCATCTCTTCGGGCGAGAGTTGCATCCAGTCAGTGGGCGCCGAATAGTCGATCTGCGCCATCGGCTCCGGCTTCGGCGTAGTGACCACGGCTGCTGCTGTCAGGCCGCCCCAGCCGATTACGGCCAGAAAGATGGCGGCGAACGCAAACACGCGCCGGCTCACCTTGATCATCTGGCTGCGGTCGAAGAACGGCACCAGGATCAGCGCCAGCACCGCCGCGCCGGGCAGCACCACGCTGCCGACCACCTCTAATGGGCCGGTGAAGAGCTTGAGGATTTGGAACAGGAAGAGGAAATACCATTCGGGCCGCGGAGTGTAAGTGTTGTCGGTGGGATCGGCCAGTTGTTCGAGCGGCACGCGCACCACCACCGCCATGGTGAAGAGAACGACGAAGGCGATGAAAATGGCGACGGTGTCCTTGAAAACCTGCGCCGGATAGAACTGCTGCTTGGGTAGTTGTTCGTCGCCGGGTAGAGGCGCCACGCCGTGCTTGCGGACCAGGTAAACGTGGATCGCAATCAGCAGCAGGGTGGCGGGCGGAAGCAGCAGCACGTGCAGGCCGTAGAACCGCGCGAAAGTGACCACTCCCACCGCTCCGCCGCCTCCCAGCAGGCGCGTCAAATACGGCCCGACGACCGGCGCCTGCCCGGCGATCTGGGTGGCCACCACCGTTCCCCAATAAGCGCGGTTGTCCCAGGGGAGCAGATATCCGGTCAATCCGTAAGCCAGGGTTACGAGCAGCAAGACCACGCCTACCATCCAGGTGGCTTCGCGGGGCTTTTTGTAAGCGCCGTACAGGAACACCTGCGTCATGTGGAGCACCACCACCACGATCATCATGCTGGCGCCCCAATGGTGCAGCCCGCGGATCAAGCGGCCGCCGGTCAACTCGGTCAGGATGTAGCGCAAGCTGTTGTAGGCGTCGCCGGGCGTGGGGGCGTAATTGAATGCGAGGAGCGCGCCGGTGAAGGCTTGGGTGAGAAACAGGAACACGGCCACGCTGCCGAACACTTGGTGCCAGCCGCTCGAGGCCGGGATCTCCTCGTACAGGAACTGGCGGATGGCGGTCTGCACGCCGGTGCGATGGTCCAGCCATTCGATGAGGGAGTTCCAGCCCTGCCTCATGACTTCTGCTCCGGCGATTGCAAGCGGCCCAGCAGCAGCTTGTTGCCTTCGATCCTGGTCTGATACCGGTCCAGGGACCGCGGCGCCGGGCCGGACAGTACCTTGCCCTCGATCGAAAACACCGAATTATGGCAGGGACAGAGGAAATCGCTTTTGCTGTCGTCCCAATGATACGGGCAACCCAAATGGGTGCATTGCGGACCGAACGCGACGATGGAGTTGTTTGCTTCCTTCACCACCCAGGCCGAGCTTTTTTCGCTGATGACTTTCCATCCGTCGATGCGGTTCCGGCGGAACGCCATTTCCACGGGCGCGTTGGGAGTCAACTGGGTCACATCGCCAAGCTCGATCCATTCGTTGTTTTTGCGGATTTTGGGAGGGAGAAGGAGGTAGATGAGAGCGGGCAATCCCAGCGCCGCGGAGATCAGTGCCCAAAAGCCGTAGATGGCGGCGATGTAGAATGTGCGGCGCGATACGGCGGCGGGTTTGACGTCGGGAGCTGCCACGTCATCCATCGTAAGCCGGAGTGAGGCGGAGATCGTGAGTGTAATGTATAAACTTTGCAAAAAGTGTGGGCGCCGGCACGGAAGCGCCGACGGTTGTTTGGGCCGCACAGCACAAGCTCAAGCTTATGCGTACCAGCCGCTATTTCATCTCGGGGCTTTGCGGTGTGGCTGCTTCCGGACCATAGTTTTCGTGGATCACCATGCTCTGGTCCGAATAGAAGGTGCGGCTGCCGGTGCTGCCGTAGGTGTCCGGCATCGCCGTTACGATGTATCCCCCTGGACTGCCCGTTACCGTGAACTTGTAGCCTTGCTTCTCGCCGTTGGTCAGGTCGTTGCCGAGAATATCGGCCGCGGACGCATTGGGGGTTCCACTGGCCGGCGGGCCGAGTTCCGCTAGCGACGTCGCGTAGCGGCCATACTGAGAGTAGTATTGAACCTGCCCGGTGTGGATGGCTTTGACGGCGGCGACGGCGGCCATCTCCTGCGCGTACATGCGCGCGTGGCTGAGCTTGGGCAGAGCGACGGTGAGAATGATCAGGATGATCGCGATGACGATCAGCAACTCGATGAGGGAGAATCCCCGGCGCCTTCTCAGGTCGAACATACGGACGGCTCCTTCCCTAATGATATGACGCCTCACGGCCGCTAAGCGTGCAGGAATTTCTCCGACTTTACCAAGCTATCAATCGCTCGCAGGCGCTCCCAGAAATCGCGCAACAGGCTCAACCGCAGGGCGTTAGGGCCATCAGACAAGGCTCGCTCGGGGTGGTCGTGAACCTCCACGAAGACGCCGTCAACGCCGGCCGCCACAGCCGCCCGGGCCAGCGGTTCGATGAACTCGGGCTGCCCGCCAGAAGCACTACCCGCGCCGCTGGGCACCTGCACGGAATGAGTCGCGTCGAAGACTACGGGCCATCCGGCATCGCGCATCACTTTCAGGCCGCGCATATCCACCACCAGGTTGTTGTAGCCGAACGCGGAGCCGCGTTCGGTGAGGATCACCTGGCTGTTTCCCGTGGAGGCCACTTTCTCCGCGGCGCGGTGGATATCGTGCGGCGCCACGAACTGGCCCTTCTTGATATTGACGATCCTGCCGGTCCGGCCCGCGGCCACCAGCAGGTCAGTCTGGCGGCAGAGGAACGCGGGGATCTGTAGGATATCGGCGACTTCGGACGCCGGTTCGGCCTGGGCCGGTTCGTGAATGTCGGTGAGGATCGAGAAGCCCTTTGCCTTGACGCCCGCCAGGATGCGCAGGCCCTCGCGCAGGCCCGGGCCGCGGTACGCGCTGCCGCTGGTGCGGTTGGCCTTGTCGAACGACGCCTTGAAAACGAACTCGCCCACGGCTTCGCGGATTCCCTGCGCCATCAAATGGACGTGTTCTTCGCTCTCGATGACGCAGGGCCCCGCAATCAACACCAGCAGCTTGGGCTCGCTGGCGCGGCCAAAGGCGCTGAACTCAATCGGCACGCGAGTAAACTTCCTCCGCTTGTGTCTCCACTGCGAGCGGCGCCAGCCGCCGGCGCCGGTTCTCGTAGGAGGCCCCGATGAACGCCTTGAACAGCGGGTGCGGCTCCATCGGCTTGGATTTGAATTCAGGGTGGAACTGGCAGCCCAGGAACCACGGGTGGTCGGCGATTTCGCAGATCTCCACGTAGGTGCCGTCGGGGGTTTCGCCGGTGATGCGCAGGCCGCCGGCTTTGAGCCGGTCTTCGTACTCGCGGTTGAATTCGTAGCGGTGGCGGTGCCGCTCATGGATCTCGCGCGCGCCGTAGGCGCGATAAGCGAAGCTGTTCTCGGCCAGGCGGCAAGGCCAACTGCCCAGCCGCATGGTGCCGCCCAGATCGTCCACGCCCTTCAACTCGCGCAGCTTGAAAATCACGCGGTGCGGCGTGCCGGAGTTGAACTCAGTCGAATCCGCGCCATCCAAACCGCACATGTTGCGGGCGTACTCGATGACCATGGTCTGCATGCCCAGGCAGATGCCGAAATAGGGCACGCGGCGTTCGCGGGCGTAACGGATGGCGTTCAACATGCCGTCGATGCCGCGCTTGCCGAACCCGCCTGGCACCAGGATGCCGTCGTAGCCCTCGAGCTGCCGGTCCCAGTTATCGCCCACCACGCCTTCGGCTTCGATCCAGTTGATATTAACCTTCAACCGTTGCGCCAGGCCGCCGTGCAGCAGGGCTTCCTTGAGGCTCTTGTAGGAGTCCTCGTATTCCACGTACTTGCCGACCAGCCCGATGCTGACTTCGTCGGTGGGGTTGTCCATCCGCTCCAGCATCGCGTTCCATTTGGTTAAATCCCGCGGCGGAGCGTCGATGCGCAGCAAGCGCAGCACGATCTCATCCACCGCCTCGCCGGCGAACATGACCGGCACCTGGTAAACCGACTTGACGTCGCGGGCGGTCACCACGGCCTCCACATCTACGTCGCAGAACAGCGCGATCTTCTCCTTCATCTCTTGCGGGATGAACCGCTCCGAACGGCAGATCAGAACATCGGGCTGGATACCTATAGCGCGCAGCTCTTTGACGCTGTGCTGCGTGGGCTTGGTCTTCAACTCCTGCGCGGCGGCGATCCAGGGAACCAGCGTGACGTGCACGAAGATGCAGTTGCCTCGGCCCTGCTCGTGGCGCATCTGGCGGATGGCTTCCAGGAAGGGCAGGGATTCAATATCGCCGACGGTGCCGCCGATCTCGGCGATGACGAAATCCACGTCCTGCGCCACGCGCTTCATGGCCGCCTTGATTTCGTTGGTGACGTGCGGGATAACCTGCACGGTCTTTCCGAGATAGTCGCCGCGCCGTTCGCGGGTGATGATCTGTTCGTAGATGCGGCCGGAAGTGACGTTGTTGCTCTGGGTCAGCTTGGCGTGGGTGAAGCGCTCGTAGTGGCCCAGGTCGAGGTCAGTCTCGGCGCCGTCGTCGGTGACGAAGACCTCGCCGTGCTGGAAGGGACTCATGGTGCCGGGGTCGACATTGAGATAGGGGTCGAACTTCTGGCACGTGACTTTCAGCCCGCGGCTCTCCAGCAGGCACCCGATGGAAGCGGCGGCAATGCCTTTTCCCAGCGACGAAACCACGCCGCCGGTTACGAATATGTACTTGGCCATTTACGGTTTCACCCCCTGCAACGAAGATGCTTCAAACAGCCGGGAAACCCTCTCCAGATCCGCCGGCGTGTCCACCCCCAGTGAGTCGTACTCGGTTTCGACCACGCGAATGTGAAACCCGTTCTCAATTGCTCGCAACTGCTCGAGCCGTTCGGCCTGTTCCAGGGGACCGATCGGCAGGGAAGAATACCCGAGCAAGAAATCCCTGCGGTAAACGTACAGGCCGATGTGTTTGTAGCGCGGCACGGCCGGGCCCGCCGTCGTGTCCCGCTGGTAAGGAATGGCGCACCGCGAAAAGTAGACCGCATCGCCATCCCGGTTACTGATGACTTTCACAACATTGGGATCGGCGATCTCGCGCGGATCCTCGATCCGCTTCGCCAGGGTGGCCATTACAATATCGGGGTCGTGTACCAGGGGCAGGATGGCAGCGTCAATGGCTGCCGGATCGATCAGTGGTTCGTCGCCCTGGATGTTCACGATGATGGCCGCGGTCTCGGTGGAGGCAACTTCCGCCACTCGATCCGTGCCGGACAAATGGTCCGCGCGGGTCATCCGCACCGGCGCGCCAAAACTTCTTGCAACCCGGGAGATCTGCTCGTCATCTGTGGCAATGATCGTGCTGGTTAAGTAGCGCGCCTGGGACGCACGTTCGAACACGTGCTGCAGCATGCTTTTTGAGGAAATTGAGGCCAGAACCTTGCCGGGAAACCGTGAGGACGAAAACCGGGCGGGAATCACGCCCAGAATTTTACGCGGCACAAGCGATCATACCACAAATTCGCTGTGATAAACTTGAAGACAAGAAAGGCTGGCACGCGATGATGCTGCTGCCGTCCTGCCGCAAGTTACTCCTGGTCAGCGCCATCTGTCTGGGACCGGCCGTCTGGGTAAGCGGTCAACAAGCGGGGGGCCAGAAACCGTTCGACGAGGCCCAGGTCACCATCACTCCGCGCCCGAAGCCCGCGGTCAAAGAAGAAATCCTGCCGAAGAGCAACATCCGGTCGGATGTCAACCTGGTGCTGATTCCGGTGACCGTCACCGACCCGATGAACCGCTTCGTGACGGGCCTGGAAAAGGAAAACTTCAAGCTCTTTGAGGACAAGAAGCAGCAGATCGTTACGCAGTTTTCAAGCGAGGACGCGCCGCTTTCCGTGGGCGTGCTTTTCGATTGCAGCGGCAGCATGGGGCGCAAGCTGGAGAAATCCCGGCTGGCAGTGGCGCAATTCTTCAAGACCGCCAACCCCGACGATGAGTTCTTCCTGGTGCAGTTCCACGACACCGCCGAACTGATTCAGCCATTCACCAAGAACCTGGAGGAGATCCAGAACCGGCTCACCTTCACCCAGTCCAAAGGCATGACCGCGCTGCTCGACGCCGTTTACATGGGCATTCAGGAGATGAAGAAAGCCAGGAATCCGCGCAAAGCGCTGCTGATCATATCCGACGGCGGCGACAACAACAGCCGCTACACCGAGGCGGAAATACGCAACCTCATCAAGGAAACGGACGTCCAGATCTATGCTATCGGAATCTACGAGCCTGCGGGCTCGCGCAGCCGGACCGCCGAAGAGAGCGCCGGCCCAGGCCTCCTGACGGAGATTGCCGATCAGACGGGGGGCCGTCAATACCAAGTGGAGAATCTGAACGAACTGCCGGATATCGCGGCCAAGATCGGAGTGGAACTGCGCAACCAATACGTTCTCGGATATTCCCCGCAGAACCAGGAGCGGGACGGGAAATACCGGCGTGTCGAGGTCAAACTGGTGCAACCGCACGGAATGCCTCTTCTCCGGGCCTTCTGGAGGATGGGCTACTATGCACCTTCGAGATAAGCGGCTCTGGGCCGCCGGGATCATCTCACTCTTGGCCGCTGCCGCCGCTCTGAGCGGCCAGCAGAAGCAAGCTCTGGACGAGCCGGGCACGATCTTTCGCTCCGACACGCGGGTGGTCGTCTGCAACACCACCGTGGTGGACAAGAACGGACACCTGGTGACGGATCTGCCGAGGGAAGCTTTCACCGTTACCGAGAATGGCGTGCAGCAACGCATCTCCCTTTTCAAGCGCGAGGACGTTCCGGTTTCGATGGGGCTGATCATCGACAACAGCGGCAGCATGCGGACCAAGCGCGCCGGCGTCGAGGCGGCGTCGCTGGCCCTGGTGAAGGATTCCAACAAGGACGACGAAGTCTTCGTAGTCAACTTCAACGACGAGCCATTCCTCGACCTGCCGAACCGCAAGGATTTCACCAGCGACATCGCGGAAATGGAGCAGGCCCTGACGCGCATCGACTCGCGCGGCGGCACCGCCATGCGCGATGCCATCCGCTTGTCGATCGATCACCTCATCGAGAAAGCTCACCGCGACAAAAAGGTTCTCGTACTGGTGACTGACGGCGTGGACAATGCCAGCATCATCACCCAGGAAGCGCTGGTGCGCGCCGCGCAGCAGAGCGGCGTGCTGATCTACGCGGTGGGATTACTGACCGACGAGGACCGCCAGGATGCCGGCAAGGCCAAGCACGAGCTGAATCAGTTGGCTGAAGCCACCGGCGGCGAGACCTTCTATCCCAAGGAAGTCTCGGAAGTGGACCGGATCGCGCACCTGGTGGCGCACGACATTCGCAACCAGTACACCATCCAATACTCGCCTTCGAATGCGGCGATGGACGGTACATTCCGGCAGATCAAGATCACGGTAAACGCGCCTGGCCATCTCACCGTGCGCACGCGTAGCGGCTATTATGCGACTCCGGACCAGGCCGTGGCGACGGCCAAGGCGACCAGCTTTCGCGAATAGTCAATAATAGTAGTAACGATGTCTTCGATCCGGTGGCGCCTTATCGCTTTCGCCGGCGTGGTCCTCGCCGGCTTCGCGGTCCTGCGCGGCGAGCAGGCTAAGTCCGGCAGCGGGGCGCAAGAGAATACGGGATCGGTTTTCCGCGCTGAGACGCGCCTGGTGGTATGCCCCACTACTGTGGTCGACAAGGCTGGCCGCCTGGTTACCAACCTGCCTCAGGCTGCTTTTAGCGTCTATGAGAATGATGTCCTGCAGACCATTCGAGTCTTCAAGCGCGAGGATATCCCGGTCTCGATCGGGCTGATCATCGACAACAGCGGCAGCATGCGGCCGAAGCGAGCCAGCGTGGAGGCCGCGGCACTGGCTTTGGTCAACGACTCCAACCCCGACGACGAGTACTTTATCGTCAACTTCAACGACGACGCGTTCATCGACAACCCGAACGGCAAGGAATTTCTCACCGACATCAACGACATGAAAGAGGCGTTGACACGCATCGACTCGCGGGGCGGCACCGCCATGCGCGACGCCATCGACAAATCGATCGACTGGCTGAAGAAGGCCCACAAAGACAAGAAAGTTCTGGTGGTAGTGACGGACGGCGTGGACAACGCCAGCAGCGTGCCTCTGGAGGACCTGGTGCGTGACGCCCGGCAGAGCGATGTGCTGATTTACGCCATCGGCCTGCTAACCGAAGAGGAAAAGCGCTCCGCCGCCAGCGCCAGGCGCCAGTTGAATGCGCTGGCCGAAGCCACCGGCGGCCAGACATACTACCCTAAGGATGTTTCGGAAGTGGACCGCATTGCGCACCAGGTGGCGCGCGATATCCGCAACCAGTACACCTTGGAGTACACGCCTTCGAACGCCATCATGGACGGCTCCTTCCGCCGGATCAGGGTGGCCGTTAAGGCCCCCGGCAATCCGACGCCGCGCTCGCGCAACGGTTACTACGCCACGCCGGATCAGGGGACGGCGGGCGCGCGCCCCAAGGACAACCAGTAAGTGCTGCGCGTGATATGGCGTCTGACGCGCGGCTGCCGCCTGCGCCCGTGGCGGAGTCCGTACCTGCGCTGGCGCATCGAAACCTACTGGGGACTGCACGCCGACCGCATCACGTTCGGCCAATTCTGGCGTTTCGCCTGGACCCAGCGCAGGGAACTCTCCCGCTATTTGCGCTGGGCGGAGAAGATGAGCAGGCGAACCGCCGCGCGGGCGAGCGGGCCGCCGGGTCTATGAATGATCGAAGCGCTGAACCGGCGTGAAATCGGCCGTTAGAGTAATCTAAGAAGAGAGCCATCCATATGAGTATCGAACTCTCGCGTGAAACGGAAGCGCGCCTCGCTGATGAGGCTCGGAGACAAGGCATCTCCGTCGATGCTCTGGTGGAGCGGCTTATGAACCAGTGCCCGGCAAACGTGGACGCCGGCGGACGTCTAATCCCCGAGTTGCCAGTCTGGCATCTCGGCGGCGTGGGCTCTCTCCACCGCCGGGACATGTACCGCGATGTCCGTTGAGCCCGGACTTGTCGACGCGAACGTTCTGGTTTACGCAATGGACGCGGATGCCCCGCAACACGCGGCCTCGCGGGCCTTACTCGATGCGGCTCGGCACCCGTCCGCGACGCTCTACGTAACCTCGCAGGTGCTCTGCGAATTCTATCCCATTGTGACCAGTGCCCGGCGGGTTGCTAAACCCCGCTCTCCTGCCGACGCCATAGAAGCGATATCCAGCCTGCTGGCATTCCTTCACCTGTTGCCGGTGCCGACTCGTGCAGTGGAGGGATGGTTGGATTTGCTTCGACGACACCCTGTGACCGGCGGGGACATATTCGACTTGCAGGTAGTAGCGACCATGCTGGCCAATAACGTTCTACGGATCTAACACATTCAACGGCGAGGATTTCGACGTCTTTCCAGACTCGCGGTTGTGAGGCCGTAGGCCCGTCATAGCGGCCACGTCAGGCAAAGCATCCTCTGTTTTCCGCTACCATATGACGGAGGCAAGACAATGGCTGTGAAGTGGCTGGTGATCGGCATTGGCGACATCACGCGGCGGCGGGTAATCCCTGCCATTCTGCAAGAACCGCACAGCGAGTTGTATGGAGTGGTGACCCGCGACCCGCGGAAAGCCGAAGCATACCCGGGCGTGCATGTGTGGACTGCGCTGCCCGCCGCCCTGGAAGATCCGGCCGTGGACGCCGTCTATGTGGCCTCTCCCGTCGCGCTGCACGCGCCGCAAACCATCTCCAGTTTGCGCGCTGGAAAGCACGTACTCTGCGAAAAACCGGCCGCCATGAGTCATGCGGAAGCCGAATCCATGACCATGGCGGCGTACGCCAGCGGACGCCAGTTCGGCGTGGCCTATTACCGGCGTTTCTTTCCCAAACTGGTGCGCGCCAGGCAGCTGATTGCCGAAGGCGTGATCGGGACGCCGGTGCTGGCGGAGGCGAACTGCCATAGCTGGCTCCCCGGCGAAGACCGCAACTGGCTCCTCGACCCTGCAATCGCCGGCGCCGGGCCTCTGTTTGATATCGGTTCCCATCGCATCGATGCCCTGAACTTCCTGTTCGGCCGGCCGGCGCGCGTCTCGGGGATGCTGTCCAATGCCGTCCATCAGCTCGAGGTGGAGGACTCGGCCACGGTTCTCATCGATTACGCCGAAGGCGTGCGTGGCGTCGTGGATGTCCGCTGGAATTCACAGATTCCGCGCGACCAGTTTCGCGTGATTGGGACCGATGGCGAAATCAATCTGGATCCGCTGAGCGGGCCCACACTGCGGTGCGGAGACCGCCAGGAAGAGTTGCCCCCCCATCCCAACGTTCACTACCCCTCGATCGCGAATTTTGCGCAGGCTGTTCTCGATGGGGCGCCGCTCGAGCCCGGCGGCGAAGAAGCCATCTGGACAGATTGGGTGATGGACACACTCCGGCGTCGAAGAAGATAGCGGGCAGACCACCGCAGCGTGGTCCGCCCAGGAGGATCCCCGTACGGCAGCTTACTCCGAGACGAGCGCGACTGCGGCCGGCACTTCCTGCCCGGGTTCAGTAAGCCCTTCCGGCGCGGTTCCGTGACCGTTCTTGCCGTTGGGAGCCGCATCCCCATTGCCTTGTTTAAACACGCGGGACAGGTTCTGCTGCGCCATGAGCAACAGTTCCATTCCCTTCGCCGCTGATTGCCGCTCTTCGTCCAACAGGCGATCGAACTGCGACTTCTCGTTCTCCAGTTCCGCCAGCCGGGCGGTGAGCTGCCGCGTCCGTTCGAGTTCGGCGTTCAGAGCAGCCTCCAGAGACTGGCGCTCGCGCGTTTCTTCCTCGTTGTGGGTGGCCAGCTCGGACGATTCCGCGGTCAGGCGCGCGATCTGCTCGTTCAACGCTTGAGTCTGCAACGATTCTGCGCTGAGCCGCGTGACCTGTTCGCTCAGCGTTTCGATCCGCATCTTGTCCGTCTCGAATTGACCTTCGTATTCCGTCGTGAGCCGGACCACTTGCGCGCTCAAATCCTGAATCTGCCGCTTGTTGGCCTCGATCTGTGCTTCGTAATCCGCAATCAGCTTGGTGGCCTTCTCCGAGAAAGCGCTGTCGGCCTCCTTCAGCGTGTCCATATCCCGCAGCTTGGACTCCAGCTCCTTGCGCTGCTCGCGCAGGGAATCGGCATCCATGCTGAGTTCCTTGATGCGCTCGTCGGCCTCCGCAACCTTCTGCTGACCGTCGACCACTTTCTGCTCCGCTTCGGCGCGCCGGGCTGTAGCCGCTTCCACGTCCGCCTTCATTTGGTCGATCTGTTGCAGCTTCTCCTTCAGATCTTCTCCCGCTTTGGCAATGGCCTGGTCACGCTGGGCGATCTCCTTGCGAAGGGCCTCCTGAGCGGCGGTCGCCGAATTCAGGGAGAATTCAGCGCTGCGCAGCTTGCCGCGTAGCAGGTCCAGCTCCGTCTCGGTGATAGGCGTTCGGATTCGCCGGTACATCATGAGAATCCCAACCGACGTTCCAATCAAGGCTCCGCTCATCGAAGAAAGGAGAACGACGAATAGCTCCATAGCGATTTTTGCTTCCCGCCAGAGGCCTATTTAGTGGATACACCGGGCCTGCGTTGGCTCAACAGATCTCATGGTAGAGGGTCGTGGCGACGCGCAAAACTCCCAAAAGGTTAGCGAATTTATTGATAACTGTAGGTAACGTCAGCGCCGGTCGAGCCGCGCCGCCAGGTCCTTTACGAGCAGCGATAGTACCCGGCCGGAGGGGTGTCCGCCGCGGTATGCGACGGCTTTGACCATATACGCGTCGCCCGGGACAGTCACCGGCTCGCCGGCGTATTTCGACAGAAATGGATCCGGGAACGTCCCGTCGAATGTGTAGTAGATGTCGCAGCCGGTCAACTCCGTGGTCATCTGCAACGCCAGTTTGCCCGCGCTGTCGCGGACCGGCGCGATGGCCACGTCGTACACCGAACGGGCGTAATTCACCTGGGCCGCGTCCAGGCGCGCGAATTGGGCCTCGGTGCGGCGGAAGAAATCGTCCCAGTTGCGGCCGGCTTTGGGAGACCAAAGAACCTCGGAAAGCGCGAATGCGCGCGGCCAGGTCATGTATTCGGCGTGCCGCGGGTTCGGCACGGATTCGGTCCACAGATTGCCTTGACCGCCGAGAATAAACTTTGGTTCCACGCCCTCGGGCACCGGTTCGAATCGGTACACCGTGCTCAGCCGGAGGCGGCCGAAGGTGCTGGGTTCGAGCGCCGGGTCGCCTTGGTAGTAATCCAGGTAAACGAAATTGGTGGGCGACATCACCACCTGGTGATTCATCTTGGCGGCGGCGATTCCTCCATCCATCCCGCGCCACGACATGACCGTGGCGTTGGGAGCCAGGCCGCCTTCCAGAATCTCGTCCCATCCGATCAGCCGCTTGCCCTTGGATTCCAGGATTTTCTCCGCGCGGCGGACGAAGTAGCTCTGCAATTCGTCTTCGTTCTTGAGATGTTCCTCGGCCATGCGCCGCTGGCACTTCTCGCAGGTCTTCCAGAAGCCTTTGAAGCACTCATCGCCGCCGATGTGAACATACTCGGAAGGAAACATCGCGGCAACTTCGGTAAAGACTTTGTCGATGAACGCGAACGTCTGCTCGTTGCCGGCGCAGAATGCATTGTCTTCCTTGCCGTAGAAGTTCGACCCCGGGTTCACGTGAAACGGGCCGCCGGTGCAAGAGAGTTCCGGATAGGACGCCAGCGCGGCCAGCGAATGGCCCGGCATTTCGATCTCCGGGATGACCGTGACAAAGCGCTCCTTGGCATAGGCCACAACTTCGCGAATGTCGTCCTGCGTGTAGAATCCGCCTTCAGTGGCCGCTTCGCCTTCGCGCGGCGGTTCGCGTTCGCCCCACCGCGCCAGGCGCGGCACGCGCCATGCGCCCACGCTGGTCAGCAGAGGAAGCGCCTTGATCTCCACCCGCCACCCGTTGTCGTCCACCAGGTGCCAGTGAAAAATGTTCAACTTGAAGCGCGCCATCCGGTCGATATACTGCTTCACGAATTCCTTGTCGAAAAAGTGGCGGCTCACGTCCAGCATGAGGCCGCGCCAGGCGAAGCGCGGATAGTCCGTGATCTGGACGCAAGGGACGGTCCACGAGACGGTGCGCCGCGCGTGGCCTTCGATGTCCGGCGGCAGCAACTGGAGCAGCGTCTGGACGCCATAGAACAGCCCGGCCGCGGTAGAAGCCTCGACCCGCACGGCGCGAGGTGTCACCGAAAGCTGGTATCCCTCGGGATGGTCCGAAGGCTGGGAAGTGAGCTCCAGAATAATGCCACTGCGGCGGCTGGATGGCTTGGAAGATTCGATGATGCTGAGGCGAAATCCTGTGGGCGCGGCGACGGCATTTGCAAGGTATGCGGCAACCTGGTGCGCCTCAGGCGTCCGTGAAACCACGATCGGCACGCCGGACTGAAGGCGGAAGAACCCCGCGTGCAGTTGCGCGGAAACAGGCTGCGGGATCACGTTGAGCGTGGCCGCGGGAGCCGCCAAAGCAAAAAGTGCGAAACATATGAGAGTCGGATGCATGTCGCGGCTATTATAATTCCGTGCGCATCCGAGCCGCGACCGCAAGGCCAAACTCCCGTCGACAAAAATCCCCGCCGGCCCTGCATTTAAAGACCGGCGGGGCGCTCCGAGTTGATGAGCGGTGCTGGGAAATCCGTCTACTTCTTCGTGACCGTTGATGCCCCGGTGCCCTTCTTCGAGGACCTGTGATGCTTCACGGTTCCCTTCTTGCCGGCCTTGGCACTCGTGGTCGTGGTCGCCGTCTTGGCGGACGTAGCGGGCTTGGGGTCCTGCGCAAACGTCATCGGCATGGTCGCAATCGCTAGAGCGATCGCAAGTAGAATCGTCTTCATAAATCTCTCTCTCCCCGCGGGCATTCTCGCCCGCTTACAGTTTCATGGTGCGCTGGAACAGCCGGAAACTCGATAGCCTCGGCAGGCTACTGCGTGCCACGAATTAGGGTCTAGGACGGTTAATGTTTTTTAGCCTGGAGATTTAGCCTGAGCCGGGGATGTATGCCGGCCGCCGGCCGCGCGATACTGATAGCGCGATGCTTCCGCGCCAGATCACGCACCAGAATATCTTCCGGGTCTTGATCGCCGGCTTTAGCCTGGTCATCCTGCTGCTTCTGGCCGCGGCCTTCGTGGGCGTTCGTAATATTCAATCCATTCAGGAGAATGCCTCCAGCCAGATCCAGGAGCAGGACGTCACCGACCGGCTGATCGACGAACTGCACCGCCAGCAAACCAGCCTGAGCGAGGTGTTCTCCGTGCTGTCGCGCGACCCGGACTCCGTCGACTACGACGGCATCATGAGCCAGTTGGACCAGGCCGATCGCGACATCAGCCGCATCTCCGCCGAGGGCGCGAGAACCCCGGAAAGCCGGCTGTGGGCGCGGCTCCAGGAAACGTCGGCGGAGTTTTCGAGTGAGGCGCGCCGCATCCTTTCCACGGACAACCCCGAATCGTTCCGGTCCATGGACCTGTTCCGTGACCACGAAGCTTTCATCGCCGTGGTGGCGCGTCTGATCGAAGCCCAGTATCGCAAGGTGAGCGCGGCGCAGGTGCAGGTCAACCACCGGTCCGCGCGTCTGCTCGAGACAAGCTTCTTGTTCGCATCCGCCAGCGTGCTGCTGGCCCTGATATTCGCTGCGATCACGGTGCGCATGGCGTCGCAACTGATCCGCAGAATGGAATGGCAGGCCGCCGAATTAGGCCGGGTCTCCTTCCGCATGCTGGAAGATCAGGAGGCTGCGGCGCGGCGATTCTCCCATGAGCTGCACGACGAACTGGGGCAGTCGCTGACGGCGGTGAAAACCAATCTAACGGCGCTGGACCCGGATGGGCAGCCGGATCGCGAGCGGCTGAAGGATTGCCTGCGCCTGGTGGATGAAGCCGTCGGCAACGTCCGCCAGATGTCGCAACTGCTGCGGCCTACCATCCTGGACGATTTCGGACTCGACGCTGGGCTGCGGTGGCTGTGCGAAGGCTTCGCTACCCGCACCGGCATCGAGGTGAAATACGACTCCAACTTCACCGGGCGGTTGCCGGACGAAAGCGAGACACATTTGTTCCGCATCGCACAGGAGGCGCTGACCAATGTGGCCCGGCACTCCGGTGCCAGGCACGCGCAGGTGCGGTTGGAATCGGTCGACGGCCAGGTGCGCTTGGCGATTCAAGACGACGGGCGCGGCTTGAGCGTGCCGCAGGCAAATCCGAGGGGACTCGGAATGATCGGCATGCGCGCGCGCGCGCGCAGCGCCGGCGGCGATGTCGCCGTACGCTCCCGTCCGGGCGAGGGTGTTGTAATTGAAGTGAAGGTGCCGCTTGGCAACGAAGCGCATTCGCATACTGTTGGCTGATGATCACGCCGTGGTGCGCCAGGGGTTCAAGATGATTCTGAGCGCCCAGCACGACATGGAGATCGTCGGCGAGGCCGGAAACGGCCGCGAGGCCGTGGAATTGGCCGAACAACTGCGGCCGGATGTCGTGGTGATGGATGTGGCCATGCCGGAGCTGAACGGCATCGAGGCGACGCGGCGCGTGGCGGCGGCCCATCCCCACACTCGCGTCTTGGCGCTCAGCATGCACAAAGATTCGGTCTATGTGCGCGAGATCCTTCGCGCCGGCGCCCGCGGCTATCTGCTCAAAGATTCCGGCGCCGGCGATCTCGTCTCAGCCGTCCACGCTCTGGCGCAAGGGGAAGGCTATCTCAGCCCGGCGGTTTCCGACGCGGTGCTGGACGATTACCGCAAGCACGTCACCAATCCGATCGATCTGCTCAGCAGCCGCGAGCGCGAAGTGCTGCAGATGCTGGCGGAGGGAAAGACCAACAAAGAGATCGCCGGAGTGCTCAACCTGAGCGTCTATACGGTCGATGCGCACCGTGGCCGGATCATGGAAAAGTTGAACGTGCACAGCATCAACGAGCTGGTGCGATTCGCGGTAAGAAACGGCCTGATTGACTAGAGTGTCGGTCATTTGACAACCAGGCCAAAGCTGCGATGCGGATGCGGAGCCGCGACCATAAGGGAGCGTTTGCTGCCCCATTTGCGTTGTGCGCACAAGCTCAGTTCTCCTTCTGATTCACACGCTGATACAGCAAGGTCCACGACTGGTCCAATGTTGCCAGAATGCGTGCCCAGTGCTCTTCGGCTGCCCGGCCTTCCCCGGCCCGCTGATCGCACAGCACCGTAGCCTCGGCGCGCAGCTTGGCGTGGTCGGAGAACTGAGCTTCCGGCATCTGGAAGATTTCCGCTTGCAGCGCGGCCAGGGCGTGTCCCAGATCCCCGGGCTGGTGCTGTGCGCGTTCCCGATGCACGATCCACCACTGTAATTCTCGAGCTGAGGCGCCTTCGATGGAAAACGGCGTGTCGCTGGCCCGGTGGATCAACGTGTAGTAGGCTTCCAAATCCGGCAGCGCACGCCGGTACTCGCCCTCGTTGTGCCCCGGTTGAAAGACGACGGCCGCGTGAGCGGCGTGGTATGCGCCGGCACAGGCGCGCCAAAAGGGGAGATGGTACTGGTCGCGCAGTAGAGTAACGAGATCGGCGAACAGTCGCAGCGAGCGGTGATCGTAGTAGGAGCGCCACATGCGCGTTTCCAGGCGAGCCACCTCATGCGGGTCGAAGTCGCGCAGGGACTGGCGCGTGCGGTCGAAGAAATCGACCGCCACCCAGACAACCACAAACGCACACGTCGCCAGCGGGAATGCCAGCGCTAGCTTTCGAGTCCGAACAGTCATGACAAACGCCTTCCTAAAAGGATACGAACGAAGCAGGTCCCGTGGATTCGCGTGGGGCAGCCTTTCCAGGCTGGCGCCGGGCTTCCGCCCGGCGCGAGCCGGCTCTACACTTTGCTCGCCAGCGTGAACCCGTCGCCCATGGTGGCCATCGTCAGGATGACGCGCTGGTCGGTCCGCAGCTTCTCGTTGAACGCGCGGATAGCCGCGGCGTCCGGATCGTTGCTGCCGGCATCCACCACGGCGCCTTCCGAAAGAACGTTGTCCGCGGCGAACACGCCGCCGCGGCGCAACAGGACCAGTGCCCGCTCGTAGTACTCCACGTAGCCGCCTTTGTCGGCGTCGACAAAAGCGAAATCGAAGGTGCCGGCCTGCCCGGCCGCGATCAGGGTGTCGAGAGTTTCCAGCGCCGGCCCGACCCGCAAGTCGATCCGCTCCTCGACTCCGGCTTCGCGCCAAGTCTTGCGTGCAATGGCTGCATACTCCTCACTGTGATCGCAAGCCACCAGTTTGCCGCCCTCGGGCAGCGCCAGTGCGAGCCACGAGGAGCTATAGCCCATGAAGACCCCGACCTCCAATATCTGACGCGCGCCGATGATCCGCGCCAGAAAGTGCAGGAACTGGCCCTGTTCGGGAGCAATCTGCCAGGAAGCGCGCGGATGGTTCTCCGTGCTGTCTCGCAGGCGCCGCAAAGCTTCCGGTTCGCGGAGCGTGACGTCGCGGATGTACGTTGCCAGCTGGTCGGTGATGGGTGTGTGGCGGCGGGACATGGAAGCTACATTCTATCCCGCACGAACAACTGGCACCGGCGGCCTGGCACTCCCTCTGAGCCGCGACCGTCAGGGAGCGGGGTCCACCCCGAGTGACATTCACCGCTCCATTTCCGAACCGCGACGCCTACCGCACGACCGCTTTGGCCTTCTCCATCGCCTCTAACACGGCGCGCTCCACATCTCGCGACACGGCGCCCGGCGCCTGGCCGCCGTCGACCGTCCGAACCGCGTCCTTGCCATACCAATCGAGGACCGGCCCGGTCAGTTCCTTGTAGGCCGCCAGCCGCCGGCGAATCACCGATTCCTGGTCATCTTCCCGCGTGATCAGTGCCGTGCCGTCGTCATCGCATTTCCCCTCCGCGCGCGGCGGCTGCGATTGCAGATTGTAAATGCGCAGGCACTTGGGACACTGCCGGCGCGCAGTGAGGCGCGCCACCAGCGGTTCGTCGGCGACATCGATGTGAATCACGATTGCGTCCCGCAGACTGCGCTGCCGTAGCAAGCCGCCGAAATACTGCGCCTGCAGCACGGTGCGCGGGTATCCGTCGAGCAGGAAGCCGTTCGCGCAGTCTGGACGGCCGATCCGGTTCGCCACGATGCTGTTCACAATCTCGTCGCCGACCAGCCCGCCGCTGGTCATGATGGCGCTGGCCTGTTTGCCCAGCTCGGTGCCGGCTTTGAGTTCCGCGCGGAACATTTCTCCCGTGGAGATAGCGGGTATGTGGAACCGCTCCGCAAGGAAAGCAGCTTGCGTGCCCTTTCCACTTCCCGGTGGACCGAAAAGCAGTAAAATCACTCGAACCTCTACTGGCAGGCTAACTGGTGGCAGGCCGCAAATCAACTCTCACCGTGCCGATGCCCTTCGAGCACCTTGCCGTCCGCGCGCAGGCGCAATTTGCGATCGCGCCACTGCACCGTGGACCCAAAGCCACCGGCCAACCATACGGCGAAACCGAAAAGATCGCGGAGCGGGATCAGCCAGAGATCGCGTGCGATGCGGCCATATTTGAGAACGCCCGCCGCCACAGTAACGCCGGCTGCGATTCGAACGGCGAAAACCGCGGCGGCAATCCACCACTGGCCCGCCGCAAGCGCCACCAGGGCCCAAAGCGTGGCATGGGTCACGGCATAGCCGAAGTAGCCGGAAGGGCGCGAGACCCGAATGGTGCGCGACCAGCGCAATTGGTGGCGCCAGACCTGCGCCCAGGATTGGCCGCCGAGATCGGTCTCTACCACGCAAGCGGCGAACTCGATGTGGTAACCACGCCCGTGGATCTGCCGGCCTAGCTGGTAGTCGTCGGCCAGATAGTCGGCGATCGCTTCGAATCCGCCGATCTCGTGCAGAGTGGCCGCCCGGAACACCATGGTTGAGCCAAGCGCGAATTCCGCCTGGCCCAGCAGGCGAGCCGCCAGCACGCTGGGGGCGAACTCGGTCGCGATGCCCAAAGCTTCGAGGCGCGACGGCCAGGAGTCCGCGCGCGCGCGATAGAGGCACGTGACCAGGCCAATATGGCGATTGGCAAGCGGCGCCGTGACCGCGCGAAGGTAGCCCGCTTCCACGGAAATGTCGCTGTCATTCACCAGCAACACCGGACACCGGGCGTGCTTTGCCAGTTCGCCCAGGGCCCCGGCCTTGGCGTTCGGAGCGTTGGTGGCCACCTCGATGATTTCGATCCGCCGCGAGGGGAACTCGTGCTGCAGCCTCCGGATGTCTTCGAGCGCGGGTTCGTCCGCGCTGCCCACCCCGAAGAGGATTTCGAACTCGGGATAGTCCTGTTCGGCGTGCGAGCGAATCGCATCGTAGAAATGCGGGTCGCGTCCGTGGATGGGTTTCAGGATGGATACTGGCGGAGCTGCCGCTACGCCCGCCATCGCCGCACGGGCGCTGCGTGCCCGCCACACCCAACGCCATGCCCCGACCAAAACGAGGAGATAGTAAGCGCCCGCAGCGAGCGCCGGAATCGCCAGCCAGATCACAAGGCAACCAACACCACGCCACAGATTACCAGAGAGGCGCCGGTCCAGCGCAGCCAGTTGACCCGCTCCTTCAGGTAGTACCTGGCCAGCACGGTCTCCAGCACGTAGGTCACAGCCGTGGCCGGAACGGCGAAGCTTAACTCCGAGACGCTCAACAACCCCATGTTGGCGAAAAAGCCGATCGCCATCGCCAACACCGATCCGACCACGAAACGGTTGCGCGCGACCAGCGCCAGCGCCCGTCCCAGGGCGCCGGGGCTGAAGTCGTGGATCTCGCCGTGGCGGCGCATCCCCGCGGCCTGCAGTACTTCACCGACCGTCACCGACGCAACGATCAGAGCCAGGCAAACCCACCTCACTGGCTAGCCCCCGTGGCGTGCGTCCGCGGATGGCTTCCGCCGCCCACCAGCGCCACCCCTGCCACGATCAGCGCAATGCCGGCCCATCGCTTCAGCGAGATCTCTTCTCCCAGAAACACCTTCCCGGTGAGGGCCACCAGCACGTACCCAATCGACGTCACCGGCAGCACGTAGCTCAAGTCCGCCCAGCTAAACAGCGTCAGCCGCGAAAGCTGCCACACGATCAGCAGCACTACGCCCAGCGCTACCCACGGTTCAAATAGCGCTGTGATATAAGACCAGGGACCGGGCAGTTCCTGCGGCATGCCGCGCTTGAGGAAGAAATTTCCGAAGACGTTGCTGAGTACTACGATGGCAGCGCAGATCCAGGTCTTTAGCCGCAGCCGGGCGGAGTCGGTGGACATGCCGGGCGTCAGTCGCCGGAACTGGCGGCGACCGGCGACGGCCTTGTGGCCGCCTTGTGCTCAGCCACGAACTTCTTCCTCTTGGAACGCAGCGCCATGTATTCCCGGGCTTCCTTGGTGAGCCGCTTGCGCTCCTCTCCGTTGAACACGGCCTTCTTGACGATACGCCAGATCACGCGCGGCCGGAAGAAGTACTCGCCGTAGAAGCGTTCCACCCATTCCACCAGCTCGCCGCGATCGAGTCCGGGGTAGATGATGTTGGGAAGTTGGTGGCCGGTCTCGTCCGTCATCGAATCGATGGTGATGAGGTCGTTCTTCTTGACGTAGTCGTAGAATTCTGTCCCAGGGTAAGGGTGCGCGATGGAAACCTGGATGGTCTCCGTGTCCAGCCGTTTGGCGAAATCGATGGTCTTGCGGATGCTCTCGCGCGTCTCGCCGGGCAGCCCAATGATGTAGTCGCCGTGCACCAGGAGGCCCAGTTTCTTGCAGTTCGCCGTGAAGCGTTGCGCCATCTCCACCGTGGCGCCCTTCTTGATGTTCTTGAGGATCTGCGGGTCGCCCGATTCGTAGCCTACGATGAGCAGGCGGCAGCCGGCTTCCTTCATGGCTTTCAGCGTCTCGTAGTCGGTGGTGACGCGCGATGTGCAGGACCACGTGACATTCAGCGGCTTCAGCTTCTTGCACAGCTCGATGGTGCGGTCCCGGCGGTAGTTGAAGGTATCGTCGTCGAAGAAGATCTCCTTCATCTGCGGGAACTGCTCCACGGCGTAGCGAACCTCGTTCGCCACATCATCGGAAGACCGCAACCGCCAGCGATGGCCGGAATGTGTTTGCGGCCAGAGGCAGAAGGTGCACAGCGCCGGGCACCCGCGCGACGTGTATAGCGAAACGAACGGGTTCAGCAGGAACGGAACGTTGTAGCGGGTAATATCGAGATCGCGCTTATAGACCTTGGTCACCCATGGGAGCGCGTCCAGGTTCTCGATGGCCGCGCCTTCCGGGTTGTTGATCACCTGGCCGTTCCGGCGGTAGCTCACTCCCGGCAGTTCCGCCAGCGGCTTGCCCTTCGCGTATTCCGGAATCTGGTAATCGAACTCCCGCCGTACCACGAAGTCGATGGCCTTGGTTCCCAGCAGGGTCTTTTCGGGCTCGATGGTGACTGGAGGGCCGACGAAGGCGACCTGCAGCTTGGGGTTCGCGTCCTTCATCATCTCGGCCATTCTCACGTCGACGTGGAAGCCGGGAGTCGAAGTGTACAGCACCAGCAGTTCAAACTGCTTGGCCATCTCCACGGTCTGTTCGATGGAGATCTTGTGCGGCGGCGCGTCCACCACCTTGCTGTCGGGCAGCATGCCCGCGGGGTAGCAAAGCCAGACCGGATACCAGTACGACTCGATTTCCCGCGAGGCCGGCCATCGCGAACTGGCTCCGCCGTCAAACCCTTCGAAGGAAGGGGGGTTCAGAAACAGCGTTCTCATTCAATCTCCATTGGAAGCGGCTCGGGCTAGTCAGCGCTGTTCGGGATCGCCGTTCGTGGTCCGCTTGGAACCATCCAGCGAGAAGTTGCTGAAATCGATGGTCAGCTCGGCCTTGCCGATTCCCAGGCGGGTATCCACCACGCTCTGCTCTTGCTGGGGCACCGAAAGCCCGTCGCGAATGGCGTAAGTCCTGACGAACTCGACTCGCTTCAGGAAAATCGAGGGAGACTTCACCAGGTACCCCGATTCCTGCACCCGCAGATAGGTAGCGGCATCGATCCAAACATGGCCTTTGAACAGACCCTGGCGCTTGTGTTTCGGCGTCACCTCGAAGACATGGACGTCGCGGCCATCCAACTGGCTGCTGCCTTTGTACTTGAATTTGTAGTTCTCCGGCGTGACCGCGGCCGAGAGCTCGGGATCCTGCTGGACTTCGGCCTCGGCCGCCAGATACCGGTTGATCACCTGGTTCTTGATGGTGCCGTCACCCTCGAACCGAAGTTTCTCGTAAGTGATGCGGCCCAATGCGGAGATGTGCCGCAGGGCGTGCAATTTGCCGTGCTTCTTGAGCTTGGGGATCGAGGCGTCGATCTCCACGTCCATCGAAGCGCCTATCATCAACCGGTCCTGCCCCCGCGTTGCCGCGCAGTACTGCTGCACGATTGTCTCGGCAGGCATCGAACTCTCGGGGTCGCTCGCTACCACGGACAGACAGACTGTGCTCAGCAACAGGACTAGGCGCAAGTTCAAATTGAAGGCCCCGAATCTCTGGATTCAGCTCCGAACCCCCAAGTCTATCAACAACAAGGGTCCCCGGCAAATGGGACTTTAGGGCTATCCGCCCGCCCGCGCCAATCCCATTGAAAAATAAGGGACTAGTACGACGATCGCATGGTTTCGTTCGCGGCCGATCAAACCACTCCCTCACAGTCGTGGCTCGGAGCGGAGCCGCGAGCGTGAGCGAGCGTTCGGGCTTTCCCAATTTATCTCGCGGTCACAGTACTAGTTGACGCTGGCAGGCTCCCGGAACGCGGCCATGGCGTTTGCCCGGCTCTTCAGCGTAACGGCGTCGGTGTAGCGTTTCTGCTTTTCCCTCAACTTCGCCAGCACCCGTAGAGTGGCGACTTGGTCGGCGCTGGCTCGCGGTGCGAATTGCTCCTCCATCGCCAGACCCGCCGTCAGCAACCTGTCAGCCTGATCGTACTGGTGCTGCCGGAATCGCAGCACACCGAGGTTGCATTCCGCTACGGCCAGTTCGTACTTGCAGTCGGCGCACTGCGCCAGAAGGCGGATCGCTTGCTCCATTTTGTCGCCGGCGAGCCCCAGTTGGCCGTCGTTCATCAGGGCTGAGCCTTCGCTGCAGAGAAGTGCAGCCAAAGCGGGGTTGTCCGCTCCCAGAATTTGCTCTGTAATGGCGCGCGCTTTCCGAAACAGCGGAATGGCACGCTCAGGGCGGCCGGCTTGAACGTGGAGTTGCGCCAAATTGCTGTACATGCCCGCTACCGCCATGTTCTGTTCCCCTTGCGTTTCAATGGCAAGGCTCAACGCCCGTTCGGCGAGAGGCAGGTTCTCCTCGGCACGTCCCATTCGCATTCGCACCGAGGACAAGCCCGCCAACGTTTGGGCGAGTTGCAGATCGTGGGGATAGAGTTTCTCCTCCACCGGCAACGCTTCGTCATACGCGGCCTCAGCCTTATCCAGTTCTCCCAGGAACAGGTAAATATTGCCGAGTACATTCAGGTTAGTAACAGTGCGTATGTGCTTTAACCCGAGGGAACGTCGATTTAACTCCAGAGCCTGCTGGGCTACTGTCAGCGCTTGACGCCATTTACCTTCGCTGCAATACAGTTCGCCCAGGTTAATTAACGTCGTGGCGACGTATGGGTCCGAGGAAGCACCTTCGGACCGCCAGGCCTCCAAGGCTTGCGAATAGAATTGCTCCGCCGCACTGTAGTCGCGCCGCGCCGCGGCCTCATTGCCGCGCTCGTTGAGTGCGTAACCCGGACCTGTCTGCGCGCCGGCCGCGGTGACGAGCGCAACAACCATAGCCGCGAATCGCAACGATTTCATCATCAAGTTTGGACGAGATCAAGGCACGGGTGTCCCTGTGTGGAAATGTGAATTCTACGAGACGAGTGCGAACTCACGATGACGCGGCTTTGATAACTAAACGCTACATCCGCGCGAAACCAAAGACGGCGTAGTGTAGAGCTTACTTCTCTCGGATAAAGAAAGCAGGATGACGTACAGACAGTTGTCACTCTGCTGTGACTGCGGACGGCCTCCGTATCGGATCAAGGATGTCGGTTTCACGGCGGATCACCAGTTGGTGGTGCACTGGTGGTGTTCGGGATGCAGGAGAAACGTCTACGCGTTCAAGCCTCTCGCGGAGTGCTGGCGGAGATGCCCGGCGGTGGAAAAGGAGGGAAAAGCCGAGTCCGTTGCCGAATTCGAATTCGGCCCGGACGACGTCAAGTTCCTGCACTGCATCGGCGCCGCACTACCCGTGGCATAGTTTCACGAGTGCCCTCAAGCGCTCCGTCGCCACGGATTCCGCGAACCCGAACCACATGCCAAGCCCCGGCACGGACGTCGGAGGCACGCCCGCCCGCGTCGCCCCCCTTAAACCGGTCAGACTGCTCGTTGTGCTAGCGCGACTTCCTCTGAGGAGTGTTCACTTCTGTAGTTGACATCCCGCCTATCCCCGCTCCATCATCAGATAGAATGTCTACGGTAGACGATCCACGGGAGCGGCTCGAATTTCTTCAGGGCACTCTCGAAGTCCTCATTCTCCGCTGCCTCCAGCCGGAACCGAACCACGCCTATGGTATCTCCCAGTTCCTGGAGCGGCAGTCCGACCACGAATTCCTGGTCGATAACGGCTCGCTGTATCCTGCGCTGCAGCGTCTCCTACAGAGGGCTTGGATCAACGCGGAGTGGAAGACTTCGCCCAATTCCCGCCGCGCGCGCTACTACCGGCTCACGCCGCTGGGCCGCAGGCAGCTGGTGGCCGCCACTTCCAAGTGGGAGCGCTTTGTGGAAGCCATGGCGCGCATCCTGGCGCCGGAGTCGTAACCCATGCGGGAATGGTGGTCGAGGTTGCGCGGTACGTTCGGTGTGCGGCCCGAAGACCTGCGTGAAGAGGTAGACGTTCACCTGGAAATGCAGATCCAGGATGCCCTGGATCGCGGGCTGTCGCCCGAGGAAGTACGCCGCCGGTTCGGAAATCGGACCTTGATTCAGGAGCGCGCGCGCGATGCCTGGGCGATTCGTTCCCTCGATGCCCTGCTGCAGGACGTCCGGTACGGCCTGCGCGGCATTTGCAAGACGCCTGGGTTTTCGCTGGTGGTCATGCTCACACTGGCGCTGGGCATTGGGGCCAATACAGCGATCTTCAGTGTGGTGAACGCGGTACTGCTGTGCGCCGCGCCCTATCCGAATAGCGAGCGGCTGGTCTGGTTGGGCGAATCGACGCCGAGATCGCCGGGGATCAGCGTCACCTGGCTGAACTACCAGCAATGGCGCGCCGCCAATCATACGTTCCAGGACCTCGCGATATACGAACAGATGCACCTTACGCTGACTGGACGCGATGAGCCTTTGCTGACGCGAGCGGCTCTGGTGTCGAGCAATTTCTTCCGATTGCTGGGGGTGCAGGCGCTGATGGGCCGGACGTTCACGGCTGCCGAGGATCAGCCCGGCGCCGCGCGCACCGTCGTGCTGGCGCACGCATTCTGGTCCGGCAGACTGGGCGGTGATCCGAACGTCTTGGGGACAACGCTGATCCTGAACAGCCGGCCTTATCAAGTGATCGGCGTTGCGCCGCCCGTCCTGCAGTTCTTCACATCGCCGGCGGACTATTATCTCCCGATTGCAGTTTTTGAAGGCGCGGCGGCAAAACGAGACGAGCATGGGTCGATGCGAGTGTTGGGTCTGCTGAAGCCGAAGGTCACGCTGGCCGATGCCACGGCGGATCTGGACCGCATCATGCAGCACCTGGAGGAGACCGACCCGGGGCCCGAGAGCGGCCATCGCGCCTACGGTGCGTTTCTAGGCGAACATGCGACGCGGGAAATTCGCCCGACGCTGCTGATCCTGATGGGGGCGGTGGGCCTGGTGCTGATCCTGGCTTGCGCCAACGTCGCCAGCCTGGTGCTGGCGCGGAGCACCGCGCGACTGGGCGAGATCGCGGTGCGCAGCGCGATCGGGGCCGGGCGCATGCGCCTGGTCCGGCAGTTGCTCACCGAGAACCTCCTGACGGCGGCCTGCGGCGGCGCCGGCGGGCTGCTGCTCGCGGCGCTGTGTGTGCGCGCCCTGGTGAGTGTGGGGCCACGCGATATCCCGCGGCTGGCGGAAACCAGGCTGAACCCGGAGGTGCTGTTGTTTACCGCCGGCATCACAATCTTGACCGGCCTGCTGGTGGGGCTGGCCCCGGTGTTCACGGTGGGCCGGTTGGATCTCAGCGTGGCACTAAAGGACGTCTCTCGCACTGCCACGGCTGCCGGGCGCGGCCAAGCCTTGCGCAGCCTGCTGGTGGTGGCCGAGGTCGCCATCACGCTCGTGCTGGCCTTTGCTTCGGGCCTGTTGTTGCGCAGCCTGGCGCTGGCGGAAAATGCCAGCCCGGGTTTCGCGCCGGACCACCTGCTCGCCCTGGAACTGGTGTTGCCGCGCCCCACCTACCAGACTGCGGAAGCCATCGGGAACTTCTTCGACCGGCTGAGCGGCAGCCTGCGCAACCTGCCAGGCGTGACGTCGGTGGGCTCCGTGTTCTGTCCGCCTGCCGCCGGCGATTGCCGGGACTGGTTCTATTCGGTGCTGGGTCAACCGATTCCGGCGCAGGGTGAGGTTCCGGTGGCGTACCTCAACACTGCGGACGCCAGCTACTTCGCGACAATGCGCATACCCATCCGTGAGGGCCGCGCATTCGCCGCGACTGACAGCGCAGCGGCCCCGCACATAGTCATCGTGAATGAGGCTTTTGCCCGCAAGTGGTGGCCGAAGGAAACCGCGGTGGGGCATCAGATCAAGATGGGCGGACCCTATATCGATAACGGCCCGCCGATGGAGATCGTGGGAGTGGTTGGCGACGTGAGCCAGGACGGGTTGGACAGCGAGGCCGGCCCCGAAATCTTCCTCCCGCAAACGCAGGACAGTCCGGGCGCTATGGTCGTGATGGTCAGGACGGCCGGCGATCCGGGGCGCTTGATGGCATCGGTGCGCCGGCGCGTGTTCGCCATCGACCGCAACCTACCGATTCAGAGCTTGCGGCCGTTCGAGCAGGCGCTGGCCGCGAGCCTGGACCGTCGCCGTTTCACGACACTTCTCCTGGCCCTGTTCGCGGGCCTGGCAATGGTGCTGGCGGCCGTGGGAGTGTGCGGGTTGCTCAACTATTGGGTGAGCGTGCGGGAGAGCGAGATCGCGATTCGCATGGTGCTGGGCGCGCCCCGGTGGAACATCATGCGGTGGGTGGGGCGGCAGGCGATGGTGCTGGCGGCGGCTGGAATCGCGGCCGGTGCGGCGGCGGCTTGGGCTGCCTCCCGTTGGCTGGCCAGCCTGGTGTTCGGCGTATCGGCACGGAATCCGTGGGCTTTGGTGGCAGCCGGCAGCGCGGTGATTACCCTGGCCTTGTTGGCGGCCGCCGCGCCTGTATGGCGCGCCACGCGTGTAGATGCCGCAGGGAAAGTGCATCAGGGATAGAGCTGTCTCAAGCCGGCAGACAGTGGGCGACTCTATTGTGCTGCGGCCGTCTCCTGGAGAAGCCGTTCGTAGACTCCACGGGCGGCCCGCTGTGCCGCCACCTTCTTGGTTCGGCCCTCGGCCTGCCCGCTCCACTCCTTGCCGACCCGCACCTCCACGGTGAAAGTCTTGGAATGTTCCGGCCCCCGTTCCCGCACTATGGCATACCGTGGCTGGGGCAGCTTGCGCGACTGCGCCAATTCCTGGAGGGCGCTCTTGAAATTGGTGATCGCCGGCTGGATGTCCGTGCCGGCATCTTCGTCGCCGACGTACGGGGCGTCCAGCACGTGAGCGGCGACGAAGCTCCGGGCGGCCTGCGCTCCGCCATCCAGGTAGATGGCGGCCATGAGGGCTTCCAGTCCGTCCACCAGCAGCGTCTTCTTCGCGCGGCCGCCGCTCATCTCTTCGCTGCGGCCGAGCTCCAGGTAGCTGCCGAGGTCCATGCGGCGCGCCACGCCATGCAGATGCGCGGCGCTCACCAGGTGCGCTTTGAGCCGTGAGAGTTCGCCTTCCCGATACTCCGGGAACCGTTCCACCAGGGCTTCGGCTACGAGGAACCCCAGCACCGAGTCCCCCAGAAACTCGAGCTGCTCGTTGTCCTTCTGCGGAGAACCGGGTCCGACGCGGGCTTCGTTGGCGGCCGAGCTATGGGTCATGGCGCGGGCGAGCAACTCCGGGACGGAGAACCGGTAGTTGATCCTCGACTCGAGAGACGCCAGTTCCGCGCGCATGTGGCCGGCGCTATTTCTTGTTCTGGGCGGCCGCGGCCAGGGCCCTGATATTGGTGACGACCTGCTTGATCCGCGGATGGAGCTGCGGATTCGCCAGGAGCTTGTCGCAAATGGCGATGGCTTCCGCGTTCTGGCCGGAAGACTGATAGGCCGAAGCCAGCCGCGTGTTGTAGGCGTCCTGCGGATCTCCCTCAACCGCCAACTTGAACTCGCTGATGGCAACGTCCCACTTCTTGTCGAGCAGCGCCAGAGACCCGAGGCCGTTGTGGGCTTCCGCCGTCTGATATTTCTTGAAGTCGTTCCACTGGTCGTCACTCACCTGTGGGTTCGGCTTCGGGGCGGTCTTCAGGTTCTCGATGCAATCGTTGAAATACTTGGTCGCGCTCGCCATCTTGTCGGGCCGGTCGAGGTCGTGGTCGCCGATGTGGTTCCCGATGACCTCTCCCAGCAGCAATTCCATCTGGTAGTTGTTGGGGTTGATTTCCATAGCGCGCTTGGCGTAGATCTCGGCTTTTACCGGGTCGCCCTTGCTCTGGTAGGCGTGCGCCTCCAGGCCCAACGCATATTCTTTATAGTCGGTGTCCGCAAACTTGGTAATCAAGTCCTCAGCGGCCTTGATGAGGGAGTCGGGGTCGCTGACCGCGGCCTGCAATGCCATCACTGCCGCGGCCTCTTCCTTGGACTTGGGCGATGGCCCCTTGGGTTGCGTGGGCGCCGCCTGCGGCTGTCCTCCCTTCTGCGCGGGCTGCTGCGCCATCAGGCCCGAAAGACCGGTCGCCAATGCCAGGATACCGGTAAGAATCGATCGTTTCATTCCAGAACTCCTTCAGTTTTCCTTCTTCGCGATTTCTTGTAAGCCCTTTTGGGCCTCTTGGCGCGCCAGGTCCGACGCGCCCTCGACTTTCAGCGCCTCTTGAAAATGCTGGGCCGCCTGCTCGCGATCTCCCACTTCCAGCCGAAGTTTCCCCAGGTACACCAGCGCCCAGGCTTTCATGGGCGCCTCCGGCTCCAATGTCAGCGTCTTTTCGAGAAGTTGCTCGGCTTCCTCCGCGTCATCCTGCGCCAGCGCAATCTGCGCCAAGCCATAGTTGCCGGCCGCCAGCAAAGGCTTCTTGTCGGTCTGCTGGAGCACTTCCTGATAGAGCTTTTCAGCCCGGTCGAACTCCTTTTGTTTCAGGAACTGCTCCGCCTTGCTCAATGTGTCGTACACGAGCGGGACTTCGGTTACCACTGTCTCTGTCTTGTGAACCGGCGCGGGCGTGGGTTCCGAGTCGAAATCCACCGGCACCAAGCGCCTGTCCTCTCTTACCAGGTCAATGGCTTGCACCATGCTGGTGTAGTAGAGGATCATGGACTGCTCCTGCTTCTCGTAAGCCTGCAATGCTTCGTAGAAGTACGGAGCCAGAATATAGCCTTCTTTCAGGGACTGCTGGACGCTCTCCGGTTTGTGATCCAGCCTGGCCTCAACCGCACGAACCAGGGACGAGGTAGTAAGCAAAAGGAAATCGTGCTTGTAGGCGTCGCTCAGGGCGTGCGCGCGCGCCACGTGGTCGGCCAGCGTCTTCTTGCGGTTCAGGATCTCCTCGTTGCGGGTCGCCAGCGGGTCCAGCAGGTAGTACAAATAGGCCTGGCGAATCTCGAAAACGTGCGGCTCCGGTGAGGGTGTGACGACGATGGTGTACTCGTTGCCGTAGCTGCGGCTCTGGACCTGGTTGGGCGGACCCAGCGGCTCGACGAAGATCTGGAAATGCCGCCCCTTGAACCCCGAGGTCTGCTGCCGCAAGTAGGCGTTGACCTGAAGGACCGCGTCCATCACCGGACCGTGATAGGGCCCGATCATCTTGTCGATATCGGGCTGCGCGCTCTGCCACAGATCGGCGATGCCGGCTTCTTTGTAGAACGCGGCCATGAGCTGCGAGAAGTCGCGGAGGGGCGTGACGTCGGGCGGAATATCCACGTCGCGCATCTTGATTTCGAAGTCCGGCGGCCCGCTGGCGGTGAGCGCAAATGAGAGGTACTGGCTCAACTCCTCGGTCGCATTCACCTTGTGGTGCTGCGCGACGAACTCTTTGATGGCGTCGAGCGACGGGATATTGCGCTTGGCCAGTTCCGCGCGGATTCTGTTGCGCAGCGGGTTGTTGTTCGGAGACGAGAGGTCGGCGTTGTATCCGGCCGCATTGATCGCGGCCATCACCGTGAACAAGGAAGGGCTGGCGTCGAGTTGGCCCTGGTCGGCCGGCGCGGCACGAGCCAACAGCGCGGCCGCCAGGATGGCTGGAAGCACAAACCGATTCAAGAAATGCCCGCCTAGAACAACCCCAGTTTAACCTACTTCCAAAGATGAGAGCTTAGGCCAAGACGAAGCACTACACAATTGGCCGCGAATGAACGCGGATAAACGCGAATGGGAAAAAGAAATTGAATTGGTCAGGATTGTCGAAGTGGTTATCGGGGCCGCTTACGAGGTCTCCAATGTGCTCGGCGCCGGTTTTCTCGAACAGGTTTATGAGAAGGCGCTGGATCGAGAATTAGGGCTACGCGGGTTGAAGGTATCAGGTCAAGTGCCGTCCCTGTGGAATACAAAGGGCGAACGATTGGACGTTATGTCGCCGACTTCGTAATCGAGCAGCAAATCATTGTCGAACTTAAATGTGTGGAGTGCTTCTCAAATGAGCATCTGGCCCAGTGCATCAACTACCTCAAAGCATCCCATCTGAAATTGGCGCTGCTGATCAATTTCCAGAAGCCAAAAGTCGAGTGGAGACGCGTGGTCCTGGGGTTTTGATTCGCGTTCATGCGCGTGCATTCGCGGCTAATGCTTTCGCAGCGCTAGTTCGATGCCTCCGATCACCGTTCTTCCGGGCATCTCGACGCCTTGTATTTCCTGATACGAGGTTCCCGTCAGGTTGGAAAGCTGCAGGAACGGGTGCACGCGGCCGCCCGAGTAAGCGGCGTAGAGGTCCCAAAGCGCATACGGGGCACGCTCACGCCGGTTGAGGACTCCCAGCCGGGTGCGGAACATCACGTCGCGCGGGAGGCTCGCCTGCCATGCCACCACGCCGGAACTGGTGGGGTAGTTGAACGTGTACTTGGTGTAGCCCAGCGGAATGGTGTCCTGTGCGGCGGAGAGCCAGGTATAGCGGAGATCGATGGTCTGGGAGCGGGAGGGCGCAAGGCGCAACGAGCTTTCGGCGCCCGTGAAATCCAGGTTATCGATGTTGAGGGCGCGCCAGAGGTCCGTTGGCGACGCGCGGTAGTAATCGATATCGTCGCGCTCGCGCCGCTCGAATACGGTGATGCCGGCGCGCACGCGGGACGCCGGAATCCAATCCACGCCGGCTTCGTAGGTCCAGGCGCGCTCCGGGCGCAGGTTGGGGTTGCCCACGTTGGCCGGATCCTGATAGTAGAGATCGGTGTAGCTGGGCACGCGAAAGGCGCGGCTGGCCGATGCGCGGAACTTCAATCGCTCTGAGGCCCAGAAGCCGCCGGCTATAGTAGGGCTAAACTCTCCCGAGAAACTGCGGTAGACCTCTTCGCGCGCGGACACCGAGAGAGAGAATCGCTTCAGCGCGCGGAAATCGACCGCCGCGTAGGCCGCCGCACGGCTGCGCGCGTGGTTCCCCAGGTTGTTGCTCACGATGGATTCGTGCAGGCCCTCCACCCCGTAGTGCAGCTCGGTGTTGGTAGAGAGGGTCTCATTCCTCCTGGCCGCGGCCTGGTAGCTCTCATCGTGATGGTGATTGGTGTAGATTTGCGGCTGATCGCGGATCAGCACGAACAGGTCGCTGTGCCGCCGCCAGGCAAAGCTGACGGTGGTCTTCCGCCCCAGAGCCTGGTTGATGCCCGCGAACCACGTCTTGGTGTCTTCCCAGGAGGGGAAGTTGCCGTAGAACTGGTCGGCGCCGAAGGGGTGGTCCATGTACGCCAGGGTGAGACCGGAGGTCCCCCAGGCGGTGGCCACGTAGGTGGTGGATGCCAGTTGCAGATCGCGGTAATCGCGGTCCGGTATGAAACCGGAGGAGAAATCGCGGGAGAATGTGAGTTGTTCGGACGCGGGTCCAAGCGCGCCGGAGAGCGAACCCTCCTGCTGCTCGATTCCGTAGTTGCCCACGGCGGTGCGCAGGCGAACCTCGGAGCCGTCGGGCGGCGCGGTGATGATGTTGATCGCTCCGGCGACGGCATCCGAGCCGTACATCGTGGAACCGGAGCCGCGCAGTACTTCGATGCGCTCGACGGCATCGAGCGGCACAGGAATATCCATGTCGTGATGGCCGGTTTGCGCGTCGTCCAGCCGAAAGCCGTTCAGCAGCACGAGCGTCTGGCCGAAGCTGGAGCCGCGGATGGAGAGATCGTTCTGCACGCCGTCGGGCGCGCGCGCCTGCAAGTCGAGCGAGGGGTCGAGCCGAAGCAGATCCACGAGGCTGTTGAGCAACAGACCCTGGCTGCGCGCGGGGAGCACGGTGACGGCGCGGTCGATTTCATCCAGCGACAGGGGCTCATAGGTGCCGGTGACCACCACGGTTTCATGCGGCGGCTGCGGGACCTGTTGCGCCTGAGTAAGAAAGACAAGGAGTGGAAAAACCAGGAGGATACGGGATGGCAAAAGTCATTGTACATCGGTGAATTCAGGCGACCGCGGATACAGGTGTTACGGAGTCTTTCTTGGGTTGCGCCTCCGCTCACTCCCGTTCGCGGCTTAGAG
>Ga0335081_10001820_pt1 | contig 33782 bp, 30 predicted proteins | sample Lox_Sample_35_FD_206713 | JGI IMG/M metagenome (GOLD analysis project Ga0335081, IMG submission 206713) | Soil microbial communities from Loxahatchee National Wildlife Refuge, Florida, United States - Lox_Sample_3.5 | ecosystem: Environmental > Terrestrial > Soil > Wetlands | place: USA...
GCTGATTCAAACCATGGGGCGGGCAGCGCGTCACGTGGAGGGACGCGCGATTCTGTATGCGGACACCATGACCGACAGCATGCGGCGGGCGCTGGATGAGACGTCGCGCCGGCGGCGGGCCCAGGTGGAATACAACGAGCGAAACGGCATCGTGCCGCAGTCCATCGTACGGCCCATCGACATGAGCCTGGTGGCGGTGGCGGAAGGGGACTACGTGACCGTGCCCCTGGAGGAAAACGAAGAGGTGGAGGGGTTGACGCCGGAGCAACGGGCGCGGTTCATCGGCGAACTCGAGGAGAGGATGCGGGAAGCGGCGCGGAAGTTCGAGTTCGAGAAGGCGGCGCAGTTGCGCGACCGGGTGAAAGCGTTGAAGCTGGAGGTCCAATAGATCCTTGTAAATTGAGCGGCTCATACTCAATTTACAAGGACGCTACGCTGCTTGGCCCGGCCGGGAATGATATTATTGATCATTGAAATTTGAATATGCTATGCTCAATTTTCAAGGATCTAAATGCTCCCGCGCGCCGTCCTTTTCCAGAGAATTCGGAGAGCGATCAAGACCAACCCCGTGACTGCGTTATACGGGCCCCGGCAGTGCGGGAAGACAGCCGCTGCCCGGCAGATTGCCGGTGAAACCAGCGCCGAGTACTTCGACCTCGAAGACCCCGTCAGCCAGAGGCGGCTCGCGGAGCCGATGACGGCGCTCGCCCCTCTGCGCGGCCTGGTGGTGATCGACGAGGTGCAGCGGCAGCCCAACCTTTTTCCGGTGCTCCGGGTTTTGGCGGACCGGAAGCCGCTCCGCGCCCGTTTCCTGGTCTTGGGCAGCGCGTCTCCGGAGTTGCTCCGCCAGGGATCGGAATCGCTCGCCGGCCGGATCGCGTTTGTGGAGATGGGCGGATTCGATCTCTCCGAGGCGGGCGCTGCCGCTTTGCGGCGGCTTTGGTGGCGGGGCGGATTCCCGCGGTCGTTTCTGGCGCGCAACGATACGGACAGCCGCGCCTGGCTCGCGAATTTCATCCCCACGTTCCTGGAGCGGGATGTTCGGGAGTACGGTGTCGAAGTCCCGGCCGCGGTGCTGCGGCGGCTTTGGAATATGCTGGCTCATTACCACGGGCAGATCTGGAACGCCTCGGAGATCTCGCGATCTTTGGGCGAAGCGCATACCACCGTCAAGCGGCATCTCGATCTGCTGACTGGGGCGCTCATGGTGCGCCAGCTACAGCCGTGGCATGAGAACCTTGGGAAACGGCAGGTGAAGTCCCCCAAGATCTACTTGCGCGATTCCGGGCTGCTGCACACGCTGCTGGGCGTGCCCTCGTTTCGCGCGCTCGAAGGGCATCCCAAGATCGGCGCCTCCTGGGAGGGATTCGTGGTGGAGGAAATCGTACGGGCCGCGGGCGAGCGCGTCTGTTATTTCTGGGCCACGCAGGCCGGCGCCGAGCTGGATCTGCTCGTGATGGCGGGCGGCCACCGCTATGGCGTGGAAGTCAAGTACGCCGACGCGCCGGGCATGACCAAATCGATGCATACGGCACTGCAGGACCTTCAGCTCAAACGCCTGATCGTGGTCTATCCCGGCGAGGAGTCGTATCCGTTGAGCGACCGGGCTGTGGTCGTCCCGATGGCCCGCATATGGGCCGAGTTGCCGCTTGGCCGCCGCCAGCCGCGCTAACCTGCGGCCGGCGCCGATCTCGCATGCTACGATTTGGCGGTCAGAACCGCTGGCCTGGTTGCCTGCACGGAAACGGTCATCGTGAAGAGAGGTTTCGCATCCCCGGCGGTCCACCGATTCACGTGCCATTCGGCTTTCAGATACTTCGTGGACGGGTCTGGAAGATCGAGGGTGGTCTGGTATCTGCCGCAATAGAACACCCGGGGAAGCTTCACCACCGGTCGCGGACCCCAGTCGTCTCCGTCGGGAGATCCCCAGATATACAATTCCAGACTCTCCCTTTCCGTTACGCGGGTGACGTCCACGGTGACGGTCCAGCGCTCGGACTCCGCTTCGCCCAAGTGCGTCCCTGGCCCCGCACCGGCCTCGCGGACACTGGTTTCCGGCAACAGTAATGCTTGGGTCATGGATTTCCGCTCAGGCGACCGAGTTCATGAGCTCGGGAAGCGCGGTGCGGCGCTGGTACCAGCGCAGGCAAGCCAGGCCCGCGATGCGCGCCACTTCCGCGCTGTCGAACGGTTTGGCGAGAACGTCGTAGGCTCCCAGGTTAAGCGCCTCCGCCCACAGCCGCTCATCGGCCAGGCGCGAGGTAACGATCAGCAGCGGCGGATCGGGTATACCTGCGAACCGCTCCAGGAGCTCTTTCCACGCGTCGGGTGCCCGGTCCCGGTCGCACAAGACAATCGGAACCTTGTTCCGCCGCAGAGCCGCCACCGTGGATTCCACGCCCCGGCTGGGCTGGACTTTCCATTTGCAGTCCGGCGCCACCGGGCACTCGGCGCAGCCGAGGATGTTGGTCAAGGAAGCCTGGTCTTCCGCCTCGAACCCGACCAGCGCGACGTTGGCGGTGAGTGGAGCATGAGCTGCGAGTCTTGGAGCGCTGTACATGAAATGCCTCCCACGGCATCTAGCGACTGATGCCCGGGCCTCGATTGGGAAGGCGCCGAACCGCCGCAATGCGCCTTTCCCGTGCCGCCGTTAGGACGCCTGCCCGGCGTCCCGTACCCAGATCATAAGAAATGATTCCGCTTTTGATATGCCTTAATTTAATCCTGTATTTCTAATATGTCAACCAATATTTACCGATCTCTTCGGTAAAAACGGGGGCTTTCCTTCTCGTGCCACTCATGCAGAGCCGGCTGCCACGAAAGTCGCCTGGCACCCGATCTGACACACTTGCCGCAGATTCTTACAGGATTAATACAGTCCGCTCTGCGAGATTTCTCTAAAGGTATCTCACATTATGACCTTATTCAATCGATCTTATGCGGGCATTGCGGCTACCCGCAGAGGGGTGGCGGGCAGCCTTCAAAACGAAATGTGTGCTTAACACTTTTGGAACATCGAGATGCCGGCGATGCCGGCCGCGCCCGCCACCACGCACTCGGAGGTGTTCTCGATAGTGACGCCGCCAAGCGCCAGTACCGGGATAGAAACCGCGAGAACGGCTTCGCGGAGCCTGTCGATGCCGCAGGCCGGGCCATACCCCGATTTGGAAGGCGTGGAAAAAACCGGGCCGAACACGGCGAGATCGGCGGATTCAGCCTCGGCCGCGCGAAGCTCCACCAGGGTGTGGGTGGAAACGGCGATTAGAAAACCTGCTGGGACGATAGTGCGCAGGGTCCTCGGCGAAATGGAGCGCCCCGGAAGATGCACCCCGTGAGCGCCGCAGGCCAGCGCGATATCGGCGCGAGAGTTCACCAGGATACGGGTGGATCGGGGGTTGGGCAGCGCCAGGGAGTGGCGCACCAGGTAGCACAAATCGCGGGCGGGCAGATCCTTTTCGCGGATCTGAATGAAGTCGACGCCGTTGGCGAGGGCGCGGGAAATGCAGTCCAGCACGGCCGCCGTTCCACCGGCGGCGTGGCGGTCGGTGATGTAGTAGCGGAGCACGCGCGTCACAACGGATCGTAATAACGGTCGCCGGCGCAGGACCGGCAGAGAGCCTGGCCGTCGCGGTGGACTTCGCGCTTGAAGTTGATCGGCTCGCGGCACTGCGCGCACATCACCCGAGGGGCTTGATAACCGGGGAGGTCTTCCGGACCCAGCCTGACGCGCACCCACTGCAGGTCGAAAAGTTCCTCGTCGGGCAGTTCGCGATAAGCGCGCATCTGTTGAAGGTTCTTGGCTTCGATTTCCGGATACAGTTCGCGAGCCCGCTGCTTGGCCGTTTCTCGCGCCACCAGTCGGACGGCTCGATCCCGCTCGATATCGCAGAACGTCGCGGCCACTTTGCCGAAGTCGCGGAACTTTAGCGCGCGCTTGCCGAGGCGGCATCCGGTAACCACGGGGATGGCGTCCGTGGCGCACCGGTCGATCTCGACGAACGTGACGAGCCTCTTGCGATCCGCCCCGGCAGGGTCCGTAAGAGCCAGAAGTTGCACGCCGTACAACGCCATGCGAAGGCCGAGGATCTGGCCGGCGCATAGGTGACCGTGGGCCTGCTCGGCCAGTCGCTCATACTCGGCGAGGGACTTAAGCGGCATTGGTCATAGCACCCGCAGCGCTTCTGGTGGAAACTCCACCTGCCAATCCTTATTATCCTTCTGCCGGGCGAACTCATCATAGGAGACGTTTACGACGACCTTGGATGAGAATTCCAGAAGAACAGAGTGTGCGTGGTGAGAAATCCGTACCAACTGCAAAGGAACGGTATTGATCGGCGGAGGCGCGACGCTGCCCGGATGCACCCGCAGGTTCTCCGCGGCGGCGGCCACCCAGACGCGGTTGCCCTTGAAGTGAGCGGGAATGTACGGGCCGGTTAAGGCGAAATGGTCGAACTCCAGGCGGCTGCTGTTGCGGCCGGGGTCGAGCGCCGCGATCGTCGCTTGAAAGAGATTGGGGATTCCCAGCAGGCGCGCCACCTCCAACGACCGGGGCTGATCGACGACCTGGCGCGGCGCGCCGCGCTGCAAGATACGGCCCGCATCGAAAACAAGCATCTGATCGGCGGCGGCGCAGCATAGGTCGAGGCTGCCACTGACCATCACGATGGGAGCTTCGGTGGCGCCGCGGATTTGCCGGAGGCGCCCTTCGTCGATGCCGCAGTCGTCGAGGAGCAGCAGCTTCGGCTCGGCCACGAGTGCGCGCGCTACCCCGCCGAGCAGTCGGCGGTACGCGTCGAGGTGGCGCGGCCAGATGGCGGCAGAATCCGAGAGCTGGAATCTCTCCAGCATCTCCGCCACGCGGCGATGACGCTCGAGGCGCGGCCAGCGCCTGGCCGCGAACGCCAGGTTCTGGCGCAGCGTCATGTTCGGAAACAGCGCATCCGACTGCGCCAGATAACCGCAGTTGCGCCGGCGCGGCGGAACATGAACATGCGCCGCGGCGTCGAAGAGGATGGCGTCTTCCAGAAGAATGCGGCCGGAATCGGGGCGCGTGAAGCCGGCAATGGCCTCCAGAGTGAGGCTTTTGCCGGCGCCCGGCGGACCATGTAGCGCGGTGACTCCCGGGCCGATCGGAAAATCCACGTCGAGGGTGAAGCCCGCGGCGGTTCTCTTAGCGATACGAACGCTGGTCATACGCGGCCTTTTCCCTCGTGCTCCAGACGGTTGGAGAGATACACGCTGGCCAGTGCAATGCCGACGATAACGGCCACCAGGCCGGCCGGGAATGGCGCGATGCCTCCGGCGAGCTGAAAGGCGACGAGGACAACAGCGGCAAACTCGGTGAGGACGCGCGCGAAGCCAATGGCAGCGGCCGCGACTATCGGTTCATACGCCAGCGGCAGTGCAACGCGCCAGAAAACCCGCCATTCGGAGGCGCCCAGGCTGCGCGCTGCATTCTCGTAATCCAGGTTGCGCGTCTGGAACGCCCTGCGGCTGCCGCGAACCATCAGCGGGAAAATGCCCACGGCGCCCGCGACTACCCCAATGTGCCACGTGAACGCGAACCGGCTGTGGGCCAGGGTGAGGACGCAGTAGGTCCCGGCGATGAGCGGCGGCAAGGCGTACGGGAACGTCGCCACCGCCTGGATCACTTCCTTGCCGCCGAAATTCCGGCTGGCCAGCAGCCACGCGAGACCCAGGCCGAGCACCAGCGAGAGGACCGTCGCGAGCGACGCGACCCGCAGGCTGAGCCAGAGCGGAGACCAGTCGACAGGCATGAAAGAACTCAATTATAGCGGCCGGAAACGCGCGCTGAAGTGACGCAGGGAAGGCGGAGCATCCACAATCTCCATGCCGCGAATGCGGTCCTTCGCCGCATTGACTTCCAGGATGGCCTCCACCACGTAATCGATATGGCTCTGGGTGTACACGCGGCGGGGGATCGCAAGCCGCAACAGCTCGTGACGCGCGGCCGCGCCGAACATCACTGAGCCGATCTCCACGGAGCGGATGCCGGCGTGCCGGTAGAGTTCGACCGCCAGTGCCTGGCCGGGAAACTGGTGCGGTGGGATATGCGGCAGCATGCGCGCGGCATCTATATATATGGCGTGGCCGCCGGGCGGCTCGACGATCGGAACTCCCCGGTCGGCGATGTGGCGGCCCAGATAGCCGGTGGAGATGATGCGGTAACGGAGATAGTCCGGGTCGAGGACCTCTTCCAGGCCCACCGCAATAGCGTCGAGATCGCGGCCCGCGAGGCCGCCATACGTGGGAAAGCCCTCTGTCAGAATCAGCAGGTTGGTCTCCTGCTGCGCGATCCGGTCGTCGTTGGTCGAAAGCAGGCCGCCGATGTTGGCAAAAGCGTCCTTCTTGGCCGAGAACGTGCAGCCGTCCGCCAGCGAAAACATTTTCTGCGCGATGCGTTTGGGGGACCACGCCGCGTAGCCGGGCTCCCGCTCGCGGATAAACCAGGCATTCTCGGCGAACCGGCAGGCGTCCAGGTAGAACGGAATGCCGTGCCGCGCGCAGACCTCCCGCACGGCTTGGATGTTGCCCAAGGACACCGGCTGGCCTCCCCCGGAGTTGTTGGTCACCGTCATCATCACCAGGGGGATGTTGGCCGCGCCTTCGGCGGCAATCAAGGCTTCCAGCGCGCCCACGTCCATGTTGCCTTTGAAGTCCACCCGCGCCTGGGTATCGGCGGCTTCGGGGATGGGCAGATCCACGGCGCGCGCACCGGTGAACTCAATATTGGCGCGAGCGGTGTCGAAGTGAGTGTTGGAGGGAACCACCTGGCCGGGCTTGCACATGACGGTGAAGAGAATGCGCTCGGCCGCGCGGCCCTGGTGGGTGGGAATCATGTGGCGGAAACCCATCAGCTCGTCGGCGACGCGTTTGAGGCGGAAGAAGCTTTGGCTGCCGGCGTAAGATTCGTCGCCGCGCATGACGGCGGCCCACTGTTCCGTGGACATCGCGCTGGTGCCGGAGTCGGTGAGGAGGTCGATCAGAATATTGCCGGCTTTGATGAGGAAGAGGTTGTATCCGGCTTCTTCCAGATAGCGCTCGCGTTCCTCCTGCGTGGTGTGGCGCAACGGCTCCACGCTCTTGATGCGGAAGGGTTCGATGATGGTTTTCATGTAGTGACTGCGATCAGCATTCTGCTGTCAGCTATCGGCATTCGGCCGGCGCCTGATCGCTGGCAGACAACTCGCTGACGGCTTCCCCTCTTCAATTTCAGTGCCGCGTCTGGTGAGCGGCGGCTTCGAAACGGCCGACCATGAGGTCCACCAGGCTGAGCCATGCGCTGTCCGGGCGCTCCAGCTTGCGGAACAGAGCGATATAGTCGGGGTTCTTCAGCCCCATTCCGGCAAAGGCCAGAATCGACAAGCTGTCATTGGGAACCTCAACGGCCTGTTCCTTGTTCCATTTCTTGGGGTCCTGAAGCGCCGGCGCAAGATAGTCAATTACGGTGCTGATAGTGGCGCCGTTCTTGCTGTGGGCGTTCCAGAGGTCGGGAGCGCCCCGAACTTGCGCGATCCGGCAAACTGTCGTGAAGGCCTCGAGATTCGAAGCCGAGAGCGCCAGCGACCGGGCGCGAACTTCTTCACGCGGCGCGCTGCCGTTGGGCCGGATCTGGTGAGGAAAGATGCGATCCCGGTAATAGTTGAAAGCCGTCTGCTGGAGTTTGCCGTCTTCCACGAAGCTGGCCGCCGCCGCCACCTGCGCCGCCCACCAGGACGTGTGGCTGTTGCCGCTTTTCTTTTCGTCAATCGCGAGCTTGCTTTGGGTGAGCCAGCGCAGATAATCTTCGAACCACGCGCGAACGGCGGTTTGATCTTTGGCGTCCCACGCGCTGGTCTGCGCCAGGAATTCCATGCCCTGGATGGCGCGGATCAAGGCTCGACCCTCCAGGATGCTGGTGCCGCGTCCGTTGTTCCAACCCGGGATAGCCTGCGCGTAGTCTAGGCCGGGATTCATGCGGGTCTTCGGATTGATGAACCACGCGTGGATCACGCTGGCGGCGCGCTTGCCGTAGAGGGGGTTGTCGAGAAGGAATGCCGCGCTGCCGAGCGTGAAGACCGCATCGCACATGGCAGTCAGAGCTGTCCGGTTCGCAGTGAAGCGGGCGGCATTGATCTGGCCGTCCTTGAGAATGAATGGCCCGCCGGGATTGTCGGGGTTCGGCCAATAGTAAGGCGCTTCGCTGTAATAGTCGTGGACGTCCAGCTCGATTCCCTTGGGACGCTCGGACGTGACCGACCACGGACCCTCTTTCATGCGCTTGTCCGCCTCGCCGCGCAGGCGGCGCACCGGATCCTGCGTCCAGGCCTCTTTACGGACGATGGCGCTATGCATCGGCTCGGCCTCGTCTTCCGAGACCAGCGTCATCGGAATGTCCGCCTGGAGGGAAGCACCCACCAGGAGCAGAGCGACCGCGGTCTTCACTATTGCGATTGTAACGGATGCGCACCAGTAGCAGCGGCCGCGCGCTCGTATTGCGCGTTGAATTCGCAGCCGATCAGCGCGATCGCTGCCATCAGGTACATCCAGACCAGCAGAGCGATGCCGGCGCCAATCGAGCCGTACATCACGTTGTAGTGACCAATGTTGCGCACATACCAGCCAAATCCGGATGTGGCCAGCAACCACAAGACCGTGGCCAGAGTAGCGCCGGGCCAGATGTAGCGCCAGCGTTGCCGCCGGTACGGGCCGAAATAATACAGCGTGCAAGCCACCGCCACGGTGGTGAGGAAGGCCAGCAGGAATCGCGCTCCGCGGCTGACCTGCTGCTCCACCCAGGAGAGCGGGTTCAATATCGGATCGACCTTCATCCAATGGAGCACGGCGCTTTCCACTTGCGTGCCGAAGACAATCAGGACCGATGCGCAAATCAGCGGAACCGCGGAGAGCAGCACCAAAGCCATGGCCAGACCGTTTTGCTGGAAGAAACCGCGGCTGCGCGGCACACGGTACGCCGCGTGAAAACCCTCGATGAGACTCTTGATCACTCCGGACGCGGCCCATACCGAGATCACGCCCGCCACGATCAGGATCGACAACGGGCGGGCGCCGCTCACCCGGAACTGCTGCAGCACCAGATCTTCGGTTCCCGGCGGCACGATTTCGGACAGCGCCTGCTCCAGGGTCCTGGAGACGAACTCGGCGCGAGTTTGAACCAGGAGTGCTGCGGCCGACGCGAGCACCGGAAAAAAGGAAAGCAGTGCGGAATATGCGGCGCCTTTGGCCGCGCCGAAACAACCATCATCGAAAGCGGCGAAAAAGCTGCGCCGGACCAGCCACGCGCACGTGCGAAGGTTGAGCCGCACAATGGGTAGTTTGGCATAAGGCTCTTCCCGGGCGCATTATGCGCGGCTGCACCACGCGGCCGCACTTGCTCTATCGGAATCGCACCTTCACATCCGGCTTGTTCTCCAGGCGCGTGGTATCGATGAACCGGACGCGGGCGGGCGCGGAAGTCATCACGATCGATTGCGTGTGAATGCCGTCGCCGGAGTAGCGCACGCCCTGAAGCAGGTTCCCGTCCGTGACGCCGCAGGCGGCAAACACCAGGTTGTGGCCGGGCGCCAACTCGCGCGTCGTGTAGATTCGATCCGGGTCGCGAATGCCCATGGCCTGCATGCGCTCCCGCTGAGCATCGTCCTTCACCACCAGCCTGCCAAGAATCTCGCCGTTCAGACAGCGCAAGGCCGCCGCGGTCAGAACGCCTTCCGGTGCGCCGCCGGAGCCCATTACTGCGTGGACGCCGGTCCCGGCCACCGCCGCCGCGATGCCGGCGGAAAGGTCGCCATCCGAGATCAGACGGATGCGTGCGCCCGCGTCGCGGATATCGGCGATCAGTTTCTCGTGACGGGGACGGTCGAGCACCACCACCACCAGGTCATCCACGCCGCGCTGCAGTCGGCGCGCAATGGCTTTGAGGTTCTGCTTCACCGGCGCTTCCAGGTCCACGGCGCCTTTGGCCGCCGGGCCCACCACGATCTTCTCCATGTAGCAGTCCGGCGCGTGCAGAAGGCCGCCCCGCTCGGAAGCAGCCAGTACCGTGATGGCGCCCGCGCCGCCAGTGGCGCAGAGATTGGTGCCCTCCAGCGGGTCTACCGCAATATCCACGGTCAGCAGTTCTCCTCCGCCGTTGCGCGTTCCGACTTTCTCCCCGATATACAACATCGGCGCTTCGTCGCGCTCCCCTTCACCAATCACGATGGTGCCGTCTATGGCCAGGGTGTCCATCGACCGGCGCATGGATTCCACCGCAGCGTGATCGGCGGCTTTGGCATCCCCCATCCCCATCGTGCGGGCGGACGCGATGGCGGCCTCTTCCACCACGCGGAGCACTTCAAGCGCGAGATCGAACATGTGGTAGTTTCTCCTCATGGACAATAACACAGTCCTGGTGCTGGCCGATCCAACAGAGCCGCAATTGGCCATGCTCGAGGCCCTGCCGCGCGAAACCACCATCGCGGTGGGAGCCCACGCCGAAGCTTTCGAACGGGCGTCGGAGGACGCGGCGGTGATCTTTAACTGGTCGGAGTCCGGGCCCTTGCTGCGCGAAACGTTCGCTATGTGTCCAAACGTGCGCTGGGTGCACTCGCGGGCCGCGGGGCTGGACGGCATGCTCTTTCCGGAATTGATCGAAAGCCCGGTGACGCTGACCAACGGCCGCGGCGTCTTCAGCGCCGCGCTGGGTGAATTCGTGCTCGGCGCCATTCTGTACTTCGCCAAGGATTTTCGCCGCCTGATTCGCAATCAGACCGCCGGAATTTGGGAGCAATTCGACGTCACGCCCATCAGCGGCCGCACAGTGGGAATCGTGGGATATGGGGACATCGGCCGCGCCGTCGCCACGCGGGTCCGGGCGATGGGTATGCAGGTCGTGGCCTTGCGGCGTCATGGGCCGCCGTTGTACAACGTCGATCCCCTGGTCAGCCAGATCTACGGCCCGGACCGCATGCTCGAGATGCTGGCCCGCTGCGACTACGTGGTGGTGGCCACGCCGTTGACGGCGGAAACGCGCGGCATGATCGGCGCCGCCACGTTCTCGGCCATGAAACCGGAAGCGGTCGTAATCAATGTCGGGCGCGGCCCGGTTATCGATGAGAAAGCGATGATCCAAGCCCTGGTGGACCGGCGTATCCGCGGCGCGGCACTGGATGTGTTCGACACCGAACCGCTGCCGGCAGGGCATGCATTCTACCGGCTCGAGAACGTTCTGTTGTCCCCGCACAGCACCGATCACACGCCGGATTGGCTGGATCGTTCCATGCAGTTCTTCCTCGACCAGTTCGAACGGTTCCGCAAGGGCGAGCCTCTGCTGAATGTGGTGGATAAGAAGCAAGGGTACTGAACCCCGGCCGCCCGTCCGCGTTCTGTAGAGGCCGTCACCAACCCGCCTGACCCGCCTGACAAACTGCTCGCGTTTAGCAGACGCTCTATGGTAGACTGTCTTCCAGAGAGCGTGGCCAGGAGGGAACCATACCGCAATCGCATCGAGCTTGTCCAGGGCACCCTCGACATGCTGATCCTCCGGACGCTCCAGTGGGGCCCGCAGCACGGCCACGGCATCGGCCAGGTCCTTCGGACAAGGTCCGAGAACGCTTTGCAGATCGAACATGGCTCCCTCTACCCTGCCCTGCATCGGCTCGAAAGAGAAGGATGGCTGGCGTCGGAATGGAGGCAGTCGGAAGCCAACCGCCGCGCCAAGTACTACCGGCTCACTGCCGCCGGAAAACGGCACCTGTCGAAAGAGCAATCCGGTTGGGAAGAAGCGGTCCGGGCCATTGCCCTCGTCATGCGGCCTGCCGGACAGAGATGAACCATGCGGTGGCCCCTGTCCCGGCACTCGAAAAACGACGAGCTTGACGAAGAGATTCTGGCCCATCTTGCCATCGAGACCAGGCAGAGAGTCGAAGCGGGTGAGACGCCGGAGCAGGCCGGGCGATCCGCTCTCCGGGAGTTCGGCAATGTGGGAGTAGTGAAGGAGGTCACCCGCGGCATGTGGCGGTACAACCAACTCGAGACCCTTGTTCAGGATCTGAAATACGCCGCAAGGGGCATGCGCCGGACGCCGGGGTTCACCATCGTCGCCATCCTGATTTTGGCTCTCGGCATCGGCGCCAACGCCGTGATTTTCCGCATGCTGGACGCGGCGCTGCTGCGGCCCCTGCCGTTCCCCGATTCCAATCGGTTGGTGCGGATCTGGTCCACGAAGAACGGAACGCCAATCGGCAGCCCCTCCCCCATGGACATGCGGGACTTTGCCGCGGGCGCTCAGAGTTTCGAAGGGTTGATCGTCTATGACCACTGGCGGAAGAATGTCAGCGGAATTCTAGGTTCCAATCAGGCCGAAGAAACGGTCGTCGGCCTGGTTCCCGGAAGCTACTTTGAGCTGCTGCGGGTCCGCCCCATTCTTGGCCGTGTCTTTTCAGCAGCCGAGAATGTGTACGGCAGGCACTATGTCGCCATCATCAGCGGCCAGTTCTGGCGGACCCGTTTTGGTGCCGATCCGGGAATCCTCGGCAAGAGGCTCAGGATCAACGGCGAGACGTATTCGATCATAGGGGTTGTTCCGGACGTCGTTCCAGGTTGGATGGATCAGACCACGGCTCCCATCCGTATCTGGACTCCCTTTGCTTTCGATGACATTTGGTCCGAGGCGAGCCGGGGCGGCCGTGGCTATTCCTCCCTGGGGCGCCTGAAACCCGAAGTTTCCTACCAGGAAGCGCGCGCGGAATTGGATGCGCTGGCCGCCCGGTTGGCCCGGGAACACCCCATCGACCGGGGATTCGGCGCCGCGGTCGAGCCTCTTGTGGATACCCGGGCCGGGACGGCCCGGCCAATGCTGCTGATGTTGGGCGGCGCGGTCGCAATGGTCCTTGTGATCGCCTGCGCGAATCTCGCCAGTCTCCTGCTGGCCCGCAACTCCGCCCGCTCTCGCGAAATGGCGATCCGTGCCGCGCTTGGGGCCGGACGAGCGAGACTCTTGCGGCAGCTCTTCATCGAATCGATCGTTCTCTCGCTGGCCGGCAGCCTTGCGGGACTGGGAGTTGCTTCAGCCGCGGGTTTCGCTTTGGCAAGGAGTAGCGGTTCCGGCACTTTGCCCTATACCGCCGCAACCAACGCCCTGGGGCAGTTTTCGTCCGCCGCCCCTGACGCTCGGATGCTGCTTTTCGCCCTCGGAATCTCGCTGGTCACGGCAGTGTTGTTTGGTCTTGCGCCTGCGTTTACCGGCACGCGCATGTCTCTCGCGGATACGCTGAGAGAAGGAGGCCGAAGCGGCGCGGTTGGCTTGGGCAGGCAGCGTTTTCGGCGCATGCTGGTGATCGCCGAAATAGCGCTCTCTGTAGTGCTCGTATTCGGCGCTGGTCTTCTGACGCAAACCATGCTTCGCCTCCTGCGGCAGGATCCCGGGTTCCGCGCCGATCATCTGCTGATCGCGCACGTCTACATCCCGCCCGCGCGTTACCCGGATTCCGACGCGATCAGCCGGTTCTGTGACACGTTTGGCCGGCAGGTGCGGACCCTCCCTGGCGTGCTGGATGCCAGCGTCACCACCGGATATCCGCCGGCCATCGATTGGCAGCAGATGTTCACCATTCCGGGCCGGCCGGTCTCGCGCGCGGCGGACGTGCCCCTCGCTCGATTCGCGGCCGTCGATACGCACTATCTCGGGACATTGGGGCTTCCCGTTCTAAACGGCCGCACCTTCGCGGAAACGGATACTTCAACGAGTCAGCCGGTGGCCATTGTGAACCAGGAGTTCGTGCGCCAGTTCTTCGCGAATCAAGACCCGGTCGGGCGCCAGATTCACCCGGGACCGCCGCCGGGAATCCCGGCAGTTCTGTTGCAAGACTTCGGCTCCCTTTCCAGCAACATCAAGATCGTCGGCGTGGTGCGGAATTTCATGAATCGGGGCATGGCGCTGCCCCCTGCGCCCCAGATCTTCACTCTGTTCCGCCAGATTCCAGGATTGAATTTCGGATTCAAGGAGATCGTCCTGCGAACTGCCACCGATCCTGAGAGCGTCGTCCCGGCGGTCGCGCGCGAGTTGAAATTGCTGGATGCCGACATTCCACTTGGCGAGATCCGGAGCATGGAGACCCAGATGACCAATCAGACCGCGGACACGCGATTCACGACAGTCTTGCTGGGTCTCTTCGCGGGATTGGGGACTCTGCTCTCGGTGATCGGCGCGTTCGGGGTAGTCGCTTATCTGGTCGCCCAACGGACGCAGGAAATCGGCGTCCGGTTGGCTCTCGGCGCTGCCTCAACAGACGTCCTCTGGCTCGTCATACAAAGCGGGCTTTTCATGGGTGCGGCCGGCGTGGCGCTTGGCCTATGCGGCGCCGTGGCGGGACGCATGCTCCTGGCACGCTTCCTATTCGGCATCACTGCCTCGGACCCGGCCACCCTATTGGGGGCCGCGATTCTGCTGTTTCTTGTCATCCTCGTAGCCAGCGCCATTCCAGCCAGGCGCGCCCTGAGAATTGATCCGGTCCAGACTCTTCGCAGTGAATGACGTTCATGGTCCATCCACAAAAGAACGGCGTCGCGCCCCTGCCAACAGCTGAAAGCTGATAGCTGATAGCTGATTGCTGATCGCTGAGAGCTTTCTCCCTACCCCACGTACCTCGCATACAGGCTGCGGGCCAAACCAATATCTCCCGTGCCTTTGATTATGGCGCGTCCATCCGGGAAGATCGTCATCTCGTAGGGCGCCGTGAGGAAGCGCAGCGCGAATTCGTTGGCGCGCACTTCGCCCAACGGCTCCAGCCGCCCTCTTAGCTCCGCCAGGTCGATGGGGCCCTCTCGCTCGTGAACTTGCACCGCGTTGCGCCCGCACAGGCTCACCGGCGATCGGCGCGATTCGTCGAGGTACGGGAACTCGCGGCGGCCGCACGCCGGGCAGTCGCCGTCGCGTGGAGGTGATGTAATCTGCCGGATGCCGCCGCTCCACACGTCTATGGTCGTGATCCGCCCTTCGACCAGTTCCCTGTGGCCGCTGAGGATTTTGAGCGCGTCGCTCACCTGGATCGATGCCACCGCCGAAACCACCGTGTTCAGCACGCCGGACGTCTCGCACGTGGGTTGCAGGCCGCCGGGCGGCTCCGGGTACACACACCGCAGGCAAGGCGTCTTCCCGGGGATCACCGTCATAGCCAGGCCGTAACTGCCGACCGCCGCGCCATATATCCACGGGACTCCGCGGCACACCGCGAAGTCATTGATGAGGTACCGCGTCTCGAAATTGTCCGTGCCATCCAGAATCACATCGGCGTCACCTAGCAGATCCGCCGCATTGGAAGCGGTGAGGTCGGCGATGACGCCTCGTGCGCGGATGGAGGAATTAATGCGGGCGATCCGGCGCTCCGCGGCGATCGCCTTCGGGAGTGCTTCGGTGGCGTCGCTCTCCTCGAACAGCCACTGCCGCTGCAGGTTGCTCGGCTCGACGTAGTCGCGATCGAGAATCGTCAGGCGTCCGACTCCAGCCCGCGCCAGCACGGCCGCATGAAAACTCCCCAGGGCGCCGCACCCGGCCACCACCGCGTGGGAGCCTAGCAACGCCTCCTGGCCGCGCTCGCCGATCCCCGCAAACAGGATTTGCCGCGAATAGCGCTGCCGCTCGGCCGCGTCCATCAACCCGATGGTAACAAAGTTGCTCCGAAGGGCTTACGCTATCATGAGGATGGTGCGGCGGCCGCTCCCCTACTTGCCCTTAATTTTCGTTCTTTTGACAGTCGCACAACCCTCGGCGCTCCGTGCGCAGTTTCAAAAGTACGAAGGCAGGCAGGTGCTCACGATCCAGTTCGAACCCAAAGTACAGCCCCTCGACGCGTCCGAGTTGCACGACATCCTGCCGTTGCAGTTGAACCAGCCGCTTCGCATGTCCGACGTGCGCGCGTCCATCGAACGCCTGTTCGCTACCGGCCGCTACGCCGATATCCAGGTCGACGCCCAGCCCTACAACGACGGAACCAGGGACGGCGTCATCGTCCGGTTCCTCACCAAAAACAGTTGGTTCGTAGGTGCGGTCACGGTCACCGGCCGCGTTTCCAGTCCGCCCAGCGTCACCCAACTGGAGAACACCACGGGCCTCGATTTGGGGCAACCCTACACGAGCTCCGGCCTGCAGGAGGCTATGTTCGGCCAGCAGCGTCTGCTGGAATCCAATGGCTTGTTCCGCAGCGAAATTCAGCCGTTCTTCGATTACGATGACACGTACCAACAGGTGAACATCCGGTTCGATGTGACCAGCGGACCTCGTGCGCGTTTCACCGCGCCCGTCTTCGTCGGCGACTTGAAAGTGGACTCCGCGCGAATTCTGGCGGCCACCAGGTTCCGCCGCTGGATCATCCACACCTGGAAGCCCATGACGCAAGTGCGCATGCGCCAGGGTCTCGACGGCGTGCGCTCGCTCTACCAGCAGGAGAACCGCCTGGAAGCCAGGGTCTCACTGGAATCCGTCAGCTACGATCCGGCTCTGAATGCCGCGGCGCCGACTCTGAAGGTGGACGCCGGACCGCAAATCGAGGTGCGCACCGTCGGCGCGAAAGTCTCCCGATCCAAACTCCGGCGCTACGTGCCCATCTTCGAGGAGCACGCCGTCGATCACGACTTGTTGGTGGAAGGCGCCCGCAACCTGCAGGACTACCTGCAATCGCAGGGTTACTTCGACGCCCAGGTGGCATTCAAAGAACAGAGCGTGGTCAACGATCATGCCTTCATCGATTACCTGGTGAACACCGGGATACGTCACAAGCTGGTGATGATTCAGATCGGCGGAAATCAGTATTTTGGAACCGACGCCATCCGCGAGCGCATGTACCTGCAGACGGCTTCGCTGCTGCAGTTCCCGCACGGCCGTTACAGCGAAAGCCTGCTGCGCCGCGATAAGGACGCCATCGTGAATCTTTACCAGTCGAACGGGTTCCGCGAGGTGAAAGTGAATTCCCGCACGGCCGACGACTATCGCGGCAGGCGCGGGCAAATTGCGGTGTTCCTGGAGATTCAAGAGGGGCCGCAATCGTTCGTCAATAGCCTCCACGTGGATGGCATCGAACGCCTCGACCGGACCGCGGTTCTGTCCATGCTCAGCTCGGTGGCCGGACAGCCTTTTAGCGAGTTCACCGTCGCGGTGGACCGCGACACCATCCTGGCGCAATATTTCGACAAGGGCTTCGCCGCCGCAACGTTCGAATGGGACTTCAAACCCGCCGCCCAGCCAAACCGCGTGGATTTGCACTACGTGATCCACGAGGGCAAACAGGAATTTGTGCGGCAGGTGTTGACCAATCCGCTGGCCCACACGCGCCCCAGCCTGCTGAACCGCAATCTGCTGCTCAATCCCGGCGATCCGCTTTCGCCCACCGCGGTAACCGAGATTCAGCGGCGTCTGTATAACCTGGGCGTCTTCGCGCGCGTGGACGCCGCCATCCAGGACCCCGATGGCGACACCGACAGCAAATACGTGGTCTACCAGATGGATGAGGCTCGCCGCTATTCGCTCGCGGTGGGCCTCGGCGCGGAACTCGGCCGCATCGGCGGATGCAGCACGTGCCTGGACGCGCCCGCGGGCGCAACCGGATTCTCTCCGCGCGTGTCCGTGGATGTCTCCCGCAACAACCTTTGGGGAGACGCGCACTCTATTAGCCTGCGCACCCGCGCCTCCATCTTCGACCAGCGCGCCTTGCTCAACTACACCTGGCCGCGCTTCGACGGTAAAGAGAATCTGACGATTTCCTTGACGGGCCTGTTTGAGAATTCCCGCGATGTCCGCACGTTCGACTACAACCGCGCGGAGGGCTCGGCGCAAATGTCGCAGCGGCTGACCAGGGCCACTACGCTTTTGTACCGTTTTGCATATCGCCGTGTGGCCATTAGCAATCTCAAGGTCACGCCGTTCCTCATTCCGCAACTCTCGCTGCCCGTGCGTGTAGGAATTGCATCCATCAATCTGGTTCAAGATCGGCGCGACGATCCGGTGGATCCCCATCGGGGCATCTACAACACCGTCGATCTCGGGCTCGCTGAACACGTCTTTGGCTCGCAGCGCAACTTCGCGCGGCTGCTGGTCCGCAACTCCAGCTACCACCCGATTGGCAAGAGGGTGGTGCTGGCGCGCAGCACGGAATTCGGCGACCTTTATTCCTTCCAATACTCCGGCGCTCCCGCCGATGCCATCCCCTTGCCCGAGCGCTTCTTCGGCGGCGGCGCCAACTCCGACCGCGGCTTTCCGGACTACCAGGCCGGGCCGCGCGATACGCTGACCGGCTTCCCGCTGGGAGGCAACAGCCTGTTCTTCAACCAAACCGAGCTCCGCTTCCCCCTGATCGGCGAAAATATCGGCGGCGTGCTGTACCACGATATGGGCAACGTTTATTCCACGCTCGACAACATATCCTTCCGTACGAACCAGCACAGTCTGCAGGATTTCGACTACATGGTTCACGGAGTGGGATTCGGCATCCGCTATCGCACGCCGGTTGGCCCTTTGCGCGTGGATCTGGGGTACAGCATCAACCCGCCATATTTCCAAGGGTTCCAGGGAACTCAACAGCAGTTGCTGAACGCCGGCGTCAGCCCGTGCCCCGCTGCAACCGGCGCGCCATACCAGTGCGTCGTTCAGAATGTGAGCCACTTTCAGTTCTTCTTCTCCATAGGACAGACTTTTTGACGGTGAATATGGCCGCGAACGAAGGCGAAGGAATGCGAATCGGTCCTGTGACGAAGGGCCCTTCACCCGCTTGGATGAAAAACGTCCCGTTGGCCCTGTATCAGGGCACGGCTTCAGCCGTGCCGAAAGGGCGAGCACCAAGGGGCTTTAGCCCCTGTTGGAGCCCCTCGCCTGGCGGCCATTTTCGCGCGAGAGCCGAACGAGGCATGCGTCTCGAATCTCGTTCTTTCGTTGCCGCCGCGGCGTTCGTCGCGTGCATCATGGTTTGCCGTGCCGATATCATCGACCGCATCGCGGTCTCGGTGGGCAATCAGGTGGTGACCGCCAGCGACCTGGACCGCGAGATCCGCGTCGTCGCCTTTTTGAACCATGCGAAACCGGACTTCAGCCCGGCCGGGAGGCACGCCACCGCGGAACGCATGGTGGAGCAGAAACTGATCCGCCGCGAGCTGGAAAACAGCCGCTACCCGGTGCCTTCCGCGGCGGAGGCAGAGCCCTTGTTGGAGAAATTCCGGGAGGAGAACTTCCCCAACGATGGAGAGTTCCGCCGCGCTTTGGCCGAGTACCGGATCTCCGAGCAGGACCTGAAGGACGAACTGCTCTGGCAGCGCACCCTGCTGCTCTTCCTCGATGTCCGCTTCCGTCCCGGCGTACAGGTGACGGACCAGGAAATCCAGGACTATTTCACCAAAGTCGTGGAACCCGCCGCCAAAGCCGCCCATCCGGAACAACCGGTGGCTCTCGAGGACTTTCGAAACCAGATCGAGGAGACCCTCGCGGGCGAAAGAGTAAACCAACAGGTGGACGCCTGGCTGAAACAAGCCCGCACGCGCACCGGAGTGGTGTACCACGAGGAGGCCTTCCGATGAGCCGGCAACGTATCGCCTGGACCCTTGCCGGCTCAGTGATCGGACTACTCCTGGCTGCGGCAGTCGCCGGTTTGTTTGTCCTGCAAAGTGCGTGGTTCTACGGAAAGGTGCGGCGCCGCATCATTGACACCGTGGAAACCGCTACCGGCGGCCGCGTGGAGATCGCCGCGTTTCAATTCTACTGGCGGCGCATGAGGGCCGAAGTCACGTCCCTCGTCCTTCATGGCACGGAATCGCCCGGCAAGCCTCCGCTCTTCCGCGCCAACTCGGTCGCCGTTGGACTGAGAGTCGTATCCTTTCTCAGGCGCGACGTAGACATCTCATACCTCGATGTCGCGGATCCGCGGGTGTATCTGATCGTCGGGCCCGATGGCAGCACCAACGTGCCGCAGCCCAAGATCCGGCGAAACGCAGCCGAGCCGCTGGTGCAGACCATTCTGAACCTCGCCATCGGGCGGTTCGCGCTCACCAACGGCATGTTCGAGGTTGCAGCCGGGGGGAAGACGCCGTTCGAAGCCCACGGCGACAACCTCAACGCCAGGCTCTTGTACGACCGCGGTGGCCCACGCTACCGGGGCGAGATCGCCATTCAGCCGCTCGACATCGAGTGCGCCGGCTACCACCCGATGCCGGCCGGGGTCACCCTGGCGGTGGCGCTCGAGCGCGACCGGATTGACGTGACCTCGGCGCAACTCACCGCCAGTGGAGCGAAGATCGATTTCTCCGGCGCCGTGGAGAACCTCGCCGCGCCGCGCGCTTCGTTTCGCTATGATGCGAGTGCCTCGGTCGCCGAGGCGGCCCGAATTCTGCGCCTTCCCCCGCTGCGGCGCGGCGCCGTGCAACTCCGCGGGAATGCCGCCTTCGGCGGTTCGTCCGGCTTCTCCGCTACCGGCGCCCTGAACGGATACCAGCTTGAATACCGCGATGCGACCGTTTGGCTTCAGAACGTTCGCGTCGATGGCGCCGTGACAGCCAGTCCCGGTGGAATTGATGCGAAGGACCTGCGGCTTGCCGGCGATTACGTGACCGGTCTCAACCGCGCCCCCGTGGGCGGCCGCATCGAGCATGTCGCTCTGCGCGGCCGGGATCTCGATCTTCGCGGATTGGCGATCGCCGCATTCGGCGGAAGCTTCGAGGGCCAAGCCCGAGTGCGCAATTTGCGCGCCTTCACAGTCAACGGCGAAATCGCAGGCGTCGAGGCGCGGCCCGTGTTGGGCATGTATTCCGCCGAGCACCTGTTGTGGAACGCCCGTATCTCGGGGCCGGTCGAAGTCAATGGTGATTTCGAGCGGCCCGCCGAGCTGACTGCATCCGCGACCCTGGCCGTCGCTCCCGGGCCGGAGAGCGCCCCGGTCCACGGCCAGGTGACGGCTTCCTACCAGGCCCGCGATCGCATCCTGGACTCGGGACATTCCACCCTTTCGCTCCCGTCGTCAACGGTCGATTTCTCCGGAACACTGCCGCCCGGGACCGGCCGCCAGATGCGAGTACACCTCGAAACCCGCGACCTCGATGACCTGTTGCCGGCCATCGGAGAGCGCTCGGCGTCTATACCGGCAAAGCTCACCGGCGCCTTCACATTCGACGGCACTGTCACCGGCAATCTCGACAACCCCCAGATCGCAGGCCACGCCCGTGTAACCGGCATCGAGTATTCCAGCGAGACGTTCGATTCGGTGGAGGCCGACACCGAGTTGTCCCCCGCGGCCGTGCATCTCCGTAACGCGGCAATCACGCGCGGTGCGTTCCGCGGGCAATTCCAACTGGACGTGGCGCTGCACAATTGGAAGGCCGATCCAAGCGGCCTCATCTTCGGCCGCGGCACGCTTCACGATGCTCCTCTGGCGGATCTGGCCGTGCTCGCCGGCGAACAGGGCCTTCCGCTGACTGGCTCGGTAGCCGGCTCCGCGCAGATGACCGGCACCATCGCTGACCCGCAAATCAGCGCCGATTTCGATTTGACCGGAGGCTCCCTGCGCAACGAGCCCTTCGATCGGTTCAGCGGCCACCTGAATTATGCCGGCAGCCTGATCGAGCTCACCGGCGGTCAGCTTACCGCGGGCGCCCGGCAGGCTGCGCTCGCCGCCAACTTCCATCACGCACCGGGCCACGCCGATACCGGCCGCCTGCACTTCGATGTGACCACCAACGCAATGCCTCTCGATCAGTTCCGGACCATCGAGAGCCGGCGGCCGGGCCTGCGAGGAACCGTGCAGATCAAAGCCGTCGGCGACGCCGACATTTCGCCGTCGCGCAATGGCGGCCAGCCATTTCGAATCGCCGATCTAGACGGCGAGGTCACAGCTCACGAGCTGCAGTTTGCCTCCCAGGCCCTTGGCGATCTGCATCTGACCGCTTCTTCGCAGGGTTCCTTGCTGCGCGCGCACCTGGAATCGAATGCCGCCAATTCCAATATCCGCGGCGATGGCGAGTGGCGGCTGGAAGGCGACTATCCCGGCAGCGCCACCATCGTGTTTCCCAAGCTCGACCTGGCGCAACTGCGCGCCTGGCTGGAACCATCCGCGGCCGGTACCCCGGCGCCGTTCTCCGGCTCGGCCGAAGGCCAGCTTCGCATCGAGGGACCGGCCGCCGATCCGCAAGCCCTCAAAGCGGAGCTGCGCATTCCGCAGTTCGACATCGGTCCGCCCGCTGAGAGTGGCCTCACCGCAAACACGCTGGTGCTGCACAATTCGGGCCCCATCGTGGTCCGCATGGCGAATGACGTGGTTACCGTCGACAGCGCCCGCCTGGTAGGCCCGTCCACCGACCTGGAGTTTACCGGCAGGACGCTTCTCTCGCAAAAGAACCCGCTCGATCTGCGCGTCAACGGCCATGTCGATCTCGCGTTGTTGCACGACCTGAACCCCGATTTTGACTCTTCGGGCACTCTGGCCACCGACGCCACCGTTCGCGGCGCTCTGGATGCGCCTCAAATCAACGGGCGTATGGAGTTCAAAAACGCCGCTTTCAGCATCGTGGGGATTCCCAATGGCGTTTCCAAGGCGAATGGCACGATCGTGTTCACGCGCGAACGCGCCACCATCCAGAGTTTCACCGGCGAAACCGGCGGCGGCAAGATCGAACTCACTGGGTTTGCGGGCTACGGCGAGGGCCCCGCCATCTTCCGCCTGCACGTCCGCGCGGAGGCGGTGCGAGTCCGCTATCCCGAGGGCGTGAGCACCGTAGCCGATGCCAATCTCAACCTCACCGGCGGCCTCGACCGCAGTATGGCATCGGGTACCGTCACCATTTTGCGCTCGGCGTTCAATCCCGAATCGGACTTCAGCTCTCTGCTGGCGAAATCCGCCGAACCGGTCCAGACGCCCTCCGCCCGCACCGGCCTCATAGGTGGGATGAACTTCGATATTCAGATCAACACGTCTCCCGATATCCAGTTTCAGAGCTCACTCACCCAGGACATTCAGATGGAGGCGAATCTGCGGCTGCGCGGGACGTTCAGCAATCCCGCGGTCCTCGGCCGCATCAACATCACCCAGGGCCGCGTGGCCTTCTTCGGGACCACGTACACCGTCAACCAGGGTTCCGTGGCGTTCTACAACCCCGTGCGCATCGACCCTATCCTGGATATCGATCTGGAAACCAAGGCCAACGGAGTCGACGTCACGCTCAACATTTCCGGCCCGTTCAACAAGCCGAACCTGACTCCGCGTTCCGACCCGCCCCTGCAATTCAACGAAATCGTCGCCCTGCTGGCCACCGGTCGCACCCCGACGTCCGATCCGACATTGCTTGCGCAGCAGAGCACATCGCCCCAGTCGTGGCAGCAGATGGGGGCATCCGCGCTGCTGGGCCAGGCCATCGCCAGTCCCGTTGCAGGCCGCTTGCAGCGTTTCTTCGGCGTGAGCCAGTTGCGCATCGACCCCTCCCTGCCCGGTGTCGAGAACAACCCCCAGGCGCGGCTCACGCTCGAGCAGCAGGTGACGCCGGATATCACGTTCACCTACATCACCAACGTCACCACCAGCAATCCCGAGGTAGTGCGCGTGGAGTGGGCGTTCTCCAAGCAATGGTCCGCCGTAGCGCTGCGCGAAGAGAACGGGTTATTCGGCGTGGATTTTTATCTGAAGAAACGGTTCTGAATGCGGCGGGTGAGGTCACACTGCAAAACCTTGTGGTTGGACCGGCATATTCAATCCCCAAAGCGTTTGACCAAAAGATCGAGGCCGGCGGCGTCGGCAAACGCTCGGAAATCCCGGTCTCTCGTGAGCAGAGGAAGCGCATGATCGATGCAGGTCTGTGCAATCAGGGCATCGCCAAGGCGCGCCTTGCGACGCTTCGCCAGCACCCTGGCTCGCAACGCGCCGGCCCGCTGCCAATAACCGGAGCTTACTTCGATGAGAGGCAACTCGGAGAGAGTATCACCAACATCCGGAGAAAGCTCCGGGGCGCTCAGCACTTCCGTGAGCACAGCTGGCACCATGACAACTTGACGGTCCTGGAGGGCCCTATCGAGCAGTTCGACGTCTCCGCCACCCTCGCCTTGCAGGAACGCGATCCAGGTGCTTGTGTCGACCGCAATCACCGATCTGCCTTAAGTTCAGTGAACGTGCGCGTGAAGCGGACTCTTCCCCGCAGTTGCCGTAGCCGCGCGTAAGCCTGCGATGCGGCGACTAACTGCAGGCCAGTGCGAACGGTCTGGGTGATGCCGCTTCCGCTCGCCTTCCGCGCCCTCTCCAGAAGTTCAGGCGGCACCTCGACGGTGATCTTTCGTGCTGCTCCCATAACATCGAGTGTACCATACCCAATACCAGCATTGGATATGGTCCACATGCGAAGCTCCGGCCCTGCGGCGGAAAGGCCATCCGCAGAATCGCCTTTACAATAAAGTCTCATGGACTCGCTGCCCATCGCCGGCGCCGGCGGCCTGGCCGCCGCCTCGTTCCTGGCGTGGGCCGTGCGCGGCCGCTCGTCGGCCGTCTTTGGCCCGTCGGTCTGGCGCGGCAATTCCGGCCGCCCAACAGTGGCTCTCACCTTCGACGATGGGCCCAGCGAGAGCACTCCCCAAATCCTGGAGATCCTGGCCCGCCACAGCGTGCCCGCCACCTTCTTTCAATGCGGGGCCAACGTCGAGCGTCTGCCCTCCGTGGCCCGCTCCGTCGCGGAAGCCGGGCACCTCATCGGCAACCACAGCCACACACATCCCTACTTCTGTTTTCATTCACCGCGCTTCATTGAAGCCGAATTGCGCCGCGCCCAGGAGACCATCGAAGCCCACACCGGAACCCGCCCCGCCTGGTTTCGCGCTCCTTTCGGCGTGCGCTGGTTTGGGATGGCGCGCGCGCAGCGGCATCTCGGCCTTACCGGCGTGATGTGGACCGTAATCGGGTATGATTGGAGTCGAAGTGGTGATGCCGTCGTAAGGCGCCTGTTGGCCCGCGTCTCGAATGGGGCTATTCTGTGTCTTCATGACGGACGGGAGCTTCGCGCCAGGCCGGATGTCAGCGCAACCATAGATGCCGTGCGGCGCCTCGTCCCGCTGCTGCGGGATCGGGGTTATGAATTCGAAACGGTAAGCCGATTACTATGTCCGACGAATTAATTCAGCGTGTACTGAAGGTGATCGCCACCTCCAAACGCATACCGCTCGAGACGGTCTCGATTGACGGCGACTTCCAGCAAATGGGCATCGATTCCATGGATGCGGTTGAGATTCTCTTCGCCCTCGAGAACGAATTCGATATCAGCATCCCCGACGACGAAGTGCGCAACGTCCGCAATATCCGGCAGATGTGCGAGGGCGTCGAGAAACTGGTTGCCGCCAAATCGGCCGGCACGCAGGCTGCCCAGTAGCGCATGCGGCGCGTGGCGATCACCGGGATTGGCGCGATCAGCGCCCTCGGCCGCAACACCGCGGAATTCGCCGAAGCGCTTCGCGAGGGCCGGTCCGGGATCGGCCCCATCGAATCCGCCGACGTGAGTCAACTCCGGTTTCAGAACGGCGCCGAAGTGAAAGGCTACAGCCACGCGCCCTACTTCGACGATCGCCGCGCCGACTTTCTGGACCGGTTCGCCCAGTTCGCCGTGATCGCCGCGCGCGAAGCCGTGGCGGATGCCGCCATCCAATGGACTCCTGAACTGTGCGAAACCGCCGCCATCATCACCGGTTCATGCGTGGGCGGGCAGAGCACCGAAGACACCGGTTTCCACGAGGTCTATAAGCTCGGCCACAGCCGCGTCCATCCGCTGACTATTCCGAAGACCATGGCCAACGCCGGCGCCAGCCACATTTCGATAGAGTTCGGCATCACCGGGCCAAGTTTCACCATCTCAACCGCGTGCTCCTCTGCTGGCCACGCCATCGGCCAGGCATACTGGATGGTGCGAACCGGCATCACCGAACTAGCGCTCACCGGGGGCAGCGAGGCGCCGTTCAGCTTCGGAATCCTCAAGGCCTGGGAGGCCATGCGCGTGGTCTCGCCGGATACCTGCCGGCCGTTCTCCAAAGGCCGCCGCGGCATGATCCTGGGCGAAGGCGCCGCCATGCTGGTGCTCGAACCGCTGGATGCAGCGCTCGCGCGGGGCGCGCGGATTCACGCCGAGATCGTCGGCTTCGGCATGTCGGCGGACGCCTGCCACATCACCCAACCCTCCGCCGAGGGCGCTGCCAGAGCCATGCGGGCCGCGCTGCGGGATGGCGGCCTGCAACCCGAGCAGATCGGCTACATCAACGCGCATGGCACGGCTACGCCGGCCAACGATCCAACAGAGGTAGCGGCGATTCGCGCGGTGTTCGGCGCCCACGCGGAGCGGCTGGCCGTGAGCTCGACCAAATCGATGCACGGCCACGCGCTCGGCGCCGCCGCTGCCCTGGAATGCCTTGCCACGATTCTGGCGTTGCGCGATGGCGTTCTCCCTCCCACCGCCAATTTCAACGAACCGGACCCTGAGTGCGACCTCGACGTGATCCCCAACCAGGCCCGGGAAGCAAAAGTGGAGTATGCTCTCTCGAACTCGTTCGCCTTCGGTGGATTGAATGCCGTGCTGGCGCTGCGAAGCCGCGGCTAGGACGGCGGCGCGCGGCGGGTTGCCAGGATGCGGACCGATTGACAATCGCTCCAAGTACGCACAAGCCTTAACTTGTGCCGGGCGAGCGCAGACTGGCCTGGACAACGCTGGAGCGTTATCCCACTCACGCGGATTCGAGGGACAGGGCTTCTTCGGCCTCGGGGTGTTCGGCTAAACGGACCAGGAGTTGGGAACCGTAGTCGAAACCTTTGTCGAAGGCTTTCAGGTTGAGCTCCTGGAACGCGGGCGGGACGGAGTCGGCTACGGCTTTGCGGAGCGCGTCGCGGTCGAGGAGGTTGGTCACGGCGCCGAAGAAACCGACCATGACTACATTTAGGACCATCTTGCGGCCCAGTTCTTCGGCGAGGCGCGTGGCGGGGACGCCGTAGACTCGGATGCCGTTGGGCAGCTTGTCGATGTGGACCAGCTCGCGCTCGGTGATGAGAATGCCGCCGGGCTTCAACTGCGGAGCGAAGCGGGTGTAGGCTTCCTGCGACATCACGACCAGGACGTCGGGATGGGTGACGTAAGGATAGAGGATCGGCTCGTCGGAGAGAATGACCTGGGCGCTGGACGATCCGCCGCGGGCTTCGGGTCCGAAGCTCTGGGTCATGGTGGCGTAGCCGCCCTGGAAAATCGCCATGGCTTTGCCGACCACGGCGGCGGCCAGAATCACGCCCTGGCCGCCAAATCCGGCAATTCGAATCTCGCTTAGCATTGGCTGCACATGACCTCCGGTTCGGCGTAGCGATCGCCCAGCGATTCGGTCATCAGCGACCGCATCAGTTCCATGTAGTCGGGGCGGTCGCGGTCGACAAATTTGCCGACCACGATCTCGCCGGACTTGGTGAGGGAGCATTCGCTGGTGGGGGCGCCGTGGCGCACCTTGCTCACCTGCTTATAGAACTTCATGGTGTCGAGGCCGTCGCCCATCTTGTTCCTGCGCTGGTAGAGGGTGGGGCAGGGCGAAAGCACCTCGATGAAGCAGAAGCCCTTCTTCTTGAGCACCTCCTCCATGGAGCGGGCGAGCTGCTTGACGTGGAAGGTGGTCCAGCGGGCGACGTACGCGGCGCCGGCGGCTTCGGCAAGCTGGACGAGGTTGAAGGCCGGCTCGAACACGCCGTAGGGCGAGGTGGCGCTGATGACATGGTCGGGAGTAGTAGGCGCGGTCTGCCCGCCGGTCATGGCGTAGGTGAGGTTGTTCACGCAGATGACCTTGAGATCCATGTTGCGGCGCGCGGCGTGGATGAAGTGATTGCCGCCGATGGCGAACAGGTCGCCGTCACCGGAGTAGACGACCACTTGCAATTCGGGATTGGAGAGCTTGAGGCCGGTGGCGAAGGGAATGGCGCGGCCGTGGGTGGTGTGGAAGGAATCGAGTCGCGCGTAGCCGGCCACGCGGCCGGTGCAGCCGATGCCGGAAACCACCGCGACCTTATCGAGGTTGGCCTTGGAATCGATGAGCGCGCGGGTGAAGCAATTGACGGTAGTGCCGATGCCGCATCCGGGACACCAGATGTGCGGCATGCGGTCCATGCGCAGGAAGGGCTCGACGGGGTTAATGGCGTCGGGGGGAATCTCGTAAGGGATTTCCAAGGATGCTTCGTTCATCGGGCTGCCTCCACGATCGCTCTGAGAATCACTTCGGGGTCGTGCACTCCGCCGCCGGCGTGCGGAACCAGTATCGCCCTGGCTTTGCCTTCGGCGGCGAGTTCGACTTCGTGGACCATCTGGCCCAGGTTCAGCTCAGGCACCACGAACGCCTTGACGCGTTCGGCGAGCTCGCGAATGTGCGGACGGGGGAACGGCCAGGCGGAAATGATGCGGAACTTGCCGGCACGGATGCCTTTGGCGCGCGCCAGTTGCAGCGCGCGCTGCGCGACGCGGGAAGTGATCCCGTAGGAGACCACGACCACTTCGGCATCCTCGAGGTTGGCGGTGTCGCAGATGGCGCGGCCGTTGGCGAAGGGTTTCACTTTATCGACGAGGCGGCGGACCATGCGGTCCTGGGTATCGACGCTCATGTTGGGATAGCCGCGCTCATCGTGAGTGAGGCCGGTGATATGGAAGCGGTAGCCGTCGCCGGCCTTGACCATCTCGGGGACGAGATCGGCCTGCGGTTCGAAGGGGCGGTACTGATCGGGCGGACGGTGAGTGAAGCGGCGAGGCTTGACTTCGATCTGACCGGCTTCGGGGATTACGACCTTTTCGGTCATGTGGCCGACGCATTCATCGAGCATCATCATGACGGGGACGCGGAATTCTTCGGAGAGATTGAAGCCGGTGATGGTGAGATCGAAGCATTCCTGGGGGGAATTGGGGCAGAGGGCTATGATTCCGTAGTCGCCGTGCGAACCCCAGCGGGCCTGCATCATGTCGGCCTGGGCGGGGAGCGTGGGAAGGCCGGTGGATGGGCCGCCGCGCTGCACGTTGACGAACACGCAGGGGGTTTCGGTGATGGCGGCGTAGCCGATGTGCTCCATCATGAGGGAGAAGCCGGGGCCGGATGTGACGGTGAACGCCTTGGCGCCGCCCCAAACCGCGCCCTGAATGGCGATGGAGGCGGCCAGTTCGTCCTCCATCTGGATGAACACCCCGCCGACGGTGGGGATTCTGGCGGCGAAGCGTTCAACCACTTCGGTGGAGGGGGTAATGGGGTATCCTGCGGCAAATCGCGCACCCGCCGCCAGGGCGCCCTCGCAGCAGGCGTGGTCGCCGTCGAGGAAGTGAACACCTGTTAATACGCCTTTGGGGTCAGCGTGCATGTTTCGCTCCGAAGATGGCAAAGTCCGGGCAGTACATCCCGCAAAGGTCGCAACCGCTGCATTTGTCGGGGGCTACGACGTGCGGGGGATGGTAACCCTTGGAGTTGAAAGCAGAAGAAAGAGCCAAAACGTGGGTGGGGCAGAACTCGACGCAGAAGCCGCAACCTTTGCAGCGTTCGACGGTAATGGCAACAAACCCTTTGGCCATGAAAACCCTCCGTGAGTGAGTCTGGAATAGTATGCACGCCAAGGGCCAAGTGGAGATATTCAGTCCTGAAACTCCTGAAAGCGTATTCATCGTTTTGTTGTGGGGATTTATGGGCCGCAGATGAACGCAGATAAACGCGGATTGAAGACAACAAGAGAGCTGCTTGGGGCTCATGGGCATTCCTCGGTCCGCGGGTTCTCATTGATACTGGAGGGGTTGCGTGGGCTTGGGGGAATTGACGCGGGTGGAGGCTCTGGAGCGGCTTGGGATTCGGCGGGGGTGGAGGTGGGGGTGGGGGCGGCATCGTTGGCTGCGTGATTCGGGACGGAGGCGCCATCGCTGGTGACAGGATCGGAAACGGGGGCGCCCTCGCCGGCGGTAAGATTCGGCACGGACGTGCCGCCGGCGGGGCCACCCGGGGCGTCGGAGGCGAAATCCGGGCGAACGGATGGGTTCGTTTCGTCCTTCATAAGTGGCCCGATTTCTTCGGGTTCGGCCTCCAGAATGGGTTCGTTTGGTAATTCTTTGCGCAGGCGCTTGAGGCGCTCGAACTCTTCGATGGCGCGGCGGTAGTGGCGTTCGGCCTGGGCCTGGTAGCGCAAGAACAGCGACCAACTGTTGGAGGCGCGGATGGTGCGGTGGAAACCTTCGGCCAGGATGTAGTTGCGATTTTGAGCGCGGGTGACCTGGAGGTCGCCGACGAGGTCTTCCTCCATGAGGATGTAGTCCCCGCCGTCGCGCGACATCACCTTATCGAGGCAGGTGGTGAAGAGGCCGGATTCGAGGGCGGCGGCGCGGAGGAGGCCCTGCTGGGCGAGGGCGATGCGCTCGATGGCGAAGAGCTCCTGGGAGTTGACGGGCTGATAGGTGGCGACGAGGTCAGCCTTGAGGTGGGCGATGGCGCGGAGGTCTTCGAGGCGGACGACGGCGAAGTTGGCGGCGGTGAAGCCGTGCTTGCGGGAGTTGCAGGCGGAACGGGCTTTGCCTTCGGGGGTGCGGGGGCCGGTGGAGCGGGCGGCGTTGGCGCGGTTGGCCGCGAGTTGCTTGTCGGAAATGGGGATTTCGGTATGAGACATTTCGAGAATAACCTTTCGATTTCAGGGATAGCACGGGGGTGGGTTGGGGTCTGAAATGGACACTGCGCAAGGGGTTGGGAGGAAAGGAGATAGAGTTTGGGAAATGGAAAAACGGGAAATTGGGGAAGCCATGATCGCTGCCACGATTGCGGCCTAAACGGTGATTACTGCTATCTAATTGATTTTGGCAACGCATCGCCGGCAGGGTCCCCCTGTATTGATCGGGAATTCTCGTCCCAGTCGGAGGCGAGGAGCGGATCGTGGTCCGGGTGTCTGCGCTGCGGCGCCGTCTCGGTCAGCCGGCATCACCTTCCGACAGACAGTCCTTGACCCACGCCGTGATGCGCTGATCGGCAGTGGCCGGATATGGGTACTTCAATAGCGAGGCCGTCTCCACGGCCAGCCACCGGAACAGGTCCATGGTCGCCAGCAGAGCGCGCCGGAGATCAGCCTCACTATAGTGAGCGAACGCGCCCTCCAGTTCCTTCACTGCGCGAGGGTCGGCCCACTCTTCCAGAAAACGGCCCCGCATCCAGGTGTCGTATTGCCAGCCGTTCCTGGCGCGGGCGTGCCACTCCGTCATCTGGCGCAGCCAGTGTTTCATGCGCTCGTCACAGGCCGACTTCGCCCACCATATTTCGCCGCGCCGAATGTGCTTCGCGGTCCAGACCGCGTGATACCAAAAGCCGTTTACCACCTCCAGAAACTCGGACTCCGCCGGCGGACAGACGGGCGGCGCCGCGACGTCGAACAGTTTCAGGTACTCCGCCAGCCCATCCTTGTCCAGCAGCACGCGAATGCCGCGCCGGACCATGGCGCAGAAGCCTTCCGCCTTGCGCATCAGCCGCGCGGCATAGGGAAGCTGGAACAGCCGCGGAAGTCTCTTGAGAATCCGTACCAGGAATACCAGCGTTCGGGCGAGTCGCTGAGGGATGAAGGCGCAGTCCACATCGAGGCCGCCCTCGAAGATGACGCGGCGCTGCTGTTCCTCTCCCGTGGATGTCTTGTCGCAGAACGTGACCCAGGGCGTGCCCAGGCGGTCCAGCCAGTCGGATTGAGTCAGATAGCGCCGTGGGTTCGCCGCGACGATAACCAGATCCAGGTCCGACCACTCGTCGGCGGGATGTTCCACGCGCGCGCGAGAGCCGACAACAATCGCGGCACGAATATCGGGCTGGGCTTCACCCCACTTGATGAATGCCTCGACTAAGTGCTCGTAAGCCAGGGCGGTTTGGCTCATCCTCGGCACCTCCTTGGCGACGCATCGCTCCCGCTCAGGCTGACCCGGACGAGGCTGGCCACGAGGCCCTGCGACGAGGGCGCCGGCGAAAACCTCCCGCCGCCCGGCGTGAGATATAGCGGCCTAGCAAGCCGCTCGATGAGCCGAGTCCTTCTCATTGAACCGTAACACAGGCGATGCCCGGATCGATGAGACTACCTCGTTTATTTCGGCTTCCGGGGGAAATATCTTGACTCCGTGCCCCGGTATCCGCGCGATGAGCATACACGACAGGTTTCAGCATTGCCGCCCACTTATCCGAGCAAAGGTCCGCCCGATATCGATCGAGTTCCATGCAATCCGACTGTCATGCGCTTCGGCGCTCGCGGAAGGTGACCCATGCCTGCTTTGCGAAAGTGACCCACCCGTCTGCTACGGCGCCAGATTGACGCCGTGAGCGAGGGTCATACGATACGAGCGGCGCCGTTCCTACAGGCGCTACTATGGTGGCGATCGGGGGGACTGTCGGCCAGCACGGTACGAGCGGCCGGCGCGCCAACTGCGTCGCGCCGGCCGAAGCTGTGAAGTGATGCGCTCCGGTAACTTTCCGCTCCCTGGTGGATAGTATCAATGTGGGTGACACGAAGGCCGCCAGTTTCGCCGGACTCTACACCGCCTACGCTCGCGACGTCTACCGCTTCGCTTTCTGCCTGAGCGGCGATGCCGCGGCCGCGCAGGACATCACCTCGGAGACGTTCCTCCGGGTTTGGACCTCCACCGAGCCGGTGCGCGTCACCACCGTGAAATCCTGGCTGTTCGTGATCGCCCGTAATCTGTATCTGCACGAACGGCGGACCATCCGGCGGCGGGAGCCCCTCGACGATCGAATGGCGTCGGGGCAGTCCCTGGAGGACGACGCAGCGGTGAAGCAGGAGTTTGCGCGCGTGTCGGCGGCGATGGCCCAACTGCCTGAAATAGACCGCTCGGCGCTGTCGCTGCGCGCCGTGGAAGGGTTGCCGTACGAGGAGATCGCCGCGGTTCTGCGCATCTCGATCGCGTCGGCCAAAGTGAAGGTGCACCGCGCACGGTTGCGCCTGGGAGCAATTTGCCATGAACATCTCAAAAGAAGTCATTCGTGACCTGCTGCCCGCCTACGTCGCGGGCGAGGCCAGCGCGGACACTCGCGCCCTGGTGGAGAGCGCTCTGGCGGAGCATGCGGAGCTGCGCGCCGAAGCAGCTATGCTTGGGACAGTGCCATCCGCCGGCGCAACGCCGCCTGGCGATCTCGGTCTGGAGACTCTGAAACGAACCCAGCGCCTGCTGCGCCGCCGCGCGTTGCTGGCCGGCTACTCGGTCTTCTTCAGCACGCTTTCCCTGGCGCTTTTCGATCGAAGTTGGGGAATCGCCGGGCCTTTGTGTCAGACCGTCTGCCTCCTGCTCGCCGCGGCCGGCTGGGCGCTGTTTTTCAAGAACGCCGCGCGTATGCACGTCGCCGGACTCGAGGCGCCAGGCACGCCGTTCCCCATGTTGGCCTGGTATGGCGCCTCCGTGGTCTACTCCACGGCGGCACTGCTTGACGTTCAGGAATGGACTGGACACGATATGGGCCTGTGGACGCTCCCATTCATGCTGGTCTTCTGGTTTCCCGTCTACCGGATGGGTCGCCATCTGCGCCAGTTGCGCGATACCTCCCCGAGCGACCTCGAGTCGCCTCTCAATCTGGCCAAGAATCCCGACGCGTAACATGGCGCCTGCTTCGGCGGCACTTGATCGTGCGTCACGGAGGCTAATCCTTCATCCCCGCCCGGCGCAGATACCGGTTGCAACAATTCCGTCCGCGACTTCATGAATCTAGTCCCGTGACCGCCTGACAAGGCGCCAATTAAACTCCGCGAGAGCGATTGCGCCCGGGCGCTTCGGCGCCTCCGTAG
>Ga0335081_10001821_pt1 | contig 33777 bp, 20 predicted proteins | sample Lox_Sample_35_FD_206713 | JGI IMG/M metagenome (GOLD analysis project Ga0335081, IMG submission 206713) | Soil microbial communities from Loxahatchee National Wildlife Refuge, Florida, United States - Lox_Sample_3.5 | ecosystem: Environmental > Terrestrial > Soil > Wetlands | place: USA...
CTAGTCCCGTGACCGCCTGACAAGGCGCCAATTAAACTCCGCGAGAGCGATTGCGCCCGGGCGCTTCGGCGCCTCCGCAGCGCAATAAACCAGGCGGGCACGGGACTAGGGACCAATTGGCGATCGGCCCGCAGGTTGGCAACCGGTTGGCAACCTGCCCTACAGCGGCATCAACGGCAGGATTTTCGGTAGGGAGCGGAGTCGCCGATCAACTGGATCCATTCGCGTTCGTCCAGGTTGCGATTGGCGAGGGCGCACGCCTGCCGCTCCCATACGTCGGGCCGGAGGTCCCATATGACGGCGCCGTCGTCAAAGGCGCCGGAACCAAGCCAGCGCCCGTCGGGGCTGAACTGCAAGCTGGTCACGAACCCGCCGTCGCTGGCGACCGTCTCGCCGAGACGTTGGCGCCTTTCGAGGTCCCAGAAGACGATTCGTCCACCTGCGGCACAAGCCACCATTTTTCCATCAGGGCTGAAGGCGAGGGCACGGACGGGGCCGGAGTGACCGGTCAGCGCCGGCGAGAGCTCCTGGCCGGATTGCGTGTCCCACAAGCGTACGCTGTCGTCGAAATCGGCTGTGCCAATGGCCGCGGATGCCAGTAGCTGGCCGTCCGGACTGAACGCCAACGTCTGGACGGCCATGCGATGGGCTTTGATAGCGGGCCAAAGGAGTCGACGGGAATCTCTGTCCCAGAGCGCCAGGGTGCCGTCAAAACCGCCGGAAGCGAGCCGGCGGCCATCGGGGCTGAATGCCAGCGCCATGACCATGTGATCAGGGGACGCCATGGTAATGGGGAGCCGATTAGGCGTAGCGCTTCCGGCGCGAAGAAACAGGACCGAGCCGTCGCTCCAGGCGGTGGAACTTCCGTCTGGACTGAACGCGACTTGCGACACTGCGTCGGTGGTGCCTGCCAGTGTCGCTTTGCTTGCCGTTCCGCTCGTCATTTCCCATCCGATGACGCGGTCCTTGGCGGCCGAGAGCAGCCTGGCCCCGTCAGCAGTGAACGCGAGGCTGAGGACCTGATTGGAGTGGCCTCGCAGAGGAGCGCGAAGCGGCCGCCCGCGATCCGGGTCCCAGAGCATCACGCCGTTTTCCATGGTGGCGGCGGCGAAGACTCCACTGTCGGGGCTGAATGCGACGCTTGAGACACCATCGCTCTCGAGGGGTTTGCCAAGAACGCTGAGCGGGTCCGTGGCCCAGCGTATTACAGTATTGTCGCGGCCGAGCGAGATGAGGGAACGGCCGTCGGCGCTGAAAGCCACGGCCATGGGTGGCGCGGCGTGCCCCTTGAGCGGGTCGCCGATGGGACTGCGGCTGGCGACATCCCAAAGGATCACGTTCCGGTCTTTCGCCGCGGAGGCCAACGTGCCCCCATCCGGGCTGAACGCGAGACTCAACCCCCAGGCGTCATTGCCCAAAGGCCATTTCTCGTGGCCGCTGAGAGGCGGCCCGAGCGCCCGGCCGGTCTTGATATCCCACAGAATCACGGTTCGATCTTCGCTGCCGGATGCCAGGATCCGTCCGTCGGGCGAAAAGGCGAGCCCGAAGATTTGGGCGTGGTGTCCGACAAGCGGCGCGCCGATCGGCTGCCCGGTGGCGGCGGCCCACAGAACGATGGTGCCATCGTGCGCACCGGATGCCAGCACTGCGCCGTCCGGACTGAACGCCAGCGCATTCTCCCAGCGTTTCGGACGCAGGGGCGGCACGTGCAAGCGGCGGTTGGCGATGTCCCAAATCAAAATGCCCGCGGCCGATTCGTAGGCTGCGAGGCGCGACTCATCCGGGCTGAAACTCAGGACTGAAGGGGCGCTGCCACGGTCTAACCCGTCACTGAGGGCAGTCGCGGCGGCCCGATTCCGCACGTTGCGGATGACTACGCTGCCGGCCTCGCCTGTAGCAAAGGAGTTGCCGCCGTCGCTTACCGCTACGATCTTCACGCGTCCGTGGCCGTCCAGTTCGCCGAGTATCTCCAGAGACCGCTCGGTGGCGGATTGGATGTAGACGGCGCCAGTGTCGTCGTCGAGGGTCACGATGGTGCGGCCGTCGCGGCTCAGCGCCGCGGCACGCCAATTGTGTGGCGGGCCGGTGACGAAGTAGCGGAGATGGGGGCTGTAAACCAGCACCGAGAGCAGGGCTTGGCGGGCTTCAAATGTAGGCGCGGCGCGGAAAGCTTCCACGCCTTCCAATAGCGCCCGGTCCAGACGCAAGGGCATTTCTCCGACGGCTTGAGCGGCGAGCTGGCGGGAAAGCGCCGTCATGCGCCGGTCTTCGGCCAACTGCCGTTGCTGATCGGCGATGTGAGCCTGTTCGACGGCTTTGCCGGTCTGCTCCTTGGCGATAACGGTTTCGTGGCGTGCGACGTTGCGTTCCGTTCGGGCATAGACCGCGGCGAGGCCTAGGGCTGCCGCGAGGAGCGAAAGCACGACTACCGCCGCCGATGCAATTCTCAGAGTCTTGCGATGCTGCCGGAGGTCTTCGCTATCCAGTTCGTCCTTAGGCCTGGCGTGCAACGGCGCGGCCAGGTCCAGGATGGCGTCGCGAAACCTCGCGTCGTGCAGAAACGGCTGGCGGTGGGCCCAGGACAAGTCGACGTAGAGGGGCTCCTGAGGGAACGCGCCACGCAAGGCTTGAGGGAGGGACGTGGTGGACGGCCAGTCGAAGTCGCCGGTAGTCGAACTCCAGGCGACTTCGCCGCCGGTGATGACGATCAGAATTTTGTCCGTGGTGCGGTTGTGGAGGAACCAGCTCACTTCCTGGTTCACCCACTCGGACTTGGCCGCCTGCGGCGAGGCGAGCAGAAGAAAGTACTCGGATACCTCCAGGGCTCTGACGATCGAATTCCACAGCGCGGGGCTTGCGGAGAGACCGGTCTTGTCGCGGAAGATGCGCACGGCGTAGGTCTTGTACCAGGGACGGGCGAAACCCTGTAGCGCGGCCTGAACGGACGCCGCGAGGTCGGCGTCGGCCGCATGACTGTAGGAAATGAACCCGTCGTACCGCAAACAGTATCTCCTGGCGTACCCAGACGTATTCCCTATAGTAATGTAACCGGCTCACGCGCAAGGTCTTGTCAAAGATTAGACAGGTGGCCTGTTCCTGCCGATAAGCTACAGGGGAGTCGTGCTGATGAAACTAACGTGCGCCGTGGTTTGCGCCGCCATATTGGCGACGACGATGGCTTGCATGGGGCAGGCGCCGTCACGGAGCAAGGCGGCTGCCGCGCCTGCGGGTCTTTCGGTGGAAGACGTGATCAAGCTGGCCAAAGCCGGACTGAGCGAAGACATCATACTGCACGAGATCAAAAAAAGGAACCACGCGTTCGAACTCACCACCGACCAGATCATCGCGCTCAAAACCGCGAATGTGAGCGACCGGGTTGTGGCGGTCATGATCGATCCCTCCAAGCCGGAAGCGAAGGATGCGGTTCGAGCGGAGGCACCGGCTCAAACAGCGCCGCCCAGTATGCCACCACCGGTTGAACCGCGGAGCGTGGAACCGCCGGCGAGCGCGCCAGCGCCCGTGGAGACCGGGTCGGGGCTGCCCGGTGAGGTCGGCGTCTACGCCCGGAAACAGAACCGGTGGGAAGAAGTGGCGCCGGAAATCGTGTACTGGAAAACCGGCGGCGCGTTGAAGACCATCGCGACGGCGGGAATCCTGCGTGGCGATGTCAACGGGCGCGTGCCGGGCGTTAGCAGCCATACGAGCTTCGCGACGCCGCTGGAGTTGCTGATCGTTGCGCCGGAAGGCGTGGTGGTGGAGGAGTACCAGTTGGTTCGGCTGCGACCAAACAAGGATAGCCGCGAATTTCGCACGGTGACGGGAGGGGTACTGCATTCGCAGAGCGGAGCGTTTCGCGACATGGTGAGCTTCGGCAGCAAGAAGGTAGCGAGCCGAACCTACCAGGCGACTTTCCCATTGGATGCCGGCCCGGGTGAGTATGGCTTGCTGCCGCCGGGATCGTCCAACGGATCGGGAAAGATCTATTCCTTCCGCATCAGGTTCTCCGAGGAGAATTGAGGGGCTCATGCGCCGAACGATCTGCTTTTTGTTGCTTACGGCTGTCGCGGCTTTTGCGCGGATCACCGTGGATGACGTGGTGCGCCTGGCCAAGGCCGGCGTGAGCGAGGAGATCATACTGGAACAGATCCGTCACCAGAACCAGGCGTTCGACCTGACGGCGGATCAGATCATCCAATTAAAACAGGGAGGGGTGAGCGAACGGGTGATCCGGCTCATGCTGGCGGGGCCGGCGGCAGTGCAACCGTTATCTCACCCGCCCGCGGAGGTTTCGCATCCGGCTGTGGCATCGGCTCCCGCGGCTCCCGCGGCAGCGCCGGTCACTCCCGCGCAATGGGCGCCGCACAGCGATCCCATGGGCTTCTCCGTCAATCGTCCGGCGGGTTGGGAGCTTCACGCGGACCAAAAGACGGGCCGCATCGTCATCCGGGGAGCGCAGGGGCAGCAGGCCGTGATCTGGCCGGTGTTCCTCGAAAAGCAATCGCTGGATGAAAGGACGGCTGGAATGCTGGTGAAACAACTGGCGCACCGCGCCGATCCGGAATTGGCTTGGGGGGCGCCTGAGGTAGTAAGCGGCGCGGCACGCGTGCTGGCGCGCGGGACCTCGAATGGCGCTGCCATCATCCGCTGGAATGTCTTGCCCGACGGCACGGCCATGTATTTGTTTTGCGTGACCGCGCCGGCCGCCGTATACCGCAGTTCCGTGGATGCATTCACCGGTATTCTGAACAGTTTTCAGGTCACGCCGGCGGCTGCCGGCGGCGTTACTCCCACGGCCGCTGCTCCGGCGCCCGCGGTGCTGAAATGGACGCGCTGGACCGATCCGCGCGAAGGGGCATTCGGCGTTTCGGTCCCACAAGGCTGGAGCATCACCGGCGGGTCGATTCGCTACTCTGCCACGGACATCCGCGAGAGTGTGGTGGTGCTGGCGCCCGATCAGAGAATCCGCATCACCGTAGGCGACGCCAATATCGGAGCGTATGCCGAGCCGAACATGATGTACGCGAGAGCCGGTCTGCGCGAGGGGATGTTCACGTCTCTGGGCGATGGGTCGAAATTGCAGATTCGCCGGTTTACGGCGGCGTCGCAATTTGTTCGCGAGTACATTACCGGGCCGGCTTTGCGGGATTGCACCGGCGTGCAGATCCTCTCCGAGAACCAACGGCCGGATCTGGCTGCCGCGTCGGAAGAGCAGGCGCGCGCCCATCGTGTGCCGAATGTGCGGATCACCACCGGCGGAATTTCGTTCTCGTGCACCTGGAACGGAGCGCCCGCGCGCGGGTACTATGCGGCCGTGACCGCCTTCGTCCCTTCGCAAATGGGCGGCATCTGGTACGTGGACCCGCTGTATGGGTATGTGGCCTCGAGCGAGCGTCAACAAGAGGCCGAAACGATCAGCCGCCACGTCTATGAATCGATGCAGGTGAATTCGGACTGGAAACGGAAAGAAGACCAGATGGCGGCCGATGCCGTCGCCGCCGACAATGCACGCTCGGCGGAGATCCAGGCACGGGCCCGCAAGGCCATCGCGGAAAATCAGCAGGCGACTTCCGACATGATCGTCAAGGGCTACGAGGCGCGTTCCCGCGTCTATGACGAGATCGCTCGCAAGCGCGAAAACGCCATTCTGGGAACAGTGGACATTGTGGACCCCAGCACCGGAAAACAGTACAAGGTGGACAACTACTCCGATTACCACTGGATGAACAATCAGGGGGTCATCGCCGGAACCAAAACGGCCACATCACCGGGTGTCGACTGGCGGCAGATGATTACGCTGCCTTAAAGCACGCGATTCGCAGGTAAGCTCACCCACAACCCTGTTGCAGGAACTAATTCATTGGACATAGAATGGAACTTGGTGCGGACGGTCTTCAGTTCGTTGATGGTGGTTCTCATCTTAGCAGCGCTATTCTTTGGGAACTGCTTATCGTGCCCGCAAATGCTGTGGGCCTGGGCGTCGCACTCCGCGCCGCATAGCTGCTGTCACCGGCCGCAACCGGTTTCCGCAGGCTGCCATACTCAGAACATGCAGCATTTTGTGAGTGGAGGGCCCGCCACTCACGCGCCTGCTCCGCAACCTGCTGCAGAGGCCGTGATGGCAACACCGCCAGTTGTCTTGTCCGGCAGCTGGACTCCCCCCGTTTCGCCCGCCGAGCACGCCCCGCCGGACGTGCTGGCGATCAGTTCCTCTCTCCGGATCTAGACACAGCGTCGCACGTATCCCATCCCGCTCCCTGACGGTTGCGGCTCAAAGGCCGCGCCAAAGTGAGTTGGGCAGAGGCGCACTTGTCTGCAGATCCAGGGGAAAGGAAATGAGAATTCAGCGACCGTTTTGGCTATTGCTTTTGCCCGCGCTGGCTGCGGCGCAACCGCTGCCGTCGCTGGTGGAGGAAGCGCTGCGCAACAACCGGGAGATTCTCGCGGCGCAAAGGAAATATGAGGCGGCACGGCAGCGTCCGAGCCAGGCAGCGAGCCTGCCTGAGCCGACCGTCTCGGTGGGTTATACGGCCAACGGTGCGCCGTATCCAATAGCGGGCATTGGCCGGGCGGTTACCAGCAATGCCGGCATCATGATCTCGCAGGAGATGCCGTTTCCCGGTAAGCAGAAATTGCGCGGAGAAATCGCCGCCAGGGAAGCAGATGCCGAATGGGAACAATACCGCGCGGTACGTCTGAACGTGATCGCGCGGCTGAAGCAGGCATACCATGAGCTGCACCACGCCACCGTCGGAATTACTTTCACGAAGCGCAACCAGGATTTGCTGCAAGACATCCTCCGCGTCACCGAGGCCCGTTACGCAGCGGGCCGCGCCGCGCAGCAGGATATCTTCAAGGCCCAGACGCAGTTCTCGATCTTCGAGACCCAGTTGCTGCGGTACGAACAGGAGCGCCTCGCCAAGGAAATCGAGATCAACGCGCTTCTCAACCGGCCGCACGGCGTCCACGTTGACGTGCCGGCAGATATTCCGGCGGGCGAGTTGCCCGCCACCCTGGACCAGTTGCTGGGGCAGGCGCGCACAGCCGCTCCGCCATTGGTGAGCGCGCAGAAACTGATCCAGCGCAACGAATTGGCCGCCAACCTGGCGCGCAAGGATTACTACCCCGACTACACTCTCTCGGGTGGCTACTTCAACCAGGGCGGCCTGCCCCCAATGTGGCAATTCCGGGTGGATTTCAAACTCCCGGCCTACTTCTGGCGTAAGCAGCGCGCCGCGGTCAACGAACAGGAATTCGCCGCGACGGAAGCGCGCCATACCTACGAAGCTTCCAATGTGGCGCTTCAATCACGCATCCGCGAAGAGTACACGGTGGCGGAGACCGCGCGCAGGCTGGTGGACCTGTATGAGAAATCCGTGATCCCGGAGGCCCAACTGGCGCTCGAATCGTCGCTCGCCGGTTACCAGACGGGCGCGGTGGATTTTCTGTCCGTGTTCGCGAATTTCATGAATGTGGTGGACAACCAACTGATGTACCACGAGGAGATCATGCAGTTCCACCTGGCGCTGGCCCGGCTCGAGGAACTCACCGGGGTGGAGTCGAAGCAATGAGAAAACTCTTGATCGTGTTGGCAGTTGCAGTGGCGTTCACGGGCGGCTATGGTTACGGCCGCTGGTACGGCAAGGCCACGCCTTCGGGGAACGTCGCTCGCAAGGTTCTCTACTGGGTCGACCCGATGCATCCGCAGTACAGATCGGACAAGCCGGGGATTGCGCCCGATTGCGGCATGAAGCTGGTGCCGGTCTATGCGGAGGGCGAAGGCGCGGCCCAGCCAGAGAACCTTCCGCCCGGTACGATCGCCATCAGCCCCGAAAAGCAGCAGCTCATCGGCGTGGCTTACGGCACGGCCGAGTATGAAACCGCGGTGGAGCCGATTCGCGCCGCGGCGCGCGTCACGCTGGATGAGACCCGCATCGCCAAAATCCAGTCCAAGCTGGAAGGCTGGATCGACCAGGTCTTCACTGATTTCACCGGCAAGCCGGTGCGGAAGGGCGATCCGCTGCTCACGGTCTACAGCCCGGAGGCGCTGGCCACGCAGCAGGAATACCTGCTCGCCGTCAAGGCGCAGCGCACGATGCAGGACAACCCGCTGCACGAAATGATGGAAAGCACCGATAACCTGGTCGCCGCGGCTAGGAAGCGCCTCGAACTGTGGGATATCAGCGACCGCCAGATCGAGGAGATCGGTCGAACCGGAGAAGCGCTCAAGAATCTGACGCTCGATTCGCCCATCTCCGGCTTCGTGATGGAGCGCAATGCCTTTCCCAAACAGCGCGTCACGCCGGAGACGGTGCTTTACACCGTGGCGGACCTCTCCACGGTTTGGGTGATCGCGGACGTGTTCGAATACGAAGCCGCCAACGTCCGGCTGAACCAGCCGGCCAGCCTCACGCTCACTTACCTTCCGGGCCGCGTGTTTCGCGGCCGCGTGAGCTACATCCTGCCGCAGGTGGATCCCGCCACCCGCACGATCAAAGTACGGCTGGAGTTCGAAAACTCCGGCCTGATGCTGAAACCGGATATGTACGGCGAAGTGGAGGTTCAGACCGGCGGCGTGCGGCGGCTGATGGTTCCGCAATCGGCGGTGTTGAATTCGGGCGACCGGCAAGAGGTGTTCCTGGATGGCGGCGACGGGCATTTCACGCCGCGGACCGTCAAGATCGGCGCGCAGATGGGCGACCGCGTCGAGATCCTGAGCGGGTTGCAAGCGGGCGAGCGCATCGTGACCTCCGGCAACTTCCTGATCGACTCGGAGAGCCAGCTCAAGGCGGCCATGAAATGATTAACCGGATCATTGAACTGTCGGCCGGAAATCGTTTTCTGGTGCTGTTGTTGGTGGCTGCCGCCGCGGCGACTGGTTGGTGGGCGCTGAACACCATTCCGCTCGACGCCGTCCCCGATCTGAGCGACACCCAGGTGATTGTCTATTCGCGCTGGGACCGTAGCCCGGACATCATGGAGGACCAGGTAACGTACCCGATCGTCAGCGCCATGCTGGGCGCGCCCAGGGTCAAGGATGTGCGCGGATTCTCTGACTTCGGCTACTCGTACGTGTACATCATTTTCGAGGACGGCACGGACATTTACTGGGCGCGGTCGCGGACGCTGGAATATCTCTCTAAGATTCTGCCCCGGCTGCCGCAAGACGTGAAGACCGAGCTGGGCCCGGACGCGACGGGTGTGGGATGGGTCTTTCAGTACGCGCTGGTGGACACATCGGGCCACAGCCTGGCGGATCTGCGCTCCACGCAAGACTGGTTCCTGCGGTACCAGTTGCAGGCCGTGCCGGGTGTAGCGGAAGTGGCGCCGTTGGGCGGTTTCGTGCGGCAATACCAGGTCAACGTGGATCCCAACCGGCTGGCGGCGTACGGCGTGCCGATTTCCAAAGTGGTGGCGGCGGTGCGCGGAGGGAACAACGATGTCGGCGGGCGGCTGGTGGAATTCACCGGCCGCGAGTACATGGTGCGGGGCCGCGGGTACGCCCGCTCCACCGAAGACCTGGCCAACATCTCACTCGGCGCCAGCCCGTCCGGCGTCCCGATTCTAGTGCGCGACATCGGCACCGTGACGCTTGGCCCGGACATGCGGCGCGGGGTGGCGGATCTCGACGGCAGGGGTGAAGCAGTCTCCGGGATCGTGGTGATCCGGCAGGGTGAGAACGCGCTGCGCGTGATCGAACGGGTGAAGGCCAAGCTGAAGGAGATCGAGCCGGGGCTGCCGCCGGGCGTAACAGTCGTAACGGCGTACGACCGCTCGGAGTTGATCCTCGCATCGATCGACAATCTGAAGCGCACCCTGATCGAGGAACTAGCGGTGGTGGCGCTGGTGATCCTGATCTTTCTGTGGCACGTCCCGAGCGCTGTCATTCCCATTCTGACGATTCCGATCGCGGTGCTGATTTCGTTCGTGCCGATGCGTCTGATGGGAATGAGTTCCAACATCATGTCGCTGGGCGGCATCGCCATCGCCGTGGGAGCCATGGTGGATGCGGCCATCGTGGTGGTGGAGCAGACGCACAAGAAACTGGAAGGCGCTTCCGGAAGCTGGACGGCAGCCGACTACCGCCGCGCGATCGTCGAAGCCGTGAAAGAGGTCGGTGGGCCGAGCTTCTTCGCGCTGCTGGTGATCGCCGTGTCGTTTCTGCCGGTACTGACGCTGGAGGCACAGGAAGGCCGGTTGTTCAAACCGCTGGCCTACACCAAGAATTTCGCCATGATCGTGGCGGCGGTGCTGGCCATCACGCTCGATCCGGCTTTGCGCCTCTTGTTTTTCCGCAGAGAGGGCTTCCGCCTGAAGCCGCGGTGGTTAGCGGCGATCGTCAACGGCGTGCTGGTGGGCAAGATCCATTCCGAGGAGAAGCACCCCATCAGCCGCATCCTGATGCGGCTCTATGAGCCGGTGGTCGCATGGAGCCTGCGGTGGAAATGGGCCGTGATTCTCGGGGCCGTGGCGCTGGTTGGGTTGACGGTGCCGGTGTATCAACGGCTCGGCTCGGAGTTCATGCCGCCGCTCGATGAGGGCGTCCTGCTGTTCATGCCGAGCACGCTGCCAGGCATTTCGGTGACGGAAGCGCAGAGACTCATGCAGGTGCAGGATCGCATTCTGATGAGCTTTCCGGAGGTGGACCGCGTGCTGGGCAAAGCCGGCCGCGCGGAGACATCCACGGATCCGGCGCCGCTCTCCATGATGGAGACCGTGATCCAGCTCAAGCCGAAGTCGCAGTGGCGAAGAGCCGCCACGTGGTACGACCATTGGCCGCGGTGGACGAAAAGATTTTGTGAACACATCACGCCGGACCACATTTCAACCGACCAGCTTGTCGAGGAAATGAACCAGGCGCTGCGCATCCCTGGTGTCTCCAACGCATGGACCATGCCCATCAAAAACCGCATCGACATGCTGACCACCGGCGTGCGCACGCCCGTGGGCATCAAGGTGTACGGCCCGGACCTGGGGCAGATCGAGCGAATCGGCGCCCAGATTGAGCGCGTGTTGCCGCAGGTCGCCGGCACGCGCAGCGTCTTCGCGGAGCGGGTGGGCGGAGGCTATTTCCTCGATTTTGATCTCAAGCGCGATCAACTCGCGCGCTATGGCTTAACCGTCGACGACGCACAGATGGTGGTGATGAACGCCATCGGCGGCGACAATGTGAGCACCGCGATCGAGGGTCGCGAGCGCTACCCCATCAACGTGCGCTACTACCGCGACGCGCGAAGCTCGCTCGACCGGCTGAGCCGGGCGCTCGTTCCGGCGATGGACGGGAGGATGCAAATCCCTCTGGCGCAGATCGCCACCCTCAAACTGACCACCGGCCCATCCATGCTACGCAACGAAAATGGGATGCTGAACGGGTACGTGTATGTGGATGTGGCCGCCCGCGACGTGGGCGGGTACGTGGCCGAAGCCAAGCGCGTGGTGCGCGAGCAGGTGGCGCTGCCTCCGGGCTACACGCTGGCCTGGAGCGGCCAGTACGAAGCCATGGAGCGCGTCCGCGAGCGTCTGAAAGTGGTGCTGCCGCTGACGCTCTTCCTGATCTTCGTGCTGCTGTATCTCAACACGAGGTCGACCGCCAAGACGGTGCTGATCCTGCTGGCGGTGCCTTTCTCGGCGGTGGGAGCGGTATGGCTGCTGTATCTGCTGGGATACAACATGAGCATCGGAGTGTGGGTGGGGCTGATCGCGCTGATGGGCGTGGACGCCGAAACCGGCGTCTTTATGTTGCTGTACCTCGACTTGGCATATGAAGAGCGGCGGCTCGAGGGCCGGATGCACGGCATCGGGGACTTGCAGCAGGCGATTATTCATGGCGCCGTGAAACGCATCCGCCCGAAATTCATGACGGTCGCCACAATGTTTGTGGGGCTGGCGCCGATCATGTGGTCGGTGGGGACCGGAGCGGATGTGATGAAGCGCATAGCCGCGCCGATGATCGGCGGGATTTTTACTTCTTTCTTGCTCGAGCTGGTGGTTTACCCGGCTCTTTACGAGGTATGGAAATGGCGTTCTGTAAGACAGGCAGCATGATGCTGGCAGTTGTCGCGGTTGCGTCCGCCGCGCAGTTCACCATGCGGCACGAGCACTGGCAGGATTACTGCACCGGCATACTGACGGTCGATAAAGACGGCGTGTCATTCGCCGGTCCCAAGAAGCATAAGTGGACGTGGAAATATGCGGATATTCAGGAGCTGAAGCTGTCGCCTGAACGAATCTATGTGCTGACATACGCGGACAATAAGCTACTGCTGGGCACGGACCGCGGATATAACTTCACTGGCCAGGTTCCGGTGGCGGATGTGCGGGCGCTGGCTTGGTCTCATCTGGACCGCCGGTTCGTGGCCGCTTTCGGGGAACCCAGGGAAGCCGCCTTATGGTCGCTGCCGGTGAAGCACCAGCTTCGCATTAGCGGTACTGAGGGCACACTGAGCGTGTTTCCGGATCGCATTGTCTACGCCACCACGGGGAAGGACGACTCACGCACCTGGCGCTACTCCGATATCGAAAGCATCAGCAGTTCCGGTCCGTACCAATTGACGATCACGAGCTTTGAGCGGGCGCTGTCGCACTACGGCGACCGGAAGGGCTTCAACTTTCAATTGAAGGAACCGATCACGGAAGCGCGTTACAACGAGCTGTGGATGGAGATTGAAAGGAAGAACGGCAGGGTGCAGTAGGCCGGTTGGTTATGGTGCCGGTGGATTGGCGAGGCGCTTCCCGATCTCCGGCATCCGGCGATCGGGGTCGTTCATTTGCGCACGCCAATCCTACTCTGAAACCGCCTTCGCCTCAATCAGAGCCCGGACTCCCGCGAGGAAGTCCGCCACGGTCTTCACGCCCTGATCGCCGTGCTTGCGGTTGCGCACGGCCACCTGGCCGTTTTGCTGCTCGCGGTCGCCGACTACTAACATGTACGGGATCTTCTGCAACTGGGCCTCGCGGATTTTGAAGTTCACCTTCTCGTTGCGCTCGTCGATGGCGGCCCGCATGCCCGCGGCCTCGAGCTGTTTCAGCAGCCCCCGGGCGTACTCGGCCTGCCGGTCCGTGATCGGCAGCACGATCGCCTGCACGGGCGCCAGCCACAGCGGGAAAGCCCCACCGTACAGCTCGATCAGGTAGGAAACCATGCGCTCCATGGTGCTGATGACCCCGCGATGGATCATTACCGGACGGTGTTCCTTCCCGTCCGCTCCGATGTAAGTCAGCGCAAACTGGTTCGGCAGGTGGAAATCCACCTGGATGGTCGAGTAAGTCTCCTCGTGGCCCATGATATCGGCGAGTTGTATGTCGACTTTGGGGCCGTAGAATGCAGCTTCGCCCTTGCCCTCGACATAAGACAGGCCCAATGAATCCATGGCTTCCCGCAACACGCGCTCACCCATTTCCCACATGGCGTCGTTGTCGACGTACTTTTGCTTGTCCGCTTTGTCGCGCAATGACAACCGGTAACGGTATTGCGTGATGCCTAGGTCGCGGTAGGCCTGCTCCACCAGCCGCATCACGTTCGAAAACTCCTCCTTCACCTGGTCCGGGGTACAGAAGATGTGGGCGTCGTTGAGAGTCATACACCGCACGCGGCTGAGACCGCTGAGCACGCCCGAGCGTTCGTAGCGGTACATGGTGCCCAGCTCCGCGATCTTGAGCGGCAAGTCGCGGTAGCTGCGCTGCTTGGATTCGTACACCAGGATGTGGTGCGGGCAGTTCATCGGCCGCAGGACCATCCGCTCGTTTTCGAGCTGCATGGGCGGAAACATGCTGTCCTGATAATGTGCCCAGTGGCCGGAGCGCTCGTAGAGATCGACCTTGGCGAGGTCGGGCGTGTGGACGTGCTGATAACCAAGGGCGCGTTCCCGCTCGAGGATGTATTCCTCCAGCAGGCGCCTTATGGTTGCGCCTTTCGGGAGCCACAGCGGCAAGCCCGCGCCGACGGTTTCATTGACCGTGAAGAGTTCGAGTTCTTTCCCCAGCCGCCGGTGGTCGCGCCGCTTGGATTCTTCCAGCCGGTTTAGGTAGTCCTGCAGTTCCTCGGCGGAGAAGAAAGCGGTGCCGTAGATTCGCTGGAGCTGCTTGTTGTGCTCATCGCCCTTCCAGTATGCGCCGGCGATGGAGAGCAGCTTGAACGCCTTGATTTTGGATGTATCCGGGATGTGCGGCCCGCGGCAGAAGTCGATGAAGTGCGGGCCGAGAGTATATTCGCTGAACACCTCTCCGCCGCGCTCGGTGATCAGCTCGCATTTCATCCAGGCGTCGCCATATTTCTTGAGGCCGTCTTCTTTGCGGGTGTACACGCGCTCGTAAGGGAGATGCCGCTTCTGAATCTCCCACATTTTCTTTTCTATCTTTTCGAGGTCTTCGGGCGTGAACGGCGTGGCGCGGTCGAAATCGTAGTAAAAGCCGTTGTCGATGGGCGGCCCGATGCCAAGCTTGGTTTCGGGATACAACTCCAGCACCGCCGCTGCGAGCAGGTGCGCCGTGGAATGGCGGTAGACGTCGAGCGACTCGGGGTCCTTAGCGGTCAGGATCTGCAGGCTTGCATCCTTCTCGATCGGCCGAGTGAGGTCGTATAGGTCCCCGTTGACTTTAGCGACGATCGCCGCGTCGGCAAGGCGAGCGCCGATACTCTTGGCGATGTCGATAGGCCGGGTTCCCGCTGCGACCGACTGTTTACTGCCGTCGGGCAGAGTGATCTCGATGTTGTTCATAGGGAAAATCTCAGCGTAGCATGTCCTTGTTGGCAGGCGCGGAAGAAGCCCTGGTCAGCAATGCCGGCGGCAAGCTTAAAGCCTGGCCCCACAAGAAGACCGGTTACTTCTTTTCGAGTCTGTCGAGGCGGGCCTTCAGCTCCTGGTTCTCTTTCTCCAGCGCAGAAATGCGGTTGCGCAGTTCGTCGCTGCCAGCGGGCGTCGTTCCCGCCGGTGCGGGCGTTCGCAACGATTCGACGGCGGCGCGCGCGGCCTGCGCCACGTAGGGCACTGATTCGGAAGCTGCCAGCTTTTCCAGAGCCGGAATTGCCGAGGTCTCCCGGTGGCGCTGTAGAGCGACGGCGCCGGCCGCACGGTCGCCGGCCGTGGGATCAGTCACGGCTTCCAGCAGCCGCTCTTTGACTTCCGGCTTGTCTTTGCCTAGTGACCCCAGAGTCCGAATGGCGTTCTGGCGAATGCCGTCGCTCGAGTCTTTCGCGAGTTCAACGAAGGTGGGCAGGAGCGAGTCATCGGCAATCTGAGCCAGCGCATTCGCGGCCGTTGCGCGCATGGAGTTGTTGGGCGAATCCATCGCGAGAAAGGGCTTCAGCAGTTCGACCGCACGGTCGGGTTTCAGGCGTGCGGCGGATTGAAGGGCCGACTGGCGCACGGCGAAACTCGAATCCGTGCGGGCGATTTCAAAGAGCCGGTTGATGGTATCCGGGTTGCGGCTGAAGCCGCCTAAAGCGCTCGCGGCAGCCGACCGCACCTCCGCGTTCTGGTCGCCCAGGAGACTGAGCAGAGTCGCGCGGGATTCTTCGGGCTTGAGGCGGCCGAGCGATTGAATCGCGTCCAGCCGGACGCCGTAGAAGGCATCGGACACAGCAGCGTGTTCGAGCGCGGCGGCTACTCCGGGAACACCCATCGAACCCAGGGCAAATGCAGCCTCTGACCGGTTCAGCGCGCGCGAGGCGTGCTCGAGCTGCCAAATCCATTCGGCCGCCGGCTTTTTGAAGTTGATGGATTTCAGCAGAATGTCTCGCGGATCGAAGAGCACGGTGTGGGGCCGGGCCGCCAAACTGAAGTGCAGATCCTCGGATTCGTTGCTCACCCAGAAGCGAAACGTCTCCGGTCCGTTATCGCCCAAGGCCTCGATCTCAACGGGGATGTGGAAAGGCGCCGGCTTATCGTTCACTTTCTGGTTCTGTTTCACGGAAAGGCGCAGCAGGCGCGACTCGGCGTCGTAGTCCCAGGAGACCTCGAACGCGGGATTGCCGGGTTTGTAGACGTATTGATCGAAGAGCCATTCGAGGTCCTGGCCGGTGGATTCGGCGATCGCCTCCACGAAATCACTCGTGGTCGCGGTCTGGTAGCTGAACTTCTTGGCGTAATATTGAATGGCCTTCCAGAAGCGCGCGTCGCCCAGTTGGCCGCGCACCATGTGGAGCGTCCAGCCGCCCTTGTTGTAAATCATGGAATAGGCGGTGTTCTCGCTCTGTCCGTTTTGCGGCACCACGGCCGCGGCGTTGGGAAAGGAAGCGATCCCGCGGCCGGCCCGGAGCTCGTTCCAGTCAAAGACGTCGCGGCCATAGGCGTGCTCTTCCCACAGCGCCTCGAAGTATGTGGCGAAGCCTTCGTTGAGCCATGTGTGGCGCCAATCGGCGCAGGTCACCAGGTCGCCGAACCATTGGTGCGCCATCTCGTGAGCGATGAGGCTGTCGGTGCCTCGGCGCCGGTCTTCGAAGTCGCGCTCGCTCAGAATCGCGCTTGCTCCCATGGTGGTATTGCTGGTGTTCTCCATGCCGCCGCCAAACGTGTCGACGGCCACTTGCGCGTACTTGGCCCACGGATACGGCGCGATATTGGCGGAGAAGAAGTCGAGCATCTGGGTGGTCCTGCCGAAGGTGCGCTGCGCGTCGGCCGCCTTTCCGCGGGGGACGTAGTACGCCACCGGGACCGTCCATTTTTCCTCCCGCCGGTCGAATTCGCCCGCCACCAAGGAGATGAGATACGTGGACATCGGTTTGTCCTGCAGCCAGTGGAACGTGGTGGTTCCGGAGCGCTTGTCTTCTTTGGTATCGGCCAACTTGCCGTTCGACACCGCTTCCCAGCCGGCGGGGACGGTGACAACCATTTCGGTGGTCGTTTTGTCGTTGGGAAAATCGTAGTTGGGGAACCAGTAGCGGTTGTTACCTCCCGCGGTGTCGCCATTGGCCCAGATTTGCTTGGGACGATTGGCGTGGTACTTATCCGGAAAGACGAAGAACAGGCCACGGTGCGGCGTGGTGTGGTACTTGATCACGAAATCAACCGTAGCGCCCGCGGGGTATTGGCGGTCGAGCACCACGTGTAGCTTGTCATCACTGGTCCGGAAGGTAACGGCCCGGCCGCCCGCGGTGACGCTGTCGATGTCCAGCGACGCGCTGTCCAACTCCAGCTCACGGACATCGCCGGCAAGCGGCGCCAGGCGGAGCGTGGCCGTGCCGATGATCTTGCGCGCGTCGAGGTCGAAGGAGAGCTCCAGCTTCAAATGCTGGAGGTCGAAGTCGTGGCTCCGGCCGTAAGTGGGCTTCTCCTGGTACGGGATCTGAGCCAGAAGCGGAAATGCGATCAAAATAGCGACAATTGTGCGTTTCATATGCTTACCTGAAAAGTCTGGGGGCGAAATCGTAAAGCGAGCGGCGCCACGTCTGAAATTCATGGCCCGTTCCGGGCGAGGCAAAAAATACGTTCTTGATCCCCGCCTTGTCCAGCGCTTGATGCATACTCGCGGCGCCGTCGTGAATGCGCGGCTCCGCGGTTCCGGCGCCGATCCACAGCAGGCGCACCTTCTTGTTGAACGCGTCGGCGTCAGCCAGGGCGCCGTCATAGGAAGTCTTTACATCGAAACCGGCAATTGGCGGCGCGCTGAACGAGCCAATCCAGGCGAACTTATCCAGGTGCGTCATCGTGATCTGCAAAGTCTGCCGGCCGCCCATCGAAAGGCCAGCCATGGCCCGGTGATCGCGATCGGCGATGGTGCGAAAGGTCGAGTCGACCATAGAGATGATCTCGCCGATCAGCACGTCTTCAAAGGCATTGGGAATCTGCGGCTGGCCGCCGGTGGGAGAGGGAACCGGCGTGGCCCCGATCCTGGTGGCGTAGCCGGTGTCCATCGCCACGATCATGGGCTTCGCTTTGCCTTCGGCAATCAGGTTGTCCAGAATTACGCCCGCGCGGCCCTGCTTGCTCCAGGTGGTTACGTTCTCCCCGGCGCCGTGCTGCAGGTACAGTACGGGATAGCGGTCGCGGCTGGAATCGTAGCCGGGAGGTGTGTAGACGTAGGCCTGGCGCCACTCACCGGTGATTTTGGAGAAATACCAGCGGATGCGGATGTCACCGTGCGGCACGGGCTTGAGATCATAGAAGTCGACGCCCTTCTCAGGAACCTCGACGCCGCTGCACTGCTTGCCCCAGCCATAGTAGGTCTCACTGCCGTTGTCGTTGGCCGGTACGCCGTCGATAATGAACCAGTAGTAGTGAAAGCCGGGAATCGCCGGCTTGGTGGTGAGCGTCCAGTTGCCGCGGTCGTCCTTCACCATGTCGATCGGGCCGCGCCCAAGGCCGCTGTCGGAATCGCCCACGCTCCCCGTCCCCAACTGAACCTTCTGGGCGTCCCGCGCCTGGACGCGGAACGTAACGCTTCCGTCGGGATTGATGCGCGGGTACTGCGAACCCATGATATTGGACGATGCCGGAACAGAACCGTCTGCAGGCGCCTGGGCCAGGCAGGGAGCGGCGGCGATCAGGGTAAGGACAATCCAGTTTCGCATGCTCGATCACTCCTTGAAAGTGGTTTCCAACTCCGGCCAAAGGTTCTGGTTTCGCAGCGATCCGGCCGAGAAGATGACGATTCCGTCGGGCCTGGCTGCACGCGCGGCTTCGATCGCGCGAGTCAGTTTTTCGGGCGGGTAAATGCGGCTGGAAGCTTCTTCCTTGTACAGGTCTGACGTGTAGATGCCCGCGTAAAGACGGCGTTCATGGCGCGTCCATTCCATCTGGCGGGCAGTAATCTCGGTCAAATGAGTGCAGTAGGTTTCGAAGTTACCCAGAAAGTGGCTGCGGTAACTCATCGGCATGTAGATATCGATCCAGGAATTCCAGTCGGACCATTTCTGGCCGAGATAGCGGCCGCTTTGGATGGGATTCTTGAATACCGCTGCGGTCATCTGGATCTTGGGGTTGATGCGCTTGGAGATGTCGTGGGCCTCGCGCACGAAGCGCGTAATTTGCGCAGCGCGGTACTCGTAGAAGAAGTAGCGCATGTCCGGCGGGCCGCCAGCAATGGTGCGGCCGTTGAGGATGAAATCGGCCCTTTCGCGGCGATCCATCTGGTCCCAGCCGGCGGGAAGCATGTCGGGCGTGGCCTCCCAATTGGCTTCCAGTCGAGGACGCACGACTTCGACATGGGCGCGCTCCTTCGGACCGCCTTCCCAATGAAGTAGCGCATGACGCGGCAGGTCCTGCAGACAATAGTCGCAGAAACAGTAACTGTCGGGTGCAACGTCGCCGCAGTAACGGACGTAATCGTGATGGATTCCGTCGATCGGGTAATTGGAAACCAGTTCTTCAATTAGTGGCAACAGCCACTGATCGGTGTAACCGGGGCGTCGCGCGGGGCACATCCAGATGTTCGGGTAAGGGGCCACCGGAAGCCCGACGCTGTTGAGCAGCGTCTCGCTGTTGGTGGGTTTGCCTGCGGCGTTCAGTTGCGCCCATTCCGGATGCCGGCGAAAAGCCACGCCGTTCTCGCCTTCATAGAAATCGATCAGCCAGATGTGGACTTCAATGCCCTGGTCGTGAGCTTCACGCACCAGGTTTTCGACCAAGTCGAAGTCTTTGTAGCGGGGAGAGATGAGTTCGGGGAAGCGCCGGCTGTGCCAGACTACGTTGCCTCCGCCTTCCTTGCAGCCCATCACCAGCTTGTGGATGTTGGCCCGCTTGAGCTGGGCGACGAACCCGCGGACGGAATCGACCGTGGTTCCTGCATCGCCGGCTCCGGCCCAAACCGCGTGGGCCTCGCGTGGTTTCACGGGCTGCGGTTGTGCTTCGACCTGGGCCAGGCCCAGTGCGCTCGTGAAAGCCGCGGCGGCTTCGCGGCGAGTCAGTTGCAATGGATCCCTCCTATGCGACGGCCTGATGTGGCGCACGCACTCGCGCGTGCCGTGTCGGCACTGCCGACACATTCCGCGTGCCGGGCCGTTACACGCCTCTGTGTCATGCCGTCTTTACCACAGGCGTGCGAGCTTCCAACAGCGGCAGCGCCGGGAAGTCGGTGAAGGGCGTCGATTGGTACCAGTAGGCGCACGAGAAGAAATTGTCGCCGCGGTCATTGGCATGCCCGTGCTCCATCGTATGCTTCAGGTAGCGCTCAAAGGTCACTGGGTTGTCGCCGTGCCAGCGGTAGCAGCAGTAGCGGCCGCCCGTGCGTTCCGCGTTGACGATGAGCGGTGCGCCGTACATGGCGTGGCAGAAAGACTCGGCGCCGTCCCGCCCGCCGAAGTCCCAGCTTCCCAGAAAATAGTCTTCCGAACCGGTGCCGTTGATTGCCGGCTTGGATTCGTCGTCGACAAAAATCATGTCGTCGCCTTCGCCCCACCAGCCGTTGGCATTCTGCAGGACGCCCAGGGTCACGCCCATCAGGTGGCCGCGGCCGTGCGTTTCCATGTAGACATAATTGTTGCGGCCGTCCAGGTTAACCCTCGCGGCATCGCCCGTGACCGCCACGCATGGAGCCGCCTGGCGATATTGCGCGTGGAAGTAGAGCGCATCCTCCGGCAGATGCGCAACGGTCATGTAGTCGATATTGGAGTAGAAAGCGCCTACGTCGCGCTTGCCTTCATTCGTGACGCTCAGTCGCGCAGAGCGGCGATAGGGCATGGCGAAGTAGCAATTGAGCGATTTGCCGGGCGAGCAGGCGAGGTACTCGGACTGGTAGATGAAATAAGAGCCCAGGTTGAGGCCGAAGAAGTCGCCGATCGGGGCTTCGATGCTGGGCTTAGGCTCGCCATCCCACCATGCTCGCAGCACCAGTTCTTTCAGGTGCATATCGCCTTGGGCCTCGATCGTGAACCAGATGTGGCTGATGACACCCGGGCCGTCCGCGCGGAACACTTCCTGGGTGCCGCCGGCCGGGATGCGCCACGAGTCGCGATTGCCGCCAGTGCGATCGAAACTCGACTGCTTCAGCGATTTATAGTGCTGCGCGCAGGCGTAGGCAGGAAGGAAGGGCGGAGCGGAACCCGCGCTCTCTCGATTCTGTGGCAGAGCGCTCTGCGGGGCTGCAGCGGCCATGCCGCCGGCCGCAAGAATGCGGCGCAAAAAGCCGCGGCGCGCTTTCGTGGTTTCGTTCGTCGTGCGCATTGGTAGCTATTGTATGGCACGGCGGTGCGGAAGGGGAGGAACAACAAGCAAGCCGGCCGCAGAGAACGGGCCGGCTTGTCTGAACGGAGCGGAAAACGGAAATCAGAAATCGATCTCGGTCTTGGAGCCTCCGAGCTGGATATCTTTGATTACGTTGGTATCCCCGTCTTTGGCGGAATCGATCTTGGTGTCGTCGAACTTCGTGTCGCTGGTCTTGATTTTCACCCCAGTGGTGAAAGACTTGGTGGTTTGGACGTCGACGAAAATCGCCTTGTTGCCCGACACGGTCAGGCGATACTCGCCCGGCTTCAGCTGGACGCTGCCGGCTTTGGTCGGTGAGGACAAAGTGATTTCATACGTCTTGGCGCTTGCGACCGACAGGGTAAAGATAGCCAGTAGACCAGCGAAAAATAGGGAATTCAGTTTCACGGTTGTTGGTTCTCCTTTAGAATCCAAAGAATCGCGAGCCAGAACAAAGTTCCGGGCGAAGTATGAAGCCCGCTGATGGTGATCTGTCGGCTCGCAATAGTAAGGCGACGTGCGCTTACGAAACGTTACACCACGTCGCAGAGGGGAATGCCTGGTCCACTGCTAACTTCTGCTACTAACTTTGGGTAGTGTCGCTCGGCACTTACTCCTGGCGCAGAACCGTATTTGGGTCGACCAGCGATGCCCGCCGCGCCGGCAGGTACGCCCCTACGGCCGCCGCACCCAACAGGCCCGCCGCCACCAGCGCCAGCAAACTCCAACTGAACGACCGCGCTCCGACCAGCCCCATCACCGGTTTGCTCGCCAGAACCCAGAGCAGCAGACCAATCGCGACTCCAACGACAGCCAGCGTGAGCCCCTGTCTCAAAACCATCTTCACCACGCCTGGCCGGTCGGCGCCGATAGCCATGCGGATCCCGATCTCCCTCTGGCGAAGCCCGACCGAGTAAGTCATCAAACCATACAGGCCCACGAGCGCCAACACGAGGCCCAGAGTCCCCATTCCGGCGATGGTCTGGATGAGGATGTCGAGGGTCTTTCGCGCGCGCTGTTCAAAGATCTCATCCATGGTGCGCATGCCGATGACGGGCTGGCCGGGATCGAGCGAGCGGACGAGGTTGCGCACCGCCGGGGCGAGGTCGCCTGGCGGAATCGCGGTGTGCAGAACGAGCGTCATCCCGGTGCGATCGGTGTGTTGCGACATGGGAAGGTACACATAGTCGATGGGCGGTTCCACCGGGAACAGGTACTTGCTCTGGCGCGCCACACCAATGATCTCGATGGCTTTGCCATTGGCATTGTCGAGGCGGAAACGCTTGCCCACGGCGCCCTGTAGATAGTACTTCCGCGCGAAGAGTTGATTGACGATGGCCACCTGGGGCGAATCGGCGCGATCTGTAACGGCAAACGCCCGGCCTTCCACGATGGGGATGTCGAATGTCGTGAAATAGTCTTCGCTGACGGCATCGGAGATGGCGCTGACCGCGTCGGTGCCGGCCGGCAACTGGTAACCCTCCGGGACGGCGCGGATTGGGTTCCCACCCTCGAGCAGCGGCACGACTTCACTGATCGCGGCCGAGTTCACCTGCGGGAGCGTGCGCGCGCGATCAAGCAGGCGTTTGTAGAACTCCTGAGTCTGCGCCGGTGAGTAGCGGGCCAGGGCCGGGTCGAAAGTCGCACTGAGGATATGATCGGTGCGGAACCCAAGAGGCGAAGAAAGCAGGATCGACACCCCCCGATACGCCTGTGAGGCCAGGATGAGGAGCAGGAGCGAGCCGGTCACCTGGACCACGACCAACGAGTTTCGTCCGCGAAACTGGCGGCGCTTGCCGGCATCGAGACCGCCCGGTTTGAGCGCCGGCGTCAGATCGTTCCTGGTGCTTCGCAGAGCAGGAATGAGTCCGAAGACCACCGCGCTGACGACAGCCGCCCCCAGCGTGTAGAGCAGCACGCGCGGATTGAGGTCGAATCGGAGCACGATCGGAATGTCCCCTGGGACGCGAAATTGGGAGAACAGATCGACGCCGGCTTGGGCCACGACCAGCCCGAACACGCCGCCCAGGAGCGCGACCACGAGGCTTTCCGTCAGCATCTGGCGAACCAGCCTTCCCCGTCCGGCGCCTATGGCCAAACGGACTGCGATCTCGCGCGAGCGGGCGCGGCCGCGGCTGAGCATCAGGTTCATCACGTTGGCGCAGGCGATGAGGAGGACTACGCCAGCAAGGACCAGCAGGAAGACGATCAACTGGGTGTCCAGGGGATCATCGGCAAGGCGCGACTTGAGATCGGTGTTTATGATAAGCGTGCAGGTGCGGTTTGTCTCTGGGTAGGCGAGCGCGAGTTGCTGGCTGATGACCTTGCCTTCCGCTGCGGCCTGCTGGACCGTAACTCCGGGTTTCAGACGGCCGAAGACGAACGCTGCGCGGTTGCCCCGCTTTTCGAGAGGGTTGGGCTGCCCGTCTCCCGTAAGACGGACGCACATCGCAAGGGGGATGTAAAGGTTCGATACCACCAAGGGGTGCGGGCCGATGAACGGTTCGGGAGACACTCCAACGATCGTGAAGGCGATGCCGTTCAGATATACGGTCTTTCCAATGGTGTCGGGGCTGGAGGAGAACTCGGTCTTCCAAAGGTCGTAACCAATCACGGCGACAGCGTCCCGGCCGGGCACCCGGTCTTCGTCCGGCCGGAAGAAGCGGCCAAGCGCGGGCTGGAGCGAGAGGACATCGAAGAAATTCCCGCTGACCATCATGCCGAACTTCATTTGGGGAAGGTTGGCTTTGTCGGCAGCGTAGCCGAACGACGTGAACTGGCCGGCTGCCAATCCAGCGAAAGACTTGTTACGGTCCCGAAGGTCCACATAGTCCAGGTAAGAGACTGGCGAGGTCATTATGACGCCGCCCAGGCTCTCACCACGCATTTGCGAGCGCACCGCCATGACACCTGCCGGATTGGGTACCGGCATGGGACGAAGCAGGAGGCCGTCCGCGAGGCTGAAGATGGCTGAGTTGGCGCCGATTCCGAGAGCCAACGAGAGGACCGCGACCGCCGTAAACCCCGGCGTCTTCTTGAGCGTGCGAACCGCGTACCCCAAATCCTGCAGCATGACGGGGAGGGGAGCAAGAATGCGGCCAATGCGCAGGGCTGAGAAGGTGGCTGCAAAACAGGGTGCTTGCTCCAGCAGGCAGAGATGACGAGTGTTCGGAATCGGGACGCGGGACGCCCGAGAACGGGACGGGCGCCTACCATGAACGCGGCGTCAGCGGACGGCCCAGGCCATACCGTCCGGGCCCGTGCCGGTTTGAATGCGAGCCTGCAAGTCGAGCGTCTTGAGGTCGATCACGGCAACGTTGTTGTCGCCCGTCACGGCCACGTACGCGCGCGAGCTGTCCGGTTCGACCAGGATGCCGGCCGGCTGGTGGCCCAAGCTGATGCGCTTGACTTCCCTTCGAGTGGCGCGCTCGAGAATCAGCAGGTCGCCGGCGGTCAGGTCGCTGATCAGCACGAAGCGGCCATCCGGCGTGAATCGCAAGCGGTTGGAGCGCTTGGTCTGCACGTTCATGGTATAGATGACCCGCTTGGCGGCAATATCGATGATGGACACCCCGCCATCCTGGGAATGCGCCGCCCAGATTTCCTTGCCATCCGGCGAGACATCGAATCCTTCCGGCCCTTTGCCCACCGGGATCACAGTCTGATCCCAGTTCTGGGTGCCGGTGCGCTGAAAGAGGCTGATGCTGTCGGAACCGATGTTGGCGGTATAAATCTGGTTGAGGTCCTTACTCAGCTCGACCATGTGAGTCGTATTCTGACCGGTTCCCAGCAGCCAATCAACGCGGTTGGAAGCCGGATCATAACGGCCGACGATCTTGTTGGCCTCGCACGTGAAGTACAGCTTGCCGCCGGCGAAGGCTAAGCCGTGCGGGCGGCTCAACACACCAAGGTCGACGCGGTGCAGCTCTTTCTGAGCCGCCAGATCGATAACGGATAGAGTGTTGCCCGGATTACTTCCGTCGCCGTAGTTGCTGACGAACGCCAGTTTGCCATCGCTGGACGCGGCCGCTTCGTGCGGCATGTTGCCGGTACGAACGGTCGCCACCACCTTACGGGATGCCGGATCGACGATCGCCAGCGAGCCCTCTTTGTTGAGGACCAGCAAGGCCGGTGATGGTGTGTCCGCTGCCAACGATGGATGGGAGGCGAAGGCCAGGATGGCGCACGTCAATAACCAGGAAATGGGAGTCTGCTCTGAGTTCATAGTGGTATCGTGATCGGGTGCGCGCGGAAAAGCAAGAACTTCTTGTCGCAGCGCCGGGCCGCGTCAACCTGATCGGTGAGCACATAGATTACCACGGTCTTGCGGTTCTGCCGATGGCTTTGCAGCGGCGCATCCAGGTAAGCTTCCACCGCAGAAGCGACCGGCGCATCCGCGCAGTCAGCGGACCCTATGGTCGCCGGGAATTCGAATGGACGCCGGAGCTGACTCCTGTCGCGGCCGGCGATTGGGAGAACTACCTGCGCGCGGCGGCGCTGGCTGTCGGCCAGACGTGGGGCGTGATGCGGGGCGTGGATGCGGTGGTGACCTCCGATCTGCCCGCCGCCGCGGGGCTCTCTTCGTCGTCCGCGTTGCTGGTGGCTTTCACCCTGGCGCTGCTCGAAGCCAACGGCGTCCGGGCCAGTTTCGAAGAGCTGATGGGAATCCTGCCCAACGGAGAACAATTCGTCGGCACTCGCGGCGGTGGAATGGATCATGCCGCCTCGCTGGCTTCGCGGGAAGGCTGCGCGTCGTTGATCGAGTTCGCTCCCCTCGCAGTGAGGCACATCCCTGTGCCGGAAGACTGGAGCTTCCTGGTTGCGCACAGTCTGCAGGCGGCGGAGAAATCCGGCCCGGCTCGCGAAGCTTATAACATCCGCCGTGAAGCAGGTACGGCGGCGCTCACGCGTCTGGGTCTGAGCTCGTATCACGCCGCGATCCCCCTGGCCGAAGAGGCAGCCGCACGTCTCGCTCCCGGGCTTGAGCGCGACAGCTTTCTGCACGTAACCAGTGAAGCGAAGCGGGTGCGGGCGGCGGTGCGGGCGATGGAGTGTGGCGATGCGATCCGGTTTGGCGAATTGCTCAGCGAATCGCACGCCAGCTTGCGCGACCGGCTGCGCGTGAGCTGTCCGGCGCTGGACCGCCTCGTGGACGCTGCGATCGGCTCCGGCGCTTTGGGCGCGCGGCTCACCGGCGCTGGTTTCGGAGGCTGTGCCGTCATCCTCTGCCGGAGGCCGGATGTCCCAGCCGTGCGCCGCGGCATCGTGCAGCGGTTTTGTGCCGGGCGGCCCGAGTTCGACGAGAGCCAGCACCTTCTCGATGTCGTCCCCGGACCTGGCGCACTACGGATAGAAACGCAGTAAACTCTGGATTCACCTATGCAACTACATCCGCTCGATTGGGTGATCGCGCTGATTGCTGTAGGCATCTGTTTTGCTCCGGCGCTTTTTTTTGGAAAGCGATCCGGGAAGAACACGGCGGAGTTCTTTGCATCCGGCCGCTCGGTTCCCTGGTGGCTGGCCGGGCTGTCCATGGTGGCGACCACCTTCTCCAGCGATACCCCCAACCTGGTGGCCAACTTCGTCCGCACGGAGGGCGTGGCCGGGAACTGGCGATGGTGGGCCTTCACGCTGACCGGCGTCTGCACGGTGTTTTTTTATGCGCGCCTCTGGAGACGCTCGGGCGTTCTCACCGATCTCGAGTTCTACGAGCTGCGTTACTCCGGCAAGGCTGCCAGTGCGGTGCGCGGGTTCCGCTCGGTTTACCTCGGGCTCCTGTTCAACTGCGTCATCATGGCCACCGTCAATCTGGCCGCCTGCAAGATCGCCGCCATCCTGTTCGGATTTGACCGCTGGCAGACGCTGCTCTGCGTCGGTCTCCTGAACGTGGTCTTCGCCGCGCACTCCGGGTTGTGGGGCGTGCTGGTCATCGACATGGTGCAGTTCTTCATCAAGATGTCGGCAGTGATCGCGGCGGCGTATTTCGCCGTCCGATTGCCGCAGGTGGGCGGGCTAGGCGGGCTGATGGCCAAGCTCTCGCATCTGCCCGGACCGCACGGGTTGAACTACCTCAACATGCTGCCCGATTTCACCAACCAGCGGGACCTGGCAATGGCCGTGTTCATCATTCCCATTACGGTGCAGTGGTGGGCCTCCTGGTATCCGGGCGCTGAACCGGGCGGCGGAAGCTACATCGCGCAGCGCATGCTGGCCTCGAAATCGGAAAAAGACGCGCTGGGTAGCACGCTGTTCTTCAACCTGGCGCACTATGTGCTGCGGCCGTGGCCTTGGATTCTGGTCGGGCTGGCGTCTCTTGTCGTATACCCCGAGCTGGGGGATATCCAGAAAGCATTTCCAAATCTCAACCCTAATCTGCTCGGCCACGACATCGCGTTCCCGGCGATGCTGCGATTTCTGCCGGTGGGTTGGATGGGCCTGATGCTGGGCGGGCTGGTGGCGGCCAATTCGTCCACCATCCTGACGCATCTCAACTGGGGGGCATCGTACCTGGTCCATGATTTCTATCGCCGCTTCGTGAAGAGCGACGCCAGCGAGAAACACTACGTGGTGGCGGGGCGGCTGGCCACCGTGTTGCTGTTCTTTGCCTCGTCGGCGCTAGTCTTCGCGCTGGACACCGCCAAGGACAGCTTCGATATCATTCTGCAGGTCGGAGCGGGAACCGGCCTGCTATACCTCGTGCGCTGGTTCTGGTGGCGAGTGACGGCGTGGTGCGAGATTGTCGCCATGATCAGCTCGTTCGGTATGTCGCTGCTGTTCCTGATACTGAAGAAAAACGGCATGGCCCCTGGCACCTACGAGCAGTTGCTGATCACCATCGCCTGCACCACGGTCTTGTGGGTTGCCACGGCTTACCTGGGACCGCAGACCGAGGACTCGGCGCTGGTGAACTTCTACAAGAAGGTGCGTCCCGCGGGGCCTGGTTGGCAGCGCATTCGGGGCATCGCTGGCGTATCGCCGGAGGCAGCGCGCGCGGATGCCGCCGCTCTGAATTTCCCGATGTCCCTGCTGGGTTGGTTCACTGGCTGCATCACGATCTGGTCCGCGCTCTTCACGGTTGGGAATCTCCTCTATGGCAGGATGGACTATTTCTGGGTACTGCTGGCGGTTTTCCTGGTGAGTGGCGGAGTTTTGATTCGCGTGGTGAACAGATTGTGGAAGTAGACAGCCCGGCCCTTTAACTTTGGCGATTGGAGATCAGGATCATGAGATGGACGACATTGCTTGTATTGTTGCCGGCGGTGCTCGCGGCCCAGGAGACTCCCACCGAGCGCGAGGCGGCCAAGGATGTCCTGGCGAAAATGGCGGCACTGGAAAAATTGGCGGACGCGCCGGGCTGGGTGGCGAGACTCACGGCGGCCAATCCCGCCCGCGACCAGGTGACAGCGCGCGCCAAGGAATTGATGGACACGGAACTCCTGGCGATGTGCGATGACATCACCCGTCACCCGGAGATCGGCTTCGAAGAACACCGATCCGTGCAGGTGCTGACGGACTATCTGAAGAAGCACGGCTTCGAGGTGACCATAGGAGTGGCCAACCTGCCGACCGCATTTGTGGGTCGGTACAAAGGTAATCGCGGTGCGCCGAATCTGGGTGTGATTCTGGAATACGATGCCCTGCGAGGTACAAAAGGCGCATTCCACGGCGATCAGCATAGCGCGCAAGGGCCGGTAGGAATCGCCGCGGCAGTGGCCATGGCCGAGTACCTGGAACGCACTCACGCACCGGGGAGCGTCATCGTATTCGGCACACCCGGCGAGGAGATGATGCCGCCCAATGCCAAGACGCAGATGTTCGAGGCCGGCGTTTTCAATGGCGTGGATATGATTGTGCGCAGCCACGCCGTGAGCAGCACCTCGCGCGCTGCGGCCGGCTTCGGCACCTGCTGCATGAATATCGACGGCGTCAAGTACATTTTCTCGGGCGCGCCGGCTCACCAGTTGACTCCCTGGAACGGACGCAATGCGCTCGAGGCGGTGATCCACTTGTTCGACAACATCGACAGCGTGCGCGCCAGCATGCGGCCCGAAGCGCGGGTGCAGGGCGTGATCACCGAAGGCGGCGCTGCTCCGAACGTTGTGCCGGACCGTACCGTGGCGGATTTTTACATTCGCTATCCCGACGCAGTCTACCTGGCGCAGGTGCGCGAATTCGTGGACAACGCGGCGCGCGCGGCGGCGCTATCCACCGGGACGAAATTGAAGATCGACGCCTATGGCAGGAACCGCGACGGTATTTCCGAGGCGACGCTCTCGGAGGTCGGTTTCGCCTACATGAAGCGCTTCGGCGCCTCCGCGGTGACGGAGACAATGGGGAAGCCGCAGGGTTTCGAAGAAACCGGCAGCGTTTCGAGCGCTATCCCGGGGATCGAGATCGTCTCCCAGACATCCAACTTCGCCAACCACACCTACGAAATGGAAAAGGATGCGCTGGCGGAGGTGGGCCACCACGGCTTCGTGGTCGACGCGCAAGCCATGGCCGCCGTGCTCTTCGATTTCGCCACGCACGCCGACTACCGCGCGGCGGTAAAGCAGGAGTTCGACGGCATCAGGGCGCTTTTCGGCGAGTACCAGGAGGCGCTGAAAAAGGTGTACACGCTGCCGACCGTGCCGGAGGCGAAGTAAAACGCTCAGTGCCGCGACCGTGAGGGAGCGGAGGTCGCCGCGGTATCGAATTTGACCATGGTCATTGACCATGGTACAAATTAACTATGCAGGAAATCGCCGTTTCAAAGTTCAAGGCCACTTGCCTCTCGGTGATTGAGGATGTGCGGCGGACCGGCGTTCCGGTGCGGATCACGAAATTCGGCAAACCTGTAGCAGAAATCGTGCCCAGCCGTGCTCGTACCAAGAAATCCTGGCTCGGTTGCATGCGCGGCACGATGGAGATTTGCGGCGACATCGTCGGCCCGGTAGGCGCTTTTGACGGGTGGACGGTTGACGAGCCGTGAAACTCCTCCTCGACACTCATATTTGGCTTCGCGCTGTGAACTGGCCGGAGAAGCTGAGCCGTGCGGTGAGGCGCCAACTCGGAAACACGAGAAACGAACTCTACCTGTCGCCGGCGTCGATATGGGAGGCTCACCAACTCGTGCGGAAGGGCAAACTAAGAGCGAACCCTGATTTCCCGGGATGGCTGGAGGGTGCCTTGTCCGGGGTGCCCGTGAAAGAAGCCTCATTCAACTTCGCGGTTGCGACCGAAGTATCGAGAATCAGTTTGCCGCAGAGTGATATCGGCGACCTCTTCCTGGCCGCGACAGCCTCCGTCTTTGACCTGACACTCGTTACCGCCGACCGGCAGCTCATCGAGTGCTCGTGGCTGAAGACACTCGCAGACAGATAAGTCTCAGGGTACTGAATCCGGCGCTACTTCTTCGCCGGCGGCTGAATGGCCGGCACATTGGCATCGTGGATCAGCTTGTTGAACGCAGCCAGGTCGCTCGTCAACAGCCCATCCAGCGTGTGTAGCTGCCCATTGACCCTGGTCGCCAGATCCTCGTACACCATGTAGGACTGCTGCGTCGGCTGGTTGTCCGAGCCTTCCACCACCCCCAGCACGTGTGCCAGCTTATTGTTCAGCTTGATCGGGAAATTCAGCGGGTCCTCGCTGGCGCGGTTCTTGGTTTGGTACAGCTCTTCCTCTACTGCTGTCAACTTCTGGCCGAGCGCCTTGGCTGCATCCGCGATCCGCTTGTCGTCGCGTTTGGCGTATTCATCGAGCTGCCGCCGCACCTCGCGAATTCGAATTACGCCTTCGTTGGTCTCTGACAGCTTGTCCCGGATCTGCAGAGCCAGGGTCAACTGCTTGGCGTATTCCTCCGGCGTTGTGGTCAGGCGCGGGTCCTTCTTCACCTCGAAAGTCTGGCTCTGCGTCTTGCCGTCAACCGTCAGCCGCACTGTGTAGGTTCCCGGCGAAGCGCGCGGCCCGGTCACGCTACCCGCCCACATGATCATCCCCGGGAAAGTCGTGGCGTCCGGGTAGCGCAGGTTCCATGCGAAACGGTTCATGCCCGCGGTCGCCGTGACGCGCGCCGGCGGTGGGGGAGCGAACGGGTTCTCCTCGCCGCCCTCCACCGATGGCGGCCCTTGCGGCTGCGCCGGCGGGCGGCTGGAGAACTTGTTCACCGGCTTGCCGGCGGCGTCCAGAATCTCGATGGTCACCTCGCCCTGCGGCCGGTCCTTCAGCCAGTAGTAAATGACCGCGCCACCGGCCGGATTCTCGCCTACCGCCGCGCCGCCGCCCCGCCCTCCGCCGCCACCGCCGCGCCCTCCGCCGCCGAACCGGTACGCAGCTTTCGGTTGGAACAAGTGCGCGTCCTCAGTCCTAACGCTGTCATTCAACTGGTAAAGCATCGGCACGTCATCGAGCACGTAGAACGCCCGGCCCTGCGTCGCCACCACCAGCTCCTGGTCCCGCTTCTGGAACGCCACGTCGGTGATGGACGTCACCGGAATGTTCAGGTTGAACGGCTTCCAGTTCTCGCCGTCATCGTAGGAGAGGTACAGACCAAACTCAGTTCCGGCTACCAGCAATCCCTTGTGGTTAGGATCTTCCCGCACCACGCGCGTGAAATGGTCGGCCGGAATTCCGTTGACGATTTTCTTCCATGTCTTGCCGTAGTCGCTGGTTTTGTAAAGGTACGGCCGGAAATCGTCCGACTTGTACATGGTCGCCGCCACGTACGCCGTTCCCGCATCATGCGGCGAGGCGTCGATCGCGTTGATCTGGATCCACTCCGGCATGTCCTTGGGCGTCGCGTCGGTCCAGTTCTTACCTCCATCGCGGGTCACCCACACCAGGCCATCGTCGGAGCCGGTCCAGATCACCCCCTTGGCAACCGGCGATTCCATAAACGTGAAAATCGTGCAGTAATACTCGATGCTGGTGTTGTCCTGCGTGATCGGCCCGCCCGACGTGCCCATTTTCGATTTCTCGTTGCGGGTCAAGTCGGGGCTGATCACCTCCCAGCTCTGGCCCTCGTTGGTGGTCTTCAGCAACACGTTGGCGCCGATGTACAGCGTCTTCGGATCGTGCGGCGAAAACGCGATCGGGTAGCTCCACTGAAAGCGGTACTTCATAGCCTCCACGCCATAGCCCATGGTGTTATCAGGCCAGGCGTTGATGTCCCTGCTCTGACCCGTGCGGTGATCCTGGCGAGTGATCAGTCCGTCGTAGGAGCCCGCATAGACGATTTGCGAATCGCGCGGATCGGGAGCGATCCAACCGCTCTCGCCGCCACCCACGTCGTACCAGTCATGCTCCGTGATGCCACCGCCCGCGGTGCGGCTGGCCGTGCGCACCGTCGTGTTATCCTGCTGCGCGCCATAGATGTTGTACGGAAAATCGTTGTCCAGCGCCACGCGATAAAACTGCGCGGTGGGCTGATTCATGATGCTGGACCAGGTGCGGCCGCCGTCGTATGTGATGTTGGCGCCGCCATCGTTGCTCTCGATCATGCGCAGCGAATCGTTGGGCGCGATCCACAGGTCGTGGTTGTCGCCGTGCGGCGTGCGGATGCCTGTCCAGGTGCGGCCTCCATCGATCGACTTGTACATTCCGGTGTTCAGCGCATACACCATATCGGCGTTCAGTGGATCGGCGTAGATGTGGCTGTAGTACCAGGCGCGCTGCCGCAGAATGTTCTGATCGTTCACCTTGGTCCAGGTGCGGCCTGCGTTCTCGGAGCGAAATACCCCGCCGTCGGCCGCCTCCACAATGGCCCACACGCGCTCGGGATTGGCGGGCGACACGGTGACGCCGATGCGGCCTTCCACGCCACGCGGCATGCCGGGCGCATGCGAAAGATCGGTCCACGTGTCGCCGCCGTCGGTCGACTTGAACAGGCCGCTGCCCGGACCGCCGCTGTCGAAGTGATACGGGTTGCGGCGCACCTGCCAGAACGCCGCATAAAGTACACGCGGGTTGCTCGGGTCCATGGCCAGGTCGACCGCGCCAGTATCGCGGCTGCGCGGTGTGACCTGTTTCCAGGTTGCACCGCCATCGGTAGAACGATAAACGCCGCGCATGTCATTCGGCCCCCACAGGTGGCCGAGCGCCGCCACGTACACGATGTCGGGATTCTTGGGATGGATGCGTATCGCGCCGATGATCTGGCTATCCTGTAGCCCGACGTTGCGCCAGGTCCGCCCTGCGTCGATCGACTTGTAGACGCCGTCTCCATTGGAGGCGTTCCCGCGCACGCACGATTCGCCCATCCCGACATAGACAATGTTGGGGTCGGAATCGGCCACCGCGATGGCGCCCACCGAGCTGGTTTTCAACTGGCCATCGCTCACCGGCGACCATGTGCCACCGCCGTCGGTGGTCTTCCAAACGCCACCGCCAACCCCGCCGAAATAGAAGACGTTTGGCTGCGACGGCACGCCCGCGACGGCCACCACGCGCCCGCCGCGAAAAGGCCCGACCAGACGAAAGCGAAGCGAGCGGAGGGGGTCCGGCTGCTGCTGCGCAAGGAGCAGCAGCGGGATGGCCGCGACCAAAGCAAACAACACGAGACGGAGGTGCTTCATAGACTCGAATACTACCAGAAGTTCGTTGAAGTGGTAACGGCTGACTCGAAATAGCCTTATCCGCAGCCCAAGGAAAAGCGCAGCGCGGCGCAGACAGCTTCCATCCGCTC
>Ga0335081_10001822_pt1 | contig 33764 bp, 36 predicted proteins | sample Lox_Sample_35_FD_206713 | JGI IMG/M metagenome (GOLD analysis project Ga0335081, IMG submission 206713) | Soil microbial communities from Loxahatchee National Wildlife Refuge, Florida, United States - Lox_Sample_3.5 | ecosystem: Environmental > Terrestrial > Soil > Wetlands | place: USA...
CGCGGCGCATCGCGCTACATTGCTTCCACCTTCCGGGATTGCTTCGAGCTCGAGTGCGCGGCGATGCGCAAGGTGCGCGACGAAGTCGGTCTGACCAACGTGGAGCTCATGGTGCCTTTCGTGCGCACGCTGAGCGAGGCGAAGGCGGTGATCGACCTGCTTGCCGCGAACGGGCTCAAGCGCGGCGCGAATGGGTTGCGCATCGTAATGATGTGCGAGTTGCCGTCGAACTCCGTTCTGGCGGAGCAGTTCCTGGACTATTTCGACGGCTTTTCGATCGGTTCGAACGACATGACTCAGCTCACGCTCGGCCTCGACCGGGACTCCGGACTGGTAGCGGAAATCTTCGATGAGCGCGACCCGGCGGTAAGGGCGATGCTTTCGATGGCCATACGCGCTTGCCGCAAGCGGGGCAAGTACGTGGGTATCTGCGGTCAGGGTCCGTCGGACCATCCGGACCTCGCGCGCTGGCTGATGGAGGAGGGCATCGAAAGCCTGTCGCTGAATCCGGACACCGTAGTATCGACCTGGCTATCCCTCGCGGAGCGGCACAGTTCGCCGATCGTGCCGAAGAGCGCTCGGCCGACCGTCGCTTGAGGGAGGACTGCCTCAGGACCGGCTGCGCAGCAGCCTTTGCTTATCTCGCTCCCATTCCCGATCGCGTTCTGCCGCACGCTTGTCGTGCTTAAGCTTGCCGCGCCCCAACGCGATTTCGAGCTTGATTCGGCCCTTCTTGTAATGCATATCCAACGGAATCAGGGTATAGCCGCGCTGCTCGACCTTGCCGATCAGGCGCCGGCCCTCTTCGGCGTGCACGAGCAGTTTGCGGCTACGAGTCGGATCGGGGACGAAGTGCGTCGATACAGTGGGCAGCGGACTGATGTGCGCCCCGACCAGCCACAACGCGCCGTTGCGCGCCAGCACGTAGGCATCGCCGAGCTGGATCCGGCCCGCGCGTATTGCCTTGACCTCCCACCCTTCCAGGACAAGCCCGGCTTCGTAGCGCTCCTCGACGAAATAGTCGTGAAAGGCCTTGCGGTTCTGGGTTATCGACATGAATGTGCACCGGGGCGGGCGCTGATTGTAGCAGCGGTGCGGGCAGAGCCTTGAAGCGGGTAGTACGCTCAGCCATCGTCGAGCACCCTGCGGCGGCGGTCTATTCGCTCGTTGACGATATCGAATCCTACCCCGATTTTCTCCCTTGGTGCCGGGGCGCTAAGGTACTCGAGCGCGGCCCGAACCGCACCGTGGCGACGCTCACCGTCGGCATGCGCAGCATCCGTCAGTCGTTCACAACCGAGAACGCCAATCGCCCCGGCGAGGGAATCGATTTGCGGCTGGTGGAAGGACCGTTCAGAAGATTCGTGGCTGCGTGGCGCTTCAGCCCGCTCGATGAATATTCGGCGCGGATAGAATTCTCGATGGAGTACGATTTTTCGAGCAAGGTGCTGGGCAAAGTGCTCGAGCCGCTGTTCAACCAGATTGCCGATACCATGGTGACCGCCTTCAGTCGCAGGGCAAACCAGCTCTATGGAAAAGCTGAGGGTTGAAATCGTCTACGCGCTGCCCGGTGCGCAACACGTGCTGAGCGTCAGCTTGACGCCGGGCGCTACCGTGGCCGACGCGCTCGAAATCTCAGGCATCCGAACGCAGCACCCCGATATCGATTTCGCGCGCCAGGCGATCGGAATCTTCGGCCGCCGGGTGAAGCTCAGCCAGCGACTGCGCCGGGACGATAGGGTGGAAATCTACCGCGCGCTCGTCGCCGACCCGAAGGCCTCCCGCCGCCAGCGCGCGGCCAAACGCCGGCGCTAGCCGGCTAGTTGCACCACTGGCCGACGGCTTCGCGCGCCCGTGCGGTTTCCTGCTCACGCTGCGTGTCGCTGATGAAGTAACGCTCGCCGTTGCTGTCAATGCGCATGATCCGCTGCCCGCTGTCCAGCGTTTGCAGCGACTGCCGTGCGCTTTCGCAATTGGCCTTCTTCGCTTCCGCCGCCTGGCGCTCCCGGTCCGCCTTGGCTGCCGCTTCCTGGGATTCCTTCAATCGCCGCCGGAACTCGAGGTCCTGCTCGGCGGGGGTGAGTGGGCCGTGCTTGGTGCCCGCGGCGCCGCTTGTTTCCGCGCTAGGGGCAGCGGCGGGGGGAGGCGCAATCCCCTGCAGGGGCGTCACCTTTGTTGCCCCAGGGGGTGGCGCATCTCCGTATCCAACGTTGCCGCTACTGTCCACCCACTTGAACGCCTGGGCGTGCGCACTGCCCACCGCAAACGCCGCAAGGGCAATCCAGATCCATCGCATCATGCTCTCTCCTCGTGCCCCGTCCATGGGGCAGGGCGCGCCGGGGAGCGGCCCCGCAGACACGGCGACGGTATCGATTTTCCCGATGGCCGTCAAACGAGTACTTCACGGTGTTGACCCCGTTGCCGGGGCCCGGCGCGGCTGTCTGACGCGAGGCTCGCGTATAATGCGTTTTTGCGAGAAAGGTAGCCTAAATGCGCGTCATCCAGAAGGCGCTGACCTTCGACGACGTTCTCCTCCTTCCCGCCCACTCGCGCGTCCTGCCGCGTGAGGTTTCCCTCAAGACCCGACTTACCCGAGCGCTCGAGCTGAACATTCCGCTCGTGTCCGCAGCCATGGACACCGTCACGGAAGCGCGGCTGGCGATTGCGATCGCGCAGGAAGGCGGAATCGGAATCGTGCACAAGAACCTGACCCCGAAGGCCCAAGCAGCCGAAGTGGCCAAGGTGAAGCGGTTCGAATCCGGCGTGCTGCGCGATCCAATGACGGTGACGCCCGAAATGACGGTGCGCGACGTAATCGCGCTTCAGAAGCAGCACAAAATCTCAGGTTTTCCGGTCCTCAAGGGCGACAAGGTGGTGGGAATCGTGACCAACCGCGACTTGCGCTTCGAGGCCAAGCTCGACCAGCAGATCAAGTCGATCATGACGCCGCAACGCAAGCTCATCACGGTGCGCGATGGCTCCAGCCGCGAAGACGCGATGCAGCTGATGCACAAGCACAGGCTGGAACGCGTCCTTGTGGTGGATGAGGACTTCCGTTTGAAGGGGCTGGTGACCGTCAAGGACATCCTGAAGGAGAGCGAGAATCCGAACGCCTGCAAGGATCCGACCGGGAAGCTGCGGGTAGGCGCGGCGGTCGGCGTGGGCGAGGGTACCGAAGAACGCGTGGAGATGCTGATCGAGGCGGGAGCCGACGTGCTGGTGGTGGACACCGCGCACGGCCACGCCCAAGGCGTGCTGGATCGTGTTCGGTGGATCAAGAAGAATTTCTCTTCCGTGCAGGTCGTGGGCGGCAACATAGGCACGGGAGACGGCGCGAAAGCGCTGGTCGAGCACGGTGCGGACGGGGTCAAGGTCGGAATCGGCCCGGGATCGATCTGCACCACTCGCATCGTCGCCGGCGTCGGGGTGCCGCAAATCACCGCCATCCAGAACGTGGCGGAAGCGCTCAAGGGCAGCGACGTGCCACTGATAGCCGACGGCGGGGTGCGCTATTCCGGCGACGTCGCAAAGGCGCTCGCCGCCGGCGCCCACACAGTGATGCTTGGCTCCCTGTTCGCGGGCACCGAAGAGGCACCAGGCGAAATCGAGCTCTACCAGGGACGATCCTACAAATCGTACAGAGGAATGGGTTCGCTTGGCGCGATGCAGAAAGGCGCCGCCGATCGCTACTTCCAGGACTCGGAGATGAACGTCGACAAGCTGGTGCCCGAAGGGGTAGAGGGCCGGGTGCCGTACAAGGGCACGGCGATCTGGGTCGTGCAGCAGCTCCTCGGCGGCGTGCGGGCAAGCATGGGCTACACCGGCTGCGCGACGGTGGACGAGCTGCGAACAAGGGCGCAATTCGTCGAGATCACCTCGGCCGGCGTGCGCGAATCGCACGTACACGACGTGCAGATCGTAAAGGAAGCTCCGAACTACCGGGTCGAATGAGAGCAGGATGCACGACAAGGTCCTGATTCTCGATTTCGGCGCGCAATATACGCAGCTAATCGCGCGCCGGGTGCGCGAGGCCAGGGTCTACTGCGAAATCCACCCATGTGACGTTTCGGACACCTTCGTGCGCAATTTCGGCGCCAAGGGAATCATTCTTTCCGGAAGCCACATGTCCGCTTACGAGGAGTTCACGGGCCAGGCGCCAGAGGCCGTGTTCGAGCTCGGCGTGCCGGTGCTCGGCATCTGCTACGGCATGCAGACCATGGCGCAGCAATTGGGCGGCAAGGTCGAACCGGGCAGGGTGCGCGAGTTCGGCTATGCGGAGGTACGCGCGCGCGGACACACACGGCTGCTGGAAGGCATCGAAGATCTGCGCAACGCCGAAGGGCAGGGACTGCTCAAAGTGTGGATGAGCCACGGCGACAAGGTCGTCGAGCTGCCGTCAGGATTCAAGCTCATGGCGTCGACCGAGGCCTGCCCGATCGCCGGAATGGCGGACGAGACCCGGCGCTTCTACGGCGTGCAATTCCATCCCGAGGTGACCCACACCGCGCAAGGCAAACGCATGCTCGAACGCTTCGTGCTCGACATCTGCGGTTGCGCCGGCGACTGGAACATGCCCGACTACGTGAGCGAAGCGGTCGCCGCGATGCGTGCCCAGGTCGGCGAGGAAGAGGTGATCCTGGGGCTTTCCGGCGGCGTCGATTCGTCGGTAGCAGCGGCGCTCATTCACAGGGCGATCGGCAGCCAGCTGACCTGCGTGTTCGTCGACCACGGCCTGCTGCGCCTCGATGAGGCGGCCCAAGTGCTGGAAACGTTCGCTCGTCACATGCACCTAAAGGTCGTCCACATAGATGCGGCGAACGAGTTCTTCGATGCGCTCAAGGGCGTCGCCGATCCGGAACAGAAACGCAGGATCATCGGCCGCCAATTCATCGAGGTGTTCCAGCGCGAGGCGGCCAAGATCAGCAATGCGAAGTGGCTGGCCCAGGGAACGATCTATCCCGACGTGATCGAGTCGGCCGGCGCCAAGACCAAGAAGGCCACCAGCATCAAGTCGCACCACAACGTGGGCGGGCTACCCGAGACGCTGCATCTCAAGCTTCTCGAGCCGCTGCGCGAGCTGTTCAAGGACGAGGTGCGCGAGCTCGGCTTGGCCCTCGGCTTGCCCCGCGAGATGGTGTTCCGCCACCCGTTTCCGGGGCCTGGGCTCGGGGTGCGAATTCTGGGCGAGGTGAAGCGAGAGTACGTCGAGCTGCTGCAGAGGGCGGACAACATCTTCATCGAAGAGCTTAGGCGGTCGGGATGGTACGACAATACGGCGCAGGCGTTTGCGGTCTTCCTGCCGGTTAGGTCGGTCGGTGTGATGGGCGACGGTCGGACCTACGATTACGTGGTCGCGCTGCGCGCCGTGCAAACGACGGATTTCATGACTGCCGACTGGGCCGCGCTGCCGCACGAGCTGCTCGCGCGCGTGTCGAACCGCATCATCAACGAGGTGCGCGGCATCAACCGCGTGACTTACGATATCTCGTCCAAACCCCCAGCAACGATCGAGTGGGAATGAGCGCTGGGCCCGCGGCGAGGCGGCATCCCTCGACGCTGGCGCAAGTGCTGGTGCTCGGCCTCACTCAGACCATCGCATGGGCCTCAACGGTCTATCTGGTCGCCATCATCGCGGCGCCGGCCGGGCGCGCGCTGGGCTTGCCGGAAGCGGCCGTATTCGGCGCATTTTCCGTGGCGCTGGGGATCACGGCACTGCTCGGCCCCGCGATCGGCCGCGCCATCGACCGCAGCCGCGGACGAAACATACTGGTGGCTTCCAATCTGGTGATCGCGGCCGGACTCGCGCTGCTCGCGGCGGCGCCCGGCGCAGCGCTGCTGTTCGTTGCCTGGGGCGTGATCGGAGTCGGCATGGCGTTGGGGCTTTACGATGCGGCGTTCGCGATATTGGTGCGATTGCATGGCCAGGCGGCGCGCGCAATGATCACCGGGGTGACTCTGATCGCCGGCTTCGCCAGCACCATAGGATGGCCGCTGAGCGCGTTGCTAAACGGCCACTTCGGTTGGCGCATGACCTGCCTGGCTTGGGGCGCAGCGCATCTCGCGTTGTGTCTGCCGCTGAACCTGTCGGTCGTCCCGGCGCCGACCGGCGAAGCACCCCGCGGGGAAACAGAAAGGGACAAGAACAGCGGAACTGCCGTTACCGCCTCCGCGGCCCCACGGGCGGCGCACGCGAGCGGCGAGTTCGTGCTGATGGCGTTGTACTTCGCTGCCACGGCGTTCGTTACGTCTGCGATGGCGGCACACCTGCCGGGCTTGCTGCTCGCGGCCGGTGCGGGCGCTGCGGCGGCACTGGGGGCTGCCGCGCTGGTGGGACCCGCACAGGTCGCCGCGCGCAGCGTAGAGTATCTTGCCGCCAGACGACACAGGTTTCATCCTCTTGTCACGGCGCGCATCGCCACTGCGCTGCATCCTATCGGGGGCGCCTTGCTGTGGATGATGGGGGGGATTCCAATCGGTGCATCCGGTTTCGCGCTGCTGCACGGGGCGGGGAACGGGATGACCACCATCGCAAAGGGAACCTTGCCTCTTGCGGTGTTCGGTGAGACGGGTTACGGGCGGCGCGTGGGTCTGCTCAACGTGCTTGCACGAGCGATTCAGGCGGCGGCCCCGCTCGCTTTCGGCCTGGTGCTGGAACGCGCGGGCGTGCACGCCGCACTTGCGCTCTCCATCGGATTGTCGCTAGCGGCGCTGCTCGCGCTCGCTGGATTGCGCTCGCGCGCTGCGGCTGGCCAGCAGCCAAGTTGAGGTATCGTGCCGAAATGAGCGACGAGCTATTCATGCGGCGCGCGCTGGAGCTCGCGCGACGCGCCGAAGCGCAGGGTGAAGTACCCGTCGGTGCGGTGGTGGTGCTGGATGGCGCCGTGGTGGGAGAGGGCTGGAATCGTCCAATTGCGGCCTGTGACCCCACTGCGCACGCCGAGATTCAGGCGCTGCGCGCGGCGGCGGGCGCCATGCGTAATTACCGCCTGACCGGCGCCACGTTGTACGTAACGCTCGAACCATGCGAGATGTGCCTCGGCGCAATGTTCCATGCGCGCATCGCGCGCGCCGTGTTCGGCGCGACCGACCCGAAGAAGCAGCTGCTAAAGAACCAGATCGAGCTGCAGGGCGGCGTGCTTAGCGAGGAGTGCGGTACTTTGTTGAGCGCATTTTTCGTCGCCAGACGATGAAAATCGAGATCAGTCTAGCGCGGCAGGAGCTGCGCCTGCTGGACGAGCACGGCCGGGTGCACAAGGCATATTCCATTTCTACGTCCAAAAACGGCGGGGGCGAGAGAAACGGCAGCTTCTGCACACCGCGCGGGCGGCACATAGTGCGCGCCAAGATTGGCGCCGGGCAACCGGAAAACACGGTTTTCGTACGCCGCCGGCCGACGGGCGAAGCCTGGAGCCCGGAGCTGCACGCGCAATACCCGGGGCGTGACTGGATGCTGACCCGGATCCTTTGGCTGTCGGGCTGCGAGCCGGGCTTCAACCGCCTGGGCGACGTCGACACCATGCGCCGTTACATCTATATCCATGGCTCGCCGGCAATAGCCGAGATGGGCAAGCCGGGATCAATCGGCTGCATCCGAATGCGCAATCAGGACATCGTCGAGCTGTTCGACCTCGTGCCAGCCGGCACGCCGGTCACGATCAGTGGCTGAGGCCGCGAAGCCTTCAGCCGCCGAGGAACAAACGGCCCACTTCCGGGTTCTGCAGCAGCTCGTCGCCCGTGCCGGCCAGCGCCAGCTGGCCGGTGACAAGCACGTAGCCCAGATCGGCGAATTCGAGGCCCTTCTTCGCGTTCTGCTCGACCATGAGGATCGTCTTGCCCTCGCGGTGCTGAAGGTCGTGCAGGATCTCGAACACCATGTCGATGAAGCGCGGCTCGAGGCCGATCGAGGGCTCGTCGACCAGCAGCACGTCGGGCTCCATTACCAGCGCGCGGGAGATTTCCAGCAAGCGCCGTTCTCCGCCGGAGAGCACCTTGGCGGCGTGCTTGCGGCGCGCGGCCAGCCGATCGTACTTGTCGAATACACGCTCGGCGGCGGCCTTGGCCTTGGCATGGGAGTGCAGCAGGTAGCCTCCCATCAGCAGGTTTTCCTCGACTGTCATGTTCGGAAACACGGACTTGTCCTGCAGGATGTAGGCGACGCGCGCCTCCTTCAGCTTGCGATCGGATGTGAGGTGGGTGATATCGCGCTTGTTGCTGCCCTGTCCGACAGTGATCCCGCCGCCGTAGATCCGGGTAAATCCGTAGACGGAGTGCAATATGGTCGACTTGCCGGCCCCGTTCGGTCCGATCAGGCACAGGGACTGTGCGCGTGCAACGTGCAGCGTGAAGTCGTGCAGGATCTCCATGTTGCCGTAGCCGGCGCGCAGGTTCCGGATCGACAGAAACGGTTCGTTTCCCGCGAGCGCCGTGAGGCGCGACTCCGGGATCTCGGAGCGAAGCTCCTCGGCCTGGCGAGCGACGTCGTCGACGGACAGGACGACGTCTACCGAGCCTTCGTGGTAGCCGCCGGCGCGCGTGGGTTCTTGCGCCACGTCAGTGCGCCCCCAAGTAGGCGTCGATTACGCGCTGGTCGTCGCGGATCTGAGCGGGCGAGCCGCTCGCGAGCAACTCCCCGTGCGACATGCAGTAGATATGGCTCGCGAGGTTCATGATCACCCGCATGTTGTGCTCGATCACGAACAGCGTGATGCCGAACTCCCGATTGGCGCGTTTGAGGCGGTCGATCAGTCCGTTGATGAGGGTCGGGTTGATCCCCGCCGTGGGCTCATCGAGAAGGAGGACTTTTGGTTCATTCATGAGTGCCATCGCGAACTCGAGCAGCTTCTGTTGTCCAAAGGACAATGAGCCGGCGACCAGCATGCGCTTGGAATAGAGTCCTACGAACTCCAGCAGCCGCTCGGCCTTCTCGATCAGCTCGCGCTGGTAGCGTCCAAACATGTTGCGCCAGGCGTTATCTCGATGAGGCAGCGAAATCAGCAGGTTCTGAATGCAGTTCATCTTCGAGAAGATTCGCGTTTGCTGGAACGTGCGCAACATTCCGAGCCGCGCGATTTGCTGCACGCCAAGGTGCGAGATCTCCCGGCCCTCGAACAGGATCGATCCGCCGTCGATAGGATGCTGGCCAACGATCGAATTGAACAAGGTCGTCTTGCCGGATCCGTTCGGGCCGATCAGCCCGGTAATTCCGCCAGGCTCTACATTGAGCGAGACTTTGTGGTTGGCGACCACACCGCCGAAAGCCTTGGTGACGCCGCGTACTTCGATGATTGCGCCGCTCATGGTTTGCCCGGGACCTTGGGCGACTGCGTCTCGACGCGCACGCCGAACCACTCCGGTTTGCGGTCCCGCAGCCAGCCCAGGATCCCCTGCTGGAAGTAAACCACATTGACGATGATCAGCACGCCGAGCGCGATGTACTGCCATCCCAGCAGATAGGTCCAGGTGAGCTCGCGCAGCGTGTAGAACAGTGTGGCGCCGATGATCGGCCCCCAGAGCGTTCCCTTGCCGCCTAGCAGAGCCATCGCGATCATGAAGATGCCGAACGTGAGGGTCGGGTAGGCCGTCTCCAGGGGTTCGACGAATCCTGTCATGTTGCCGAACAGCGCGCCGGAGATTCCGAGGAAAAACGCGGACACGGACCACGCGACCATCTTGTAACGGCCGGTATGCAGGCCGAGCGCCTCGGCCTTCTCCTCGTCGTCGCGGATCGCGTTGATCGCGAGGCTGAACCGCGTGCTGTATAGCCAGCGCAAGAACAGGTAGCAGAGGATGGCCGCGAGCATGCAGGCGCCGTAGAAGAACCGCTCCCGCACTCCGGGGCCGCCCGGAAAAACCGGCATGGAAATTCCACTACCGCCACCGACCCAGCTCCAGGCGCTGGTGAGCTCGGCCGCCGCGATCGCGACGCCGAGCGTGCCGATCGCGAAATAAGGTCCGCGCAGGCCGAACAGAATCCAGCTCAGGATCGCGGCCAGTATCACCGGCCCGATCGCGGCGAGGAAGACTCCCAGCGCGAGCCCGGTGTAGTACTGTTGATCGGTGAAGTCGACCTTGATGGCGCCGTTGGCCGCCGTATATTCGCCGACGTTGTACACCAGTGCGATCTGCACTACGGCGCAGATGTACATGCCGAACCCGAAGAAGGCGATGTTTCCCAGCGAGTTGTACCCCATCTGGCCGCCCATCGTGTCCCAGGTGAGGGCGAACAGGATGAAGATCCAGAACACCGCGAACTGCACTGTGTGCGCGGGAAACAGAAAGGGCGCCGCAATTCCGGCGGCAAGCAGGAGCAGGTGCAGTACGAGTGATTTCCGAGTCATTGCAAGGCCAGGCGATGGCGTCGCAGCAGCAGCTGGCGCCAAATGAGGATGATCAACAGCAGGCTGACCACGGTTGCTTGCTGAAATTGCGCACCTAGCACGAACCCGCTGTACTGCTCGATCACGCCGAGACCGAGCGCAGTCGCAATCACTGCGGGGAAGTTGCCCAGACCGGCGGCGGTCACAATAACGAATGCGCGCACGGAATAGGCGATGCCGTAGAACGGCTGAATCACCCAGATCATCGCGATGATCACGCCCGCCACGCCGCAGATCGCAGAGTTGATCGAGAACGTAAGCGCGTAGACAAGGTCCGTATTGACCCCGAGTACGCGCGCCGCGCGCGGATCCTGCGCGGTCGCGCGGATCGCCTGTCCCATCCGGCTCTTCCTCAGAAACAGCACCATGGCCACGGCGAGCACCGCGCACATGGCAAACGCAATGACACGGATCTGGGTTATGTCGACCATGCCGCCGAACATCTGGAAGCGCCCGAAGCCGGACCTGAGCGTACGCACGTCGGGACCGAACAACAGGTTCATCACCTGCTGCATGGTAATCGCCAGACCGAAGGTCGCAAGCAGCGAAGTGAATAGATCGAGCTGGATCACCCGACGAATGATCAACTTGTAGATCAGCCAGCCGTAGCCGAACATCAGCACGGCGACCGGCACGATCGCCGCGATCGGGGGGACGCCGTGGCGCGAGAGCTCATACCCGAGGTAGCCGCCCAGCATGACGAAGTCGCCCTGGGCGAGGTTCTTGACGCTGGTCACACCCCAAACCAGGGCGAGGCCGTAGGCAGCGAGGGCGAACACTGCGCCCACGCTCAACCCGTTCAGCCACAGCTGGATGTTGAACACCGGCGCGGCGACTAGAATCTGCAGGTTATCCCACATATACGCGATCGCGCCGACCCGTGAAGGCCGGCGCGCCTACCCCAAATCCAAACTAAATTAAGTGAACCGCCGAAACGTTACTGCGGGGCCTTGCGCGGATACTCCACCGGCTCGGATGCGTACTTGGTCGGCGCCACCACGGCGTACTTGTCGTCCTGGATCTGCCGCAACACCATCGGCTTCGCGATATTGTTGCCAGCTGGGCTGAACTTGATGTGCCCGTAGAAAGTGTCCAGATCGGTACTCGCCAGCGCATCACGCAGCTTCTCTGTATCCATGCTCTGCGCGCGGCGGAAGGCATCGGCCCAGATCTCTATCACTGCCGAAGCTTGCGCGACCTGGTAAGGCACTATCTTGTACTCCTGATGCGCCGCAAGGAAAGCCTTGTTGTAGTCCATTGCGGTACCGAACACGTCGTCCTTGTACTTGAGCGTCTCGGCCCATTGCGTCGGACAGAGAATGCCGTTGGCCGCCTTACCGAACTGGCTTGTGAGTTTTGCCGATTCGCAGTGCGTCATGCCGACGATCGAGGCGTTGACGCCCAATTCGTTCATTTGCCGCGTCGCGGTCGTTGCGCCCTTGGTGTGGCCCGAAAACACGATGATGTCCGGCCTGAGCGCCTTAATTTTGGTGAGAGTCGCCGAAATGTCGCTCAGGTCGCGCGGCATTTTGTCGTCGACCACGATCTTCATGCCGTGCTTCTTGGCTTCGTCGACGACGCCATCCCGCACGTCGAGCGAGAATGGGTCGTTCTCGAACGCCATCCCGATCTTAAGATCGCTCGGGTTCTTGCCGTTCTTTTGGGCCAACTCCGCCGCCAGATCGATCACGGGCGCGAGGTACTGCTCCGAAGTCGACAGAGCGGCGAACATGTAGCGATAGCCCTGGGTAAAGAGCGAGCGCGACGCGCCTTCGGCCTCGACCATCGGGATCTTGTACTTTTCGGTCACCGGCGCGGCGGCCTTGGTGGGCCCGGAACCGTATGGCCCGAGTATGTACTTGATGCCGTCCTGATTGATGATGCGCTCCAGGAGCTGCGCCGTGCGCGCCGGAGTCGACTCGTCGTCGTAGTACTTGATCGCGAGTTTGTAGTTCTTGCCGTTGATCTTGACGCCGCCCATCTCGTTGACGCGCTTGACGCCGAAGTTGTAGCCGTCGCTCGCGTTCTTGCCTTCCTGCGAATACTTGCCGGTAATCGAAATCGCCGAGCCGAGCGTAATCGTATCTTCCGCTGAAGCTTGCCCGGAAAACGCCAAAGCAGCCGCAACGGCCGCCGCGCCGGCCAGGCGCGCAGTCTTAGAGCATAGAACGTTCATGACCCCCTCCTATTTGCAATGATGTTCCCGAGATCCTGTCTAATGCAGGTACTACCGCCAGATCGCCAACCTTAATACGGATGGCTGTCAAGAGGCAAGCAGCCATCAACGCGCAAGCAGTTCCGCCACTCCGGTAGGCGACGGCGCGCGCAGTACGCCGACCTCGGTGATCAGCGCGGTCACAAGTTCCGCAGGCGTGACATCGAACGCGGGATTACGGACCGCAACTCCGTCGGGCGCCCAGCGCGATCCGCGGTATCCGGTTACTTCTTCGGCCGCGCGTTCCTCGATCGGGATCGACGCGCCCTGCGCGATGGCGAGATCGAAGCTCGATCGCGGTGCTGCGACGTAGAACGGCAGTCCGTGCCGCTGCGCGAGTACCGCCAGCGTGTAGGTGCCGATCTTGTTCGCGACATCACCGTTGGCCGCGACGCGATCGGCGCCGACAATCAGCAGATCGACCTCGCCCCGACTCATCAGGAAACCTGCCATGCTGTCGGTCGCGAGTGTGACGGGAATGTGTTCCTGCACCATCTCCCAGGCGGTGAGGCGCGCGCCCTGCAGATACGGGCGGGTCTCGTTGGCGATGACCGAGACGCTCTTGCCCTGATCACGCGCCGAGCGGACCACGCCGAGCGCGGTGCCATAACCTGCCGTCGCGAGCGCTCCGGCGTTGCAGTGGGTCATGATGCGCGCACGGTCCGGAACCAGCGCGGCGCCGTGCGCGCCGAGGGCACGATTGACCGCCAGATCTTCCTCGTAGATCGCGAGCGCTTCGTCTTCGAGCGCAGACGCGCCGTCTCGCGCCAAGGCCCGGCGCATGCGCGCGAGCGCCCAGAACAGGTTTATCGCGGTGGGCCTGCTTTGCGCGAGCACTTCGAACGCGGCCTCAAGATCTGCCTCGCGCGTGGACTCGAGCGCGACACCGAACGCGGCGGTGCAGCCGATCGCCGGGGCGCCGCGAACTACCATCTCTCGGATGGCACGCGCGGTATCGCCAGCCGTGCGGCAGGTCACATATTCCACTTTCTCCGGCAGGGCGCGCTGGTCGAGCAGCTCCAGTGTCTTGCCGGTCCAGCGCAGAGTATCGAACCCCATCAGATCACGCGCTCATTGCCGCCGTCGACCGGAATCTGCGCGCCCGTGGTCTTCGCGAAAAGCGGCCCGCAAAGCTCCGCGGCGAGCTCAGCGACGTCCTTCGACGCGACCTCGGTGCGCAGCAGATTATTGCGCCGGTACTGCTCCACGCTTAGGTTGTAGGCCGCAGCCCGCGCGGCCAGCACGTCGTCGGTCCAGAGCGCGGTGTCATACACGGCGTTGGGGTGCAGCGAATTGACGCGGATTCCGTCCTTGCCCCATTCCAGCGCCGCCACGCGTGCGAGCTGATTGAGCGCGGCCTTGGAGGCCGAGTAGGCCGCCGCGCCGGGACCCGGGGCCGGCACATTCTTCGAGCCGATGACGACGACGCGCCCGCCGCGTGGGGCGGTCCTTATCAGCGCGTGGCAGGCCTGCATGAGATTGAGATTGGCCTCGACGTTGACCGCCATGGTGTTATGCCAGGTCTGCAGCGTGATGTCCTGAATCGGCTGCGACGAAGGGAAAATGCCGGCATTGAGCACCAGCATGTCTATGCCGCCATAGCGCTTGACTGCCATGCCGAGCGCCGCATCGATCGCATCAGCGTCGGTAACGTCGCAGGTGATTCCGGTGAAATCCAGACGCCTCCACATGCCCTCGATCCCGGCGTTGCGATCGAGTCCCACGACTGCCGCGCCTCTGCTCAGAAACGCCTCGACGCAGGCTCTTCCGATGCCCGAGGCAGCGCCGGTTACGAGCGCAACTTCGCCGGCAAACGGCGGCGGGGCGCCGGCCTTGCGCAGCTTGGCCTGCTCCAGATCCCAGTACTCTATGTCGAAGATGTCGCGCTCTCCGACCGCCAGCCAGCCACCTAGCGCCTCCGCGCGCAGGATGACATCGATCGTGTGATCGTAGAGCTCTTCGACGATCGCCGCATCCCGCGCCGTGCGGCCGGCTGCGGCAAATCCCAGCGTCGGATCCAGCACCATGCGCGGCGCGGGATCCAGCATGATCTTCTTTTCAATGGCCTGCACGGCATGGCGCTCGAAGTAGTCGCGGTAGTCGCGCGCATACGCCTGCACGTCGAACCCGAGCATCGGCACCGGCTTGGTACGGATCACGTGATCCGGCGTCGCCGGTCCGCGCTGCGATAGACGGCTCAGCGCCGGGTGCTGCGCAAATGAAAGGAACTTGCGGGAATCGTTGACTCTCATAACCAGCGGAGCGCCGGCGAGGCCGGATATCGCGCGCCGCAGCCGGGCTATCTCCTCCCGGGAGATGTTCGGTGGTTGCGGCGCCGGCAGCGCGACCTGCCACGCCCCTTTCGACGCGAGGTAGTCCTCGGCCATCGACACGAGGCGGATCATGCGCTCGTAGGATTCCCGCGCATCCGAACCGAACGAGAACACTCCATGCGAGAGCAACACCATGCCGAGAGTCTGCGGGCCCGCTTTCGCGGCGTACTCGCGCGCGCAATAAGCCGCGAGATCGAACCCGGCCATGATGTACGGAACCACCACGACTTTGTCGCCGTAGATCTCGCGCATACGCTGCTCGCCGCGAGGCGCATTGCTGATCGATAGCACCGCGTCGGCGTGGGTGTGGTCGACGTAAGCATGCGGCAGAATAGCGTGCAGGATCGTCTCGACCGACGGCGATGGAGCGCCGGCGCGCAGAATGTGCGTGTTCAGTTCGTTGACCATCTGCGGATCCGACAGCGCGGACAGTTGCGCCAGGCGCCGGACGTAATCGAGCGCGACGGGCGTGAAACCTGCCGCTTCGATCGTCTCCAGGTCCCATCCGCTACCTTTGACGTAGAGTACGTCTTCCGGGGCGCCGAAGAGGTTGGTCTGGCGCAGCTTGACCGAGGTGTTGCCGCCGCCGTGCAGCACGAGCGACCGGTCCATTCCCAGCAGCCGGGAGGTGTAAACGCGCGGGCCGAGGGGGCCGGAGTAGCTCGACGCGTCGGCGTCGTTCCACAAGCTGCGCATGGCTATCCTGCGACGAAACTGAAAATTATACTTTCCCCCCGTGATCCAAATCGAACTATGTGCTTGGTCAGAGGCGCGCGCCGATGCTATGCGCATCCGCGAAACCGTGTTCGTGGCAGAGCAGGGCGTGCCCGCGGAGCTCGAGCTGGACCAGCATGATCCGCAGTGCGTGCACGCGCTGGCGCGGGACGATGCAGGTCGCGCCGTGGGCACAGGCCGGCTGCTGCCGGGGGAGGGGCACGGTGCACGGGTAGTGGCGCATGTCGGGCGCATGGCCGTTCTCAAGGAGTGGCGCGGCCAGGGCGTGGGCGGCGCTTTGCTTGCGCGCCTGGTCGAGGCCGCGCGCGAGCGCGGCGATACCGAGGTCGCCCTTAACGCACAATCCCATGCCCTGGGGTTCTACCGCGCGCGCGGATTCGTGGAGGAGGGTGCGGAATTTATCGAGGCGGGGATCCCGCACCGCGCAATGCGGCGCGTGCTCGGCTAGCTTAGAGCGAATTCGTAGCGCAGCGTGTCGAGGTCGGCGCCATCGGACCCGTAGGCGCGCTCCGCAAAGCGGACTGTTCCGTCGGCGCCAACCACCAGCGCGCTTGACGAGCGCGTTCCGTACGCCGGCGAGACGATCCGCGCCGCCGACAGCAGCCGTTCGCGTTCTAGACCTATGCCGGTGTCCGGGAGCTCGCCCTGCGCGGCCTGCGCCGTGTCCGCCAACAGCGCCAGCAGTGGCTCGACGGCAGGCGCGAGCCCGAGCACCTCAACCATGCGCTGCTTGCCCCGAGTCACCTTGGGCCATGGCGTATCGAGTAGGTGATTCGACAATCCGTGCACCCCCGGCTCGATCCTGCTCGCATGCCCGCCGCGGTTCGATACCCACCACAACTCAGCGCCATCGCCGGCAAGGAAATTGAACCCGCGATACGCCTTGCCGGCCCCTTCGACCGATGTCGTGAATGCGCTCGGCGAGTCGCCGCCTTCCAGGTAGCGGCTTGCAAGCACACCGCGCGAAGTCGCGTCGCGCGGCGTCATGGAGGAATCCCGATAGTTCGTCACGGCCGCGAACCTGCCGCTGCGGGTGACGCCAAGCCATGTACCCATTGCTTCCATGTCCCGCCCTGCCAGGATGTCGGGCCGATCGATCCAAAACCGGGCCGCAGCGGTGGGCCTGGCGTGGAACTCGTCGCGATTTGCGGCGACCACCAACGGAAAATCCGGGTGTACCCTCCAGGCGAAGATGATCAGGCACATGACTCAGTCGGGCGCGACAAAAGGCTCGACTCTGCGCGCGCTGCCAGGAGCCAGACAGCGGTCGATACGCAGCCGTTCACATTCGCGCGCCAGCAGGGCTTCAAGGCGGGGCGCGTCCTGGACGTTCTGATAGACCTCCATATACGTCGTCGGGTCGTCGCGTCGTCTTTGCCAGCGGCCCTGCACGCCGAGCTCGCGCTGGACGACGCTGAACAACTGATCGACGATGCCCCGCAAGTCCCGCAATCGTTCGGGATCAACCTTGTAGTAGACGTAAATGCTCGCAGGACTCAACTGGGGTAGGGCAGAGGAAGGAGTTCGATCGCCGGGCCAGCCGGAGCGAACCGGATTGCGGCACCTTCCGCCACCGCAGAGGTAGGCACCACAGCGAGCAGCTCTTTGCCGCCGTTTGCAGCGGCGACGCTCACCACGGTGCCGCTCGCCTGGCCCGGGAGGTCGTCGCTGTAGAGCTCGGTCCCCGGGCGAACTTCGACTTGGGCATCGAGCCGGCCGCGAACCATGCGTCGCTTTACCTGTCCGCGGTACTGGGCACGCGCGACGATTTCCTGTCCTGGATAGCATCCCTTCTTGAAGTCGACGCCGCCCACGGCCTCCAGGTTGACCATTTGGGGGACGAAGAGATCCTGGGTCGCCTGCTCGATTACCACCCGTCCGGCCCGAATTTCGAGCAAGGTCCAGTCGTCTTCGTCGGACATCGCAGCGCCCAAGCGGGCCTCGATGCGCTCGGCTTGCGCCTGCGGTCCGACGACCAGGACACGATCCTGCCCGACGCGCACCGCGGTCAGCTCCCCGTCACACGCGACCGCCATTGGGGATTGGTCCAGCTTTAGACCGAGCTCCGCAAGGCGAGCAATAGCGCGCTCACCCCAGACTCCAAGCTGCCGATAGCGTTGCCCGAGATCCGATATCTCGACTTTGGCGCGCAAGACGAACATTCCGAGCCGCTTCGCGACCGACGGCACGAGGTCGGCGGCAAGTTGCAGCAGGAAACCGTCCGCGCGCGGCAGCACGATGAAGCTGGCGAGCAGGCGACCCTTGGCCGAGCACCAGCCGGCGATCCTCGCCTGGTCGGCCGGAAGATGATCGATGTCGTTCGTGAGTTGCGCGTGCAGAAAGCGGCGCGCGTCGCCGCCCGCCACCGACAGGAGGCCGTAATGGTGCAGGCGCGCCGCTCGCAGCCCCAATCCTTCTGCTGCCCTTGAGTCCATCATGGGCGAGTCGGTTCTCGTTCCGTCGTAAAATATTAATTTTACCCGTGTCAGCGCATCCGGCCGACGGCGATTCAATTGCGTTCCCTGGTCAAACGCCTGTTGCTACTGCTGGTCGCGGCCGGCCTAGGCGGCGCCATCTATGCCGCCTGGTACGTCAGGGCACCGGTCGCGCTCGACAAGCTGCCGGTCGAGTTCGATATTCCGCCTGGAACTGCATTGCGCGGCGCGATCCGCCAGCTGACGGCGGCCGGCATCCAGGTCGGTGCGTGGCGGTTCGAGTTGCTGACGCGGTTCCTGGGCCACGCGCAGGACATCAAGGCCGGCAGCTACGAGCTTGTGCGCCCGGTGACGCCGCTCGAGTTGCTCAGAAAGCTGACGCGCGGCGACGTCACGCAGGCTGAGGTCAGGCTGATCGAGGGCTGGACGTTCCGCCAGTTTCGGTTCGCCCTCGACCAAAGCCCATATCTCCGGCACGAAACGAAAGGCCTGGACAACGCGCAGATCATGGCCCGAATCGGGGCGTCGGAGAGCGAACCGGAAGGCCTTTTCTTCCCCGATACGTATACGTTCGCCAAGGGCTCCGCCGACGTCGCCGTGCTGCGTCGCTCGTACCATGCGATGCAGCGCCATCTGGTGCGGGAATGGGCCGCACGCGCAGCGAATTTGCCGTATCGCAGTCCTTACGAAGCTTTGATCATGGCCTCCATAATCGAAAAGGAAACCGGCCGTGCCGCGGATCGCGACCTGATCGGGGGGGTGCTCGTCAACCGCCTGCGGATAGGAATGCGGCTGCAGGCCGATCCCACCGTGATCTACGGGCTCGGAACAGGTTTCGACGGCAATCTGACCAAAGCTCACTTGGAGCGGGACGGCCCCTACAACACGTATACGCGCGCCGGGCTTCCACCAACCCCGATCGACATGCCCAGCGTGGCATCGCTTCACGCCGCGCTGCAGCCGGGCGAGACCGACGCGCTGTACTACGTTTCCCGCGGCGACGGATCGAGCGAATTCTCGCGCACCCTGAATGATCACAACCGCGCCGTGACAAAATACCAGCGTCTCAACCATCGCAGGCAGGATTGAGGGCGGGCATGGGCGGCGCATGAGCGAATTCGGCAAGCTGATCACCCTCGAGGGCGTCGACGGCGCCGGAAAATCGACCCATATCGAATTCGTCGCGCAAAGGCTGCGAACGCAGGGCAGGACGGTGCTGGTCACGCGCGAGCCGGGCGGAACCTCCCTGGCCGAGAAGTTGCGTGCGTTGGTACTCAACGAGGCGATGGACCCGCTGACGGAAACGTTGCTCATGTTCGCCGCGCGCGCGGACCACGTGCGTCAGCTGATCCGGCCCGCGCTCGAAGCCGGGAACTGGGTCGTGTGTGACCGTTTCAGCGACGCGACTGCCGCCTATCAAGGAGCGGGAAAGGGCGTTTCGATGGAATTGATCCAGCAGCTGGCGGAAGCGACCCACCCGGGCTTGCGTCCGGACAGAACGCTGGTATTCGATTGTCCGTACGATATCGCCCGGCAGCGCTTGGCCTCGACCGGCCGGCGGCTCGATCGCTTCGAGCGCGAGGACCGAACATTCTTCGAGCGCGTGCGACAGGCCTACCTTGCACGGGGCGCGGCGGAACCCGGTCGGATCCGACTGATCGATGCGTCAATGAGTCTTACAGATATTCAGATGAAACTGGAAGATAGCATTGTATTTGACTGAAAATACAAATGATTCATGAATGGAACAAAGCTTACTGGAGTGAACTGGCGAGCGCTGCCGGGCGCCTCCCGCATGCGCTGCTGATTCATGGCCCGGATGGAATCGGCAAGCGCGCGCTCGCCGAGCATTTCGCCCAGTTCCTGCTCTGCGAGAGTTCGACCAACGGACGACCTTGCGGCCGCTGTCAGGCGTGCCGTTGGTTCGTCGCGGGCAGTCATCCTGACGTGCGCTGGCTCGAACCGGAATCGATTGCCAAGCCGGCGGCGATCGAGGGCGAGGAGGAGGACCGGGCCGGCAGTCGGTCGGCCAAGCAAAGCCTCGAAATCAAGGTGGAGCAAGTGCGTGCGCTGGCGGATTTTCTCAATGTCGGCTCGCATCGCGGGGGGCACCGAATCGCGCTTATTCACCCTGCGGAAGGCATGAATCTGCACGCGGCCAACTCGCTCCTGAAGAGCCTGGAGGAGCCGCCCGCAAGCGCAGTATTCGTGCTCGTCTCGCACCGTCCGGCGCGCCTGCTTGCGACCATTCGAAGCCGTTGCTTTGCGCTGGCAATGGGTTTACCCGAGCGCACAGCGGCGGAGGCCTGGCTGCAGGCAAGCGGCGTGGCGGATGCCGCCCGCTGGCTCGCGTTCGCGGGCGGCGCCCCGCTGCGGGCGCTGGAATACAGCTCCGGACCGCGTGGCGACACGATTACGCGGCTGCTCAAGGCGCTATCGGACGGTTCCCTTCAGGAGGTCGCGGCCGCTGATCGAGAGGAACTGGAGCTGCTCGCCGAAGTACTGCAAAAGCTGGCCTTCGATCGGATGTTCGAGGCCTTCGGCGCGGAGCCGAAATATGCCACGCGCGGGTCGCACGCCGTCCCGGCCCAAGCGCGGCAGTGGCTTGCGTTCGCTCGCGCCATGGGGCACAACCGGACACTCGCGCGACATCCGCTGAATCCGCGGCTATTCGCCACGGACATGCTGGCGTCGATGCCTGCCAAGGGGAGACGGGAATGACCGAGGTCGAGGACAAGTCCGAAGGTGCTGAAGGCGGGCGGCCGAGCGTCCTTTCACTCAACATTCGCGAAAAAAATGCACTCTATGCCGCCTACATCCCTCAGCTGAAGAACGGCGGAATCTTCATCCCGACAGCCCGCGTACATCGCCTCGGCGACGAAGTATTCATGCTGGTCTCACTTCCGGACGAGGCGGCCAAGATTCCGATTAGCGGCAAAGTGGTCTGGATCACTCCGGCTGACGCGCAAGGCAAACGTGCGCAAGGCGTGGGAATTCATTTTTCTGCCGATGAGGCCGGACGCTCGGCGAAGAAGAAGATCGAGGGATTGCTGGCAGGGATGCTCGATAGCTCCAAGATAACTCACACGTTCTAAGTTACGACGGATGGGGGGCAACTGATTGTTCCTTCTCCTTATGAGACTTTACATAATACACATATGCGCACAATCGTATCAGTTCAGGCGGCCTACTGGCGGGATCGGAAGCCTGGCTACCGCGATCCCTTCGTCCAGCAGCGCATCATGCTCCTCCTGGGTTGCCTCGCCCCTGATCGGACGAACCGGCGCCTGCGAGTAATGGATACGCCTGGCTTCGGCGGGAAACTGCACCCCCACGTCCTCGGTCTTGGTCAGGATCTCGTCCAGTAAACGCGAATAGAGAACCTGCGCCAGGGCGAGGGGGTCACGCCCCGCAAGTTGGGGGTCATGCTGCTTCGGCAGTGGGCCCGCGACCTGGGCGGGCTCGGCGCCGGTGTTAATCCGGCTTGCCGACGGAACCCGCTCGACGCTCGCCGATCCGCAGTTCGGACAGCTAAGCAGGCCTCGCCTGCGCTGCGAGGCGAACTCGAGGCGCGAGGCGAACCAGCCCTCGAAACGGTGCCCTTCGCTGCATAGTAGATCGAAGACGATCATGATTGAATTCTAACCGACAATGCGATACTGCAGTGCCGCGCGCGCACCAGCCCTGGGGTTGCAAAAACAATGATCGCCGACCGGATTGAAGCCAAATGGATCGACTTGTTTGCCGATGTATTCGCGCGCTGCAGGGTGTCTGCGGGCGACCTGTGCGCGGTATTGTCCGAATCGCAGTCGCGCGAGCTCAACGTCCGGCTGGCGGAGCTCGCGCTCCTGCGCTTGGGTGCCCGCGCATTCCATGTCGTCGTGCCGACGCCACCCCAGGCCGCGCCGGTGCCCGTCCGATCGACCGGCGCGTCGAACGCGCTGCACGGTTTGGACGCCGCAATCAATGCGCTCGGCTCGTGCGCGTTCGTCGCCGACTGCACCGTAGAAGGCCTGATGCACGCGGCGGAGCTGCCTCGGATCCTGAAAGGCGGGGCGCGCGTGCTCTACATCTCCGACGAGCATCCGGACGTGCTCGAGCGGCTGGCGCCCTCCCCCGCAGACGAGCAAAGGGTCAGAGCTGGAGTGCGGCGACTGCGCGAGGCGAAACGCATGGAGGTCAGCTCGGCTGCCGGAACCAGGCTCGAAATCCACGTCGCGGAGGCGCGCGTCGGAGGCGTGTGGGGTTACACCGAGAAGCCGGGCACCTTGTCGCACTGGCCGGGCGGCCTGTGCCTGTGTTTTCCGCGCGCCGGGGCGGTCGACGGCACTCTCGTGCTTGCACCGGGGGACCTCAATCTGACGTTCAAGCGGTATATTGAATCGCCTGTAACTCTCAGAATCGCGAGCGACTACGTTACCGCGATCGAGGGCGCTTCATTCGACGCCGAGCTGATGCGCGAGTATTTCGCCGCTTGGGCGGACCGTGAGGCCTACGCGGTGTCCCACGTGGGTTGGGGCATGAATCGGCGCGCGCGTTGGGAGGCGATGGTCATGTACGACAGGCGAGACACGAACGGAACCGAGCAACGCGCCTTCGCGGGGAACTTTCTCTACTCCACCGGCGCAAATGAGACGGCGGGACGCCACACCCTGGGTCACTACGACCTGCCTCTCAGGCATTGCACCATACGGCTCGACGGCGAGACGATCGTCGACGAGGGAAGACTGCAGGGCGAGCTGGCGTGAGCCTGCCTGAATTCGTCGAACAGGGCCGCGGCGGCGATACGCTCGTCTTCCTGCACGGGCTCGGCGGGGGGCACGCCGCCTGGGACGATCAGCTTCCCCACTTTGCCGGGCTCGGCTATCGAGTGATTGCCTGGGATCAGCCCGGCTATGGCGCGAGCCCGCCGGTTGAGCCCTACGACATGGAGCGCGTCGCGGGCGCGCTACGAGCGCTGATCGAGTGCCTGGGCGACTTACCGGTGGTCCTGATCGGACACAGCATGGGCGGATTCGTCGCACAAGAGGCCTACGCGCGCTTTCCCGAGTATATCAAGGCGCTGGCGCTGTGCTTCACCAGTGCCGCGTTCGGCGGCAGCGGCGGTGACTTCGCGCGCCAGTTCATCGCGGGGCGCATTGCGCCGCTGGACCAGGGCCGAACCATGGCCGAGATTTCCGCTCTGCTGATGCCTGCCATGCGCGGCAGCAAGTCTAGGCCGGAGGGCCTCCAGCGTGCCGAGCGGATTATGGCCGGGGTGAGGCCCGGGACCTATCGCAAGGCTGTCGCCCTGCTGACCTCCTTCGACCGGCGCGCTCAGCTACCGCGAATCGAGGTCCCGACTCTGCTGCTCGCGGGCGCAGAGGATCGCACCGCCCCGCCCTCGGTCATGGAGCGAATGGCGCAAAAGATTCCCGCAGCGCAATACGTGCTCCTCGACGGTTGCGGGCATCTGGGCCCTTTGGATCAGCCTGAGGAATTCAACCGCGCCCTTGCCGCGTTCCTCGAGCGCCACGCGAAACGGCATATGGCATGACTTCCATACTTTCAGGCATCGATCCACGCTACTCTGTGACTGGATCGAACTATCCGCTGAGTTCCAAGCAAAAGGACCTCGTCGCGCTCGCTGAGTCCCTCGGGCCCAGCTTCTCGCGGCGCGCGCCAGACTACGACCGCGAAGCGAGCTTCCCGTTCGAGAACTACGACGAGCTGCGCAGCGCCGGGCTGCTCGGTCTGTGCGTGCCGGAGCGCTACGGCGGCAAGGGCGCGGACCTGCGCAGCTATGCGATCGTCTCGGCCACGCTCGGCAAGTACTGCGGCGCCACCGCCCTCACCTTCAATATGCACGCGTGCTCGACGCTTTGGCCCGGAATTCTCGCAGACGATCTCGACATGACGGCCGACCAGAAGCGCGAGCACGAACTGCATCGAGCGGTCCACTTCGGGCGGGTAATCGGGCATGGCGCCATTTACGCTCAGCCGTTCTCCGAGGGCAGCGCGGCGGCTGCCGGCAAAGCGCCGTTCGGCACGCTCGCCTCCAAAGTGGACGGCGGCTGGCAGATCAGCGGCAAGAAGATCTTCGCCTCGCTCGCGGGAGCCGCCGACTACTACGGCGTCCTGTGCACCGAGGACAAGCCGGAGCGAACGATGCGCGATACGCTCTACATCGCTGTCCCGGGGAACGCGGCGGGGCTCACGATAACCGGGGACTGGGACCCGCTTGGGATGCGCGGAACGGTTTCCCGCACCCTGCTGTTCAAGGACGTGTTCGTGGCTGACGATGCCCAGATGATGCCGCGTGGCGTTTACTTCCAGGCTGCGAGCCGGTGGCCGCACATGTTCACCACGCTCGCGCCGACCTACTTCGGCATTGCCATTGCCGCCTTCGAGTTCACAGTTCGGTATTTGCGCGGAGAAATCGCAGGGATGCCCCCGGTGAAACGCCGCATGTATCCAACCAAGCAGATTGCAGTAGCCGAGATGCTGATCAAGCTCGAGCAGACCCGGGCGCTGTTCCTGCGCATGTTGGAAGACGCCCGCGTCGACCCCCCCAAGGATGCGCGCCTGCGCGCCTACGCGGCGCAGTTCACCATTATGGAGAACTCAAACGAACTCTGCCGCCTCGCGATTCGAACCTGCGGCGGACAGTCGATGCTGAAATCTCTGCCTCTCGAGCGGCTCTACCGCGACTCGCGCTGCGGCGCACTGATGCTGCCCTGGACTGCCGAGCTATGCCTCGACCGAATCGGACGCGAAGCGCTTTACGAACCCGGCGAGAGCGACGATTGACATGAACCTGTCGCGCGTCGTCGAGGGCTGGGCGGAACATTGTCCTTCCAAAGTTGCGATTCATTTTCGCGGCACTGACGTAAGTTACGCGATTCTGTGGGAACGGATCGAAGAGGCGACCCGCGCGCTCGGATCGCGTGGCATCGTGCGCGGAGACCGCGTTGCGTTTCTCGGTTACAACAATCCGGACATGCTGGTGCTGTTGTTCGCATTGGCCCGCCTGGGTGCGATACTGGTGCCGCTCAACTGGCGCCTGACGGTAGCCGAGCATCGGCTCATCGTGCATGACTGTGCGCCGCAGCTCCTCTTCGCCGAGCCGGAATTCGCCGCGCACGCGGCAGAGCTCGGGGTGCCATCCTGCCTGATCCTCGACGGCAAATGGCGCGAGGGCGAGGCCATGCCCGCCCTCCCCGGCAGCGACGACGACGACGTCCTGGTGATGTACACCTCGGGCACGACCGGCCGGCCCAAGGGCGCCGTGCTGCGCCAGAGCGCGCTGATCTGGAATGCATTCAATTCGATCCAGGCCCATGATCTTTCCCAGCGTGACCATGTGCTGAGCCCGCTGCCTATGTTCCATGTCGGCGGCTTGAATAACCAGACCCTGCCCGCGCTGCTCGCGGGCGCGACGGTGACCCTGCAGCAGCGCTTCGCCCCCGGGCAATGGCTGGCGGACGTCGCCGCACGGCGGCCGACCATTAGTCTGCTCGTACCGGCCACAATGCAGGCCGTGCTCAATCACCCGGATTGGGATCGGACCGATCTTTCTTCGCTCAAGATGATCAATTCGGGTTCAATGGTGGTGCCGGATTCCCTGATCCGGGCGTTTCACGCGCGTGGCGTGCCGGTCGGCCAGATCTACGGCGCGACCGAGACGGCACCGATCGCCTCGGTGCTGCTCAAGGAGGACGCGATGGCAATGGTGGGCAGCGCCGGCAAGCCGGCGCTGCACTGCGAGATCAGGATCGCCGCCGACGACCGGGGAATGGAAGCCCCGGTAGGCACGGTGGGCGAGATATGGGTTCGCGGACCCAATGTGATGCGGGGTTACTGGAACGATCCCCAGGCAACCGCGAGCGTGTTCCACCAGGGATGGTTCAAGACCGGCGATCTGGGCCGGCGCGACCACGGGGGCTTCCTGTGGATCGCCGGCAGAACGAAGGACGTCATTATTTCGGGCGGCGAGAATATCTATCCGGCGGAAATCGAGAATGTGCTGGCCGATTGTCCTGCTGTCGCAGAGGCGACGGTAATCGGCGTTGAAGACCCGAAGTGGGGAGAGACCGCGTGCGCCTGCATCGTGCGCCGTCCGGGCACGGCGCTCGACGAGAGCAGCGTGTTGTCGCTATTTCACGACCGACTTGCCCGCTACAAGCATCCGCGTCGCATTGTGTTCGTGGACGAGCTACCGAAGAACGCCATGGGGAAAGTGCAGAAATTCGAGCTTAAACGCCGGCTCGAGGCCGGCTAGTTCATTACAATACGGGGGTTCGATTCGAGAGGCCATGCCGTGAATCTCGCCAAATCCATGTACGCCGATGTCCTCGTGCTTGCTCCAACGGGAAGGCTCGACCAGGACAACTGCGCGGCTTTTCACAGTGCCCTCGAGCGCTACCTGGAGGAGCCCGGGAGTACTGCGGCGCACGGCGTGGTGTTCGATCTCGGGTCTCTGGAGTACGTTTCGAGCGCAGGTCTGCGCTGCTTCATGCTGGCGGCAAAGCAGGCTCGGGCGCACGGCGGCAAGATTCTGATCGCGGCCATGCAACCGGTAGTAGCCGAGATTTTCGAAATTAGCCGCTTCAGCATGATTCTGGAAGCTTTCCCCACCGTGCGCGCAGCGCTGGAATCGCTCTCGCCGGAATCCGCGCTGGCTTACGATCGGGCCTAACGTGCGGGTCCGGTTCTGGGGCACTCGCGGCTCGATCCCGGTTTCGCTGACTTGGCGTGATGTGCGGGACAGGCTGGTAGAAGCGCTGGTGGCGGGCAATGGTCGGCAGCTCGATACGATGGAGAAGGCGAATACCTTCGTCGAGCAGCACTTTCCCTTTTCGCTACGTCGGACCTATGGCGGGCATTCGGCCTGCGTTGAATTCGAACCGGGCAGCAAGGAATATTTCGTCTGCGACATGGGCAGCGGCGCGCGTGCATTCGGCGAACACGTGCTGGCCCGCAATGCAGGACAGCCCGCAATCGTGAACGTCTTCATGTCCCACGTGCACTGGGACCACATCATGGGATTTCCGTTTTTCGGGCCAGCCTACGTAGCCGGAACACAGATCCGCATCCACGGTTGTCACGACGTGATCGAGCACGCGTTCCGTCTGCAGCAATCTCCCCCGTGCTTTCCAGTGCCATTCGAGCAACTCGCGGCCGATGTCGAGTTCATTCGACTCGCGCCGGGCCAGACGAGTGAAGTCTCAGGTGTCACGGTGACGCCGAAATTGCAACTGCACGGCGGGGACTCCTACGGCTATCGATTCGAGAACGGCGGCAAGAGCTTCGTATACACCACCGACTCCGAGCACAAGCTCGAGAACGATCTGAATACCGATGGCTTCGTGCAGCTCTTTCGCGACGCCGACTTGGTTGTTTTCGACGCAATGTATTCGCTCGCCGACACGGTTTCAGTAAAGGCCGACTGGGGACATTCCAGCAACGTCATGGGCGTCGAGCTGTGCCAGAGGGCGCGGGCGAAGCGGATCGCGTTGTTCCATCATGAACCGGCCAACGACGATGCCGACATCGAGCGGATCCTGCGGGAGACGGTGCGTTTTGAAGAGCTCACGCAGCAGGGACACCGGCTCGAGGTGCTGGCGGCGTACGACGGCCTGGAGCTCGACCTCTGAGAATGGGTTCCGCCAAACGCGCGGCCGGCATCGTAGTGCTGTTGGCCAGCGCACTGGCGATAATTCTGCAGCCGCCGTTGGTGCGCGCCGTGCGCGATCTCCTTTTCGACGGCTATCAGCGGCTCTACCCGCGAGAGAGAAAATCGGCTCCGGCAATCGTCGTTGAGATCGACGAGCAGGCGCTCGCTAGGTACGGCCAATGGCCTTGGCCGCGCGCGCGTACCGCGGACCTGTTGCGGCGGATCGCCGCCGACGACCCCGCCGCGATCGGAATCGACATTCTTTTTTCGGAACCGGACGGGTCGTCGCCCGATGGCTCGGGCGACGCGGCGTTGGCGCAGGCGATCCGCGGCAACAAGATCGTACTCGCTGTTGCCGGTCTGTCCTACCGTGACGGTCGCTTCCTGACGCCGCCCAAGGTGGCGCCCGTCAGGATCTTCGCCCCGCGTCCTCCGCCGCTACTCAAATTCGAGGGCCAATTGCAGAGCCTTCCCTTGCTCGATCGGGCCGCCGCCGGGCGCGGCCTGATAAGCGTCGGCGAATCGGAGCGCATCATTCGGCAAGTACCGGTCATGGCGCAGATCGGCCAAGTCTATGTTCCGTCGCTCGCGGTCGAGATGGTCCGCGTCGCGTTGGGACTCGACTCGTTGCGCCTCGACGCGAACGGCCATGACCGGCTGGTCCTGCGACTGGGCGAGATGGCGGTGCCGACCCAGGGCGACGGAGAGCTATGGCTCTACTTCGGCCGACACGACCCGGAACGCGTCGTGTCGGCCGCGGAGCTGCTCGGCGGTCGCGTCGCGCCGCAAGTGCTGCGCAACAAGCTGGTATTGGTCGGGGTCACAGGACTGGGGTTGCTCGATCGGAAGGCGACACCGCTCGGCGAGAGCGTGCCGGGAGTCGAAATTCACCAGCAGATCTTGGAGCAAATGATCAACCGTCAATACCTGCTACGCCCCTATGCGGCCCCATGGATCGAAGCCGGACTGCTGCTGATCGCGGGCTTGCTGCTGGTGGGCGCCGTTCCCGCGCTTAGAGTATGGGCATCTGCGGCATCGTTCGGCGCCGTGTTGGTCGCGCTGTTCGCACTTGGGCTGATCGCGTTCAGGAAAGGCCTGCTGCTAGACGTCGCGTCGCCGTCGCTCGGGGTGGTGCTGGTATTCGGCACGGTGCTGGCAGCCGCCCTCGCCGAAGCCGACCGCCAGCGGCGTTCAATGCGCGAAGCCGCCGCTAAAGTGGCTGGCGAGCTGCAGGCCGCGCGCCGCATTCAGATGGGCCTTCTGCCATTGCCGGAGATAATCTTCGCCGGCGAAGACCGTTTCTCAGTGGCGGCGCTGCTGGAGCCGGCGCGCACCATAGGAGGCGACTTCTACGATTGCGCAATGATCGACTCGGATCGCCTGTTGTTCGTTGTCGGCGACGTATCGGGCAAGGGATTGCCGGCGAGCCTGTTCATGGCGCTGTCCAAGACGCTGCTCAAGAGCGCCGCAATGCGCACCGGGCGCGACATCGGCGCTGCGTTCATCCGCGCCAATGCCGAAATAAGCCGCGAAAACCCGGAAGCGCTGTTCGTCACCGCCTTTGCCGGCATCCTGGACGTGCGCACCGGGATGCTCGAGTACTCGAATGCGGGACACGAACCTCCCTACGGCAAGCAGCCGGATTGCCCGCCGGAGCGGTTCGAGATCGGAGACGGACCGCCCCTATGCGTGCTGGAGGACCACTCGTACACCACTCGTTATCGCCAACTGGCGCCCGGGGAATGGCTCTGCGTATTGACCGACGGCGTGACCGAGGCGATGGACCCGCAAGGCAGGCTGTACGGGGTCGAGCGGGTCGAGAGCGTGCTGCGCGGACTGTCCAAGACCGCCGAGCCAAAGGACATCATCCGTGCCCTGCACGATGACGTGCAGCAGTTCGTGCACGGCGCTCACGCGTCGGACGACTTGACGCTCCTTTGCTTGCGCTGGCGTGGGATCGAGCTCAGCGGACGTTGATTTCCACGCCCCTGTTGCGCGGCTCTTCCACGTTGTCACCGGTGGGTACCAGCAAGTCTCGCTTGCCCCGGCCGGTCACCTCAATGCGATCGGCCGAAATTCCTGCGTTGACCAGTATCTCACGCACTTTATCGGCGCGCTGGCGCGACAAGATGTCGTTGCTCTCGTTGCTCCCCACCGTGTCAGTGTGGCCGATCAGCAGCACGTCCGGGACCGGGCGCTTGCGGATCTCGGCCAACACCTGGTTCAGATTCGACTTCGATTCCTCTGTAAGCTCGTCGCTGCCCGTAATGAAGTACAGCAGGAAGCTCGCTGGCCTGAGCGGTAACGCCGCAATAGTCTTGCCGTATTCCTGCTGTACCGTTTCCGGTGCAAGCCGCTCCGGCTTTAGCGTGCCGTCGGCGCCTATATGGCTTGCCGCGTACGCAGTGTCGAGGACCTGTTCCTGAAGCCCACGGCGAACCACGACGCCGCCGATCTTGCCATTCTCGCCCGGCAGCACGACGACCGTTTCGTCACCGAGTCGATGCGTCGGTCCGCCGAAGACGACGTACGCCGCGACCAACACGGCGTAGACGAAAGCCCCCATATCAGCTTTGTGGCTCCGACACGTGGACGATGAACTTTGTGCCGCGCACGCCCATGATCGACGCCGGGGTATGGATCCGCATCGCCCCCGGCGTATGCTTCACCAGCTTGCCCGAAATCACGGCCAGGGTGCCCTTCTTCAACGAGGCATCCATTTCGCCGTCGTAGGTCGTGCTGTCGAAGGCGTATTTGTCGAGCGACATCACGGTGTCTGGTCCGATTGACAGCAAGCTGTTGTCGGCCAGCGTGATGCCGACCGTTCCGTCATCGCCGGTAACGATCGAATCCGACTGACGCACGTGAACCCCAGGTGCTACCGCAATGTGCTGGCCATCCCGCACGATCTGCGCGCTGCCCTGCGCAGTCTTTATCTGCCCCGCGTCCTCCGCGGCGGCACCAAACGCCACGACCGCCATTGCCACTCCCGCGAATACCATCGCTACGCGCATAATGCCTCCTAGGCAAGTCCCCTACTATAATGCCCCTAACGTGACGAACACACGAACCCACGTACTCCCAGCCCGCATGAGCGCGCTTCGGGACCTTCGCAGCTTGCTGGAAGCATTCTGCACCGACTCCGGGCTCGCGCGCGACGCCTGTTTAAGAACAAATGTGGTTCTTGAGGAATTATTCACGAATTGTATCCGTCACGGCCACGGCGGCGAGAACGACCAGCCAGTCTGGATCGGGCTTTCCTGCGACGAGACGGGCATTGCGATCACATTCGAGGACAACGCTCGCCCGTTCAACCCCTTCAATCATGCCCCGGTCGGGATCGACCACACCGTTCGTACCAGGCCAATAGGCGGCCTCGGCGTCTTGCTGGCCCAGAAACTGGTCCGGTCGCGCGACTACGCCTATGTGTTCGGCAGGAACTATTCCCGCCTCAGGCTCGGGCGCAGCTGACGTGGTGCCCGGGGCAGGATTTGAACCTGCACGACCTTTCGATCTGGGGATTTTAAGTCCCCTGTGTCTACCAGTTTCACCACCCGGGCAATGCCGGATTGTCGCGGAAAATCTGGAGGCGGGGGTCGGAATCGAACCGGCGTCCACGGCTTTGCAGGCCGCTGCATGACCACTCTGCCACCCCGCCGGAGGCCCGGAGGAAAAAGGGAGAGCCCCTGTAGGCTCTCCCCGATGAATTCTGGAGCGGGAAAGGAGTCTCGAACTCCCGACCTCAACCTTGGCAAGGTTGCGCTCTACCAACTGAGCTATTCCCGCAGTAACGAGCGACGGATTATAAGACCATCGCGCTCGACGCTCAACCCATCGCCGAGGCATGCGGCAAGGCCTTGCGCAGGTAGTACATCATCGAGATGACGGTCAGGACGGCGGCTACGTTGATCAGCACCGTGCCGAGGACCTGGCAATTGATCGTGCCGAAGATATCGTTGTGGTAGAGCAGCAGCGGCACCGCGATCATCTGACTGGCGGTCTTGACTTTGCCGACGAACGCGACCGCCACGCTCTTGGCCTTGCCGATCTTTGCCATCCATTCGCGCAGTGCGGAAATCGCAATCTCGCGCCCTATGATGATCAATGCAACGGCTGACTCGACGCGGTCGAGCTGCAGCAGCACGATCAGGGCTCCGACTACCATCAGCTTGTCGGCTACCGGGTCAAGAAACGCACCGAACGCGGAGGTCTGGTCGAGCTTCCGGGCTAGGTAGCCGTCGAGCCAGTCGGTGACGGCAGCGAAGACGAAGATCGCGGTCGCCGCCAGGTTCTTGGTCGGCATCGGCAGCCAGGCGTCCGGCAGGTAGAACACCCCGACGATAAGGGGAATCAGAATGATGCGCAGCCAGGTAATCAGGTTGGGCAAATTGAGCGGCATCACCGGCCTGCCTGATCGTGGAGACGGCGATAGATCTGCTCGGCGAGACTGCGGCTAATCCCCTCGACCTTGCACAGCTCGTCCACCGCGGCGGCATGTACCTCGCGCAATCCGCCGAAATGTGCCAGAAGACGCTGCCGCCGTTTGGCGCCGACTCCGGGGATTTCGTTCAGCAACGATGTCGTGCGAGATTTGCCGCGCCGGGCACGGTGGCCGACGATCGCGAATCGGTGCGCCTCGTCGCGGATGGCCTGGATTAGATGCAGACCCGGATGCTGCGGCGCCAGAGTCACGCTGTGCCCTTCCGCCTCGAGCACCAGTTCCTCGAGCCCCGCCTTACGCTGCGGGCCCTTGGCGACCCCGACAATGCTGACGTCGTTCAGGCCGAGCTCCACGAGCGCCGCCCTGGCAGCGCCGACCTGCCCCTTGCCGCCGTCGATCAGGATGAGATCCGGAATCTTGCCTGCCGCCGCCGTTACGCGCTCGTAGCGCCGTGCAAGTGCCTGGCGCATGGCGGCGTAATCGTCACCCGGGGTGACGTCCCGAATGTTATACCGTCTATATTCGCTCTTTTGCATCGCGTGTTGGTCGTATACGACGCAGGACGCGACCGCAGCCTCCCCCATGGTATGGCTGACGTCGAAACATTCGATGCGTTGCGCCGAGACTGGAAGTCCGAGAGCGTCACGCAGGGCGATAGTGCGCGCCTCCTGGGTAGTCCGTTCGCGCTCGCGATGCGAGATCGCCAACCGAGCATTCTTGCACGCCATGTCGAGCCAGACGCGGCGCTCGCCGTGAGCCGGAGCGGAGATCTGAGTTTCGCGCAGCCCGTTCTGGCGCAGCACCGTCTCCAGAGCGTCGCGATCCAACTGGTCGCTGGTCAATATCAAGGGGGGCACCGGCTGCTCGAGATAATGCTGCTCTAGAAAGGCCGCGAGCACCTCGCCGGCGGCCGCCTCTTCGGCATTCTGCGGAAAGAAACTGCGATCGCCAACGTGACGGCCGCCGCGGATCATGACCAGATTCACGCAGGCGATGCCCCCCTCGAGGACGCAGGCCACCACATCGGCGTCGACGCCGCGCTCGCTTTCGACGTATTGTCGTGCCTGCACCCGCGACAAGGCCCGGATCTGGTCGCGAAAGATCGCCGCTTCTTCATAGTGCCGTTCCGCGGCAGCCGTAGCCATCTTGCGCGTCATTGCTCCGAGTACGTCGGCTTCGCGCCCCTGCAGGAACAGTACTGCGTTGTCAACGTCCTGGGAATACCTGTCCGGACTTATGAGGCCTGTGCACGGTGCGCTGCAGCGTCTGATCTGGTGCAGCAGGCATGGGCGCGAGCGGTTTTCAAACACGCTGTCTTCGCAAGTGCGCAGCCGGAATACGCGCTGCAGAAGCTGAATCGCCTCGCGTACCGCGTGGGCGTGAGGAAAAGGGCCGAAATATCGATTGCGGCGCTCCTTCGCGCCACGGTGAAAGCCGATTCGCGGAACGACGTGGCCGGTGAGCATCAGGTACGGGTAGGACTTGTCGTCGCGGAACAGGATGTTGTAGCGCGGCGCCAGGCTCTTGATGAAATTGTTCTCCAGCAGGAGCGCTTCGGCTTCCGAGCGAGTCGC
>Ga0335081_10001823_pt1 | contig 33762 bp, 31 predicted proteins | sample Lox_Sample_35_FD_206713 | JGI IMG/M metagenome (GOLD analysis project Ga0335081, IMG submission 206713) | Soil microbial communities from Loxahatchee National Wildlife Refuge, Florida, United States - Lox_Sample_3.5 | ecosystem: Environmental > Terrestrial > Soil > Wetlands | place: USA...
CTCCGGAGCGCTCAGGGTCAGCAGGTTCGCCCTGTCGATCAGCAGGTACTCGGCGGGCAGCCGGTTGACCTTCCCGAGGTAGTTGCGGAACCCGTCCGCCTTCGGCTCGAGCGCGGCGAACGACTCCGTGTCGGTCTGCTCCTGCGACGCGTCCGTTCGGCCCGGGCTGAAGGGAACCTCGACATTGACGCCGCCGTCCCTGGCCGCCTGCTCGACGGCCGCGCCGCCGGCCAGCACGATCAGGTCGGCCAGCGAGACCTGCTTGCCGCCGGCCTGGGCGGCGTTGAAGGCCTGCTGGATCCCCTCCAGGGTGCGCAGCACCACCGCCAGCTGGTCGGGGTTGTTGACCTCCCACCCGCTCTGCGGCTCGAGGCGGATGCGCGCGCCGTTGGCGCCGCCCCGCTTGTCGCTGCCGCGGAAGGAGGAGGCCGCCGCCCACGCGGCGGACACGAGCTGGGACACCGACAGGCCCGAGGCCAGGACCTGAGCCTTCAGGGCGGCGACGTCACCCGCGCCGACGAGTTCGTGCGTCACCGGCGGGACGGGATCCTGCCAGATCAGCGTCTCGGACGGAACCTCCGGGCCGAGGTAGCGCACGACCGGACCCATGTCGCGGTGGGTCAGCTTGAACCACGCACGGGCGAAGGCGTCCGCCAGCTCATCGGGGTTCTCCAGGAAGCGCCGCGAGATCGGCTCGTAGATCGGGTCGAACCGGAGCGAGAGGTCGGTCGTCAGCATCGTCGGCGGGCGGCGCCTCGACGGGTCCTCCGGGTCGGGGACCGCATCCGCCCCGGCGCCGTCCTTCGGCTGCCACTGGTGCGCCCCCGCCGGGCTCTGGGTCAGCTCCCACTCGAAGCCGAACAGGGTCTCGAAGAAGCTGTTGTCCCACGTGATCGGCGTGGGGGTCCAGGTAACCTCGATGCCGCTGGTGATCGCGTCCCGGCCCACGCCGGTGCCGTAGCTGCTCTTCCAGCCCAGGCCCTGCTGCTCCATCGGGGCAGCCTCGGGGTTGGGGCCGACGGCGCTCTCCGGGCCTGCGCCGTGCGTCTTGCCGAAGGTGTGACCGCCCGCGATCAGGGCGACCGTCTCCTCGTCGTTCATCGCCATCCGGCGGAACGTCTCGCGGATGTCGCGGGCCGCGGCGAGCGGGTCCGGGTTGCCGTTCGGGCCCTGCGGGTTGACGTAGATGAGGCCCATCTGGACCGCGCCGAACGGGTCGGCGAGCTCGCGGTCGCCGCTGTAGCGCTCGTCGCCGAGCCAGGTGGTCTCCGGCCCCCAGTAGACGTCCTCCTCGGACTCCCAGGTGTCGATGCGGCCGCCGCCGAAGCCGAAAGTCTTGAAGCCCATCGACTCCAGGGCGACGTTGCCGGTGAGCACGATGAGGTCGGCCCAGGAGATCGTCCGGCCGTACTTCTTCTTGACCGGCCACAGCAGCCGGCGGGCCTTGTCCAGGCTGACGTTGTCCGGCCAGCTGTTGAGCGGAGCGAAGCGCTGCTGGCCGGCGCCGGCGCCGCCGCGGCCGTCGCTGATCCGGTAGGTGCCCGCGCTGTGCCAGGCCATCCGGATCATCAGCGGGCCGTAGTGGCCGAAGTCAGCCGGCCACCAGTCCTTGGAGTCCGTCAGCACCGCGGCGATGTCGCGCTTCACCGCGGCCAGGTCGAGGCGGCTGAACGCCTCGGCGTAGTCGAAATCCTCGCCCATGGGGTTCGACACGGCGGGGTTCTTGGCCAGGATCTTCAGGTTGAGGCGGTTCGGCCACCACTGACTGTTGGCGTCGCCCGCGGTGGGGTGCACGCGGCCGGGCAGGACCGGACAGCTCCCGCTCTCCGGGGTCGGGCCTTCGGCAACTACGGGATCATGGTTCTCGGACATGCGAATCCTTCCGTTCTTCCGGATAAACGGGTCACGGCACCCAGGAACTGGTGGCAGTGGAACAGTCGGGGCACAGGCCCCAGTAGATGACCTCGGCCTCGTCGATCGAGAAGCCGTGGTCGTCGGACGCGGTCAGGCATGGCGCCTCGCCGGCCGCGCAGTCGACGTCAGCGACGACCCCGCACGACCGGCACACGATGTGGTGATGATTGTCCCTGACGCGTCCCTCGAACCGGGGCGCGGTACCGCCCGGCTCGATGCGGCGCACGAGTCCCGCCGCGGTGAGCGCGTGCAGGGCGTCATACACGGCCTGCAGGGAGATATGACCGATGCGACCGCGCACCCCGGCGGCGATCGCCTCGACACCGAGGTGGTCACCGTCGCGGACGACCTCGAGCAGCGCGACGCGCGCGGCCGTCACGCGCAGCCCGGCACCGCGCAACTCCGCGGCGGTGGCCGGGGTCTGGGATGCGGTCATCGCGCCAAACTTACCCTCGTAAACACAAATGATTCAAGATAACGAACGGCCCCAGGTTAGCGTCAGGCCAGGCCACCTGCTGTCTCGTTGTGCGACACGTCATCCGGACGTCAGCGGGCGGGTCACCAGGACGCGAGGGTGTCAGCCAGGAGTTCGTAGCTGAGCAGGCGGCGCTGACCGACGACTTCCCGCCAGGCGTCTTGCTGGTCGGCGTTGGCATTCCTCGCCACACTGGCATCCAGGGCGTCGTAGGCGATGTGATACACGGCGTCGACCTCACCGGTTCCCCTGGCGATCGAGGCGAGCCGGGTGGGGAGCGGTTCGGCGGTCACCGTCACCAGGTGCGGCTGCCGGCCCCGGCGGTGGCGGATCATCTGCAGGCACTCGTGCCGGATGTTCTGCACCCGGTCGGAGCGGATGGTCCATTTGCACGAGATCGCCGCGTGCAGGGGCGGCAGGAAAGAAGCGGTCGACACGTTACCGAGGGCGACGGTCACGTCGGGCTTGATGAGGTAGTCCGTGCCGATGGTGATCCTCAGGCCGGGGTTGGCGCGCACGAGCTCGTCCATCGTGCTGAGGTGCTCGTACTGGTCGAACTTGGTGATGATCACGCCGCGGGACACGATCCAGCCGCGATCGGGATGCAGGCCGGGCAGCGCGCGGGCCAGGTCGTCACGGACGTGCTGTTCCAGCGGGCCGCCCGGATCCTTCGGGACATCGGAGACCTCGCCCGGTGTCACGGCGAGCGCGTCGAGCACGCCCGCGCCGATCCGCATCGACTCCGCGCTGTCCACGTCCGCGAAGTTCGGCACCAGGGGCCAGCGGAGCTTGTTCTTCGTGCTCGGCTTCCAGCCGAGCAGGGAACGGGCGAACGGCGCGGTCACGTTCGGGTTAGGCCACGGCCAGGCTCGCGTGGTGACCGAGGTCGGTAGCGTGCGGGGCCGGGCTGGCGGCTTCCAGCGCACGACGGATCGCTTCCCCCAGGGCCCGGGCCACCGGCGGCGGGAAGGCGTTGCCGACCTGGCGGTAGGCCGCCGTCTTGCGGCCGGAGAACTCCCAGCTGTCGGGGAAACCCTGAACGCGGGCCACCATCCGCGTGGTCAGCTTGGGCAGCTGGCCCGTCGGGAAGTCGGGTCCGGGCGGGTCGTAGGCCACACCGAGGCCGTTGACCCCGAGCAATTTCCAGGCCTCGCGGGCCCGGGTGGGACCCAGGTCGGGTCCGCCGTGCTTCTTGCTGCCGCCCACGATGGTCGGCGCGATCCCGTGGGCGCGCTCGCGCCAGGCGTCAGCTCCTGGCCAGCCTCGTTCGGCCATCAGGTCGTGCAGGGCCTGACCGACCGTGGGGGGCGGTACCGGCGACGCCGCGGGCCACCGGAAATGAGCCGCCCAGGGCTCCTTGATAGCCACGAGCACGAACCTCGGCCGCAGCTGCGGCACCCCGTGATCACTCGCGTGAACAAGGTCCCACCAGGTCTGGTAGCCGAGACCGTGGAGCTGCTCGAGCACCTGCGCCCGGTAGGTATCGAAGCGGCGGGTGGCCAGCCCGCGCACGTTCTCCAGCAGGACGGCGCGGGGGCTGGTCTCCGCGACCAGCCGGAGCGCCTGCGGGAACAGGTCCCGGTCATCCTCCTGGCCGAGCTGCTTGCCCGCGATGGAGAACGGGGGGCACGGCACGCCGCCGGACAGCAGGTCGATGCCCGCGAACGCGCGCCCGTCCACGTTGTGGACGTCGTCTTCGATGATCTTCCACTCGGATCCGCGGTTGAGGCGGAGCGTCTCGCAAGCGTCCGGGTCCAGCTCGACCGCTGCCGCGTGGGTGAGTCCGGCTTGTTCCAGCCCCAGTGACTGTCCGCCGGCTCCGGCGCAGATCTCCAGACAGGTCAGTTCACCCACGGTTCCTCCAGTCCTCGCGCCATGCCCATTGTGCCCGTCGGCACCACCCGCCGGGGTATCCCACGCCGGTTGATACCTCAGCTGACCCTCCCGGTGAACTGCTCCGCTGCCTGGCTGACAGCGTAAAAGAATTGGGCGAGACGCCGTCCGGGTTGATAATGTGCCAGAGGCCGTGACGCCACCTGAGGAGGTGAGACCCATGAACGCTGGACGCACGTGGGTGCTCCCCCCTTCGTCACGGTCGGGCGATTGACGTAGGTGTCGCCGGGAGCGCCGCAAGAGCAAGGCCCTCCCGAAAGGCAGCAACCTGTGCATTCTCTGCGCTTCACCGCGGAGACATCGTCGAACGGTGTCATCGAACGCGACTTCACCCTGGGCGAGATCACCGGCGTGATCTGGTCGCCCGCGTCCGGCTCCGAGCACGCGCCCCTGGTCCTGATGGGCCATGGCGGCGGCCTGCACAAGAAAACGCCGGCCCTCCTGGCCCGCGCACACGACAACGTAACCACCCGCGGTTTCACCGTGGCCGCCATCGACGCGCCCGGCCACGGCGACCGGCCGCGCACGGCAGAGGACGAGCAGGTCCGGGCCGGCCTCCGGCAGGCTCTGACGGCGGGCGATAACGAACGCTTCAAGTCGATTACCATCCGGTACGGCACCGCACTGGCCGAGCGTGCGGTACCGGAATGGCAGGCGACCCTGGACGCCCTCCAGAAACTGCCGGAGATCGGCACCGAAGCACCGATCGGCTACGGCGGTGGCATCACACTGGGCACCGCGATCGGGATACCGCTGACGGCGATCGAACCCCGGATCACCGCCGCGATCTTCGGTGGCGGGTTTTTCGTGCACGGGGCCCTGATCGAGGCGGCGAGGCGAATTACCGTCCCGGTCCAGTTCCTGCTGCCGTGGGACGACGAGCACGTCGACCGCCAGTCCGCCCTCGCGTTGTTCGACGCCTTCGCCTCAGAGGAAAAGACGTTGCACGCCAACCCGGGCGATCACCGCACCATCCGCTGGTTCGGGGTCGACGACGAGTTCCTGGCCCGGCATCTGAAGGTGCAGCGCCCCTGACCGCCCGGCATACTACCGGTCATGAAGATTGGCATCGGGCTTGACGCCCGGCTCGGCCTACCGTTCGGCCAGTTGCGAGCGGCCGCGCTGGAGGCGGCGCGGCTCGGATTCGAGAGCGCGTGGACCCCGGCCGGGGGGGTGCCGGACTCATTCCACGTCTGCGCGGCCTGGTCGCACGACACCTCGCTGCGCACCGGGATCTCCGTCGTCCCGGCGGCGCGGATGTGGACCCCGCTGGCCCTGGCCGCCCAGGCGGCCACGCTGGCCCAGCTGTCGGCGGGGCAATTCGTGCTCGGCCTCGGCGCGGGAGGCTACGGGCCGGGGTTCTGGGCATCGGTGGGCCTGCCCGACCGCCCGATCGCGGTGATGCGCGAGTACGTCACCGAGGTGCGCGGACTGCTGGCCGGCCAGCAGGTCACGGCCGGGCCGATCATTGCCAGGGCAGACTCGGCCCCGGGCGCGCCCGGGTGGCCGCGATCCGCCTCGCTCGGGCTGGCGGATCTACCGCCGGCTCCGGTTTACCTGGCCGCGCTCGGCCCGCAGATGCTCCGGCTCGCCGGGCAGGTCGCCGACGGAGCGCTGCTCAACTGGGCTACGCCCGAGCGCATCGCGGTCAGCCGGGAGCAGATCGACGCGGGCGCCGCCCGGGTCGGCCGCGAGCCGGGCTCGGTCCCGATGACCATGTACATCCGGGTCTGCATCGACGACGACGTGGCCGCGGCACGGCAGGCGTTCGGCACGCAGGTGCTCGGCTACGCCATGGGCCGGCCCGGCACCCCGCAGGGCGCGGGCTACCGGGGCCTGTTCGGCCAGATGGGGTTCGATGCGGAGCTGACCGAGCTGGAGCAGCGGCGGGACCGGGGCGCGGCCATGCCCGAGCTCGTGGACGCGGCCGCAGAGGAGATGCTGCAGGCGGTCGGCTACTACGGCCCCCCGGGTCCCGCGCCGGCCGCGTTCGCCCGGCTCAGTGCCGGGCTAGACGAGACGATCGTCCGGATCGTCACCGCCCGGCCCGGCCCGGAGCCGGTCAGCCAGGCCATGGCCGCGCTGACGCCGGCGCTCATCCGGGCCGCCGGGCAGGCAGGCGGGTAAGGGGAACCCCCCTGCGTCGGCTAGCGGATCTGGCCCCGGGCCGGGCCGAAATCGATGCGCATCGGCCGCACGCCCAGCCGCTGGTTCGGGGCCACCCGCTTGGGCTCCTCGCCGTCGGGGACGACCGTCCAGGTCCTGTCGGTGAGGTTGCGCAGCACCGAACGGCCCGGCTGGCGGGGGTCCGGCTCGACCACGGCGCAGGCCGTGCGGTAGTCGCGGTCCCGGTTGAGGTGATGGCTGGTCAGCACCGCGTCTTCGGACAGCACGAGCAGGCTCCCCCGGAGCCTGAGCGTGACGGGGACCGGCAGCGGAGCGGAGCAATTCCAGCAGGACTGCCCGGCCCGCTCGGGATCGTAGAACAGCGCGGCACGGCAGGCCGGGCAGGCGCACACGCAGTCGTGCAGGCCGAGCAGCACGCGCCGCCAGGTCCCCTCGGTGACCCGGCCGTTCAGCGACGCGTCATGCAGGCCCGCGGTGAAGGCCCGGGTGAACACCCGGCGGCACTGCTCGGGGTAGATGGGCCACCAGGTCAGCACCCGGTCGCCGGGTACCGGCCGGTTCGACGGGTCGTCGGGGTCGAAGATGAACACCGGCTCGATCCCGAAGTTGCGCAGGAGCAGCTCGGTCTCCGACCGGCGGGCGCCGCGCTCCCAGGAGCAGGAGGCGTCGGCCCGCACGCCGAACAGCGGGTGGCCGTGCATCAGCAGGTAGAACAGCAGCACGGCCAGCGAATGCAGGTCGGTGGCGGTCGACGGGAGCGCCTCGTCGCGCAGGAGCTCCGGGGCCATGAACGGCCCGGTGCCCTTGACCAGGGCACTGCCCCCGTCGACGCCGACGTTGTCTACGTCGATGATCGCCGCCTCGCGCGAGGCCGGGTCCACCCGCAGGTTCCCGAAGCTGATGTCCCGGTAGCACAGCCCGGCCGAGTGCAGCGCGGCGAACGCGTCGACCAGCTCACGGCCGATGGTGGTGATGATGCGGAACGACGGCTGCAGGTCCTGGTTCAGCAGCTGGGCCAGCGAGACGAAACGCGGCTCGAGCAGCGGCATCACGTAACCGAATCCGGGCAGGTGATCGGAGCTGACCAGGTCGATCGGCCAGACGAAGGCGGGGTGCGGCGGGCGGCCGCGCCGGATGAGCGCGGTGATCGAGGTGCGCATCTCGTCGTTGCCCAGGCCGGGGCGGAACCACTTCACCGCGAACGGCGTGCCGTTGAGCCGGGCCACGTGGACGACGCCCTGGCCGCCCTCGCCGATCCGCTTCTCGGTGGCCAGCGGCACGCCGGCCCGCTCCATCCGCAGCGTGTCCCCGGGCTGGATCAGCCCGTCCACGGCCGCTGCCCTCTCCCGGCGCCCTCCTCCGCGTCCGGAGTGCCACTGTCTTGGCCAGCACCGGGCAGCAGTAGCGCGATCGTGGCGTCGTCTCCGCTGCCCTCGGCGGAGGCGCAGCGCCGCGCCCAGCCGGGTACCTCCTGCCCGAACCAGTGCCGGTCCTGGCAGGCGGCGAGCTCGGCCAGGTCCCGGCCCACCCTGGGCTGCCACGGCTCGTCAGCCTGGGCGTTGCCGTATCCGTCGGTGGCGAGCAGCAGCGCCGCCAGCGGCACCTGGTGCAGGTCGTGCGCGCCGGTCCGGAACGACGCCAGCGCGTCCGGCTGGCACAGGCTGGTGGTCCGCCGCCCGTCGAGCCTGTCATCGCCCGCCACCGGGGAAAAGGAAGCGCCATCGGGGCGCACGGCGAGCATGTCGCCGTCGCCGATCTGCGCGCACACCAGCCACCGGGCGGTGATCAGGGCGACGAGGAGGGTGGCGCCGTAGGGGATAACGGGCGTGTCGGCCGAACGGTCGAGGATGAACTGCTCCTCTACCGTGTAGGGCCGCGCCTCGAGCTGACCGGCGACCGCCGAACGCCAGTCCGCCACCACGGCCCGGGCCAGCTCCTGCCCGGCCCGTTCGGCCTCCTGGTCATCCGCATCGTCCGCGGCCAGCGCGGCGGCCGTCTCGGATGCCACCCGGCAGGCGACGCCGACGGCCAGCGCGGCCCCGTCGGCGCTGCGGAAATGGCGGACGTGCCCGTGTCCGTCGGCGATCGCGACGACGACACCGCCGGGCCCGTCGTGGCTGGCCACCGCGTCCTGGTTGGGCAGGCCACTGACCCGGTGGGTCGCCCCCCGGGCACTGCCGGTGACCACCTGCCAGGTGACGATTCCGCCCGTGATGCTGCCCGTGGTGCTGCCCGTGGTGCTGTTCGCGGCCATGGCCATCAGACGATCGTGTCCTGGTCGAAGATCCTCGACGGCACGTCGCCGGATGGGCCGAGCAGCCGGCGCGCCACCGCGCCGCGGTCCGCACCCACCTCGGACATCCTGGATACCGCCAGCGACGCCGCCACCAGGCGGTCGGCGATGTCCTCGCTGCTGTCCGCCACGAGCACCGGGACGCCCGGGTCACCGATGAACCGGTCGAGCGCCGCGGACCTGGCGTCGCGCCCGATCGCGATGGCCAGCCGCAGCGCGGCCTGGCCCGCGGGCGCGTCCATCAGGGCGGACAAGCCCGCCTCGAACCCGCCGGGCGGGTCGGTGGCCAGCCCGTCGGTGATCAGCAGCATGGCCGGCCGCAGCGCGCGGCGCTCGATCCGGCCGGGCGCCAGCGCCCGCGCGGCCAGCGTGAACGCCGGTCCCATGTTCGTCAGCCCCTTGGGGACGGGCTGTAGCGGCTTCCAGCCGAGGCCGGCCACCGGCTGGGGTTCGGCGATGTGCCACCAGGGCTCGGTAGCGAACGCGATCGCCCGGATGAACACCTGCGCCTGCTCCTGGTCGCGCTCCCAGGCCGCCAGGTGGGGCAGCATGTCCGCGATCGCGAAGTTCAGCGCCTGGATCTTCTCGCCCTTCATCCCGCCCGAGCAGTCGGCCAGGATGATGAAGTGCAGCGGGCGGCGGGAGACGCCGCCCCCGGGCATCCGCGGGTACGGTCCGGTGGCCTCCGGGTCGTCCGGCGCGAGGCTGGTCATGACGCAGCCGGGCTCGGGGAGGCCAGCGGCATCGAGGCGCTGGTGAACCAGGCGTGCAAGGCGGCGAACGACGAGTTCGGCGGGCCCACCGCGGCGAAGAAGGTATCCTCGGCCGGAAGCGTCCAGGTGTAGACGGGCTGGGGCGGGCCGTTGTTGTCCCGCACCGTCACGCACTCGAGCAGCTGGCCGGGCCGCGGCGGGAACCATTTCGCGTGCATTGGGGTGGTCCCCGCGCCGCCCTTGGCCGGCGGGCACGTCGATCCCGCGGTAGCGCCGGTGAAGCCGATCACCTTGTTGAAGCTCTGCCAGGTGGCCTCGTAGTCGGCGTGGTTATCCAGCTGGTACGCGTAGAGCTGGCTGCCTTTGGGCAGGCCGGGATCGTTGCAGACCAGGGCCTCGACGCGGCCAGGCATGGCAAAGCCGTAGGGCGGGGGGTCGGGCTGGCACTGCGTCGCGGGATCGTCGATGTCCCCCGGCAGCAGCTGGATGAGCGGCGCCACCCCGGCCGCCAGCGTGCGGCCCGTCGGGGTTGGTGTCGCGCGCTGCGTCGGCTTCGGCGCGGGCCGGGCCGAGTGGGCCGCGGCCGGGCGGGACTTGGTGAACGGGAACGTGTGCGCGACCGTGGCGGCGATCAGGTACCCGCCGATCAGCGCGACCGCGGTGACGGCCGCGATCAGCCCGCGTTTCCGGCCTGACCACGAGTTCCCAAGGCCGCCGGACGACGGCTGGGGCGGCGGCCAGGACTGCCCGGGCGGCGGGCCGGCGGGCGGCCAGGACTGCGGTGCCTGGGCGGCCGGAGCCCAGGGTTGCTGCGGCAGTGCCGGCTGCCAGAACTGGCCCGGGGGCCGCTGCGGTACCGGCCCGGCCGGGGGCCGCGACCGCGGGCCCGGCACCTGGATGCCCGCCCCGGGCGGGACTTCCGCGGTGTGCGGCCGGACCTGGTATCCCAGGGCCTGGGCGTACTCCGAGGCCACCCACAGGCCGGCCGCCGGGTCGATCGCGCGGCGTTCCGACAGCGCCCCGGCCACCAGCTGCACCGCGGTGTCCGGGTCGATGCGCTGCTCCTCCACGTGCTGCCTCATCTCGCCCGCGATGCCCGCCTCGGCCCCGGTGACCAGCAGGCTCCGCTCACGCGGCAGGTCGGGGAGCAGGTCGGCGACGAGGTTGCCGAGGGTATGCGGGTCGCTCAGCACCCGCTGACCGTAGCTGGCGACGGCGGTGCCCAGCGCCTCGTGGGCCTCTCCTTGTGTATCGAGCTGCTGGCTCATGTGGCTCCCCTCTCAGGGGCGGTGATGTGAACGACGGCCGCCGGTCCGACCGGAGTCAGGCTGGGGCCCGCGAACAGCTGAAGCTGATAGGTGCCGACGGGCATCGTCGTCTGCCCGAGCTCCGCGGCCGTCAGCGTGACGGGGATGCAGCCGCTGCTGGCAGGCACGGTTCCGTGCGGCAGGAACTGGCTCTCGTCGGTCACCGGGGTGCCGTCAGGCTCGACGATCCCGAGCGCGATGTCCGCACCCCGCGGGAACCCGGAATAGCGGAAGCCGAACTCCGCCGACGCCGACGCCGCGGTCGTCCGGTTGCCCGAGCAGGCCTGGAGCCTGGTGGCGCCGACTCCGGTCTGGGGCACCGATTCGGCGCCGGTCAGCGGGACCAGGATCTTGCTGTGGTACCCGGTATGGCTGCGGGCCGCGGCGATCAGCTTCCTGGCCTCGGCGACCGAGCGGAGCCGCCACGAGGTATCACTGCCCTCTCCGGGGATGACCGCGCTCGGCACGCCGATGAGGTGGCCGGCGCTGTCGATCGCGGCGCCGCCGGAGTTGCCGTGCGCGACCCGGGCCGTGGTCTCCAGCTCGAACCGGGGGTCGGTGACGTGCCCCATCGGGTCGGGCACGAACGTGGACAGGACACCGCTGGTGACGGTGATCGACTCCGAATCGGCCACGCTCGGGAACCCGAGCACGGTCACCGGCTGATCGAGCTGAAGCCCGCGCACGTTGCCGACCGTGAGGTAGGGCAGGTGCAGTGAGGCCGGGTTGACCGGCTTCCCGTCGATCGTGGCGTAGATCTGGACCACCGACAGGTCGAGGTACCCGTCCACCGCCACCGGCCTGGCGCGGTACCTGGCGACCGCCGGCGAGGACGGGCCCGTGGTCATCTCGACCGTGAGGTAGGGCGGATCGGTCTCGGGCTGAGTGGTCGGAGTCACGTAGGCCACCGCGAGCCCGGGCGTGTCCGGCCGCGCGACGTGGGTGTTGGTGAGGATCAGGCCGGTCGGGCTGATCAGCGTGCCCGACCCGCCAGTGGTCGCTTCGGCCGGCGAGCCCATCAGCAGCCGGACGGTCGCCGATTCCGCGTGCCGCAGCACCGAGGCGGACGGGCCGCCGGCCGTCGACCCGGACCGAAGGGTGAAGAACCCGAACGTCGCCAGCCCGGCCACCGCCGCGACCGCCACGCCCGCCAGCGCGCCCCTGCGCATCCGGCCGCCCAGTATCCGCCGGCCGTGGTTGCGCGCTATCTCGGCGCTGGTCAGCGGCGGAGTTATGCCGAGTTCCTCGCCGGTGGCCGGATCGCCGAGGCGCAGCACAACCGACTCGGTAATACGCAGCGGCCCGTTCAGCTGCTTGCCGTCCAGGAACGTTCCCCGCCTGGACTGGTCGACGTAGGTGGCCCCGCCCTGATCCGAGGTGATCAGGCCGTGGCATTGCCTGGACACCAGCGGGTTCACCGACACCAGCTCGAACGCCGGGTCGCGGCCCACCCGGACCCGCGCGCCCACCGGGAATATGCGCTGCTGACCGCCGAACCGGGTGACCAGGACCGGTACCTGGCCCGGGCCGGGCTCGCGCGCCGGCGTCATCTCAGTTTCCGTGGCCATGCCGCAACCACACCCCCCGCTCCCCTCCGTCGATGAGCCTTACTGTGGCCCGCACCGCTGGAATGGGGCTGAAGCCGCGCTGGAACCGGGTAGCCCCCGGGCGCGACCCCGGCTAAGGCAAGCCCTACCGTTGTCCTAGCCCGAGACGTCACCGAGAGGCGGTCATCCGATGCGTCCTGACATCAGGCCCGGCGGCATCTTCCCCGATTACGCTCTTCCGGATCACGCCGGCACAGTGCGTACGCTTCATGAGCTTCAGGGCCGCGATCCGATGATCCTCACCCTGGCCCGCGGCAACTACTGCCCTAAAGAGCACCAGCAGCACCTCGAGCTGGCGGCCAACTACCCGAAGGTCGCGGTGGCCTACACGCAGATCGCCACCATCGCCACCGACGACCATCACACCCTGCAGGAGTTCCGCGCGTCGGTGGGCGCCCAGTGGACCTTCCTGTCCGACCCCGGCCGGACCGTCCAGCAGGACCTGGACATCGCCGAGTACACCGACCCCGAGCACAATCCCATGATCCCGCACACGCTGGTGCTCAAGCCGGGGCTGGTCGTTCACAGTGTCTATAACGGCTACTGGTTCTGGGGCCGCCCGTCGTTCTACGACCTGTGGCGTGACCTGCGCGCCGCCACCAGCGAGATCCGCCCGGACTGGGATCTGAGCACCCCGGGGCTGCGCGAAGCCTGGGACGCGGGCGACTACTCGAAGTTCCACGGCTGGGACCGGCGGTCCCCCGGATCGGCGCCGACCTCGTATGTCGAGCCGAGCCAGGGGTGAACGCGGTGCGCACGCCGGCGTGCGAGCTGCTCGGGATCGAACAGCCGGTGGTCCTGGCGCCCATGGTGGCGGTGCCCCGGCTGGCCGCGGCGGTTTCGAACGCCGGCGCGCTCGGCATGCTGACGCTGACGTGGTCCGAAGACGCCGGGGCCGTGGTCCGGGAGACCGCGGCGCTGACCGGGCGGCCGTTCTGCGGCAACCTGGTTCTCACCGAAGATCGTCACCGGCGCCTGGATGCGGCCCTTGAGGCCGGCTTGCGGATCGTGTCGTTTTTCCTGGGCGATCCCAGCGGCTACGTCGAGCAGGTCCACGACGCCGGGGGCATCGTCATGCACACGGTCGGCACGGCCGAGGAAGCGCGGCGGGCCGTCGCGTCCGGCGTGGACGTGATCGTCGCCCAGGGCTGGGAGGCCGGCGGGCACGTGTGGGGTACCATCGCGACACTTCCGCTGGTGCCGACGGTGGTGGACGCGGTGGCTCCGGTGCCGGTGATCGCGGCGGGCGGGATCGGCGACGGCCGCGGCGTCGCCGCGGTGCTCGCCCTGGGTGCCCAGGCCGCGTGGGTGGGCACGCGGTTCCTGCTGGCCGAGGAGATGCCGATCCACGAGGATTACCGGCGCCGGTTGATCGCGGCGGCCGAGACCGATCCGCAGCGGTACCCCAACCTGTACTCGGTCGGGTGGCCCGATTCTCCGCACCGCGCGCTCCGCAACTCGACGGCCGACGCGTGGCAGGCCGCGGGCCGCCCCCCGCTCGCGCAGCGGCCAGGGGCGGGCGACGTGGTCGCGCACTTCGCCTCCGGCGAGGCAATCGTCCGGTACGAGCCGGCACCGCCGATGGCCGGGACCACCGGTGACATCGAAGCGCTCTCGATGTGGGCCGGTCAGGGCGTCGCACTCGCGAGACAGCCGCAGTCAGCGGCGGACATCGTGGCCGAGCTCACCTCCCGCCTGTAACCCGGGACGGAGGAACTGGCGCCAGCCGCCCGGCAGGGTGGTCTGGCCTACCTCGATCAGGTACCCGTCGGGGTCACGCAGGTAACAGCGGATCTCGGTCTCGTGCTGTTTCGGTGGCGTGAGGAACTCGGCGCCCCGTGCGCTCCACTCCGCGTGCACAGCGTGGATGTCCGAGACCCGGATGTTGAGGAAGCTGCTGGCCAGGTCCGGATCCCGCGGTGTCTCGAGGGTGACGGCCGGCTTATCATCGGTCGGGCCGCCACCCGCGTTGATGATGATCCAGCTGTTAGCGAGCGCCACGTAGGCCGGCTCACCCGAGCGGATGGTCGTGCCGCCGAGTACCTCCGTATAGAAGCGACGGGAGCGCTCCACGTCATCGGACACGATGAAGTGGGCCAGCGCGATCTGGAATGCGGGCTGGCTGCCTTCAGGCATCTTTGCCTCCATTCGCCCGGTCCGGGATCGGCTCAGCCAGCGCCGCCCGCGAGGCAGGCGCCTGGAAGGGATCGGCGAAGTACTGGGTTTCGTGCGTGACCAGATCGCCGGCGAACTCCATGACGCTCACCGCGTAGGTGGGCACGCCGTCATAGGTGATCACGCACTCGCTGACCCAAAGGTCGCCGCCGCCCCGGATCCGCAGGACGGTGAAGTGGCGTTCGGCCGGGTGCCCGCCGCGTTGGGCCTGGATCTTCGACCGGCCCCGGAAGCGCTCTCCGGACTGCGGGTAGTCCAGGATCGCGTCGGCCGCGTAGATCGCGTGCTCAGTGTCGATGTCACCGAGGTCGGAGGCATTCCAGTGCTGCTCAAGCCGGGCACGGGTCCTGACGTCACGATCCGTCGTCCTGTTCACTTAAGCCTCATCAGTAGCAGGAATCGTACTGCCGCGCGGCCCGGATCTCACGCCCCGGTCGCCGCCCCGCAGGTGCCTGGCCGAGGGCGAGCGTTCACGCGGACCTCCAGCCAGATACCGCTAATGCCGCCGTTAGCCTACTCCCCGGGTGTGAATACGGAATCATGCACCGCAACTGCGCGGGCCTACCGTTACGCGCCGTGAGGGTGAGAGCGGATCTGTTCCCACGTCCCAGGTCCCCTCGGCGCCGTGACCGCGCCTGCTTGCTCAGGTCAGGGAATACCCAGGAACAATTCACTTTCCCGTGGCTGGACATCCGCTGCGCGATGGCGCAGAGTTATCAGAATGTGAGAAGTGAACACTGCTGCTCGAGCGCGCAGCAGTTTAGTAACTCACCGCCAAGCCGGTGAGCTAGGTGACTGGCGGTGAGCAGAATGAGCAGTCTCCCTACCTCCGACACCGTGCCCGGTACCCGGCCGGCTGCCGATACCGGTGCGGTCCCACTGCCCCCGCGCAATCCCCGTGACTCCTGGCTGCGGATCGGCACTCAGGTCTTCCTGAGGTTTCCGCTGCCGGGTCAGCCTGGGCACGGCAGGACGGCGTTCGTGCGCCGCCGCCCGGTCCGCATCGTCGATGGCCGGATGGAAGGCGGCTATACCGACGCGTACGAGCTGATCTGCCCCAGCTGCGGCGATCACCCGTACGTGGATTACGTTGATGTCCCGGCGGAGCTTCAGTGGCTCCGCGGGCCATACGGGCTGGCGGCGGCCCTGGCCGCGTATGAGGAGCACCTCGGGCTGTCGTCCTGCCCGGACGAGGACGGCTCCGGAGGCCCAGGGACCCGCGATGCGGAGAGCGGCGTGCCGGGGGCCGAAGCCGCCTACGGAGTCTCACCGCCAGATGGGTGCCGGTGAGCACCACCTTGTGATCGCTGTCCGCAAGATCCTGCGGAGCCTTACGGCGGCCATGCCAGGTCAGCGGGCCCGGCGCCCGAGGAGCTTCTCGATACTGCGGCGCTCGCGCTTGGTCGGACGGCCCGCGCCGCGGTCCCGGGCAGCCACCGGGACAGCCTCCTGGCGGGGCGGAGGGGGAGGGCTGTTGTCGATGTAACACGCGGCGGCAGCCGATGCGCTGACACGCTTGGTGATGACCTGCTGGACGACCACGACGCGTTCACGTCCCCCGCCGCGCAGCCGCACCTCGTCACCGGCCCGTACGGCATGCGCGGGCTTGACCCGGACCCCGTTGACCCTGACGTGCCCGGCCCGGCAGGCACCGGACGCGGCCGAACGGGTCGCGGCCAGCCGCACCGACCAGATCCAGCTGTCCACCCGCCCGGCCTGATCACCCGCCACCCGCCACACTGTAACGCGATATGCACCCAGCCTGACGTCTTCCGCGACGGGCAGGCGGTCAGCGGCCGGGCAGGCGGGTCAGGAGAACAGTGCGCTGTAGGCGTTGAGCGCGGGCTGGCCCCCGAGATGGGCGTAGAGCACTGTGGAGCCCGGCTCGATTTCGCGGCGACTGATCAGGTCGATCAGCCCGGCCATGGACTTGCCCTCGTAGACCGGGTCAGTGATCATGCCCTCGGTGCGGGCGGCGAGCCGCATCGCATCGAGGGTGGCGTCGTCGGGGATGCCGTAGGTGCCCGCGTGGTAGCGCTCATCCAGTTCGATCTCCCCGTCGCCCACCTCCCGCTCGACGCCGATCAGCCGGGCGGTCCGCCGCGCGATCCGGGTGACCTGGTCCCGGGTTTCCGCGGGCCTGGCCGAGGCATCAATGCCGACTACGCGGCGCGGCCGGCCGCCGGAGTCTGCCAGCGCGGCGAACCCGGCGATCATGCCGGCCTGGGTGCTGCCGGTCACCGAGCACACCACGATGGTGTCGAAGAACACGCCGAGTTCGCGTTCCTGCTCGGCGACCTCGAACGCCCAGCGGGCAAACCCCAGGCCTCCGAGAGGATGGTCGGAGGCGCCGGCCGGGATGGCATAAGGCCGGCCGCCGGATTCCTCGATGCCCCGCAGCGCCTGCTCCCAGCTCTTCTTGAAGCCGATACCGAATTCGGCGGGCACCAGCCGCACGTCCGCTCCCGCCAGGCGGCTGAGCAAGATATTGCCGACCTTGTCGTACACCGGATCGGGCCAGTTCACCCAGCTTTCCTGGATGAGCACGCAGTTCAGGCCGACCCGGGCCGCGACCGCCGCGACCTGCCGGGTGTGGTTGGACTGCACGCCGCCGATCGATACCAGCGTGTCGCATCCCCTGGCCAGGGCATCGGCGACCAGGTATTCCAGTTTGCGGGTCTTGTTACCGCCATAGCCGATTCCTGAGTTGCAGTCCTCGCGCTTAGCCCATGCCGGCGCGCCACCCAGATGAGCGGACAGCCGTTCCAGCGGGTGCACTGGCGACGGGCCGAACAGCAGCGGATACCGCTCAAACAAGCCGATCGACATCGCATCCTCCCGAAACGGCGCACGGCCTGGCCTGCCCGCCGCATCAGCGCGGCGACACAGCCCGTCACCCCAGCATCGCCGACCATGCGGGCCACGATCAACTGGGCGTCCGGCGGGAACCAGGTGACCGCCGGCGGTGTATTCAAGATGAGTACCGGCTCGAGCAGGGAGTGCCATCGACGAGGCGGACGCGGTAACCCGGGCCCGGGACGGCGACCTTGATGCCTATGCGGTGCTGGTCGCCCGGTACACGCTGCGCGCGCACCGGGCCGCCTGGCTGCTTGGCGCGGGCGAGGATGCCGACGACGTGGTGCAGGAGGCCTTCGTGAAGGCGTTCCGTAGCCTGCCGAAGTTCCGGGCGGGCGAGCCGTTCGCGCCATGGCTGCTGAGCATCGTGGCCAACGAGACGAAGAACCTGCTGCGTTCCCGGCACCGCCGCCATGCGCTGGCCCTGCGGCTACGGGCCCTGGAGCCGGACGCCGCCACCCCGGACACCCCGTTTGACGAAGCGGCGGCCAGCGAGCGGCGTACCCGGCTGCTGGCGGCGGTGAACGCACTGCCGGACCGGGAGCGGCAGGCGCTGGTGTGCCGCTACTTCCTGGATCTGTCCGAGGCCGAGACGGCACAGGTGCTGCAATGGCCGCTCGGCTCGGTGAAGTCCCGCACGTCCCGTGCCCTGGGACGGCTGCGCGGGCTCGTCGTGACCAAAGACCAGGGCCGGGTGTTCCATGGCTGAGTCCTCCAGCCCTCCTCACGGACCGCAGTGGCGGGACACGCTGGTGTCCGAGCTCCGCGCGCTGAGCCCCCGGCTCGACGTGCCGCCAGCCGCAGATCAGGCCACCACCATCCGCCGGCGCCTGGAAGCACGGCAGCGCCCGCAGGCACGTCCCCCGCTGACAGCACGCTGGCGCACGCGGATCCTGTATCCCCGGTGGCGCGCCGCGCTGATCGTGGCGCTGACCGTCGTCGCCCTGGCCGTGGCGATCCCGCAGAGCCGCGCGGTTATCGCCCACGTGCTCCGGCTCGACGGCGTGACGCTCCGCCAGGCGCCCGGTCCCTCCCCCGCGCCGCACCCGTCCCTGCCCGGCGAGCGGCGGATGCCGCTCGAGCAGGCACGCCAGCGTGTCGCCTTCCCCGTCCTTGTGCCGGCGAAGCTCGGCCGGCCAGACGCGGTCACGGTCAGCGACGGCGGACGGGTCGCGACGCTGATCTACGATCGCACGCCGTACGGCCCGGTACGGCTGGACGAATTCGACGGCCACCTGGACCCGGTCTACTTCGAGAAGTTCGTCCACCTGGGCAACGTCACCGAGGTCCGGCTGAACGGCACCAAGGGCCTGTGGGTCACCGGCCCGCAGGAGATCGTGTACGTCCGCAGCGACGGCACGGTCGTGCAGGCTTCGGCCCGGCTGGTCACCGGCAGCACGCTGATCTGGGGCAGGCCGCGGGTCGTCCTGCGCCTCGAGGGCGGCTTCAGCAAGGCGGCCGCGCTCGCGGTCGCCGCCTCCGCCCGCTAACCAGGCCCGCTAACCAGGCGCTGCCTGCCGGGAACCTGCCGCCGGGCTGCGGTGTACACCCAAGCGAGGCGCTCAGGAAGGAGCCACCGACAATGCCGCGCAGGTTCATCGCTCTCACCTCCCTCGCCGCGGGCGCTGCCATCGCCGTCACGGTGGCGCTCGCCAGCCCGGCGCTCGCAAAGGGCACCACCCAGGCGAGTATCACCGGCCCGGGCCTGGCCCACCCCGTCACCGTCTCCGTCGCCGCAGGGAGCGAGGCCCTGCCGGGACAAGGGGACACGCTCTCCAGCCTCGCCGACCAGACCGGCCTGTTCACGGTGCTGTTCGGCCCGGGCATCGGCGACGTCCGCATGCCTGATATGCCGTCCCGGCTTCGCACGCCCCCAGCGCCGGCCACCCTCGGGCCTCGGTACATCGTCACCTACACGGTGCCCGGCATCACCCCCGCACCAGGCCAGGCGACCGATCAGATCCGCCAGTACCTCTACCCGCGCGCGGCAGGCGGCCCGGTGATCTACACGCTGCCGGGACAGCAGGGTCTCGGCCAGCCGCTGCAGGCCACCGGATGGCTCCGCGGAACCCCGCAGCTGACCGCCACCCTGACCCGGCTGGGCATACCTGCCGGCACCTCGCTCCCGTCCGCCTCCAGCTCCGCAGCCTCCGTCCCGGCCGCCTCCGTCCCGGCCGCCTCCGTCCCGGCCGCCGCTGCCCCGGCCGCCGCTGTGCCGACCGCCGCGCCAAAGCCCGGCGACACGACCGCCCCGGCCTGGCTGATCGCCACGATCGCGTCCGCCGTCGCGATCGTGATCGCCGGTACCGCCTGGTGGCTGTTGCACTGGAAGCAGCGCCGAACGGCGGGTCACGCTCCGGTTTGATAGTGCGGTCGGTAACTGATTGCCTGTGCTCTGCCGCCCGGCGGTCGCGGCCGTCAGGCGGCAGAGTTCCCCGTCCTCGCGGGTTACCGGGCGGCACCGGCGAGACAGGCGGCGACGATGCAGGTCGCGTGCCAGCCCAGGCCACCTCCCGGCCGGGCTGAGACCGGCCGGGCTGAGACCGGCCGGGCTGAGACCGGCCCCGTCACGCGATGTCACCGATGAGGCAAGGTCAGAGCACGTCAGGCGGCCGTAGCCGATAGTAGATAGGGTGCATTTCCTAGGTCCTGCTGTTCGCTGCGAGGAGGACGCCGATGCCTGCGCCCGGCGACGACCGCTTCTTTACCGAACTGCGCGGCTGCACGGCCGAACTCGCCCGGATCACCAGCGGTGACCTGGAACGGCCGGTGCCGACCTGCCCGGGATGGACGTTCCGGCAGCTGGCTACCCACGTCGGGCGCGGCCACCGGTGGGCGGCCCAGATCGTGGCCACCCGGGCGACCACGCCGATCCCGGTGCGCGAGGTGGCCGACGGCAAACCGCCGTCTGACCCCGCGCAGCACGCGTCATGGCTGAACGCCGGGGCCGACCGGGTCATCGACGCGGTCACGGCGGCTGGCAGCGACCTGGTCTGGACGCTGGCCGGCATCGGCCCGGCTAGCTTCTGGGCGCGCCGCCGGGCCCACGAAGCCGCCGTGCACCTGGCGGACGCTCAGCTCGCGGCCGGACGAGAGGTCGACCTGGCCGCGGAGGCTGCCGCGGACGGCGTCGACGAATGGCTCGCTATCATCGCCGCCAGCTCGGGGGACACCGCCGACCCGGCCCGTGCACCAGCGCAGGACCTGCGCGGCGACGGCCAGAGCCTGCATTTCCACGCCACCGACCCCGGGCTGTCCGGCACCGGCGAGTGGCTGGTCACCCGGACACCGTCCGGCGTCACCATCGCCCGCGGCCACGGTAAAGCCGACGTCGCGGTCCGCGGGCCCGCAGCCTGCCTGCTGCTCGTCCTGACCCGTCGGCTGCCGTCCTCCGCCCCTGGAGTCGAAGTCCTCGGCGAGCAGGCCCTGCTCACCCACTGGCTCGAGCACACGCCGTTCTGACGGACCCCAGATCCGCGCGGTCTTGACGGCCCCCGGACAGGCCCGGGCGTCGTGGGCTGGCAGCCATGATCCGGTCGTAGATGCGACAGGCGCTGGCGCCATAGCGGTGGAGCAGTGCAGGGAGGTCCAGCCGTTCAGCTCCACCGGGTCCCGCTCCGCGCCGCCCCATTCCAGCCAGGACGCCGGTCGCCGTGAGCACCGTGATCGCCACAGCGTCTAGCCCGCAGCGGGCTCCGCGCGTCGGGTACTCAGTCGAGACAGAACTCGTTACCCTCGATGTCCTGCATCACGAGGCACGACTCGTTGTCGTCATCGGCAAGCAGTAGCCGTACGCGTACCGCGCCGAGCGCGACCAGACGTGCGCATTCGGCCTCAAGCGTGGCCAGGCGCTCTTCACCCACGAGTCCTGTGCCGACCCGCACGTCAAGATGCAGCCGGTTCTTGGCGACCTTGCCCTCGGGAACGCGCTGGAAGAACAGTCGCGGGCCCACCCCTGAGGGATCAGTACATGCGAACCATGAACCCTGATCCTCAGGCGGGAGCGAGCGATTGAAATCGTCCCAGGTAGCGGACCCTGCCGGTGGCGGCGGCACGACGTACCCCAGCACCTCGCACCAGAAACGAGCGACACGCTCAGGTTCTGCGCAGTCGAAGGTGACTTGGAACTGCCTGACCGACGTCATCGGTCCACCCTAGAGGCTCGTGTTGCAGAGGACGAGGACGTGGCCTACCTTCGGCTTGCGAGGTGAGATCTAACCGTCGCGGGCCGCCGGCTGATGTGCCACCAGACCCTGGTACGCCTAGGGAAGATCGGCCACGTTAACTGACTCAAGCTGGCTGGAGTCGAAGTTGGTCACAAGCAGGGTCCGCCCGCCTTGCTCCACCGCCATCTGCCGCGGGAATCCGCCGGCTGGCAGATAACCGAACAGTGCGGGCCGACCCTTGAGGGCATCAGATACGTCCACCACGGCGAGGCTGGCGGATGCTCCCGCGTCGGTGAACCTGTTCGAGTCGGCCACCACGAGCCTGGTCCCGTTGCGGACCAGCGCTAGCCCCACCGGAAGCTCGCCGACCCTGACGTCAGCCAGCAGCGCGTGAGCCGGATCGGTGCGCAGCCTGGCCGCCGAGAATGCCAGCAGCGAGTTGCTGGCACGGGCGGTGACCCACACCACCCTGCCGTCTGCCGAGGAGATCACCCGGACCGGATTGCATCCCGCCGCGACCCTCGACACGACCGCCGCCGCCGGATCGGATTCGGCCGTCGGCACGCTGATGACCGTCAGCGTGCCGACCTGGCCGCGATCGGCCGATGCCTCGCTTGTCGAGTAGAGCCAGCGGCCATCTGGGGAGAACGCCAGACCTACGGGCCCTGGCTCCGCCGGGATTGACCCCACGTAATCTGCCGCGCTGAAGCCTGCTGACAGGGCACGGCGCAGGTTGAACACCGCTATCGAGGAACCCGCTTCGAGGCTGACGAACACGAAGTCACCATCGGGAGATACCGCTACCTCGATGGACCCGGGGAGCTGAGCGCCGGCAGGCGCCGCCAGCGTGCCGACCAGCGGATGCTTACCGCCCTGCTCAAGCTCTTGCACGCTGAGGACATCCGCCCCCCTGCCGTCGTCAGCTACCAGCAGATAGCGGTCACCGGGCGTCAGGGCCTCGCCCAGCAGCGCGGCGGCCGCAACGGGAACCTGGCGGATCAGCGAGGGGACGGGCGACGCCGCGACCTTGAGCACGCCTATCGTGCGCGGCCCCGTGAGCGAGACAAATGCCCAGCGGCCGTCGCCGGTCGTGGCCACGCCGAACGGTCCCATTGGCACGGCGGCCATCGATGTCGCGGCCGCAGACACGACAGGTCCCTCCTGCGTGGCGGTCGTGCACCCTGGCAGAACACGAGTAACGAGACCGACCGGGGTGACCGCCGGCGGAGCCGCCGTCGACTGCGCTGAACAGCCCGCGCCGAGCATGGCCAACGCTGTCAAGATGGCCGCCCTCGCCCGGACCATGCCAGAATCATAGCCGCGCATTATCCCGTGACGTTCAGTAACTTCCCGATGGCCCACGTGGCATCGGACACGGTGAGCGGCGCCGCAGACGGATCAAAGTACTGCACCGCATGACGTGCCCGCCGGAGCCTCTCAAATATCGGTCGTGCCCTGACTCGGGTTCAGGTAGCCACAGAATGTCGTGCCCGGCTGCCATGCTCCTGTCATGGACGTCGGCACGTTCTGGGACATTATCGAGACGGCGCGGATATCAGCCGCACGGGGCAGGCCGTTTGACGAGGCCCTGACCGAGCACCTCGCCGCCCTCACCCAGCAGGACATCCTGGAGTACTACGAGCGCTTCGAGAAGATGCACGGGGCCCTCTACCGGCATGACCTGTGGGCGGCCGCCTACCTCATCGGAGGCGGCTGTTCGGACGACGGCTTCATCGACTTCCGGGCCGGGCTGATCGCGCAGGGACGCAACTGGTACGAGAAAGCGGCGGCGTCCCCGGACAGCCTGGCCGGCCATCCCGCCGTGGCAGGCGGCAGATACCCCCTCGGCGACAACCCGTTGTTCTACGAGGAGGTCAACTACGCCGCGTCCCATGCGTTTGAGCGGATCAGCGGTGATGAGAACGCGTTCTGGGACGCGCTGACAGAGCGCGGGCCGCGTGCCTTCGTCGCGCTCATGGGTGAGGACTTCGACTTCGATGACGACCAGGAGATGCGCCGTCGCCTGCCCCGGCTCTCCGCGCGCTGCCTGGGCAGCAATTCCGGGTCTGAGCAGGGTTGACCGCTACGCGGAAGCCAGCGGATACGAACGCCGCATGATAACGCAGTCATGGCCGCCAAATGCCTCGCTAATGTCAGACCTGCGTGTGAAGATGCCCCCACCGAACCGTGGAGTCTCCGGATGCGCTGTCAAGGACTCGAACCCCGGAACCTCAGACGACGCCGTTTACCAGCGCGCCGCCGACCATTCGGCCGACCCGCCCAGGACCCGCCCGCGGCCTTAACCAAGCGCCATTATGGTGAGCTGGTGATCACCGTCGTGGAGTATGACCCTTCCTGGCCGGAGCGCTTCGAGGCCTTGCGCGCGGAGTACGCGGCGGCCATGGCTGCGGCACGGGTGCCGGTTAAGGCGATCGAGCACGTCGGGAGCACATCTGTTCCCGGTCTCGCGGCTAAGCCTGTCATCGACTGCGACATCGTGGTCGGCGAGGCTGACGTGACGGCGGCCAGCAGCGTCCTGGTGTCGCTGGGATTCACCCCGGAGGGCGAACTGGGCATTCCGCAACGTTGGGCATTCAAAGAGCCGGAGCGGCTTTCGGGGACCAATACCTACCTGATCGTGGATGGCTGTTTGTCACTGCGCAACCACCTGGCGGTGCGCGATGTGCTCCGCGCTTACCCGATCCTGCGTGATGCATATGCCGCCGTGAAGAGGAAAGCCGCTGCCTGCGCCGCCAACGTCGATGAATACGGCCAGATCAAGACGCCCATGGTGCAGCAGCTCCTGACGGCGGCAGGATTGACGGATGCTGAGCGCGCGTCGATCGCTGGAAACCAGGTGCCGTCTCACGACGAGCTGCCCCGGTAGCCCGGCTATAGGGCTGTCTGCTCATTGGGCGCGCTGCGCGCACGATCGGGGCTACGCATTACGAGTCTGTCCCCTGCTCCGCGGCGAAGCGCCGCCCTGACCGATGTCGGGATCGGGGAGTGCTGACGGCGGTGATCGGTGGCTGTTGCGGGCGGCCCGGGGGCACCTCACCCTTCCTCCCCGCTGATGATGATGAGCCGCTGGCCCGGAGAGGCCGGCTGCTGTGAAGGGGACACGAGACGAGTATGACTGACATCCTGTGGCGTCTGAGTGCCGAAGCTTTGAGTCGCTGACGGGCCGGGGCGGGTATGGCGGCGCCAGCCGGCCGCGCTGCTAGCCACCTGGTCCGGAGGGGCGGTGCGGTGTGCCGCGCACACGACAGGCGGGGCCCCTCGACGGCAGCGGATATGTCGGGCAGGCTTACCCAGCATGTCGTTGCTGCATGTACGGGTCGTGAGCCCGGCTGATCTCCGTGATGAGGTAGAGGCGGTATTGCGCGGCCAGCGAGGGGCGACCAACCTTGTTGTGCTCCCGGGCGCGGCTCGCGAGCCGAGCGGCGACCTGATCCAGGCTGATCTTGCGCGCGAGTCTGTCCAGCAAGTCCTCAGCGACCTGCGGGAGCTTGGCGTCGACCGGCGCGGCTCAATCAGCTTGCACGCGGTTGACATGGCGATCGGTGATGGGGTCCGCCGCGCCGAGCGCAATGCGCCAGGCGACGCCGCCGACGCTGTCATCTGGGAGGAGGTCATCTCAAGCACTGGCGAAGACTCGACGCTGACCTGGGTGTTCATGGCGTTCATGGTGCTGGCATGCCTGCTGGCCGCGATCGGCGTCGCGACCAACTCCCCGATCACTGTCGTCGGCGCGATGGTCGTCGGCCCCGAGTTCGGCCCGCTCGCCGGGATAGCCGTAGGGCTGCGACTGCGCCGGATGGACGCCGTGCGTCGCGGGATAATCGCGCTGGTCGTCGGATTCGCCGGTGCAATCGCAGCGACCGCCGTCGTGGCCGTCTTGTGGCGGGCTACCGGTTTGGTGAGTGCTGGCGACCTCGCTCATTCGACCGGCACCGAATACATCTATCAGCCTGGCTGGTTCTCGCTTATCACCGCCCTCGTCGCAGGCGCCGCCGGCATGCTGTCGCTCACGTCCGCCAGATCGGCGGCCCTTGTGGGCGTGTTCATCTCAGTCACCACGATTCCGGCCGCGGGAAACCTGGCGCTGGCCCTGGTCTTCGGTCGTTTCCACGACGCGGCGGGATCAGCCCTCCAGCTCGTCGTCAACCTCACTGGCATCGTCGCCGCCGCGTACCTGGTACTGCTCGCACGCGGCCACTCCCGGGTCTCGGATGACCGGCCCAGCCGATATGACACAACTTCCTGAGCGCCGGCCAAGCATGACCTGCCGTTTTCCACCCGGAGCCTGGACGGGCTGGCCGATTTCCTGGTGGCCGCGGGGTGGTCGTGACATCAGCCACGAGGTCCTGCTCCGCGCCGAGGGCGTTACCTTTCAACGCCTGAAGACGCGGAAAGGTCGAAGGACCCGCGATATGCGGAGAAGAAGGCACGGGTGGATAGCAGGCCGGCGTCGGCGGCCTGGAGGACCCGCGGCTCGTCCAGTGCGAGCTGAGGGGCCTTCGGACCGGGCACGATGACATCAGGTAATGACTGGCGTGTCTGGGCGTGCCTGCCGTTACTGGCCCTCCGGCGGGCAGCACTACCGCCGGCGGGGATGCCTGCATCCTTGACCGGCGGAGGCGCGGGCGGCTGAATGTCTCATATGGGAGCGGTGTGGCTGCGGCTGCGCGCCGACCTGCGCCGACAGTGGCGGGGGCTGCTGGCCCTGGCGGTGCTGCTCGGCGTGATCGGCGGTATCGCGCTGACCGCCGCCGCGGGTGCGCGGCGCACCGATACTGCTTACCCGCGCTTCCTGCGCCAGAGCCATGCCGCAGACCTGATGGTGCAGTCGGCCCTGTCGGGATTCCATGGCTACTTCCGCGCCATTGCCCGCCTTCCGCAGGTATCGTCGTCGGCTTCCGCGGCGTTCCTGCAGATGTCGCTGCCGGGCGCGGGTGCCTCGCCGTTCTCCGGCCTGGCGGCCGAGGCCAGCCCGGCGGGCGGTGACGGCTTGTCACTTGACCGGGTCAAGGTGCTGGCTGGCCGCCCCTTCGACCCGGCCGACCCGCACGCGGTCATGATCAGCCAGCAGGTGGCGGACCGGGAGCACCTGCGGCCGGGTGGCACGCTGGACCTGATCGGGTACCCGCAGCGAGACGGCAACGCCGACGTCAAACATGCGGTGCGGCTGGCATTCCGGGTGTCGGCGGTGGTGGCCTTCAATGACCAGATCGTGGCAGCCTCTTATCCACGGCTGCTGCTGAGCCCGGCCTTCGCCCGCACCCGGCAGGCAATGTCGTTCAACCCGGCTGGCGGTGCCATCTACGTGCTGCTGCGGCCTCGCGCCGATGCCGCCGCGTTCACCCGCCAGGCCACCGCCCTGGCGGCGCGTTACGAGGTGGGGAACGCCCAGGTCGTCCATCTGGCCACCACGTACGCGGCAGCACGGCGGTCGATCCGGCCGCAAGCGGCTGCGCTGGCGATCTTCGCCGGGCTCGCTGGCCTGATCGCCCTGGCCATCATGGGGCAGTTGCTGAGCCGTCAGCTTGTCCTGGACTCGGCCGAGTTCCCGATCCTGCGCGCGCTGGGCATGAGCCGGTCTGGCCTGGCGGCGCTGTCGCTGGCGAGGGCGGCGGCGGTGACTACCGCCGGGGCTGCCATCGCGGTGGGAGTCGCGATAGCGGCGTCCCCGCTGATGCCGATCGGGCCGGCCAGGTTTGCCGAGCCTGATCCGGGTGTGGAGATCAATCTGGCCGTCCTCGGCGTCGGGTTCGTCCTCGCCGCCGCCACGCCGCTGCTGGTGGTGGCACCCGCGGCTCTGCGGGTAGCAGGCCGGGCCCAGGGCGCGCTCGGGCTGGCCGAGCCGGCCGCGCCGATGCGCCCCTCCCGGCTCGGCCCGGCGCTCGGCCTGGCAGGATCGGTTCCCGGCAATCTGGGCGTGCGGATGGCATTCGAGCCCGGTCACGGGCGCACTGCGGTGCCGGTGCGCAGCGCCTTCGTGGGGACGACGGTGGCGACGGCAGCGGTGGTGGCGGCCATGGTCTTCGGCTCCAGCTTCCTCGCGCTGGTCAGCACACCGCACCTGTATGGGCAGAACTGGCCCCAGCAGCTGAATCTGCAGGCGGGGTCGGTGCCGGCGGCTATCGGCGAGAAAATGCTTGCGCACGTCAAGGGCCTGACCGGGTACGCGGACGGCGACAACGGGCAGGTCAGCATAGCTGCCTCCGGCAGCGGCAGCACGACGGTGCCTGCTATCGGCCTCGACCAGCGGCACGGGAGCGGGTTCCTCACCCTGCTGGCGGGCAGGGCCCCGGCCGGGCCGCATGAGATCGCTCTCGGCCCCCGAACCCTCCACACGCTAGGCATGCACGTCGGTCAGTGGGTCAAGGTCGGAGTGAACGGCAGGGCGGCCTGGATGCGCATCGTCGGCTCGGCGGTCTTCGCTGCGTTCCATGCTAGCGGCGGCACCCCCACCGGCCTGGGGACCGGCGCCGCGGTCGCGGCATCCGTGCTGTCCCAGCCCAATCCCCCGTATTGCGGCCCGCCGCAGACCTGTTACAGCTTCTTCCTGCTGCGGTACCGGCCGGGCACCGATCTGCGGGCGGCGGCTGCCCAGGTGAAAAGCGCCGCCGTCCGCGCCGGATGTCCACCGGGCCTGTGCCTGGTGGCCAGTGACCAGCGGCCCAGCGACATCGAGAACTACGCCGGAGTGCGGGACACCCCGCTCGTCCTCGGCGCCATCCTGGCGCTGCTCGCCGTGGGGACGCTGACCCACGTGCTGTTGACCGGGGTGCGGCGGCGGCGGCGCGACCTGGCGGTGCTGAAGACCTTGGGCCTGCTCCGGTCGCAGCTGCTGCGGGTGGTGTCCTGGCAGGCCAGCGCTCTGGCCACGGTCGCGCTGCTGGCCGGGCTGCCGCTGGGCCTGCTGGCGGGCCGCTGGGCGTGGCAGCTGTTCGCCGGATCAGCCGGCGTCAGCGGCGACGCCGACATTCCGGTGCTGCTGGTGGCCGCCGTCATCCCGGTGACCCTCGTCCTGGCCAATGCCATCGCCGCCGTCCCCGGCTGGGCGGCTGCCCGGATCCGGCCGGCGCTGATCTTGCGCAGTGAGTAGGGGAACATTACAGTCGGCCTGGCTCGCCCGTGAGCGGGCACGCCTGATTCCAAAGACCTCGATGGCGCTCGCCTCTTTGAACTACGCCCCGGCGAGGCCCGGCCAGCTCCGCAAGATCTCCGCCCGGCCAGGCGTGCCCTATGCGGCAGAAGCTGGCGATCACGCATGGCGTCACCGCGGTACCACTGCGGCGACACCGCGGCCCGGGGGCCCGGCCCCGGGCAGGTGCTGGTCGAGGTCCGCGCGGCCGGGATCCAGCCCGGCGAGGTCCATATCCGTACATGCGAGCTGCACGAGCGGTGGCCGGCGACGTTCCCCTCCGGGCAGGACAGCGATCTGGCCGGCGTCGTAGTGGAGGTCGGCTCGCAGGTGAGCGGCGTCGCGGTGGGCGATGAGGTCCTGGGCTTCACTCATAACAGAGCGAGCCATGCGGAGTTCGTCGTGGTCGACGACGTGGTGCTGAGCAGCTTCGGTGTGATGTTCTTCGATGACCCGGCGGCGGCGTTCGCCAACCTGGGGAGGGCGCTGCGGCACGGCGGCAGGCTGGCGTTCGCCTGCTGGCGCACCCGCGATGAGAACCCCTTGTTTACCATCGGGTTCGCCGGGGCCGCGACGGTACTCGGCCTCCGCGAGATGCCCGGGCCCGGTGCTGCTTTCTCGCCGGCCGGCACCGGCCAGGTGGGCGCGCTGCTGAGCGGCGCGGGGTTCGGCGGCATCGAGTTCGCGAAGGCGGACGAGCCGATGCTCATCGGCCGCGACGTAGACGACGTGCTCGAGTACGAGCGTGCCTCCCCGACCGCCGCCGGGGTCCTGGCCGGGCTCAGCCCGGCACAAGCCGCCGAGCTGGCCGGACAGGTCCGGGACGGCCTGGCGGCGTACGCCTCGCCAGATGGTGTGGCCATGCCCGGCGCGGCATGGCTAGTCACGGCGCAAGCTATGTGAACTGGCCCACCTACCGCTGATCCGCACCCGTCGCTGCGGTTCACGCGAGCGGCGCTATACAGATCAGCTTGTTCTGTACGGCCTTCGGGTCTGCTGCGCGATCGGCATCATTTGGGCGTGCGTCGCTGGCTGGCCTTGAGCCCAGCGGCTTGTCCGCTACGGATCGCGGCCTGCTTTGTGCTGTCGGAGCAACGGTGGCGTGCCTGGCTCGGGGTGCCGGTCTACAGGACGGATGCCGGGAGCTCATCGAGCGTGGCGATGGTCTGGGCGAGGGCGAGGATCTGCCCGTACATCAGGCGCTGGTCGAGCTTGTCCAGGTCAAGTAGCTGCGGCTGCTGCGTGTCCCCCGCCTGCAGCAGGTAGGTGGGCAGCGGGCACAGCGAGACGGTGCCGAGCCCGGCAGCGTACAAAGATGATCCCTCACCGACGTAGGCCGGGAACGCTCCGGGCCGCACGGTGGCTACGGGATAGTCCGGCCAGCCGCTGGCGTTGACCGCCCTGACCGCGGACAGGTAAGCGTCCTTCTCGGCGTTGATCAGGCTGATCACGTCCCGCGGCACGGTGTAGGTGGTGCTCCACTCCGATCCGCCGGCGGGCACGTACTGCCCGGTCTCGGGGTCGTTGGTCCACATGGTGGCGCCGAGGTGCTCCACAGTCACGCCGAGCACGGCGGCCTGCCAGATGTGCGGGTGGTCGAGCATCCAGGTGCTCACGGCGCCCTGGCCGACCTCAGGGTGGGCGAGATTCACGATGGTGCGGCTGAACTGCGGCAGCTGGAAATGCCCCGTGACCAGCGCGAAATACATGTCGCGGTTCCGCGAGGGCAGGGCCGCCAGGTACCGGGCCAGTGCGAGGAGCCCGAGCCCACCGTTCTCCTCGACCGCGTTCGGCCCGTCAGTGTGGGTGTTGATGATGATGTGCTCGCCTGTGTCCCCCGAGCCTTCCAGCCAGCCCCACACCGTCTCGGTCGCCGCGCCCGCCGTGATCTCCGCGGTGAGCACGAGCGTGGCGGTCGCCTGGGCGCCTGCGGCCAGTCCGGCCAGCTCGGTGCCGGTCGAGTCGCCGACCCAGACGGCCGGGCAGCCGGGATCGCCGACGGCCGGCCGGCCAGATGCCGCGGGGTAGGACGTGGTGAACGGGTTGTACAGGTTGGCGGCCTCATCGTCGGGCAGCCCTGTCCAGACGACAACTATGCCGAGCACTCCGGCGTTCTTCGCGTCGAGCAGCGGAACCGGTTCGAATATGCCCTGCCAGGCAGGATTGGTCAGCGCGGCGGCGTACGCCGCGTACTCGATGGCCGCCACGGCGGAGATCTGGCCCGGCACGTAGCCGCCGGTCGGCGTCTGGGCCAGATCCAGCGGGAACACCGGCGGCGCGGCCCGGACCAGGGCGATTCCGCCCCGGGCCGGCTCCCAGAACGCCCCGGTGAAGCCGCTGGCCGCCGGGTAGAAGCCGAGATCGACTAGGCGGCCGGTCACGCCGCCGGGCGGCGTCTGTCCGGAGTAGGGATAGTAATAGGTCACCGGGACCGGGCCCGACCGGCCCGCGGACGCAGGGACGCTCACCGTCAGGCCGAACTCGCGGGCCAGCCAGCGGCTGAAGGTCAGCCGGTCTGTCCGCATCCTGAAGCCCGGCACCGCCGACAGCTGCCCGGCCAGCCAGTCCACATAGGCCGCATGACCGCTGCTGCCCGTATAACGGGTTCCGAACCCGACGAGCTGCTCCTGCCACTGCCACACTTCCGGCAGGCCAGGCATGCCCGCGGCCGCACCTCCAGTTGCCACGCTCATCCTCGCTCCTCCTCCCATGCCGGCGCTGGAAGCGGACCGGACAGCCTGCTCACAAGGACTGCAGGCGTCGACGCTTCCTCGGCCCGCCGACCGCAACATGGACCATGCCCGCACTAGGCCAGATCTGCACGCAGGCGACCGCGGATAACGCGGTGGCGGCGCTGGAGGCGGCCACAGCCCGATCTCAGGAAGATCGCATCCTCGGACCAGATACGCGCGCGCTGATCGAGCACATCACCCTTGCCCGGACTGCGATGACCGCGGAACTGAGTGCCGCTGCCGGCAGCCGGCCGCGAGAACACGCGCAGCAGCTGAATCGCGGCCGGCGGAAGACGGGTCCAGGCATGACAGCGGCCCCCCGGAGCGTGCCCTCGGGGCGTTCCGGAGACGTCAGGCTGGCGGGGGCACGCCGGGTACCGTTGCGGCATGACCGGTCCTCACGCCACCGGGGCCAGGCGGCTCGATCTGTCCGACCCGGACACCCTTGGGCGGCTGCGGGATCTGCAGCGCGCTTCTTATGCGGTCGAGGCCGAGCTGATCGGATTCGACGGCATCCCGGCCCTGCGCGAGTCGCTTGAGGAACTGCGCGACTGCGGGGAATCCTTCCTCGGCCTCGACGACGAGACCGGCCTGGCCGGGGCGGTGTCCTGGGTCCGGCTCCAGGACGGCACCCTGGACATCTGCCGGCTCATGGTGCACCCCCGCGCGCACCGGCGGGGGATCGCCACCGCGCTGCTCGACGCCCTGGACCGCGCCGAACCGGCGTGGCGAGCCGTGGTATCGACGGGAACCGCCAACGATCCCGCCCTTGGCCTTTATAAGCGGCGGGGATTCACACCCGCCGGCACGCGCCTGATCGCGCCGGGCACCAGTCTTACGTTCCTGGAGCGACGCAGCACGCCGCCGGGCGATCCGCCCGCCTCGAAGCCTTGACGAGGCGCTCCAGTGTCAAAGGACCTTACCGGTCAGCCGCAATATCACCCGTACCGCTTCGGGGCCACCTGGCCCGGACTCCGCCGCCCCGGCCCGGACAATCCAGATGCAGCGCTGCCGGCTGGCCGCGGGAACCGACGTGCCACACCAGCACCGATCCCCACGTCAGCAGCATGCACGATCCGGCCCGGCTGCCGGCGCATGACCGGTAACCAGCTCACCTGGACCAGTGGCGCCCCGGGATCCGCACCCTCAGATCGACCAGCGCAGCCGGACGAACCCGGACAGAACGGTCTTTCGGTACCACACCGACTGCCACCGCGGCCGGATGGCCGCCGTTCATAACGGCGGGCACGCGTGCGCGTGCTCAGCGCAGATCAATTACGTTTCGTTACTGCTGGACCGCTTGCTGCGACCCGTGCGGGCGGCTGCCAGAACACGGTCCCGATGCCTGTCGCAGGTCCGGCAGCCTCAAGACTCGGGCATCCTCTAGACATGAAAACCGGCAGGCGCCCGGAGTTCGGCGTGTGCGCCGCCGTGGACGTGCACTACCTGAGGACCGGCGGCGCCCGGGCAGCTGCCGTGCTGGCCGCCGATGCCGCTCTCGCGCACGTACTGGCCGAGCGAACCGCGGTGATACCCCGGGTACGGCCCTACCGGCCGGGCCGGTTCTACCTGCGCGAGCTCCCGCCGCTGCGCGCGGTCCTGGACGGCCTGAACAGGCTGGGCCCGCTGGTGGTCGATGGCTATGCCGATCTGGACCCCGGCGGCCGGCCCGGCCTGGGTGCGCACGCGCACGCCGAGTTCGGCATCCCGGTGATCGGGGTGGCCAAGTCCAGGTTCCGCACGGCTACCCACGCGGTGCCGGTCGTGCGCGGATCCTCGGTACGCCCGTTGTTCGTCACTGCGGCCGGGATACCCGGCGCCGACGCGGCGGATCTGGTCCGGCGCATGGCCGGGCGCTACCGGCTGCCCGACGCCCTGCGCCGCGCCGGTACCCCTTGCGCGGGCAGACCCGCCCGCAATCAGCATGAACGACCGTCAGCCCGACTGACCCACGCGGATGCGCGGAATGCGGCCATGAGAGTGGGTTTCGGATCAGGCCGGATCGTCCATGGCGGCTAGGTCGTGGAAGGAGCGTGCCATACGAGGACTCCTTCTCCCACTTCCTTTTCACCCTTACCGCGGGTCACGATTCCCATCGGCTCCTCCGGCGGGCAGCCGATACCCTCGGCAAGGATGCCCTCGATTGCGTGCTTCGCTATGCGCGGGAACGCCTCCGCCAGGGGCGGGACCGGAATCGAGAGATCCCTGGCGCCTGGGTTCCGCAGATGAAGCTAACTCTTAGTACATGAAAAGCTGGCTTGAGCTGGGAAAACAGCAGCGTGCACGGCGAAACGACGTGTTTCTAGACGAAATCATCGTCCCAGGTCACGAGCCTGTGCCGGTCCGGGTGCCCA